>Ga0209401_1000761_pt1 | contig 21560 bp, 20 predicted proteins | sample M_140807_MF_Meta_FD_187318 | JGI IMG/M metagenome (GOLD analysis project Ga0209401, IMG submission 187318) | Freshwater microbial communities from Lake Montjoie, Canada to study carbon cycling - M_140807_MF_MetaG (SPAdes) (version 2) | ecosystem: Environmental > Aquatic > Freshwater > Lake... | reverse complement strand
GTCCAGTTCAATGATGCTGGTGCCTTTGGTGCAAACGCAAACTTTACCTTTAATAAAACTCTTGCGACACTTAATGTAAAAAACATTAATGTTTCAACGAATCTAATTGCCACAACTGCAAACTTAACAGTCAACAGTATAACAACTGGTACTGGTGTTGGTGGTACAATTGCAGGTGCGAATGTAATCTATTCAAATGTATTTGTTGCGAATAGTGGTGGTTATGTTCAATTTTCAGATGGTTCAAAACAATATACTGCCAACGCAGGTGCGAGTGGTGGTGTTACACAGATTGTAGCAGGCACTAATGTAACAATTAGTCCTGGAGGTGGTACTGGTGTTGTAACTATCAACTCCTCAGGTGGTGGTACAACTGATTTTGGCTTTGGTCAAATCTTTACCCCAAACAATTCTGTATATGCAAATGCCACTAGTGCAAATGATAAAGTTACTTTCACTGGTGAGTCTGGTGTATATGTCTTTGCAAACTCAACAACAAAAACAATTACGGTCGCTGGAACTCCAGGCGCTCAAGGCATGACTGTTGACTATGGTTTTGTCACAGAAGCAGTTTATTATGCCATTGATTACGGGACACTATAAATACAACTATGTCAACACAAGTCCAAATACGAAGAGGTAATACAGCACAAACATCAACCTTCACAGGTTCTATTGCTGAGATTACTGTAGATACAGATAAAAAAGTCGTAGTCGTACACGATGGTACAACTGCGGGTGGTAATCCTTTAATTAGAGCAAACGCTTCGATTACCACAGGTCAAATACTGACTTCAAATGGTTCACACTTACTTGCACTATCAAATACTGGTACTGCTGGTGTATATGGTAACGCATCTTTTATTCCTGTCGTAACTACTGATGCTTACGGCAGAGTTAGTTCTGTAACCAATACTGCAATTGCAATTTCATCTGGTGTCGTTACAGGTGTAATGACATTCGCACAAGGTGGTGCAAACGCAACAACCTACACAACTGGCGGTCTGTTAACATCTAACGGTACTGCATTTGTTTCTGTTGCAAACACAGGTACGGCAGGAACTTACGCCAATGCGGCTTATATTCCTGTTATCACAACAGATGCATATGGAAGAGTTAGTGCAGTTACAAACACCGCAGTAGCAATAGACACAGCTGCATTAACATCCGGTACTTTAGCTGATGCAAGACTTCCAGCTACAGGCACCGCAGGCACATATGGTAATACAACTTATGTGCCTGTTATTACTACAGATGCAAAAGGTCGTGTAACTGCGGTAACAAATACTGCTATTGCAATCACATCTACTTCTGTGACAGGTGTGATGACATTTGCACAAGGTGGCGCTAATGCAACAACTTACACAACCGGTGGTCTATTAACATCAAATGGAACTTCATTTGTTTCTGTTGCGAATACTGGTACTGCTGGTACATATGGAAATGCCGCCTATCATCCAGTAATCACAACCGATGCTTACGGCAGGGTTAGTGCAGTTACAAATACATTAGTTCAGATAGCGGCTTCACAAGTTACTTCAGGTGTATTACCATTTGCACAAGGTGGTTCTAATAATACAACATACACAACTGGTGCAATTCTAACATCAAACGGAACTTCTTTTGTTGCATTGGCAAACACAGGCACCGCAGGTACTTACGCCAATGCGGCTTACATTCCTGTAATTACTACTGATGCTTATGGTAGAGTCAGTTCTGTAACTAACACCGCAATTGCAATAACATCTACTGCTGTTACTGGTGTAATGACATTTGCTCAAGGTGGCGCAAATGCAACTTCTTATACTACTGGTGGTTTATTAACATCTAACGGTACTGCATTTGTATCCGTTGCAAATACTGGCACTGCTGGTACATATGCTAATGCGGCTTATGTTCCAGTAATCACTACTGATGCTTATGGTAGAGTTAGTGCAGTCACAAATACATTAGTTCAAATAGCTGCATCACAAATTACTTCAGGTGTATTGCCATTTTCTCAAGGCGGTGCGAATAATACAACATACACTACTGGTGCAATATTAACTTCAAATGGAACTGCATTTGTAGCACTATCAAATACAGGCACCGCAGGAACTTATGCTAATGCGGCCTATGTTCCTGTTATCACTACTGATGCTTATGGTAGAGTTTCTGCCGTAACCAATACTGCTATTGCTATAGACACGGCAGCAATTACTTCTGGTACTCTAGCTGATGCAAGACTTCCAGCTACAGGTACTGCTGGTACTTACGCAAACTCTACTCACATTCCTGTTATAACCACAGATGCAAAAGGCCGTGTTACTGCAATTACAAATACTGTAATTCAATCTTCAACAACTTCTGTTCAAGGTATTGTTCAATTAAATGATACAGTAACTTCAACTTTAACTTCAGTAGCTGCAACTGCAAATGCGATTAATGCAACTTACAATTTTGCCTCTACTAAATTTAATTCATCTGGTGGTACAATATCAGGCGATACAACAATTACTGGTAACTTAATTGTTAATGGTACAACTACAACTGTTAACACTTCAACTGTATCCACATCTGATTCATTATTAAAACTTGCAAACAACAACACCGCAGGTGATAGTTTAGATATTGGTTTCTACGGAACATATAATGCAACAGGTCAAAAGTATGCAGGTCTTGTAAGACAAGCAGGTTCAAACTTCTTCTTGTTCAAAGATTTAACTACTGATCCAACATCAAACGCACTTGCAACTGGTTCTTTAACTGCTTCTAATACTGCCACACTAAGAGCAAACATTACTGGTGGTACTGTATCAAGTCTTGCATCAGCAATCGGAGTTGCAGATGGTGGTACAGGCGCAACAACATTAACTGCCGGTGGAATTCTTATTGGTTCTGGAACAAGTGCAGTTACAATACTTGCAAATACTGGTACGGCAGGAACTTATGGTAATGCAGCCTATCATCCAGTAATCACTACTGACACATATGGTCGTGTGAGTGCAGTTACAAATACATTAATTCAGATTTCAACAACACAGATTACATCTGGTGTTCTTCCGTTTGCACAGGGCGGCGCAAACGCAATCACTTATACTACTGGAACATTCTTAACATCAAATGGTACTGCATTTGTATCGGTTGCAAATACTGGTACTGCCGGAACATATGCTAATGCTGCTTATATTCCTGTAATCACTACTGATGCTTATGGAAGAGTTAGTGCCGTTACAAACACAGCGATTGCAATAGATACTGCTGCTATTACTTCTGGTACATTGGCAGATGCAAGATTACCAGCTACGGGTACTGCTGGAACTTATGCTAATGCAGCTTATGTTCCTGTAATCACTACAGATTCAAAAGGCCGTGTAACTGCTGTAACAAATACTGCAATCGTAATTTCTGCGGCTGCAATTACTTCTGGTACATTAGCAGTTGCACAAGGTGGTACTGGAGTAATAACTTCTACAGGTACTGGTTCTGTTGTTCTTAACACAAGTCCTGTTCTTACAACACCAAACATTGGCACACCATCTTTTGCAGTATTGACAAGTGCAACTGGTTTACCGTTAACGACTGGCGTCACAGGAACATTACCAATTGGTAATGGTGGTACAAATCAAACTACATTCACAAATGGTATCGTTGCATATAATGGTACATCACTTGCAACATTAGCAAATACAGGAACTGCTGGCGTCTACGGCAATGCGGCCTATCATCCAGTAATCACAACCGATGCTTATGGTAGAGTTTCTGCCGTAACAAATACATTAATTCAGATTTCAACAACACAGATTACATCTGGTGTTCTTCCGTTTGCACAAGGTGGTGCAAATGCAACATCATACACCACTGGTGCAATTCTAACTTCAAATGGAACTGCATTTGTAGCATTAGCAAATACAGGTACTGCCGGCACTTATGGTAATACAACTTATGTTCCTGTTATCACCACAGATGCATATGGAAGAGTTAGTGCAGTTACAAATACTGCAATTCAATCAGGAACAACATCCGTATCTGGTATAGTGCAGTTAACAGATTCAATTAGTTCAACAAGCACAACTACAGCCGCAACTCCAAACTCAGTTAAAACTGCTTATGATTATGCACAAGGTGCTTTCACAAAAGCAAATCAAACTGCACAATTAGCATTTACAACAGTTTCAGCAAATGGAACAAATTTAGTTGCTGATGCAAATAATGATACTTTAACAATTACTGCCGCTAGTGCAAATGGCATTTTTATTAATTCTGATGCTGGAACTGATGCTTTAGATATTGGCCTTAGAAATTCTGGCGTCACATCAGGAACTTATGGTAACACCACAACAGCCGTTACACTTACAGTAGATACATTTGGTAGAATAACTTCAGTTTCAAATGCCGCAATTTCTGCTGGCGCTTCAATTGGCGATGTGTTGGCACTTGCAATTGCACTAGGATAAAATATGGCTAAACCTACATCAAGACAAACATTCAAAGATTACTGCCTAAGAAGACTTGGCCATCCTGTTATTCAAATCAACGTGGATGATGACCAAGTTGAAGACCGTATTGATGACGCACTTCAATTTTTTGAAGATTACCATTTTGATGGTTGCGAAAAAATTTATATGAAACATCAATTCACACAAGCTGATATTGATAGACGTTGGATATATGTTCCAGACCCCGTAATCTTTGTTATGTCTGTTCAATCATTTGATGATTCAACTTCATCAATTAATATGTTTGATTTGCGTTATCAATTGCGTTTGCATGACCTTTATGACTTCACATCGGTATCGTATGTGTCATATGAAATCACCATGCAACATCTCCGTACACTAGAATTGTTATTCTCTGGTACTCCACAATTTAGATTTAATCGTAAACAAAATAAAATATTTCTTGATATTGATTGGGAACGTGATGCAGAAGTGGGTAAGTATGTTGTTATTCAATGTATGCGAGCAATGCGGCCTGATACAATTACCTTAACAGGTACTCTAACTGGTAACACAAGTTCCAATACAATGACAGGAACATCAACAATATTTGACCAAGAAATACTTGAAAATGATATCATTACATTATCTGATAATCAAGAAGTTCAAGTTCGTAAAATTAATTCACCAACAAGTATTACACTTGCAAATACGGTAACTGCAAATGTGACTTCTGTTACAATGACAAAGGCCGGTGTTTCAGATGTTTGGAATGATAAGTTTCTAAAGAGATATGGTACTGCATTAATTAAATACCAATGGGGGAGCAACCTAAGTAAGTTTGCTGGCATACAAATGCCTGGTGGTGTTACATTGGATGGTCCTAGAATCATGCAAGAAGCACTTGAAGAAATAAACAAACTTGAAGAAGAAATGTATAATATGTTATTACCTAGTGAAATCTTTACTGGATAAAGATGCCTACAAATTTCTATTTTAATAACGCACCAACGGATCAAATCACCAGTGAACAATTACTGGTTGAGGACCTCGTTATTGAAGCGATGCAAATTCATGGGCTAGATGTTTATTATCTTCCTAGAACAAGTCGTGATTCTGTAGATATGTTATATGGAGAAGACACTCTTAAACAATATGTAACTGCATATCCAATTGAAATGTACCTTGAAAATGTTACAGGTATGGATGGTGAAGGTGATTTCATTTCTAAATTTGGTTTAGAGATTAGAGATGAAGTTACTTTTTTAGTATCTCGCCGTAGATTCAAATATGCAACAGGTGCATCAAATCTTATTCGCCCAAGAGAAGGTGATTTGATTTACGCACCTCTTGTTCAAAACTTTTTTGAAATTACACATGTTGAAAGTGAAAATGACCAAGCAATGTTTTACACATTGGGTCGTGGTCGTGGTGGAAATGTATATGTTTATGCATTAAAAATGAAACAGTTTGTATTCTCTGAAGAAGTTATTGATACAGGTAATGATGAAATTGATGCACAGATTCGTGATGCCTATAAGAGAACACAACTTACATTAGCCGCAGGCGGTTCTGGTACATTTGTAGCAGATGAAATTGCTTATCAGGGAGCAACTCTGGCAAATGCAACATTCCAATCAGTTGTTTATGATTGGTCTTCAACAACAAGAAAATTGAATGTTATTCGCACAATAGGAACTTTTGCAAATAATACATTAACAAAAGGTGCAACAAGTGGTGCATCGTGGACTTCATTTGGTACTGCAAATACATCATACAATGACAATACTGCATTTGAAGATATTATGGACAATTCTTTAATTGAAGGTGAAGCAGATTCTATAATTGATTTTAGTGAAACTAATCCTTTTGGTGAGGCTTAAAAATGCTTGGTAATGCTACATTTTATAATAGAACAATACGCAAAATAGTTGTTGCGTTTGGCACAGTTTTCAATGACATTTATTTGGTTCGTTATACCAAAGATGGATTGACTGCAAAAGAAACTATAAAAGTTCCTTTGAATTGGGGCGCAAAAGAAAAATATCTAACACGATTAACTGCCGACCCAACATTAACAAAATCAATTGCAACAACTGTTCCTAGAATTTCATTTGAGATGACAGGAATGAGTTATGATTCAAGTAGAAAATTACCTACTACTGTTCGTAATTTTTCTGCAAATAATGCAACAACTGTAAATGCACAATATGTTCCTGTGCCTTACAATTTTGATTTTTCATTATCAATCTATGTAAGAAACACAGAAGATGGCACACAGATACTAGAACAAATTTTACCATTCTTTACACCAGATTTTAGTGTGACTGTTGATTTTATTCCTTTGATGGACCCAAAATATGATATGCCTATCATTCTGAATTCAGTTTCAAATGAAACCACTTATGAAGGCGACATGATGGAAACTCGCATGATTATTTGGAATTTAGAATTTACCGCAAAAAGTCATATCTGGCCTCCAGTTAAAACTGGTAAAATTATTAATGTGGCCAATACAAACCTATACATTCAACCAAATAGTTTACTTGAACAACAAGTTTTTGTAGACTTTGCAAATGGTGTTGGGCGATTCTCTGATTCAGAAACAATTAGAGTTACTGATAGAGATGTGCATGGTACAGTTTCATATTTTAGTAATGTAAATAATGGTATATTAATAGTTGAATCATTAAATGATTATTTGGCTGTTGGTGATGTTGTTCGTGGTGATTTTACTGGTGCAACATTTACTATTAAAACTGCTGACAAAACACCATTAAAATCAACAACAATAACAACAAGACCAAAGCCATTGACTGCCGAACCAGATGATGAATTTGGATTTTCAGAGACAGTAACTACTGGGCGCACATTTTAATGCATAAATTGAATCAAAAATTATCTGAAGTATTGGATGTTGAACCTATTCAATTTGAAACTTCAATAGTTGAAGTTAAATCACCTATTGAAGATGATGCTGAATTTGCACGAACAAATATTCGTGATTTGATTTCAAAAGGTAATAGTGCAATTGATACTCTACTTCAAGTGGCTAATGCATCAGAACATCCAAGAGCATATGAAGTTGCCGCAGGACTCATTAAAAATCTTGGTGACTTAAACAAAGATTTATTAGAAATTCAAAAACGCAAAAGAGATTTGGATCCAACTCAATCAAAAAATAATTCAACTACGAATATAGATAAGGCTGTATTTGTTGGATCAACAACTGAACTCGTTAAGTTTTTAAAGAACAATAAATAGTATTATGGAACAATTAATTCAACAACTTAAAGTAATTTTAGGTACAAACTTTGCGTTGTATCTGAAGTCGCACAACTATCATTGGAATATTGAGGGTCCTAACTTTCCTCAATACCATGATTTCTTAAATGGTTTTTATACTGAAGTATTTGCACAAACCGATTTGATTGCAGAACATGTGAGATATTTGGATTCTTATGTACCAGGTTCTATGGAAAGATTTTTAGAATTGGCAGATATTGAAGAAGCAGTAGATATTATTCCAACCGCAATGGAAATGATGACACAATTAAAATTGGACAATGACCGTTATATCATACACCTTCGTGCAGGTATAGTAGCCGCTGAACAAGCTAATGAGCCTGCTGTATCAAACTTTTTACAAGAACTTCTTGGTGCTCATCAAAAGAAATCATGGATGTTGAGAAGTATTATTAAATAATATGATAGATGCTGGTGGATATCTTGGAAATTCGAACTTAAAAAAACTTGGTGTAGAAATATCCTACACCGAGGAACAAGTTGCGGAAATTATAAAGTGTACTGAAGACCCGGTGTATTTTATTAGAACCTATGTTAAAATTGTTAACGTAGACCGAGGACTTATTAACTTTGAAATGTGGCCGTTCCAAGAAGACATGGTCAGAACATTTCATAACAATCGTTTCTGTATTGCAAAGATGCCTCGTCAAGTTGGTAAAACAACTACGACTGTGGGTTATATGCTTTGGTCAGTTTTATTTCAAGATGACTACAGTATTGCTATTCTTGCAAACAAAGGTGCTCTTGCTCGTGACATTCTAGGTCGTATTCAATATGCCTATGAGTATTTACCAATATGGTTGCAACAAGGTATCATTACTTGGAACAAAGGTAATATTGAGTTAGAGAACAAATCTAAGATAGCCGCATATGCAACATCAGCATCTGGTGTTCGTGGTGGTACATACAACTTAATTTTCTTAGATGAATTTGCTTTCGTTCCTAAAAACATGGCAGATGATTTCTTTACTTCAACATACCCTGTTATCTCATCTGGTAAAACTACAAAAGTTATTATTGTATCAACACCTTGTGGATTAAATCATTTCTATAAGATGTGGGTTGATGCAATAGAGGGACGATCCACATACAAATCACTTGAGGTTCATTGGTCTCAAGTACCAGGTCGTGATGCGGATTGGAAAAGCGAAACAATACGAAACACTTCTGAAGAACAATTTCGACAAGAGTTTGAAACCGAATTTATTGGCTCATCGGCAACATTGATATCTGGCACTAAACTTAGAAGTCTTGCATTTCATAATCCATTATCCTCAATTGAAGGTTTTGATATATATGAGGAACCTATTAAAGACCGACTTTATATTACGACAGTAGACTGTTCAGAAGGTGTGAACTTAGACTATTCAACTATTAATGTGCTTGATGTATCTCAAACACCTTATAAACAAGTCGCTAAATACCGTAATAATAAATTACCTTTATTGTTTTTTCCAACTGTAATCTATTCGATTGCAAAGAAATACAATGAAGCATATGTTTTGATTGAAACAAACAATATTGGCCAACAAGTGGTTGATATTTTACATTATGATTTAGAATACGAAAACATTTACAAACTAGAACACCATCATATAAAAGGTCAGAGTATTTCTGGAGGATTCAAAAGGTCTGCATCTTTTGGCTTAAAAACAACAAAATCAGTTAAAAAAATTGGTTGTGCCAACTTAAAAACATTAGTTGAAAACGACAAATTAATTGTCAACGATTTTGATACTATTGCCGAGATGAATACCTTTGTCCGAGTCCGTGACAGTTATGCTGCGGAAGAAGGAAACAATGATGATTTGGTGATGGGTCTAGTTATTTTTGCATGGTTGACGGCACAGACATTCTTCAAAGACAGTACTGATATTGACGTAAGAAAATTAATGTTAGCAGAACAAAATATGTTAGTTGACGAAGATTTAGCTCCAGTAGGCATATTTGATAATGGCCTCAAAGAGGAAATTATCATTGATAGTACTAATGGAGATGTTTGGACTGAAAGAGGTTATTCCTCCTCTGCAACTTTCTAAAAAACTAAATAGACAATACAAGAAAAATTGACTCACAACTAAAGGAGAAATCCAATGGCATTTCAGCTATCACCTGGGGTAAATGTATCAGAAATTGACCTGACTACAATCGTCCCCTCAGTCGCCACTTCAATTGGCGCATTTGCCGGTCCGTTCGCATGGGGTCCAATCGGTGAAGTTACTACGATTTCCGATGAGGTTCGCCTTGCCGCTACTTTCGGTAATCCAGACTCAACAAATTATGAATATTGGTTCTCGGCCGCAAACTTCCTTGCATACACAAGCAATCTAAAAATTGTTCGTGCTGCAAACATTACAACAACAAGAAACGCAACTGCTAATGGTGCCAACAATGTTGCACTCATTAAAAACGAAGATGATTGGTTAGATAACTATTCTACTGGTAATACTGCATTTGGTGTTGTTGGTGCTCGTTATGCAGGCGCAATTGGTAACACATTAAAAGTTTCTATTGCCGATGCAAACACAAACTCTACATGGACATATTCATCATTATTCACCTCTTCACCAGGAACATCCACATATGTTTCAAACAAAGGTGGTACATTTGATGAATTGCATGTGGTAGTTATTGATGAAGACGGTTTATTTTCTGGTTCAAGAGGTACAGTCCTTGAGAAATTTGCTTTTGTGTCTAAATCATTAGATGCTAAAGACGATTCAGGTAACAACAATTTCTATAAACAAGTTATTGCTAACAAATCAAAATATATTCACTGGTTGTCACATCCAACCACAATTTCAACAGGTACTGCTTGGGGTTCTTCTGCAAACGCATCAGCATTTGCAAACTTAACTGCCAATGTAACAGTATCGTTGTCTGGTGGTGTTGATGGTACAATCTCAACTGCAAACGTAGTAACTGCATATGACTTTTTCAACAATGCAGAATCCGTTGACATTTCATTAATTGTTTCTGGACCATCAGATGCTATTACGATTCCAAATGCTCTTATTACAACTGCCGAAGCAAGAAAAGATTGTGTGGTATTCTTATCACCACCAAAATCAAATTGTGTTGATAATGCTGGTAGTGAAACAACAAATATTAAAACCTATCGTGATACATTGACAAGCACTTCATATGCCGTTTTAGATTCTAACTGGAAATATCAATACGACAAGTATAATGATGTATACCGTTGGGTCCCATTAAATGGTGACGTTGCAGGTTTGTGTGCAAGAACAGACCTTGAAAGAGACCCATGGTTCTCTCCTGGTGGTTTGAATCGTGGTATCATTAAGAATGTTATCAAACTTGCATGGAATCCAACTAAAACAAATCGTGATGATTTGTATGTTAAAGGTATCAACCCCATTGTTTCCTTCCAAGGCGAAGGCACAGTATTGTTTGGTGACAAAACAATGTTGTCTAAACCATCTGCGTTTGACCGCATCAATGTTCGTAGACTATTCATTGTACTTGAGAAAGCAATTGCAAGAGCAGCTCGTTTCTCAATGTTTGAATTTAATGACCAATTCACAAGAGCACAATTTGTTGCACTCGTAGAACCATTCTTGCGTGATGTACAAGGTCGCCGTGGTATCACCGACTTCCGTGTTGTTTGTGATGACACCAATAATACTGGTGAAGTTATTGACCGCAATGAGTTCATTGGTGATATCTATATCAAACCTGCTCGTTCAATCAACTTTATTCAACTTAACTTTGTTGCAGTACGCACAGGCGTATCATTCGATGAAGTCGTTGGTAAGTTCTAATAAATAGAGAAACAGGAGAATAAAAAATGGCATTTAATGTAAATGATTTTAGAGCTCAGATGGTAGGAGACGGTGCTCGTCCTAATCTATTTGAAGTCTCTATGCCTTTCCCTGCGTTTTCTGCGCCAGGAAATGCTCAAACTAAACTCACATTTATGTGTAAAACTGCACAATTACCTGGCTCTACGCTAGGTGTTGTGCCAGTGCAATATTTTGGTCGTGAACTAAAATTTGTTGGTAACAGAACATTTGCTGATTGGACAATTACAATCATTAACGATGAAGACTTTGTTGTTCGTAACGCTTTCGAAAGATGGATGAACGGCATTAATAGTCACAATCTTAATGTGCGTAATCCATTAGCTAATGCACCACTAGGTTACTCTGTTGATGGTGATGTTACTCAATTTGGTAAACAAGGCAACGTATTGAAAAGATGTAAATTTGTTGGATTATTTCCAACAGACGTATCTGCAATTGATGTTGATTGGGGTTCAAACGACACAATCGAAGAATTTAGTGTTTCGCTGGCCTATCAATGGTGGGAAGCTGTAGCAGACGGTGTTGTGTAAGAGAAAGGCTTCGGCCTTTCTTAATTTTTATAGAATGGATAATTAATGGCAGTCAAGCTCTTCGGCTTTACACTCGGTAAAAAGGACATTGTTCAGGTTCAAGCACCTGAGCAACCCTCATTCGCACTTCCAACGGAGTCGATGGATGATGGTGCGGTAACGATAACGCAAAACGCACACTATGGTACATATGTTGACTTAGAAGGTTCTGTTCGCAATGAAATAGAATTGGTTACCAGATACCGTGAGATGGCAAATCACCCTGAATTGGAAATGGCAATTGATGATATTGTCAATGAAGCCATTACACATGATGTTTCAGGTAAGACAGTAGACATTGTTTTAGATAATCTGAAACAACCAGATACAATCAAAAAGAAAATCACAGAAGAATTCCATAATGTCTTAAAGATGTTAAATTTTGGAAATCTTTCAGATGATTTGTTTAAGAGATGGTACATCGATGGTCGAATTTATTACCATGTTGTGGTAGATGAAGCCAAACCAAGAGAAGGTATACAAGAATTACGATACATTGACCCACGAAAGATTCGTAAGGTCCGTGAAATCAAAAAAGATAGAGACCCAAAAACTGGTGCTCAAATTGTTGCATCTATTGCCGAATATTATGTGTATAATGACAAAGGTACAACAACTCAATCATATACAAGTAGTGTCAATGCAGGTTTAAGAATTGCACCAGAGTCCATTATCAATGTGAACTCTGGTTTGATGGATGCAAAAAACACATTTGTTATTTCGTATATTCATAAGGCTATCAAGCCACTTAATCAGTTGCGTATGATTGAAGATGCGGTAGTTATCTATCGTCTTTCAAGAGCACCTGAACGCCGCATTTTCTACATTGACGTTGGTAACTTACCAAAAGGCAAAGCAGAACAATATCTAAAAGATATTATGGCCAAGTATCGTAACAAAATGGTTTACGATGCAAGCACAGGTGAATTGCGTGATGACCGCAAACACATGTCTATGCTTGAAGACTTCTGGTTACCTCGCCGTGAAGGTGGTAAAGGTACAGAGATTACTACATTACCTGCAGGCCAAAATCTTGGTGAGTTGGAAGATGTTAAGTATTTCAGACAGAAACTATTAAATTCATTAAATGTACCAATCTCTCGTTTAGAACCACAACAAGGTGGCATGATTGGTGTTGGTCGCACAACTGAAGTTACAAGAGATGAAGTTAAGTTTACAAAGTTTATTGTAAGACTGCGTAACAAGTTTTCTCAGATATTTGACCATGCATTAAGAGTACAACTCGTTCTAAAAGGCATTTGCACTTTAGAAGAATGGGATGATTTTAAGGAAGACATATATTATAATTACATGAAGGACAACAACTTCACCGAAATGCGTGATGCTGAAATCCTTCGTGAAAGACTAAGTGTATTGCAAACTGTTGACCCATACATTGGTAGATACTATTCTATGGAATGGGTTCAGAAAAATGTTCTTCAAATGGACAAAGAAACTATTGCCGAAATGAAGAAACAAATTGCAAAAGAAGATACAGCTGGTACTGGTGGTCCAACAACACCACCAGAACAACAACAGCAACAACAGGCTGATGCAGAGGCCAATCCTCCCGTAGATAATACACAAGATGATGCAGCGAATGAATCATTGACTCCACAACTAGATTTTGAGGTGGAAAAATATTCATCTTTACTAAATAAGCGATAATATAAAAAGGAACAACTATGTCAACAACACAATTTATAGACGAATTGGCCGCAGGTAATGCATCTGGTGCCAAAGATATTTTAAACGATATGCTTTCTGCTCGTGCTTTTGAAGCACTTGAAGGCCGTAAGATTGAACTTGCTAGAGGCATTTTCAATGGTAGTGAACAATCACAAGAAGTTGCCACAGAAGAATAATGAAATCTCTATTAGAATTCAAATCTATCGTTGAAGAAGAGAAGTCAGACTATTCAAAGTTTGATGTTTTGGTTCGTGCGGGTCTGGCCAACAAGGCACAGATGCAACGTATTCACAAAATCTTAGATAAGATGGGTGAAGAGAAACCAACATTCAATAATGCCGATAGAATGATTATTCAAAACCTCTTTAACAAGATGGTAGATTTAATTTCTAATAACAAACAGATTAACATGCAGGCACGCCGTGCAGTTAAAGAAGATGAAGATGTTATTGAGGCAGAACAGTTAGACGAAGCAAATCCAGGCCCAACACCACCTTATATTTTGTTGTTAAAGAGAACAGCGATTCGTTTGTATCCTGATGGAACAAAAATTGCATTGTATCGCAACAAACAATTAAACAAATACTTCTCTGTACCATATGATACTCCAATAGATTCAACAATTCAAGCCGAAGAAGTTGAATTGAAAGAGTCGGTAATGGATCAACTACATAAGATAGTAAAAGATAAATCGGCACAACCGGTAAAGTTTGCATCTGGTCATAGTCGTAAGATTGACCATTTCACCGCATCGGCATTGACGCAAGTTCACAACGCATTAAATGATGATAACAAAAAGAAGTTTGCAGATTTGGTACACAAGTCTCCAGAACATTTTATGAAAGCATCTGACTTTGCTTTCAAACATGCAAAATGAGTTTTGTATCATCGTTAATAGAAAATAAATTAGATGAAGCAAAAGAAAAGTTATTTGCTCATCTAAATGAGATAGTTGCAAAACGTCTTGCAGAAGCAAAGCGTTATGTTGCAGAAGATATGTTTAATGAAGTTTTAGATGAGGCAACTCAAAATCGTAACATCATTAAGATGGGTAGAGTCCAAAAGATTCGCCGTAGAATTAGAAGAAATGCTAAGGGTAAGATTGTTATACAAAAAAATGTAAGACGATCCGCCATTAAAGGTTATAGAATATCGGGTAATACAGTTAAACGTATACCCGCAACAGTAAGATTAAGAAAAGCAAGACTATTAAAAAGGTCATGGAAGACAACTAGAAAAGCAAAATTACGCCGCACATTAATGAAAAGAAAAATGAGTATGCGTAGACGCTCATCAATAGGACTAAGATAAAATGGCATTTGAATACATAAACACACTTCGTTCAGCATCAATAGCTAGAATTATTGATACTGGAACTACTATCGCATTGGCTAACCTTTCAACTGGTGCCAATGAAACTATTACTGCCGCAAACATTCGTAAAATTGCATGGTCAACAAACGGCAATATTCAAATTGTTCGTAATTCTGTGCCAATTGTTACGTTGCATAATACAGGTACTCTTGAGTTTGATTCACTCAACACTACATTAGCTAATAATAACACTCAACCAATTGTTGTTACAATTAATACAGGTGGTTTTGTAGTATTAGAACTAACCAAAGAAGCAACATACACAACTGCACCAGGCGGATACTAATATGAAACTTATCAGAGAACATATTGAATCGGTTAAATATTTAACTGAAGCAACAGAAAACGGTAAAAAGAACCTATACATTGAAGGTACTTTTTTAGTCGGTGATACCGTTAATAAAAACAATCGTATGTACGAAATGAAAACTTTGCGTAATGAAGTTAAACGCTATGATGAAGAATACATCAAAACAAATCGTGCATTAGGTGAATTAGGACATCCTGATACACCAACACTAAACTTAGAAAGAGTGTCCCATAAAATTATGTCCCTCAAAGAAGATGGAAATACATTTTATGGGAAGGCTCTAGTTCTTGATACACCATATGGTCAAATCGTTAAAAATTTCATTGATAACGGAGTAAACTTAGGAGTTTCTTCAAGAGCTCTAGGTTCTGTAACCATGACAAAAGAAGGTTATAATCTTGTTCAAGATGACCTACGACTGGCAACTGCGGCTGATATTGTGGCAGACCCATCTGCACCAGGCGCATTTGTTAATGGTATCATGGAAAATAAAGAATGGATGTTTGTTGAGGGACGCTTTGTAGAAGCAGATTTTGATAACGCTAAAAAACAAATAACAAAAGCATCTGCTAAACAAGTAGAAGCAGTTGCTCTTAAATTGTTTGAAAATTACCTCAGAAAACTATAATTTTATAAATAAGAAACCAAAAGGAGATTCCTAATGTCAAATAACAAATTAATGGAAGCAGCTGCAGATATTCTTGCTTCAAGCAAGGGTAAAAACGGTGCGCCAATGGAAAAAATGCAGGGCACCGAAGTTGAAGATTTGGGTGGACCAACACCACAAAACTACAAGTCAGACGATGACTCAGCAAAAATTGATGTAACAAAGGCTGCAAAATCCGCAACCGCACCAACAACAAAGCCATCTGCTGCTTCTTCTAAAATGGAAGAAGTTGAAAATTATTCTCTAGAAGAATTAGAAGAGTTTATGGTTTCTGAAGACTTTAAACAACTTGATGAGTTGTCAAAAAATACACTCAGGTCATATCTAAAAGGCAGTAGAGCTGAAAACCAAGGATCATTAGGATCTGCCGGTCATATGTCAGATAAAGCTCGTAGTCTTGGTAGAACAGATGATGATAAAGATGATGGTAGATATGAAGGTGCTAAAGCAGCAAAGAAAAGATTAAACGCAATGAAAGAAGATATTGACGCTCTCTTTGCTGACGATTCTACCATCTCAGAAGAATTCAAATCTAAAGTCTCTACAATTTTTGAAGCTCGTGTCGAAGACCGTGTTACACAAATTGAAGAAGAAATTGAAACACGTTATGCAGGCATGCTTGAAGAAGCAATCGAATCAGTTAAAGTTGACCTTACAGAAAAAGTTGATGACTATCTTTCATATGTTGTTGAACAATGGATGGAAGAAAACGAAATCGCAATTGAAACTGGTCTTCGTGCTGAATTGACAGAAGACTTCATTGGTGGTTTGCGTAATCTATTTGCAGAACACTATATTGATGTTCCTGCTGAAAAAGTCGACCTCGTTGACGAACTTGCTGGTAAAGTTGAAGAACTTGAAAGCAAACTCAATGAACAAATCGAGCGTGGTGTATCATATGCTAAGGCATTGGTAGAATCACGCAAGAATGAAATTGCTCGTGAAGTTACCGAAGGACTTCCTGCTACTCAGGCTGAAAAAATCAAATCACTCGCAGAGAGTGTAGAATTCTCCACAGAGGACGAATACAAATCAAAGCTTGATACTATCCGTGAAAACTACTTCCCTTCTGGTGCTAAAAAGGCAACAGAATCTCAACTAAACGAACAGTTCGAAGAAACAGAAGAAAAGAAAGTCATTCATGACCCATTCGTTGCTGCTGTCTCTCAAGCAATTTCTAAAACCAAATTTTAATTAAACTCTAGGAGATAAAAAAATGTATTTGTCCGAATCATTACAAAAAAAATGGGAAGGTGTTTTAGACCATCCCGACTTGCCAAAAATTAGTGATCCATACAAGCGTGCTGTAACAGCCGTTGTTTTGGAAAACCAAGCAACCGAAATGCAGAAATCAGGAATGATTACTGAAGCTGCACCTACTAACTCTGCTGGTACAGGCGGTTTTGGTGGTGGTGCTACTGCAACAGGTCCAGTTGCCGGTTTCGATCCAATTCTAATCAGCTTGGTTCGCCGTTCATTGCCTAACCTCATCGCTTATGATATTTGCGGTGTGCAACCAATGACAGGCCCAACAGGTTTGATTTTCGCAATGCGCTCAATGTATGACACTACACGTGCTCCATCATCTGGCGTAGAAGCATTCTTCAACGAAGCTAACACCGGTTTCTCTGGTGCTGGTACCGCTCAAACTGCATTGGCAGTTGGTGCTGCGGCCGCTAACACATTCGTTGCAAACGGTGCTCCAGTTCCAAGTGTTACTACTGCTACTGGTGAAGATAATCCTTTCCGTGAAATGGGTTTCTCAATTGAGAAAGTTACCGTTACTGCTAACACCCGTGCCTTGAAGGCCGAGTACTCAATGGAACTCGCACAAGACTTGAAAGCTGTTCACGGTCTTGACGCAGAAACAGAATTGAGTAACATCCTTTCTACTGAGATTCTTGCAGAAATTAACCGTGAAGTTGTTCGTACAATCTACGCAACTGCTGTAACAGGCGCACAAATCGGTACTACTACTGCTGGTACTTTTGACCTTGACACCGATTCTAATGGTCGTTGGATGGTTGAAAAAGTTAAAGGTCTTGCTTTCCAAATTGAACGTGAAGCTAATGCAATTGCAAAAGCAACTCGTCGTGGCAAAGGTAATATCATGATTTGCTCTTCAGATGTTGCATCTGCATTGGCAATGGCTGGTATTCTTGATTACAACTCTGCATTGCAATCTCAAGTTAACTTGACTGTTGACGATACAGGTAACACTTTTGCAGGTACATTGTTTGGTCGTATCAAAGTGTATATTGATCCGTTCTTCGTTGCATCCGGTACATCCGAGTTTGCAGTTATCGGCTTCAAAGGTACAAATGCATATGACGCAGGTATTTTCTACTGCCCATACGTTCCTTTACAAATGGTTCGTGCAGTTGATACAACTACCTTCCAACCAAAAATTGGATTCAAGACTCGTTACGGCATGGTTGCAAATCCGTTTGCACAAGGTACTACACAAGGTGCTGGTGCTCTTCTCCAGAACGGTCAGTTGGCCAATCAATATTACAGAGCGTTCAAAGTTAAGAACATTATGTAATTCAAACCCCGTTAAGAGGGTACTTAAAAGAGGCACTTCGGTGCCTCTTTTTTTTGTTATAAATAAGCATATGAGCGCAATATCAAGAAACCCAACAAATCCTAATATACTACAACCCAATAAATTCACATTGAATTTTGCAAGGGCACCAAGTATACAATACTTCTGTCAATCAGTAAGTGTTCCTGGCATAGCATTATCAGAAGTGCCGCAAACTAATCCATTTGTAGATGTGTATCTTCCTGGTGAAAAGGCCATCTATGATATATTAAATGTTACATTTTTGATTGATGAAGAATTAAAAGCATGGACAGAAATGCATGATTGGATTCGTGCAATGACTTTTCCATATGATTTTGCTGAATATCAAAGTCTAGGTCAATTGAATAGAATTGCAGGTGGTATGGCAAAACCAAAACCACAATATTCAGATGCCTCAATTACGGTATTGTCTTCTTCTAATACACCATACTACAAGTTCAAATTTTATGATTGTTTTCCAACATCGGTATCAGCATTCATTTTAAGTGCAACCGATAGTCCTGATACCACAATGAGTGCCGATGCATCATTTAGGTATAGTTACTATGACATTGAAAAATTATTCTAAAAGGCTTGACAAGTAAACCCTTTTAGTGTATCCTCTGTAAATAGGAGGATTTATATTTTATGAAACAACTTGATGATTTGTTAGAAATGTGGCGTACCGATTCTATTATTGATAGAACAGAACCCGGTAAAGCCTTAATCAATATCCCACAACTTCACAGTAAGTATTTGAATATACTTTCAAGGCATCGTTTGCTTTCGAAAGAGTCAGAATTCAAATATAACAAAATGAAAAAGTTGAAGTGGGAATACTATACAGGTAAGTTAGACCAAGACCAACTTGATAAACACGGATGGGAACCATTTCCATTTGTGCTTAAATCTGAGCTCACTACATACTTAGAGAGTGATGAAGATATCAACAAACACATTGCTCAAAAAGTATTACATGATGAGATTGTGGAAGTATGTTCAAGTATATTAAAAGAATTACACAGCAGAACTTTCCAGTTAAGGTCGTTCATAGATTTTGAAAAGTTTATTAGTGGTGTCTGATTTAATTCTACATAAAAAAGATGAAGCGTTTATTCAGTTTGAGTGTGACCGAAATGTTGCACAAGAACTGAGTGATTTCTTTTGCTTTTTTGTTCCGGGATTTCAATTCACACCTGCATACAAATCAAGAATGTGGGATGGTCGCATACGCTTGGCTGACCTAAGAAACTTTACCATCTATCACGGTCTTGTTCCTTACATTGAAACATTTTGTAAAGAACGGAATTACACATTAGAAATTGATTCTGATGTTAATTCTACAGAAAACTATTCTGTTGTTGAGGCAGAACAATTCATCTCAACATTAAAAATACCACTTGAAGTAAGAGACTATCAGTTAAAGTCATTCGTACACGCAGTTCGTAACAAACGAATTCTCCTACTGTCTCCTACTGCGTCTGGTAAGTCTTTAATTATATACTTGATACTAAGACACTTACAACTAGAAAACAAAAAAGGCCTGTTGATTGTGCCTACTACATCTTTAGTTGAACAGATGTATAAAGATTTTGCAGACTATGGTTACGATTCAGACCAATACTGCCATCGCCAATATTCTGGTAAAGAAAAACATACAAACAAATTTATCACCATTACAACTTGGCAATCAATCTACAAAAACGACAAAGAGTATTTTGAACAATTCGAATTTGTTTTTGGTGATGAAGCACACCAATTCAAGGCCAAATCGTTGACAACTATTCTTACAGGTTGTTCAAATGCTAAATATAGAATAGGTACAACAGGTACACTTGATGGTACACAAACACATAAACTTGTATTAGAAGGTTTATTTGGTCCAGTCTACAAGGCAACATCTACTGCTGAGTTGATGGAAAAAGGACAACTTGCATCATTCAAAATTAAATGTTTGATTCTGAAATATGACGAACCGATTTGCAAACAAGCCAGAGACTGGGACTATCAATCTGAAATTGACTACATAGTTAAAAGCAAACCAAGAAATGATTTTATCAAAAACTTGGTGTTGTCACTCAAAGGTAATACACTTGTGTTATTTCAGTTTGTTGAAAAACACGGCAAGGAGTTACATGCACTTATTAAAGAACATGCAAAAAATAGGCATGTATTCTTTGTCTTTGGTGGCACCGATGTTGAGATTCGGGAATCAGTTCGTGCAATTACTGAAAAAGAAAAAGACGCTATTATTGTGGCTTCTTATGGTACCTTTTCTACTGGCGTTAACATTAAGAATTTACACAATATTGTTTTTGCTTCTCCTTCAAAGTCTCGCATAAGAAATCTACAATCGATAGGAAGAGGACTTAGAATAGGAGATAACAAACAAGAAGCAACTTTATTTGATATCTCAGATGATTTTAGAATAGGCAAATATACCAATTATAGCTTGCACCATTTTGTTGAGCGTGTTAGAATATACGATGATGAAAAATTTAATTACAAGTTCTACAATATCAACCTTAAAAATGACTGATATAATTCAAGGCATTAAAATAATTCGACTGCAAAGCGGAGAAGATATTATTGCAGGCCTAACACATGATGATGAATCTGAAATGATGATGCTTGATAATCCAATGCATCTTATTTTTAAGAGAACATCTCAAGGTACAGTAATGATGATGTTGCCTTGGTTACCAATTGAATTGATTAAAGATAATACTGCAACAATTTATTCTTCTAATGTATTGACGATTGTAGATCCAAAAGATGCTCTTGTTGAATATTACGGTAACATGATTAACACAGAACAATTGAAACAGATGCGTGAT
>Ga0209401_1000759_pt1 | contig 21581 bp, 21 predicted proteins | sample M_140807_MF_Meta_FD_187318 | JGI IMG/M metagenome (GOLD analysis project Ga0209401, IMG submission 187318) | Freshwater microbial communities from Lake Montjoie, Canada to study carbon cycling - M_140807_MF_MetaG (SPAdes) (version 2) | ecosystem: Environmental > Aquatic > Freshwater > Lake... | reverse complement strand
TTCACCAGAGAGCCGCGGGCCCGCGCCAGGGCCAGGGTGCGGGCCATGGCCGGCCCAAAGGCCACCGGGTTGGCCTGCTGGCGAATCCTGGCGTCGTCCGGGAGGGGCTCCTGCAGGGGCTCCGGACCATCGCGCTGAACCAGCCACTCCCAGTCCCAGGGGTGGTCCGCCTCCGCTTCCTGCTGCCGCAGGCTGTGCCAGGTGTCGGTGAGCCAGGCGGAATGGGCCGGCAACACCGGCGTGATCACGGAAACGAGGGGCATCACGCTGGGGAACGTCGTCGGCGAATGGCGCTCATCAGGCCTCCCCGGAACCTGGACCCCCGGCGTCCAGGTCCCCGGCGAGGTCGCCATCGTTGACCCCATCGATGAAGCACTGCACCAGCACCCGAGTGAAGCTGTTGAGCGGGTAGCTGAAGGCCTGCTCCGGCGTCACCCAGGCCCATTCCTCGATCTCGTGGTTGGGCGTGATCGTGCTGCCGCGGCTGTGGGCGAAATAGTTGATCAGCACAAAATGGGCGCTCTGGTGGAACTGGGGGTCGTCCACGGCCTCCTGCAGCAAGGCGTAGCGCACCTCCTCCAGCTCCAGCCCCACCTCCTCGCGGAACTCCCGCAGCAGGGCGGCCTCCAAGGTTTCGCCCCACTCCACCTTGCCGCCAGGAACCCCCCAGGTGCCCCGCCACTTGCCGGTGCGCACGATCAGCACCTTGCCCTCGGGGTTGCTCACCAGAGCGCCCACGGTGGCCAGGGGGAATTGGGGGGTCATGGGCGGCTGTTTTGCCGGAAGTTAGGACGGCGGCCTGGTGCCGTACGCACCTGGCGGCCAGCGGCAATCGGCGGTGCAGGCCAGATCCCGGCCAGCATTGCCACCTCCGAGCAGCTCACCCACAACGGCCTTCAGAGCCCCATCACAGCCGCCCTCGCAACCCTGTTCACGACCAGGTCACCACACCGCTGCCGATGTCGAAGTAGGCGCTGCGGATGGTGAGCTTGCCGGCGGCCACCGCATCCTTCAGCACGGCACTGCGGGCGGTGAGCTGGACGGCGGAATAGCGGGCATTGCCCTCAATCGCCTGGGTCAGATCATCGCCGCTGCGGAGATTGGCGCGGATCGGCTTCACCAGGATCTCCAGCATGGGCGTGAGCGGTTCGGTGGCGATTGCCGCCTTAACGGCGCCACAACCGCTGTGCCCCATGGTGACCACTAGCGGCGTACCCAGAACAGCCACGGCAAATTCCATCGAGGCGATCGCCTCATCGAAGGCCGTGTTCCCTGCGCTGCGCACCTGGAACAACTCACCGGAACCGGAGGCGAACATCCATGCCGGGTCCACCCTGGAGTCGGCGCAGGAGAGGATCGCGGCGAAGGGCTTCTGTCCCTTGGCCAGGGCGATCGGGTCAATCTGGCAATCTTGCTCCCAGATGGTGCTGAGCTTTTGCATCCGCTGCTCAGGGGTGCCCGTGGCGCTGGCGGCGGCCCAGGCCTTGGCGAAGCGGGCGTTGCCCTCCTTGAGACGGGTGAGGGCATCCTTGGGGGTGCAGACCTGGAGGCTCTCCAGTAGCTGGTGATCCATCACACCAGATGCCTTCGCACCCTTGGGACGCACCGTCGGTAAGGCAGCTCCGGCAATGCCTAGGGCAGCGCCCAGGAGAATTTGACGACGGGGAAGCATGCAGTCAGGGTCGCATCAGGAACTGCGTATCTCTAAACGTGCCCATCCTCACCGCCAAGCAGGCACCACGCTCTGTCACCGATTGGCAACGCCGTCACTGCATCGGCAGCCGGCTATCCCCGGGGATCAGCACCCACCAGCGGCCACCCCCAGGGGCCGCCGTGGGAAAATCGCCGATTGCTTGCGGTTCAACCATGCGCAGCCACGGGTGCGGCGATCTGCGGGCCGACCAGGTCGGCCAAGCCGTGCAGCTCTGCGGCTGGGTGGACCGCCGCCGCGACCACGGCGGCGTGATCTTCATCGATCTGCGCGACCGCAGTGGCAGCGTGCAAATCACGGTGGATCCCGAGCTGGCCGGCAACGAGCCTGGGGTGCGCGCGGCCTTTGCGGCGGTCTTCGAAACCGCCAGCCACCTGCGCCATGAAACCGTGCTGCAGGTGCAGGGCACGCTGCGGGAGCGGCCGGCCGACTCGGTGAACGAGCGGCTGGCCACCGGCCGATTCGAGCTGCTGGCGGGCGCCATCACCGTGCTCAATGCCGTGAAGGGCAACCTCCCCTTCCCCGTGTCGGTGCACGACGAGGAGAACACCCGCGAAGAGCTGCGGCTGCGCCACCGCTATCTGGATCTGCGCCGCGAGCGCATGAATGGCAACCTGCGCCTGCGCCACCGCACCAGCCAAACCATCCGCCAGTTCCTGGAGAACGAGGGCTTCATCGAGGTGGAAACACCGATCCTCACCCGCTCCACCCCCGAAGGCGCCCGCGACTACCTGGTGCCGAGCAGGGTGTGCGGTGGCGAGTGGTTTGCCCTGCCCCAGTCGCCCCAGCTGTTCAAGCAACTGCTGATGGTGGGCGGCCTGGAGCGCTATTACCAGATCGCCCGCTGCTTCCGCGATGAAGACCTGCGGGCCGATCGCCAGCCGGAGTTCACCCAGCTGGACATGGAGATGAGCTTCATGAACCAGGAGCAGATCCTGGCCCTCAATGAAGGTCTGATCGCCGCCATCTGGAAGGCGGTGAAGGGGGTGGAGCTGCCGCTGCCCTTCCCCCGCCTCACCTGGCACGAGGCGATGGAGCGCTACGGCACCGACCGCCCCGACACCCGCTACGGCCTGGAGCTGGTGAACGTGTCGGATCTGGTGGCGGACATGGGCTTCAAGGTGTTCTCAGGGGCCGTGGCGGCCGGCGGCTCGGTGAAGGTGCTGCCCATTCCGGGCGGCAACGACGCCATCAGCAATGTGCGTATCAAGCCCGGCGGCGATGTATTCAGCGAGGCCCAGAAGGCCGGCGCCGGCGGCCTGGCCTTCATCCGGGTGCGGGAGAACGGCGAGATCGACACGATCGGCGCCATCAAGGACAACCTCTCCGAGGCCAAGAAAGCCGAGCTGTTGGAGCGCACCGGCGCCCAGCCCGGCACCCTGCTGCTGTTCGGCGCCGGCGACACCGCCACGGTGAACAAGGCCCTCGATCGGGTGCGCCAATTCCTGGCCAGGGAGCTGGGCCTAGTGCCCGCCGACCGCGACAACGACGCCTGGAATTTCCTCTGGGTGGTGGATTTCCCGATGTTTGAGTTCAACGCTGGCGAAAACCGCCTCGAGGCCCTGCACCACCCCTTCTGCGCCCCCAATGCCGCCGACCTCGGCGACGACCCCGAGCGCTGGGCCGACACCCTGCCCACCGCCCGCGCCCAGGCCTACGACCTGGTGCTCAACGGCCTGGAGCTGGGCGGCGGCTCCCTGCGCATCCACGATTCAGCCCTGCAGCGCCAAGTGCTGCAAACGATCGGCCTGCCCCTGGAGGAGGCGGAGCGCCAGTTCGGCTTCCTGATGGAGGCCCTCGACATGGGCGCCCCACCCCACGGCGGCCTCGCCTTCGGCCTGGATCGGATGGTGATGCTGCTGGCCGGCGAGGAATCAATCCGCGACACGATCGCCTTCCCCAAGACCCAGCAGGCCCGCTGCTTGATGACCCAGGCCCCCGCCGGGGTGGCCAGCAAGCAGCTCGAGGAGCTGCACGTGGCCAGCACCTGGGTGGAAGAAGGAGGGTGATTCGCGGCAGCGGCGCGCGGCGCCGCATACGGGAGTGGAGAGGAGCCGCGGGGATCAAAGGGGCAAGAGGCGGGGCCGGGCGCCGCGAACCTGGCTGAATTTGCCACCATGAATGAGGGCAGGAGCTTCCTCACCAAAGCCACGGGAAACCAGGAGCAATCCTGGACCAGAGGCGGGTGGAGCCCTCCCGAAGCCCCTGCCTGCGAAGGAGATCCATTCCATGCCGAAGATTCGTTCGCCAGAACGCAAGCGTCGGCCTGAACATGGTGGCAATTTGCCTCGATCGAAAATAGTTCTTTCCCCAGACAGCCTGGCGCTCAAGTGTGTAGACTTTCCCGGCTACGAACACCCGCGGTATCGTCTTTTTGTTGATACATTCAGCAATTTTCAGGAGATTTTTTTCCTTGAAAGGCTGCCCGGGGATGCGGCCGTGCAGGATCACAACCTTTCCGTTGACCTGGCCGAAGGTATGAAAGCGACAGTTGTACTCGTACGTCAGCGTTGCGATGCGCAGATCACTCCCATAAAGGGCGAGTCGGAGCGGCGGCTGATCATCGGGACACCGTCCCATCATGGCCGTCAGCCGTTCCACCCAGGAGATGGAGTGTTCAAGTGCCCGAATAAGTCCCGCTGATCGCCTGAAAACAACCACCCCCTGATTGAACTCACGGAAGGCAGCAGTCACACCAACGCTCTCGGGGAACCAGTCGAAATATCGGCGATCGTGAGACATCGCGATATCGAAATGATCGAGCAGATCGAACAGCTCGGCAAATGGGCCGCACACAAACGTGTCTGTGTCCAGGAAGATCGTCTGCTCAAACGGTGAGTGAAGCATGGAGATCAACTTGTTGATATGGGCCTTCGCATGAACTCTTTCAAGAGGCACCACTTCGTCGAAAACACCGCGATCGACAGGCGGACAATCCGTAAAGAGAACGAGCGTCAGTTCCGGCATAAAACGCCTGACGCTCTCTGCCGATATCCGGGCTTCCGCGATGTAGCTCGCACCCAAGGCCATATAGATCACCCCACGTTCGGATGGGATCATGGCCGCCTCAGCCATTCTTCAGACTCTCCAAAGCATCGCAGGTGGCCCATGATGAACACATCGCCCCCTCGTTGAGATGACGCTGCATCAGCCGAGGCTCTCCTGCTCAGAGTTGCACCTGCGCCTGCAGCAGAGCTTTGCGCAACTCAGCGCGGCATACCCAGCCCAGCTCAGCACCTACGACTTCTCCATTGCGGGGCGACGGGTCGTCGGTCGTTTTGTCGGCGCTGAACTGGCCCGCATCTTCCGTACCGCATTCGAGCCCCATGCCGGCGATGCCCCCCCGGCCCTGGAGATCTGCCTATGGGACGAGACACCGGACACGGGCATCGATCCGCGCCTCGGGCTCTCCCATCGACTCAATGAACAGCAACTGCGGCAGGATGTGGTAACGGGCACCTCCGTGACCGGCCGTTACGTCTGTCACATCGCCGAGGGCTGGCTCAACATCCTGGATCTTGAGCAGCCTGCCTTGGTGGGCTGCGTGCTGGATCGATCCCGCTTCCATCTCCATGAGCGGGCGCGACCGCTGGAGTGGCCACTGCGGTTCTGGTTGCGCCGGATCGGCCTGCCCGTGCTGCATGCGGGGCTCGTCAGCCAGGAAGGAGCAGGGATCCTGATCGGTGGGCCTGCTGGCGCCGGCAAGTCGACCCTGGCGCTGGCCTGCCTCGATGCGGGCTTTGGCTTTCTCTCCGACGACAAGATCGGTTTAGAGACCGTGGCTCCGGGCGTTTTCGTCGGTCACCGCCTCTATCGCTCGATCCTCGCCAGCGTCGACATGCTGCAGCACTTCCCCCAGCACCGCCCCCAGGCCCATCGGCTGGAAACCGATGCGCTCAACAAGGCGATTCTGATGGCCTCCGACCTCTTCCCTGATCGGATTCAGGCTTCCAGCCCGATCGCCGCCGTGATCCTGCCGCGCCGTGATGGGTCCCATGGCGAGGCGAAGCTGGTGCCAGCCCGCCGGGTGGAGGCGATGACCCGCATGCTGCCCAACTGCCTGCCTCTTTACCCCACCTGGGACAGCAGCGACATCGGACGGCTCAGCGATCTGCTTCGAGCCGTGCCAGTGCACTGGCTCGAGGGCACCGCGCCCCCAACCCACCTGCCCCAGCTGGTGGCACAGGCCTTGCCGCAACCCATCGAACCTCCTGGGAAACGGCATCAGCCATGAGGCTGCTGCTCTTCAGCTCCCACTTCCCTCCCTATGGATCCGGTGGGCCCACAGTGATTGATCGCCTGGCGCGGGGACTCGCCGGGCAGGGGCACGAGGTGCTGGTCGCCACCTCCAAACACTCCGTGGATCTGCCGGATCAGGAAGTCCGCCATGGGGTGGAGGTGCGCCGATTCCCCTTCTGGGAAGCAGTGGCCCGGCCGACACCCGCTGCCATGGCGGCAGGCCTGCGCTGGCTGGCCGATCACAAGCGATCCTTCCGGCCGGACGTGGTGCACCTCTGCATGCTCTCACCGATCGATCTGTTTCACTGGCAGACCCTCACCGCAGCCCCCGTCCCCACCGTGGTGACGTTCCATGGCGAGCTCGAGCCGAGCATGTGCCGGCCCTTGCGGCCCGGAACGGTGTTCGACCATGCCCTGCGCCGGGCCGATGCGCTGGTGGCCTGCTCCCATGCCGTTCAGGCCGATCTGCATCAGGTGCTGCCCGAAGCGATAGGCCGCAGCCTGGTCATCCCCAATGGCATGGAGCCGCCGCAGCGCCAGGCGCCTCCCATCAGCGTCAGCCCACCGGAGCTCCTCTGTGTGGCCCGCCTGGTGGAGGGCAAGGGGATCGACATTGCCCTGCGGGCCTTCGCGGAGATCCGGGCCGCGCTGCCCGATGCCCGGCTCACCATCGCCGGCGACGGTTCGGATCGCGCCCGGCTGGAGCAGCTGGCAGAGCAGCTGGGGGTGTCCCCCTCGGTGCGCTTTTTGGGGTGGAAGCGCAGCGAACGCTGCCTGGAGCTCCTGGGAGCATCCTCCCTGTTGCTCGTGAGCTCCCTTTCGGAGGGATTCGGCCTGACGGCCCTGGAGGCGGCCTGGATGCGGCGTCCGGTGGTGGCCAGCCGGACCGGCGGGCTGGTGGAGGTGGTGGAGCACGGGGTCACCGGCCTGCTGGTGACGCCAGGCGATGCCGGGGAGATGGCTGCCGCCGCCCTTGAACTGCTGCAGGATCTGCCTCGATGCCGCAGCTTTGGGGATGCTGCGCAGCAGCGTGCCCGAGAGCGCTTCGGGCTGGCTCGGCAGGTGGAGGCCTACGCCACCCTCTTCAGGCGTTTGGCCTCCAGCGAAGCCTCCGGATGAGCAGCGGCCTCAGGCTCCCCGCACCTGCCGGAGAACCGAGGCCTTGAGCTGCTCATACACCGGCGCTGGCACCGACCTGCGGAAGACCTGTTCGATCAGCACCAGGGCATGCACGGGACGGTTCTGTGCCAGAAGGTGATCCAGCAGGGGTTGCAGAAGTTCCGGGGATGGCCTGCATTGCGTCCAACGCAGATGCTGCCATTCATAGTGCGAATCCGGCTGAAGGTGGCTGGGATGCTTCAGCGGAAAATCCAGGGAAAAGCGGGGCGTGTTCTGAAACAACAGGGCATCACTCAAGACGGTGTGCGTTGCCTGCGGCCCGAAGCCGACATTGCTGATCAGATTCCTGGCCGGAAAGAGGGAGAGGCCACCTTTCAGCATTTTGGAGAGAGTCCAGATGATGCCCCACTCATCAACCAGTTTCTCTCTGGTAAAAGTCTGAAAGGGGATCAGGAAGTCAGCCTGGGTCTCCTGACTCCAGCCCAGCTGCGTGGTTGTGAGCTCCTCCGCCAGCCTGCGCCAGTTGTGCGCATCCCTGCGAAAGCACTGCCAGGCCCTCCGCCAGGTGGCCCACCCCCAGGGGCTCCCATATTGAGACGTTGCGTGATAGCTGCTGGAGTCGGGCAACCACGCGATTAGTCGATTATGTCCACCGATGTGCATGACCCTCGGATCCTCCCGGTAGTCGTTCAGCAGCTCTTCGCAGAACGCAAAGAAGGAGAGATCCGGCAGGCAGTCATCCTCCAGCAGGATCGCTTCCTCCACCTGTTCAAACACCCAGTCCAGGCCACTGACGATGCGCCGGCCACAGCCGAGATTCGTGCTGGCGAAATTCGTCAGCACCTCGCAGGGCCAGTCCGGCGCGCTGACGATGGCGCGGGCCTGCTGGCACAGCAGCGGGTCATCGCTGTGGGTGGGCCGCGGGCCATCGGCCACCACGAAGAGCTGGCGAGGCCGGAGCTGACGGATCACCGCAAACACCTGTCGGGTGCATTCAGGGCGGTTGAAGAGGAACAGAACGACAGGGGTCTTCACGGGGATCTGACCTCTAAGGTGAATCCGGTCGTACGGCAGGCGTCGTGGGCGTCTGTAGAGCCATGGACGCTGGCATCGCCGTGACTGCGCTGGTAGCCAGCCGCAACCGGGAAGATCTCCTTCCCGGTTGCCTTGCGTCATTGCTCGCCCAGACCCTGCAACCGATAGAAGTCCTGGTCATCTACGGTCCCGGCGGGAACGACTGGGAGGCAGCTGCTCCTTACCGTACCGATCCCCGGATCCGCGGCGTGGCCTCCCCCCGGTCAGGGCTGTATGCCGCCTGGAATGCCGGCATCCAAGAGAGCCGAGGTCGCTACCTCTGCAATGTCAACAGTGACGATCGGTTGCGTCCAGATGCGCTGGCGGTGATGGCGGCTGCCCTCGATGCCCATCCCGAGGTGTGCCTCGTGTATGGAGATTCGTTGGTGACCACCCGCCCCGGCGAAACGTTTGCACACAACTCCAGCCGCGGCCGCAGGCTCTCCCAGCCCACCTACCAGCCTCGGGTGCTTCTGGCCGGCTGCTGCTGCGGGCCCCATCCGATGTGGCGCCGCTCGGTGCACGCCTGGGCCGGTGGCTTCGATGAGACTTATAAAATCGCTGGCGATTATGCCTTCTGGTTGCGCCTGGCTGAGCGGGCGCCAATGCTGCATCTGGAGGAAACGCTGGGGTTGTATCTCGACCATCCGCAGAGCCTGTCCCATGCCGATCCGGCCCGGGCGATCGCTGAGCGGGTGCGGGCGATGAAGTCGGTGTTGCATCGCTACAAGGACATCATCCAACAGGAAAGGGTCCCCCTGGAGCGTCTGGAATGAGCGGCGTTAACCCCCAGGTCATTCTGCTCACGACGGATTTCCCACCGATGACGGGAGGGATCGCCGGCTTCATGCACGGCCTCTGGGACGAGCTGGCCATGTCCCTGCCCGCAACGGTGATCTCCACCGTGTCGGCGAGACAGACCCCGTGGCCCCATCGCTACCAGCTGGAGATCCTGGAGGCCCTGGGGGCTCCGGGGCTGACCGCCTCCCAACGCCTGTTGCGCATGCAGGGGGAGGCCGTGCCAACGACCCTCACCCATCTGAAGGCGGTGGGGGCCGATGCCATGGTCTTCATCGGCGTCTGGAGCGTTATGGCCCACTGCTGGTGCCAGGCGCTCCAGAAAGCCGCCATTCCTTACACGATCTTTGCCCATGACGGGGAACTCACAGACACAGAGCTCTACGCCAGTGTCGATCCCTGGCGACAGAGCGATGTGCGGGCCGCCCGGTTCCTCTTCGCCAACAGCCACGACACCGCGACCCGGCTGCGAATGCGCTACGGAGAAGCACTCGACATCCGGGTGCTCCACCCCGGGGTTCCCGAGAGAGCCGACCCCGAGGCTCTCCGGCAGCGGGCGGCAGCCCTGAAGGCAAGGCTCCAGCTCGACGGGGCACGGGTGCTGCTCACCGTGGCGCGGCTGGAACGCAGCAAGGGGATCGATCTGGTGATCCAATGCCTGCCGGATCTGGCCCGCACCTTTCCAGGCCTGCGCTATCTGGTGGCGGGCGAGGGTCCGGAGCGGGAGGCTCTGGAATCCCTGGCCCGCAGCCTGGGTGTCGCTGGATTGGTGACCTTCCTAGGCCGGGTGGAGGAGTTCAGCAAGCAGGCCCTTTACGATCTTTGCGAGGTGTATGTGATGCCCAGCCGGCTGGTGCCGGGTCGCCCCTGGGAGGGCTTCGGGATCGTCTTCCTGGAGGCGGCTGCCGCCGCCCGGCCCTGTGTGGCGGGACGGGTGGGGGGCACGGCCGATGCGGTCGTCGATGGCATCACCGGCCTTCTCGTTGACAGCTCCAACCCGCGGGAGACCTTGGAGGCCCTGGTCCGCCTATTGCGGGATAGGGCCCTGCGCCTCCGGCTGGGGGAGGCGGGCCGGGAGCGGGTGAGGCGGCACTTCCTCTGGCCAGCGGTTGCCGACCGCTTCCTCCGGGAGACCGGCCTCGGCGGGTGAGGAGGCCCCCAGGGGGCGCCGCCGATCCGCCCAGCGTTTGACGATCCGCAGAAACTCCTTGCGACTGTCCTGCTCCCGCCGCTGGCTGAGGTTGCGCCCATGCATCCGGTGGATGGTGAGGGCCTCCGGAAGCAGCAACCGTTTCAGGCCAGCGGCCTCCGCCCGCAGAAACCAGTCCACCGCGTCGGCGAACCAGAGATCCGGATCAAACAGGCCCACCGTCTCGAAGGCCTGCCGACGGGCGAGCAGGGTGATGGTGGCAAACCCTGGCACGGGCTGAGTCGCCCGCGGCAGGTGCTGCAATCGCTGGGCCTGCCCAGCTGCCTCCGGCTCCCAGAGCAGGCTGGCATGGCTCACGCAGAGGTCCAGAGCAGGATCCGCCTGAAAGCACCGCATCTGAAGCTCCAGCTTCTCGGGTTGCCATAGATCATCGGGATCGAGAAAGGCAAGGAAGGCCCCCCGGGCTTCCTGCACACCGCGGTTACGGGTCGCCGCCGGACCGAGCCTGTTCTGCCGGACAACCCTCACCCTGCTGCCGGCGGCAGCGGCGATGGCCAGGGTGTCGTCTTCGGAGCCATCATCCACAATCACCACCTCCAGATCCCTGTGGGTCTGATCAAGGATGCTGGCCAGGGCCTGGGGGAGATAGCGGGCAGCGTTGAAGGTGGGAACGACGCAGCTGACCAGCTGGCTGTCAGGTTGCATACGGCGTAGAGAGAGGGTCCACGTCGCTCAGTTCCCAGGGGATCTCTCCGGCATCGGGCATGGGCGGATCGAGAGCCAGCAGCTGTTCCATGTCACGGAACACTTCGAAGGCTGGTGGTTCGTAGGGGAGCTTCTCCACCACCGGTGGCCATTCGGTCCGGGGGCTTTCCGCCTCGGTCGTGGCGGCACGGATGATCCCTTCGGCTTCCAGCAGGTCGAGCAGACTGCGGAGGTCGGCCTCAGCCGTGTCTCTGTCCACCGCATAGTGGTCGCATAGACGGTTCAGGAGTGTTTCCAGGCTCTGGCGCTGCTCCAGCAGGGGCCAGATCTCTCCAGCGGCCTGATTGCTCGTGTAATAACACCCTGTGGCCAGATTGATCACCACCACTTCCCCATCCATCACCTGGGCCGCCACCAAATCGATTGCGACTTCGTAGCGGTGCGAGGAATTCACAGGTATCAACATGTCAATTGCGTGTAAAGTTTACTAAATGAGTCAAGGTGAGCTTTCCAGCTGAAGCGCTGGGCGGCACGGCCCTGGCCCTCTTCACCGAGACGAATCGCCAGAGTGGGATCCGCCAGCAGCCGCAACACGGCCCTGGCCAGGGCTTCGGGATCCTCCCGCTCCACCAGGAGGCCGGTTTCTTCGTGCAGCACCACCTCGGGCAGGCCCCCCACCCGGGAGCCCACCACCGGGCGGGCCTGCTGAGCCGCCTGCAGAGCGACAAGGCCGAAGGCTTCCTTCCAGCGGGAGGGCACCACCACCAGAGTGGCGGCATTGATCCACCCCGGCACGGAACGGGGATCGACCCACCCCAGGAACCGCACCCGATCTCCCAGCTCCAGCTCCCGGCTGATGGCCTGGAGCTCCGGACGGGCGGGACCGTCGCCGGCGACGATGACCTGCAATCTGGGATGGTGCCGCACGATGGCAGGCAGGGCCTGTAGAGCCACATCAAACCCCTTCTCGGGCACCAGGCGGCCGAGAAGAAGCAAAACGGGCGGATCCCAAGGCAGTGGGGTGGGAGCGGTGGCCGGTATGTCCAGCGCGTTCAGAATCACGGAGGAACGAGCCGCCGTGCCTGGCACTTGGTGGTGCATGGCGGCCAACACGCTGGCGCTGTTCCCGGTGATCCAGTCGGCGGCGGTGAGGGTTCTGCCCATCAGGGAATCGGGCCGCCGCAGGTCTCCCTCCAACCACACCCGCAAGGACAGCAAGGTCGGGCAGGGGGCGGGGTTCCGGGTCATCAGATGAAAGATCACCGAGGGATCCGAGAGGTGGAGGTGCACCAGATCGGGCTGAAAGCTTTGTTTCAGGGCCCCAACGTCCCGCCGCACGCGCGCCATCAGTCCCGGATCCTTCTGCCGGAGCGCATCCTCGAAGCGGAAGCGATGCACCGGGATGCCATCAACCACCTCCAGAGGCGGGAGGTCGCGCCCGCCCGGTGAGGTGATCACCCGAAACTCATGGCCGCGCCTTGCCATCTCCGGCAGGAAGCGGGAGGCGTGCACCTCGACGCCACCGATATGGGGCCAGAAGCGCTGGGTCCAATACAGCACCTTCATGGCTTCAAGCTTCCTAAGCGAGGCGGGCGAGGGCCGGTGGCACCGCAGCGAGCCGTTTCTGCCAGTGTTGAAGATACATGTGGGCTCGGGATGGAGAGGGGGAAGTTGCCAGGCGCTTCAGATACTCGCCATCGGGTACGAGCAACCAACGGGCCAGGCTGATCCTGGAGCGGTTGCCCACGGCCTGCCAAAGCGTCCCGAAACGGCCCCCTTCGCTGAAGCGGGCGGCATGAATCAGCAGCTCCCGCTCGAGCCCGTCCGCCCGGGACGCGTCCGCGGCCAGGGCATCCAGGACACTGGACGGGACAGGGGTACCGATGTCATGGGCGAGATAGCCCAGCGTCACCGCCAGCTGGGTCGTGAGGCCATGAACCGCCGCGGTGTTTCGCAGACGCGACCAGTCGATCTCCGCGCTCCGGACCACGATCGCGTGGGCATCGCTCACCCAGCGCAGGGAGGTGCGCCCACCTCGACAGGCGGCATGACAGCACGCATGCAGCAGCAGATCATCCGCAGAGGGCAGCAGCAGGCAGGTCCCGAGGATCGTGGCCTGACGTGCGCGGACCTGCAGATCCTCCAGCGAAGGCCCATGAAAGGGCGACGGCAGGGGACTCGGGTGGAGCCGGACCGGCAGGAGTCGCCTGTGAAGGAAGGCGCGCCCTGCATCCGCCGTGGCTTCTTCCCGCAATCCCATCTGGACCAGGACTTCGGCGGCCCTGTCCAGCTGCGACTCCGGCACCAGCAGGTCGAGATCATGGCAGTGGCGGAGCCAAGGCTTCGGCAGCACCCCCTCCGCCACGGCCGCCCCCCGGGCCAGCATGAAAGGGAGCCCGGCGGCCGAGAGGGAAGCGAGAACGGCAGCGGCGATCTCCTGATAGCGGCCCGTGCGGCGCTGCTCATGCAGCAGGGCCGCACGCAACCAGGCCGCATCATGCCGATCCAGACTGGTGCCAGCCTCCAGCAGAGAGCAGGCAAGAAGGGCGGACAGGCTGCGCAGGCTGCGCTGGGTGCCGCCCATCCCCTCGGCGGGCCCCTGGCGAGCCCGCCAGATGTACCAGGCTTCCTGCGCCCGTGGAGCCGGTGCCAGACAGGCGATGAGAAACAGGGTTGGATCCCTGTCGGGAAGAATGCCGGCCAACAGGTCCAGCGGGGCCTGCTGAAGCCATGGTCTGAAGAAAGGGCCGATGGCTCGACTGGGGGCGGGCGGAGACGTCCCCGATCTTGAAGGGGGAGTCAAGGTCTCATCTCCCCACCTGATGCTGGCGTTCCGCCTCCTGCCGCTCGGCCGAGGTGAGGCGGAGCACCCCATCGGCCATGGCGATCAGAGCTGGGTCGTGGCTGCTCACCAGCACCAGCCTCTGACGGGATCGCTCCTTCAGAATGGTGCACACCCGCTCAGCTGCCTCGGTGTCGAGGTAGGCCGTCGGCTCATCCAGCACCTCCACCGGCCGATCCCGCAACCAGGCCCGCAACAGGCAGAGGCGATGGATCTCGCCGCCGGAAAAGTGATCCATCATGAGGGGCAGCGTCCCGTCCAGGCCCCCGCCCCGCTGCAGCAGATGGGACAGACCCAGGCGCTCCAACCAGGGTTCGATGACCCCGCGTCCTTGGCGCTGATCCAGGGTGAGGTTGTTGCGGAGGCTGGCCTCGAAGAGCACGGCCAGCTGGGGGGCATAGGCAAGCACCTGCCGCAGCTGGCCGGCTCCCGCCGGCCCGGCGAGCAGGATGTCCCCGTCTCGGGTCTGCAGTTGCCAGGCACTCCGCTCCTCCCCCAACAGGCCACAGAAGCGGTCGAGGAGCGTGGTCTTGCCACTGCCGGAGGGCCCCACCACCACCATCAGGGACCCCGGTCGGAGATGCAGGGTCGCGGAATCCTCGAAGGGTTCGGCCATCCCATCGGCCCCGTGCCAGCGCAACCCTCGCCAGACGGCGGAATCCCTCAGCGAACCGAGCCGCTCGGGGGAGGTGGTCCGCGACGGGGCTGGCACAGGCGGTGGGGTGAGTCTGGAGCGCCGCTCACAGAGCGCGGCATAACCGGGCAGGGCCCCCAGGCAATGACGCTGGGCCCCGATGGCGGCGCTGAGAACGGTGCCACTGCGGTAAGCGAACAACAGGGTGGTGGCCACTGCCGTGGCCGGCAGATCCCCCCGACCCCAGATCAGCCAGGCCCCCACCACCAGCACCACCAAGGTGTCGCGGAGGGCATTGAAAGCGGCCTGGCGCCGCACGATCTGGAAAAGCACCTGGCGGTAGCGGAGGGCTTCGAGGGAGAAGCGCCGCAGCAACCAGGTCTCCCCACCGGCGGCGCGCACCGCCTTGACCCCGTGCAGGCCATCCCCGACCGTGCGCTGCAGGGCAGCATTCAACCGGGTGCGCAGGCGCCCGAGCTTCCAGCTGCCTGACCGCTGGAGCAACGCGGCTACACCAGTGGCCACCAACGCCAGCAGCAGGGGCGCGGCAGCCCACCGCCCCACCGCCAGCACGCCTCCAGCCAGCAAAAGCAGCGAGAGGAGGGCCTGGAGGACCCGGGTTCCCTGTTCGAGGGCCAGCACACTGCTGGAAATATCAGCCATCAGGAGCCCGATCAGATCCCCCCGGCCCAACTGCTGGAGGTTGGGGAAAGGGGCATGAAGCACCTGGCTCAGGAGTCCCTGGCGCAGCTGATCGCCGAAAGAACACCGCAGATCCTCAAGCCCGATGGTGATCAGGGCCTGCAGCCCCCCCCGCACCAGCATCAATCCCAGGAGCGTCAGCAGGGCTTGGGGGAGCGGGAGATCGAGATGAAACGGCAACCTGGCGGCAAAGGAGGAGCCGCTCTGGAGCAGGAGCGACACCCCTAGGCCCAGGCTGCCGATCTCCAGCAGGCTGCTCAGAAAGGTGAACAGGCCGAGCCGCAGCACATGGCGCCAACCTGCTTCCCGCGCCAGATGGGCAAGAAGCGAGAGATTCCGAAGACGGGCACGAATGGCATTGACAGTGGGAGGGCGCGACATGGGGCGAGCAGGAGGCCCAGAGTCCCGGGGGGGATACGCTGCAAGGCGACCAAGTGGGCTGCTTTGGCGAGAAGGCTAGAGACGAGCCTTCCGGGAGACCGCCCCGCGATGAGAACAGGCGCCAGAACTACTCGGTTGGGGATGACCCCTTGAGTCCCCGCCTTCCAGCTGCTGGCCATGCCGGATTGGTCGCCTCCAGACCCCTGCTCCTCCAATTCCTGCACTGGCTGGTGAATCCCCAGAGTTCCCGCTCCGTTCGCCCTCTGGAGATCGGGAATCCGGCAGGTTTCCTCCAGGCCGTGCGCCGCCACCGGTTGGCCATTCCTCTGGCTCGCCATGCGCAAGCCCTCTCCCTGCCCGCGAGCCTGGCGAGCCAACTGGTGTGGGAGGCCCGCCACCAGCAGAGGGCCTCCCTGGCCCTGATCGCCCTAGCCCTGGAAGCGCTGGCGGCCCTGGAGCAGAAGGGCCTGCGCGCCCTGGTGCTCAAGGGCCCGGCCCTGGCCATGCAGACCACCGGTCTGGCGAGGGGCCGTGGTGGAGGGGATCTGGATCTGCTGGTGGCCCCGGAGGACTTACCCGCCGCGGTGGCCGTGCTGGAGAGCCTGGGCTTCCACAGACCCCCCGGGATGTTTCCTCGCCAGCTCAACTCGTTCTGGGGCCATTACGCCCGCTGGACGGGCCACGAACTCAACTTGGAACGTCCAGGAAGTGCATGCCTGGATCTGCACTGGGCCCTCAACACCGTGCGAGCACCCCTGCCCCCGTTTGCGGCCCTCTGGCAGGCGCGCCAGGCGGTGAATCTCAACGGCAGAGCCGTGCCCACCCTCTCGCTAGAGCACGCCTTTCGCCACAGCTGCCTGCACGCCGCCTCGGATCAGTGGATGAATCTTCACCACCTGCTCGACATCACCCTGCTGGCCCGCCAGCTGCCCGCCGCCGCTTCGGCCCCGCTGCGTCGGGAGCGCACCGTGCGCCTCAGCTGTGCCGCCGCCCACGACGCCACCGGCTGCCCCGACCTGCTGGCCTTCACCGATCCCACCCGCGCCGACTGCCGCCGGGCCATCGGCCGGGCCCGCTGGGCCCAGGAGCGGCGACCGCGGGTGAGCGCCGATGGGGCCTGGCATCCCGGCCACTGGCTGGCCACCGTGGTGCACCGGGCCTCCCTGAGCCCTTCCCCGCTCGACTGGCTGCGGGTGGTGGCCTGCTTCAGCCTGCTGCCCGCCGCCTTCAACGACCCCCTCACAGGTGAGGATCGGGGGCTGCTCACCATGCTGCAGGCCCGCCGGAGCAGGCTGCGGGAGCGCTGGGCGGAACACCGCTGACGTCAGCCTCGATGCCATCGGCCAGCGAATCTGGGCCCTGCTGGCGCAGCCGCTCCGCCTCCATGCCCTGGTGGAGCAACTGCACGCTCAGTTCGAAGGCGACCCGAGCGCCATCCGCCAGGATGTGAAACAGTTCCTGTGTGAACTGGAAGCCGATGGCCTGCTGACCCTGGAGGCCCCAGTCCCCCCGGCAATCGAATGGCGGGCCCTGCTGAACGTGAAGGCGAACGAAAGTGACTGATAAGATGGCTAATATTTAATCGCATCCGACAGTGATACCTGCAAAGATTATTGGCAAAACCACTGGCGAGAACTGGATCGGCCTCATCGATGCCACCTATTCAATCATCCTCACCCTGCTGGTCATTGAACTGCCGGCAATCATTCTGGAGTCGATCAAGGAAGTCAATCTGGAAAGGGATCCGCCGATCACACTTGTTAGCATCATTGCTGTTATAATCACTGGTTATTTTGCAATCTTTACAGTAATCTATGATATTTGGTCGTATCACAAAGCACTTCTTAGCGATGCGATCAAGTTACGCCTATTTGCCCTGACCACAGGCTGGCTACTGTTTTTTAGCAGCCTGATCCCGCCATTTTATTTTCTTGTCAATCACTACGCCGCCGCCTTGCTATTGCATCCCGAAGACTCGCGTAAGTATTTAATTTATTCGCGAACATGTGTTCTTATCCTGATCTTACTTCTCTATCTCACCCTGGCTTGTCTCGCCAAATTTGAGAAAAGGCAGCGAGGGCAAAGTGTCGAAAGGAAGAAGGAGCTGGAAATCCTCTTCGGAACGGCGCTCAGCAAAGCGCTGATCACGGCAACACTGCTGCTTACCATTGATGGCAATTACTATCTACCGCCTCCTTTTGGGGTCTTGGTCCTCGCCTTGTCAACCTATTTCCCGATTAATATCGTTTCATTGATTACCAGAAAAAAAGCATAGAGCTGTCTTGCCTTCCAGCGTCCTGCCTCCGCTTGCCTTCCCACCCACCCAGGCAGGGAGGGCTTCCCAGCCAACGCAGAACCCGCACGCCCGGCGCTCGAATGCCATCGGCGGCGCAGCGGGCTAGAACCCCTACATCCCAACCCCTTCCTCCTTCCATCCAGCCATGGCCATCTCCTCCCTCCCGATCGACATCGGCATCCCCGCCGAAGACCGCCAGCGCATCGCCGCAGGCCTGGGCCAGGTGCTGGCGGACACCAGCGTGCTCTACGGCAAGACCCACGGCTTCCACTGGAACGTGACCGGACCGATGTTCAACACGCTCCACCTGATGTTCATGGACCAATACACCGAACTCTGGACCGCCCTCGATGGGATCGCCGAGCGCATCCGCGCCCTCGGCTTCCCCGCCCCCTACGGCGCCCAGGCAATCGCGGCCCTCAGCACGATCCCCGAAACCCAGGGCGTGCCCGAGGCCCTGGCGATGGTGCGGGAGCTGGTGGCCGGCCATGAGGCCGTGGCCCGCACCGCCCGCGGCATCTTCGCGCTCGCCGAGGAGGCCAATGACCAGCCCACCGCCGACCTGCTCACCCAGCGTCTGCAGATCCACGAAAAAACCGCCTGGATGCTGCGCAGCCTCCTGGAGGGCTGAGGCTCCTGCCGAGGGGGTGACTGGCTTCGGCCGGTCGGCGCCCGCTGCGCGGGCGATACCGGCCTCTCGCCAGCCACCCCCTCGGCGGGCAAGGAGTGTTTTGGGGCTCCCGGGCCTAGCCGATGCCAGAGGCGCCTTACCTTCAGGCGCCCGGTAGATTAAGAGGTCAGCCGAAGAAGTCATGACCTCCCCCTCCAGGAGCCAGAGCACGAAGTTCGTCTTCGTGACCGGCGGGGTGGTCTCCAGCATCGGCAAGGGAATCGTGGCCGCCAGCCTGGGGCGCCTGCTCAAAAGCCGCGGCTACAGCGTTTCCATCCTCAAGCTCGATCCCTACCTCAACGTGGATCCGGGCACGATGAGCCCGTACCAGCACGGCGAGGTGTTTGTCACCGAGGACGGCGCCGAGACCGACCTGGATCTGGGCCATTACGAGCGCTTCACCGACACCGCCATGTCGCGGCTCAACAGCGTGACCACCGGCTCGATCTACCAGGCGGTGATCAACAAGGAGCGCCGCGGCGACTACAACGGCGGCACCGTGCAGGTGATCCCCCACATCACCGGCGAGATCCGCGAGCGCATCCATCGGGTGGCCGCCAACTCCGGCGCCGACGTGGTGATCGGCGAGATCGGCGGCACCGTGGGCGACATCGAATCGCTGCCCTTCCTGGAGGCCATCCGCGAATTCCGCGGTGATGTGGGCCGCCGCGCCATCGCCTATGTGCATGTGACCCTGCTGCCGTTCATCGGCACCTCCGGCGAACTCAAAACCAAGCCCACCCAGCACTCGGTGAAGGAGCTGCGCTCGATCGGCATCCAGCCCGACGTGCTGGTGTGCCGCAGCGACCGACCCATCTCCTCCGACCTCAAGGCCAAGATCGGCGGCTTCTGCGGCGTGCCCAGCGGCGGCGTGATCCAGGCCCTCGACGCCGACAGCATCTATGCGGTGCCGCTGGCGATGGAGCAGGAGGGCCTCTGCCGCCAGGTGCTCGATGCGCTCGACCTGCCGGATCACCCCAGCGACATGGTGCGCTGGGGTGATCTGGTGCAGCGGCTGCGCCACCCCGGCCCGGCCGTGAAGGTGGCCCTGGTGGGCAAGTACGTGCAGCTCAACGACGCCTACCTCTCGGTGGTGGAGGCCCTGCGCCACGCCTGCCTCGAGCGCAATGCCTCCTTGGATCTGCGCTGGATCTGCGCCGAGCAGATCGAGGAGCAGGGGGCCGCTGACTTACTGGCGGGTATGGATGCGGTGGTGGTGCCCGGGGGCTTCGGCAACCGCGGCGTGGATGGCAAGGTGGCCGCGATCCGCTGGGCCCGCGAGCAGCGGGTGCCCTTCCTGGGGCTCTGCTTGGGCATGCAGTGCGCCGTGATCGAGTGGGCCCGTAACCAGGCGGGCCTGGAGGGCGCCACCAGCGCCGAGCTGGATCCGGCCAGCCCCCATCCGGTGATCCACCTGCTGCCCGAACAACAGGATGTGGTGGATCTCGGCGGCACGATGCGCCTGGGGGTCTACCCCTGCCGCCTCGCCCCCGGCACCCTCGGCCAGCGCCTCTACGGCGATGAAGCGGTGGTGTACGAGCGCCACCGCCACCGCTACGAGTTCAACAACGCCTACCGCACCCCCTTCCAGGCCGCCGGCTACCGGATCAGCGGCACCTCACCCGATGGCCGGCTGGTGGAATTGATCGAACTGGAGGGCCACCCCTTCTTCACCGCCTGCCAATACCACCCGGAGTTCCTCTCCCGGCCCGGCAAGCCCCACCCGCTGTTCCGGGGTCTGATCGAGGCGGCCCAGCAGCGAGCAATGGGCCAGCCCAGCGAACGTAGCGATGCAGTGCCAGCCAGCGCCAAGGCGTGAGGCGGAAGCGGTTCGCCAGCCAGCAAGCTGGCTTACTGGTGAGTTGGTTGGTTAGTTGTCGGAGTTGCGATGAAGACAACTCCTGATCTTCCCGACCACCTGGTGCGCCAGGCCAAACAGCGGGCCCTACAGCAAGGCTGCTCCCTCAAGGAGTTGGTTGCTGAGTTCCTTCGAGCTGGCCTGCACGGCGGCCCGCTCACCGGCACGCCCTCGAGCAGCGCCGTGGTCAGCCTCGCTGCTAAGGGCCTGCCTGTGTTCCGCGCCGAGGCCTCCGCAGGCGAGTCCAGGATTGATCTGGCAGCGGCGTTGCAGCTGGAGCAGGAGTGCCTGAGCCAGGAGGATCGTCGCCGTGCCGGCCGGCCTGCTTGATGTCAATGTCTGGCTGGCCGCAGCGTTCACGGCCCATCCAGCCCATGGCACCGCCCAGGCGGTGCTGCTCAACGCCACCCCGGATCGCCCTGCCCTGTTCTGCCGCGCCACGCAACAGAGTTTTCTGCGGCTCGTTTCCACGCCGGCGATCTTCGCAGCGAATCGATCTGCGGCGATCAGCAATCAAGATGCCCTAACGGCCCTCGCCGCCTTTCAGGGCCTGCCGCAGGTCGATCTGATCGACGAGCCAGCCGGGTTGGAGGCTCTCTGGTGGCGCCTGGCCGCTCTGGCGGAGCCCGCACCGAAGCGCTGGATGGATGCCTATTTGGCCGCCTTCGCGATCAGCACCTCGATCCGAATGATCAGCCTCGATCGCGATTTTCAGCAGTTCCTGGGGGCTGGCCTTGATCTGCACCTGCTGCAGGCGGATGCTGGCCAAGCGGATGCTGATTAGGAGGAAGCCTGACCTGATCCAGCGCCGTCCTACCGGCCAGCTTCAACCTGGGGGCAGCAGCAGGTGGGGGCCGGCGAGGGCACAATTCACATAACCCGAACGCTCCCGCTCCCCGCTCCAAGACCGCCTCAGCCGTCCCCCGTGTTCCCTCCCAGCACCCATCCCATCAACGAACCGGCGCGCCTAGGCGGTGAAGCAACCACCACCCCGCCACCAGCCCCCTGGGCCGACCCCATGAGCAGCCTGCCGGTGGTGGAAACCTTCCACTCCCTGCAGGGGGAAGGCCTGCAGGCGGGTCGGAGCGCCTTCTTCATCCGCCTGGCGGGCTGCACGGTGGGCTGCAGCTGGTGCGACACCAAGCACTCCTGGCCTGCGGCCGTTCACCCGCACCGCAGCCTGGCGGAGCTGGCCGGCGAAGCCGCCACCGCCGCCGCGGCCGGGGCCGCCTTCGTGGTGATCACCGGCGGAGAGCCCCTGCACCACGGGCTGGATCCCCTCTGCGCAGCCCTCCGCCAAGCCACCATCAGCCCCGAGCGGCCCGAGGGACTCCCCCTTCACCTGGAAACCAGCGGCGTGGATCCGCTCAGCGGCCGCTTCGACTGGATCACCCTCTCCCCC
>Ga0209401_1000757_pt1 | contig 21593 bp, 18 predicted proteins | sample M_140807_MF_Meta_FD_187318 | JGI IMG/M metagenome (GOLD analysis project Ga0209401, IMG submission 187318) | Freshwater microbial communities from Lake Montjoie, Canada to study carbon cycling - M_140807_MF_MetaG (SPAdes) (version 2) | ecosystem: Environmental > Aquatic > Freshwater > Lake... | reverse complement strand
TCGTGAGATCAAAAAAACAATGCCAGGATGTAAAACGAGTGGAGGGCTGAGCAATATTTCTTTCTCCTTTCGCGGTAACACGACGGTACGGGAAGCGATGCACGCCTGTTTCCTCTATCATGCGATTCAAGCAGGGCTGGACATGGCGATCGTCAATGCAGGACAGCTGGCGGTGTATGAGGAGATTCCCCCCGAGCTCAAAGAGAGAGTGGAGGATGTGCTGCTGAATCGCAGGCCGGATGCGACGGAGAGAATGTTAGAGTATGCGGAGACGGTGAAGTCGGGAGGAAAAGCGGTTGTGAAAGATGAGGCTTGGAGAAAAAGATCGGTGGACGAAAGGCTGCTCCACGCCCTTTTAAAGGGAATCACCGATTTTATTGATCCAGATACAGAGGAGGCGCGGCAAAAGTATGGTCGACCTCTGCAGGTGATTGAGGGACCGCTGATGGGGGGGATGAGGCACGTTGGGGATCTTTTTGGAGAGGGCAAAATGTTTTTGCCTCAAGTAGTGAAAAGTGCACGAGTGATGAAAAAAGCGGTGGCTTATTTAACTCCCTTTATGGAAAAGGAGAAGGAGGCGTCTGGGGACAAGAGCAAGGGGGCGGGCAAGATTCTCATGGCGACGGTGAAAGGAGATGTGCACGACATTGGAAAAAATATTGTGGGGGTAGTGCTGGCCTGCAACGGGTATGAGGTAATCGATCTTGGGGTGATGGTGCCTTGCGAAAAGATTTTGGCCGAGGCGAAGTCGCATGGGGTGGATGTGATTGGTTTGAGCGGGCTGATTACCCCCTCGTTGGATGAAATGGTAACGGTGGCGGAGGAGATGACGCGGGAGAAGTTTGAGATTCCTCTGCTGATTGGTGGAGCAACAACCAGTGCGGCGCATACAGCGGTTAAAATTGCACCTGCTTATCGCGGTTCGGTGGTCCATGTGATTGACGCATCGCGGGTGGTGGGAGTAGCGCAAAAACTGCTATCGGCCGAGAATCGAGGGGCCTATCTGACGCAGGTGCAGGCGGATCAAGCCAAGGCCCGTAAGGATTACGAAACGAGGCGGGCAGCGCAAAAGTTGCTTTCGATTGGGGATGCTAGAAAAAGGGCGGCTAAGTTTGACTGGTCGAGGGAGCCAGAAAAACCGGAGTTTTTAGGGGTAAAGGTTTTTGAGGATTTTCCGTTGCGGGAGTTGGCAGATTATATCGATTGGTCGCCGTTTTTTCATGCATGGGAGTTACGGGGGCGATTTCCTAAAATCTTTGATGACCCGGTTGTGGGAGTGGAGTCCAGGAAGCTTTATGGGGATGCGCAGATTCTTTTAGAAAAGATTTTGCAGGATCGAAGGGTCCGAGCGAGAGGCGTGATGGCCTTTTTCCCGGCGAATTCGGAGGGGGATGACATTTTGTTGTTCGAGGATGATTCGCGGAAGAAGGTGCGGGCTCGAGTTCATGGATTGCGGCAGCAGATGGCGCGGAGTGATGGGGAACCCAACCGGTGCCTTTCCGATTTTGTCGCTCCAGTGAGTAGTGGAAAAAAAGATTATTTGGGGGCATTTGCCGTCACGGCTGGGCATGGAGTTGAGGATTGGGCAAAAGAGCTGGAGAAAGGAAATGATGATTATCAGGCGATCATGTTGAAGGCTTTAGCGGATCGGTGTGCAGAGGCCTTTGCCGAAAAAATGCATGAGATCGCGAGGCAGGCGTGGGGCTTTGGAAAGAGGGAGGGGTTGTCCAAGGAGGATTTGATTGATGAGAAGTACCGTGGGATTCGGCCGGCTGCGGGTTACCCGGCTTGCCCGGATCATACGGAAAAGAGGGGCCTGATGGCGTTGCTGAATGCGGAGGAGAGTGTCGGCATTCAGTTGACGGAGAACTGTGCCATGACACCGGCAAGTTCGGTGAGTGGCCTTTATTTTGGGCATCCGGAGGCGCGATATTTTGCAGTGGGTCCGGTGGGGAAGGATCAGGTTCAGGATTATGCCTCGCGCAAAGGGGTAGCTGTTGGGGAGGCGGAGAGGTGGTTGAGGCCTAATTTAGCGTACGACCCGAAGGGTTAACTTTTGCGCAGAGTGTTGGTGGGGAGTGGGTTCAATTCCATTGACCCTCAAACTAGCCCCTTTAGATTATGAGGATGAGCTTTTTAAAAATGCTTATGTTTGGAACTTTGATGGTGGGTTTACCCCTAGGGCTGGAAGCGCAAGAGGCGAAAAAGGAGAAGCCGAACTTAGAGTTTGGAAAAATCCAAGATCTGGAGATCGAATTGGTCACCGTGCCCGATTCAGTTGGCTCAGGGGGAAAGTCGGAGCCAACGGTTGATAACAAAAATGCTACGCAAGCGGCCAAATGGTTAAGAATCGACGTGCCTTTTTCGACAACAAATAAATTCACCCCCGAAGTGAAGTTCAAATTTTACCTAGAAGGATATGAGGGTGTTCCAAATCCTGAGGGAGGAAAGCCGACGGAGAAGTATGTGGTTTTGACTGGGGAGGCAACGTATCGAGACGTTCCAGGAGGAAACAAGCAGTTTGCCGGTGTTTTTCTCCCCCCCGCGTCGGTTCTTCGCTTTGCCGGGCTGAAAGCGAATGGCGAGGGCGATTGGTCTAAGGGAATGATGAACTTAAAGGTGGAAGCGAGCGAGGCTGGGACTCCAGTTGAGGAGTCGTTTGATTTGCAGGCGGCAAAAGAAAAAGGTCCGAGCGGGCGTGGTGGAAAGAAGGATCTAGATTGGAATAAGAGTGCTGAGGCGCAGGAGGTCAACGGGGCGTTGTTGCCGATTTATGACACCCCATTTTGGCCGAAGGATTACAAACGGTACCCGCAACCGAAAAAGCCTTAGCCGCACGGCCTTTTTCTCATGCCGACATTTACGCGAAGGCTGGTTTTGGATGTGGGGGCAGGGGAGGTGCGGATAGGTGAAATTTTCCCTGATAAAAAAGGTTTTCCCGTTTTTACCATGTTGAGATCGATGGAGTTGAGCTCGGATCCAACCAAGCCGGCTGAATTTTTTCCTGCAGTTTTGCAAGCGGTCGGAGCTTTGGCCAAGGAGATGGGAATCAAAAGTGGTTTTTGTTCCCTTTGTTTGGGGGGGCCGGCTGTATTCACACGGGTGATTAAGCTTCCTTTATCTGACCCAGCCCAGGTGGAGCAGATGGTGGGATTCGAAGCCCAGCAGGCTGTTCCCGCGATTGAGGAGGCTTGCTGGGATTTCCAAGTATTTCCGCCCGGCCAGGAAGGGGCGGCAGAGTTGGAGGCCCTGATTGTTGCGATGAAGCGGGAAACAGTTACCGAGACAATGGCGGCTGCCTCAGCGGCAGGCATGAAGACAGACATGGTGGATTTAGCTCCGACTGCACTTATCAACGCTTTTCGTTACCAGTATCCTGAGGTCGAAAGTTGCACTCTTGTTTTGGAGATTGGGGCGAGGGCCACAAATATTTTACTGATTGAAGGGAAAAAGATTTTTTGTCGAGTAGTGCCGTTGGGGGGAGCCAGCGTGACCCAAGCTATCGCGGCGGATCTGCAGGAATCGTTTGCGGGAGCGGAGGTGCTAAAAAAAGCAAAAGGATTCGTGCATCCGGGAGGATCCTACGAGGAGCCAATCGACGAGCAGGCGGCACGGATTAGTAAGCTAGCGCGGGGGGTGATGACTCGTTTGCATACGGAAGTGGAGCGCTCGATTACCTTTTACCGCAGTCAACAGGCGGGGGGGAGGCCGACGCGTGTTTTACTGGCGGGCGGTGGAGCTGCATTGGGTCTGACCGATCTTTTCTTTCGTGATAAGTTGAAAGTTCCCGTGGAATATTTTCAATCGTTTCGCCGGATAGCAATCGGGCCAGGGGTCAACCGGGCTGAAATAGGGAAAAACTTTCCCTCTTGGGCTAGTCTGGTGGGAGCTGGATTGAGGGCGTTACCAGATAGCCCATGTAAAATTAATATTTTGGGATCGGAGCTGAAAGCAGCTGCCAATCGCACAAAAGATTTGCCGGCCATGGTTGCCGCAGGCATCGGCTTGGGGTTAATCCTTTTGCTTCCTGGAATTCATGGATTTTGGCAATCGGCGAGATTGCAGGCGGTGATTTCCCCCCAAACGGCGGAGGTAGAGGAGGCAGAAGGGGCCTTAACCTTGGTCACGGCGGAGCAAAAAAAGGCTACCGACATTCTCAATTTAGCGAATCAGGCTTTTATTTTGGAAGGGGAGCGAATGCGATGGCCACTCCTTTTGGACGAGTTGCAGTCGAAGAGCTTGCCGGGTTTGTGGGTGACGTCGTTGAAGATCGCTGAAGGTTCAGCCGTAGCGGAGAGAGAGGGCGCGACGGCGAAACCAACCCAAGGCAAACTTGCCGTTCCGATTTTAGAAATTGGGGGCTTCTTTGAAACCAAATCGGAGGCGGCGGATGCGAAAGTGGTGGAGGATTTTCGGTTGGCTTTATCGAACGGCGGAGTTTTACAAAATGTTACGACCACCCAGCGGGATAACCCTGAGAGGGTGGATGGAAAGACTGAGCAGGTGGCACTGCGTTTTGCCATGCGAGCGGAGTGGCCTGTGGGTGGTGTTGCTCCAGTGGAGGCGGCGAAAAAGCCGGCGGCCCAATGAAGGGGAAAATGAGTCAGCCTCAAATCATGGCCGCAGCTGGCGGGGGGCTCTTTTTTCTTCTGGTTGCGGCACTGGGATGGTTTGGCTGGGGTTCTTTGGGAGAGACACAAGGGCAAGCGCAAGCTTTAGCGGATCGCAAATTGAAGCCCGAGCTGGCGGCCATTTTGAGTCGACCAGGGGGGGCCGCTGCAGCCCGAAAGGAGGCGGGGGAGATTGGGAAATTGGGAGAGCAAGTCAGCAAATCGGAGGAGGCTCTGGTTGCGAGTTGGCGTGAGGGCTTGGCGCAAGCATCCGGGGAGGGTCAACCTTGGTCTCAAGACACGAATCAGTGGAAGGATCGCTTGATTGCGGCCAATGATCGGTTGAGAAAACGGGCAGGAAAAAAAGGGGATAACAGCCGAGTCATCGTAGCGGATGATTTTTATTTAGGCTTGCAAGAATTTAAGCAGCAAAATCCGCCGGCGACCCAAGTTCCGGCGCTGGCACGTCAGCTCTCTGTTTCCGAAAAGATTGTGGAAATTCTGATGGACGCAAAAAAATCTGCCTCGGAGGGTTATCCAACCCAGTGTTTGTTGCAGACGCTGGTGGGTCCAGCCATTGCCACCGCGGAGGGAGCCAAAGCGGTAAGCGAAAAGCCAAAAGGCCCGGCTGAGGCGAGTGGAATTTTGCGGGAGGGCTACACACTTCAGCTGGAGTGCTCTCCAGAGGTTCTTTATGGGTTCATGCAAAGGTTGGCAAAAGATCCATGGCTGTTTGTGGTCGTTGATATGGATTTAGAAAATAACTTAAAGGATTTTCCCAAACGAAGTGAGGTGGCCAAAAAATTTGTCAATGATAAGAAAGGCTCTGAAAGTATGCCTTCGGTGGGAAAGGGTGCAGACGGGGGGAGTGAGGTGGCCCGAGGTAGTGCCAATGCGGTCAGCCGGCTTCCTTTGTTACTGGTTCTGGCTGGAAAAGAGCGGCTCAAGGTAGTCATTCGGGTCGATTTTGTTGGTTGGAAAAGCCCTGCACCAGGAAAGCCTGCGGAGAAGGGCGGGAAGGCAACATGAAGCTATCTCATTGGTGGATTGGGGGGGTAGGCGGACTAGTCGCTTTGGGCGTCGTGGGTTTGGCTTTTGGGGTTTTTCAACCGGGTTGGCCAGAACCGGTGGAAACTCCTTCCGGGGGAGGAAAATCTGCTGCGGCAGAGTTGAAGCAAAAAGCAGCAGAGATGACGGCCAAAGTTGCTGAATTGGACAAAAAAAAGAAGGGCTGGAAAGATGAGTTAAGCCGGCATCGAGTCTTTGTCTCGCGAAGTTTGGTGTTTCTGCCGAAAGAAGCGGAGCCGGTTCAGCCCTTAAACCCTGCTCAAGTCACTGAGGATGGAATTCAAGTGGGCTGGAAGCTTAAGCACGGTTTTTCTCCCGAGGATCCTGAGGTGGGTCAGCAGGATGAGGACCAAGATGGTTTTACTAATTTGGAGGAGTACGAAAAGAAGACAGACCCCAAAGATACTGCGAGCAGCCCCTCGAAGTGGGTCAAAGTTAAAATTGAATCGGTAGATCCTGCCAAAGTGACGGTCGGATTATCTGGCAAAAGTGAAGGGCGATATACCATGAGGTTTAAAATCGGCCCCAAGCCCAAGGATATCGATGTAGTGGTTGGGGATAAGCTTTGGGTGGTCGGCACAACCAAAGGATTAGAAATCCTGAAAAGTGAGGAGGAGTTGAAAAGTAAAGTCGGGGGCACAAACCTATGCCCGCACGCGATCCCTCTTCTGGTCAAAGAGTATAAGGAGGACAAAGGTAAGAAAATGGATGAGAAGACGAAAACGGAAAATGAGTACGACGATTCGATGCTTGTTTTGCAACGACTGGATGAAATCAATGAAAAGTTCGAAATCAAAATCGATGAAAGAGGAAAGCCTCGGGGGGTAGATTGGAGCATAGGAGATGTGAAATTCATCTCTTCAATTCCAGGGGAGGAAAAGATGGGGCCCTTCCGTGTGGGACAGGCCTTTTCGTATGCTGGCAAGGATTTTGCTCTGGTTGGAGCCACGCCTCAAAAGGTCACCTGGAAAATGAAGCCTGAGGGAGAGCAGATCGATATTTTGCCGAAATAGATACTCACAACACTTTCCAAGTCGTTGGTAAGTTTTTCACGGATGGAGCGGGGGTTCGTTGACCCCGTCGCATGGGGGAGCGGTATATTTATGAGTTGTGAAATACCTTTTCTTATCAGTCGGGTTGCTGTCACTCCTTCTAAGGAGTGCTGTCGGGCAAGAGGCAACGGAAGAGGCGAATCAAGCCCAAGCGGCACCTCGGGTTCAATCCTCTGCGGAGCTGACCCAAAGAGAGATCGATCGTCGGAGAGAAGCAACATTTCGATTGAATGAAAATCTGGACTTAGCGGAGCGTTTGTATCAGGCCGGGGAGTGGGAGCATGCCCAGGCAAAGTTTCGCCTGGTGATGAATCAGACCGATCCACAAACGGCAACCTCTGGATTTTATCATCGGGCCAGAACAGGGGTTGCCAAGTCGCTTGCTGCTCAGGCGGTAGCGCAGGAAAAAAAAGGGAATATGGCAGAGGCGGCTGGACTGATGAAGCAGGCGGCTGATCTGGATCCGTCCAATGCCGCCGTTGCCAAGCAGGCGGCTTCCTATCAAGAGGAGGCGGGGAGGACGAGTGATCCATTTGATGGAAATCCCGCGGCCACGACTGATCTAGTGGCCAAGACGCAAGAAATCAAAAAACTGCTCTCGTTGGCCGATCAGCTCACCGAGACAGGCCAGTATCGTTCGGCTAGAAAAAAGCTGGATGATGTTCTGCGAATTGATCCTTACAATCTTGCCGCACGAAAAAAAATTGAGGCGGTGGAGCAAAAAAGACTTCTGTTGGCGGACAAGAGGTACGATGCAAGCCGGGTCAAGGCGATGACACAGGTGACTGAGGCTTGGGTTCCGCCACCGCCAGCGCGGGTGGATTCGAAGCAGACTCGAGCTACTGGTAATGCAGGAGCGTCGAACGCAGCTGAAATTCTTCAAGCTTTGTCGTCGATCGAAATTCCTGAGCTGGTTTTCAACGAAAAGCCAGTGCGAGCTGCGGTGGAGGAGCTACAAAGATTGAGCGAGCAGAATGACCCAAAGAAGAGAGGGATTAACTTTGTCCTTCGATTACCACCTACGACGGAGGGCACTGATCCAGAGGCGGCGACGATCAGCTTAGAATTAAGGAATGTGAAGTTGCAGACTGCCTTAAAGTACCTTTGTGATCAGATTCGGGGTGGGGACAAGCTGCGTTATGATGTGGAAAATAGTGCAGTCTTTATTCTGCCTGTGACGGAGACAGGGGGTGAGTTGCAAATTCGCAGCTACAATTTGCCCCCAAGTCTTCTGGCCAACATTGGAAAGCCCGGGATGACTCCCAAGGAACTAGGCGCTTTAGTTTTGGAAAGCATTGGAGTCAACACGACAGTGGTCGATTCATCTGCCACTTGCTTTTCAGATACAGGTAAGTTGGTGGTACGAAATACACCGAATGAGCTGAATAAAATTGAGCAACGAATTCGGGATGCCCAAGGGGAGCCTCCACAGAAGCAGTTTGAGGTGGAGACGAAGTTTCTCTCTTTTACGGAAAATGATGTAAAGAACTTTACATTTAATTACAACGTAGCCTTTAAAAATGGGCCCAATGGGGGCGGGAATTATTCTAGTAGTATTCCGATTCCCGGGGTCCCTAACACGCCGTTTACGCCAGCCCAGGCGACAAGCGTGGCGGCAAACACAAGCGGATTGAGGGGCACCGGAGGTATCAATCCGGGGGGAGGATCGATCACCGCTTTGCAGGCGCTCTTGGATCCCACGTATCCACAGAACGCGTCGAATCAGATTGGGGTAAATTCTCAAGTATTCGGTCGAGGGTTTGCAGCTGTCCTACAACTTTTACAAAATGCGATTGGAAAAGACCTAGTTGCAGCACCGCGTGTTACCTTGGCAGATGGGAAGCAGTCAAAAATTACAATTGCTCGTCGAATGTATTACCCCACGACCTACACGCAACCGACTGTGCCGAATAATGATCAGGGTGTAGGTGCAGGCTTTATTTTGCCGGCGAACCCAACGGGATTTGAGTATCGTGATATTGGGACTACCTTGGAGGTGAAAGGTGAATCCACTTCAATACCCAAAGCAGTCGATTTGGATTTCACAAATTTACTGGTTGAGGATTTTGAGGGATTTGTAGATTACGGCGTGTTAATTGCTTCAGCCCCTCTTGATCCCCAAAGCCCAACCGCAACAAACAATATCGTAGGTAGCGCCCCCTTTCTTGTCCCTATCTTTACAAAAAAATCACTTCAGAGCCGAGTTCGACTGATCGATGGAGAAACTGTGGGAATGGGGGGGTTAATCTCCGATACAGTCCAGCTGGTAGATGATAAAATTCCAATGCTTGGTGATATTCCGATGCTGGGTCGCCTGTTTCGCAGTGAGGCTTCACAGAAGATTAAGAGTAATCTAGTAATTTTCTGCACCATACGAATCATTAATCCCGATGGAAGCTTGGTTTTTCCTGAAGACGAAGAAAATCCGGAGTTCGCCCAAGGTGGCTCCTCTGAAATGATGCCCTCCGTGCCATGAAATTCTTTTCTTTAATCATTACGTTAAGCTGCTTTCTTTTGACGCTAGGAGTTAGCCGGGCGGCGCCCCTTCAGGAGCAGGTGGAGAAGGAGACAGCGAAAAGGGAGCAGATGCTGGCACCGCTCCAGGAAGCTTTTGCCATGAGTAAAAGGCTGGTTTCGGATGGGCAAAGTGCACAGGGCTGTGAGCTTTTAGAAAAAGCTTATGCTGCTCTGCCTGAAACATTGAGGGGGACCCCTCTTGCCTTAGATGTAAAAAAGACGCTGGCAAAGCTTCAGGTAGTGCTAGCCGAGGTAGCTGCTGAAAAAAATCATTGGCCAGAGGCGCGAAGGCGGGCGTTAGCCTCCCTGCAGTATGAACCGCAAAACGAGAAAGCATTAACCCAGCTCCGGCAGGCGGATGAAGTTTTGCGCAGGGGAACGGCAGGGGGGGAAGTGGTGAATCCAGCACTTACGACAAAGTTCTTTGACCGGCTGAATATTGTTAGGTCGGGTCTTGAGGAGGCGCAGTCGTTGCGTGAGACTGGGCAACTGCAGAAAGCAGAAGAACGGTATGAGGATGTTCTCCAAGCTGACCCATTCAATCAGGTTGCGACAGAGGGGATCAAAAAGATTTATGAGGAGCGTGGTTTAGTGGCCGAGAAGGCGCGAGATCTAAGCAACTTGGTGCGTAGAAGAGAGGTTCGGGAGGCGTGGAACAATATTTATCCCAAGAGCAGTAGCGTTGCGGGGGGCATCGAGGTTACGGGCGCGCTGACCGCTTCCCCTTCCTATGCCTTAGAGCAGAAGATGCAGAAAACAGTGATTCCGCAGGTGGATTTTTCCGGTGCGGATCTGGAGACCATTCGCCGAGCGCTGATTAGCTTGAGCCGAACCTATGACTCTGATGCAGGTAAAGGAGGTGTGAACTTTGTCGTGAGCACCGACGTAGCCAATCCACAGCCTGTTACTCTTAAGTTGCGGCAAACCACTTTAGCGGAAGTAGTGCGCTACATCGCACAGATTGCCGGAGTGAAAGCTCGTATTACCGACATTGGGGTCACCTTCGGTCCTCTGGTTGAGAAAAGGCCGGAGTTAAACTCGCAAAACTTTACGGTGAGCCCATCCTTTTTTAAGGGCGCGGACGATAAGGAGCAGGGGGTGACGGGAGGTGCACTCAGGGGAGCAGCACCCGCCGGCGGGGCTGGGGCTACGGATGTATTAGCTGGGCAGAATGAACAAAAAAAACTCATGGCGCTGGGAGTTCAGTTTCCTGCGGGGGCGTATGCAGTTTACAACCAGAAAACCAGTCAACTGAAGGTGGTCAACAATCAGGAGATGTTAGATATGATTGGGCAGCTTATCAGCGCCGCAGAGGAGCAGACCCTTTTGATTCAAGTCGGGGTTCGTTTAGTGGAGATCAATCAACTCGACATGGATTCCATTACCGTAAACTCCACATTTGGTGGGAATGGACCTAATTTGCTTTCGGCAGTGCCTGCAGGCCTTAATCCCGCAAGCGATGGTTCGACTCCAGCAGCCTCACAACAACGGGGCGTAAACGGGCAGTTCAATCAGATTCAGGGTGTGGGTCTATTGCCTAACAATACGCTTCAGTCGTTTTTGAAGCAAGGAGTGCTAGCAGGGACAAATCAGACAACCTCCTACGCCCTCAATACGATGGATTTTGGCGGAACAATTTTCGATTCCATCACTTTTAGCACATTAATTACCGCAATATCCCAAAAGAACAGTGCCAATGTTCTGGCGAACCCATCGATTATTTTGAAAAGGGGTCAAAAGGGTGTCATTGAGGTGACCCAAGAGTTTAAATATGTTAAGGAGTACAGTGATCCTCAGTCATCAATTCGGACTATCATACCCGCTGGGGGTGGGGCTGTAAATGCGGGAATTCCAGGACCTGAAACAGTAATCGGCTCTTTTCCATCGCAAATTAGCGACCCCGTGCCGATTGGGGTGAAGATGGGGGTAAAGCCAGATGTTACGGGGGATAGCAGTAGAGTTCTCTTGGAGCTAGAGCCCAGTTTTGTAGATTTCGAGGGTTTTATAAACTACGGAGTACCCATCTACTCCGCCTATACACAAACTTACTTCAACACGGAGGAGCTTCTTATAACCAACAATATCCGGCAGCCGGTCTTTATTCGACGTGATTTGACTCTTCCTGCGGTTGAGGTGAGTGATGGGTACACGCTTCTTTTGGGAGGTCTCTTAAGGGAAGATATCCAAAAAATCGATGAAAAAGTTCCTATTCTCGGAGACATTCCCATCTTTGGGCGTGGGTTTCAGGGTAAGACAGAGCAAGCGGTCAAGAAAAATACCCTAATTTTTGTTACGCCCCGCATCCTGGATGTAAGCGGGCAACCTCTAAATCCTACAGCAGGTTCCCCCGCCACTACCACCGCCTCTACCAGTGGACCTCCCTAGCCTTATTTTCGAATTAGCCGGTACTGGAGTTCGATAGGAATTTCACGAATGTTCCCAGCGGACCATCCTGCCAAGTTCGCCACGCTGTATCCCGCACCCCCAAAAACAAAGTAGAAGAGTGAGCTCCAGGCGTCCGCGGTCTCCGACTTGGCATACCAGAGCCGCGGCTTTAAATCTGCCGGGCCGTGAACAGGAAGGTCGATTCCCCCACGCCGCTCGTCTTTTCCAATTTTGATTTTTTCAAGGGACTCATAGCGAATCCAAAGCGGTTTGGTATTGGGGGTGGGAGTGACCGGAAGAGCGGGGGGAACTTTGACCTCGGGCCTACGCTGCAATCTGGACTGGTTAACCGATGCCATGGTGGGGGAGTCGATCGGAATCTGTAAAATTTGTCTGTAGGTACCCGCAGGCAGGTAAAGAGCCTTATCGGGATCTTCATTAGGAATCTCAACCTCTAAGGGAAGATTGAGATTGGCGATCTCGGGGGTTAAGGGCGGCTTAGGAGGGGCCTGCTTCTGGCTCGTGCCACTCGTTTGAGCTGCCGCTCCAGCCATGGGATCTTTAACTGGAGATGAGGGTGAGGCCTCACTCGTTTCGTCAACGACTGCCTCTTTGTTCTTAACCGGGGCTGCTCCTCCCATGGGATCGGCGGGAGGAGACTCTGCTGCAGGAGCGGCTACAGGCGAATTCGTAGTCGCGGATTGGGATCCACCCATAGGGTCGGCCTCAACACCATCTCGGGCGAGGCCAAGTGGGCAAGCGATAAAGAGAATAGTGAGAAAACGAAAGATCATGTGATCAGACCTACTCTGCGCAACCAAACAGCGGCCCGTGGATGGTCTACGCTCCATCCTTGAAGTTCCCACAACCATCCAACTTTCTCGGCAAAAAGATAAAGTCCTCCCAAGCCGAAAATAAGGATAGAGCTGGTTCCTGCTAAAAAAGAGGGAATACGATTCCCTTGGCCCAAGGCAACCGAGAGACGCGTCCAAACCAGAAATCCGAAAAGGACGAAGACGCTGCTAAAAATTGTCGCGGCCACATTTCGCCGAGCATCGGTCATTCCAAAGGCGATGCCAAAAAGGCAGAGGAGGGGGCAGGCCAGAGGATAAGCCAAGCGATTCCAGTGCTCCGTTTCGTAGGGCGCGCGGAGGCGGTCGTTCAGGCGGGATCGATCGCCAGCCAGACGAGCCACGTCGGGCCAAGGGAGCTCGTCGGGAGGAAGGAGTCTGGCGGCAAGACTTTCAGGCGGAGCGGTGCATTCGGGTAGGACCAGCTCGGGCAGAAGGGGCCCGAGAGTTTCTTGGGCTTCGGCGTTGCTGTAGTCGGCGCGACGAACTCCCTGAAAGTGCCAAACACCCCCTTGATAAAAAGCGGAGGTGGCGAAGAGCTTCGATTGATCCCGCCCGTCAGGTTCGGAGCGAAAAAGAATCTCTAAATTTTCCGCCTTTTTCTCCTTGAGATGAATTCGCCCGATATACCATATTTCGCTTTGGGTAGCTCCGGGCACAGTGGGGGAGCGGTAGACGACTTGCTGAAAGGTGTTTTCTTCTACGGCTTCCTGTTTGATCTGCTTTTTTACTTTTTCGCGCCCTGCTTGGGCAGTGGGAGATAGGGAGTAAGAGAGGAAGTAGAGAATGACGGACAGCCCGGCACTGCAAATGAGGAATGGCTTGGCGAGGGTGACCGGGCTCATGCCAGCGGCCAAGAGGGCGACCGATTCCCGATGTCGGGAGAAGTAAGCCAAGACGTAGAGAGTGGCAAAGAGGACGGCGACGGGGAGGATCGACTGAGCTAGATCGGGCAGTTGTATGAGGAAATACTTTGCAAGAAGGGTGAGAGGAGGATTTTTCTCGACCAGACGGCCCAATTTATCAAAGACATCGAACATCAGCCAAAGAACGAACAGTGCGGTGATGACAAAGACGAGTGGCAGGAGGACTGAGCGCCAAAGATATTTTTCGACGATTTTCATTTTCCGTGCGAATCTAGACATAGCATCTCGATGAACCTTGCCCACGATCTTTCTGCTTTGGAGGAAACCGTCAAGCGCTGCCACGGATTGGTTCCTGCGGTGGAGGCGGCAGGGAGAGCTTTGGCGGAGAGGGTGAAAGCGGGGGGGAAAGTCCTTACCTGTGGGAATGGGGGGAGTGCAGCGGATTCGATGCATTTCGCAGAGGAGATGACCGGCAGGTACCGCGGAAATCGTAGGGCACTACCTGCCATGGCCCTTTGTGCGGACGGCTCAGCTTTGACCTGTATTGCCAACGATTGGTCGTATGAGGATGTCTTCTCGCGGCAGGTGGAGGCGTTTGGGCAAAAGGGGGACGTCTTACTTGTATTTAGTACGAGTGGGAAATCCCCGAATATTCTGAAAGCTATCGGGGCAGCCAAGAGTCGTAATATGCTGATTGTAGGCGCTTTAGGCAAAGATGGTGGGTCTGCTAAGGGGCTGTGTGATCATGCCATTGTAGTACCGAGTGAGGATACGTCACGAATCCAGGAGATTCATGGGTGGTTGATTCACGCTTGGCTGGAGTGTGTTGAGGCGCTGGTCATTGGAAAGAGTTGAGGGAAGGGACTTTGTCCTTGGAAGGGGGCGGGGGTTTCGATATGTTTTCAGATTCGTCAACGTTCTGCGAAATCGCCCTTTTTCAGGGGCCGCAGGGCACTTCGTTGGCGCGGTAAGGGAGATAAACTTATGGCGGTGGTGATTCGTTTGCGGAAAGAGGGAAAGCGGAATCGTCCCTACTTTCGTGTGGTCGTAACGGACAAGGAAAGTCCGCGGGATGGACGTTTTCTGGAGTTGGTGGGGACCTACAATCCGATGGGCAAGGATGCAGGAATGAAGCTGAAGCTGGACCGAATCGACCATTGGGTCGGCAAAGGAGCCAAGCCCAGCGAGACGGTCGCCAGCTTTATTCGCAAAGCGCGCCGTGCGCCCAAAGCGTAAGTTTCCGGTGAGGACAGGATTTTCATGCGATATTTTCTGGAGCTTGTCCTCGGTCGCCTCGTCACTCATCCCGACGAAATAGACGTCGAAGAGACAGCGGAAGAGCAGGGGACTCTTTTTCGCATTCGGGTCAACCCAGAGGATTTGGGTCGGATTATTGGTCGCAACGGTCGGACGATTGAAGCGATTCGTTCCCTGATGAATGCGGCCAGCCGAGATGAACGCACTATCTTTGTCGAGGTGGAGGATGGGGAGTTTGACGGAGACAACCGATGAAGATTGATCTACTGACTCTTTTTCCGGCTACGGCCCATGGGGTTTTGGCTGAGAGCATTCTCGGGAGAGCGCAACGAGCCGGTTTTGTTGAAATCCGCGTTCACCAACTGCGGGACTATGCGAAGGACAAGCATCACACGGTGGATGATCGGCCGTTCGGGGGTGGCCCTGGTATGGTGATGAAGGCGGAACCTCTGGTCGACGCCATTGAGCATTTGCGTGGGGAGGGGGAAGATCGGGCTCGGGTCATTTACCTGACTCCGGAGGGAGTCCGACTCGATCAGGCCAAGGTTCGCCAGCTGGGACAAAATCATCGCCGTTTACTTTTGGTCAGCGGACACTATGAGGGAATCGATGAGAGAGTGCGTGAGGGGTGGATCGATGAGGAAATTTCTGTTGGGGATTATGTTCTGAGCAATGGGACTTTGCCGGCGCTGACTTTGATCGATGCGTTGGTGCGCCTCATCCCCGGGGTGTTGGGGAACGAAGCTTCGGCAGGGGGGGATTCGTTTGAGGGGGAGGGGCTACTGGAAGGTCCGCAGTATACGCGGCCTGAGGAGTTCCGTGGCCGAAAGGTGCCGAAGGTTTTACTTTCGGGGCACCACGCAGAGATTCAAAAATGGCAGAAGAGCCAAGCGATCGCACGGACGCAGGAGCGAAGAGGAGATTTACTTGAAGAGAAAAAGCAGGCAGGATTACCCATTCTTAAGGAGATAAAAAAATGAGCGCAAAGATTATTGAGACAATTGAAAAAGAGCAGTTTAAAGAAGGCCGAACCGGTTTTGGGGTGGGGGACAAGATCAAGGTTTTCACCAAGGTGAAAGAGGGAGATAAAGAGCGTACCCAGCTTTTTGCGGGAACGGTCATCGCACGTAAGGGACGTGGATTGAACGAGCAGTTTACCGTACGGCGAATCAGCTACGGTGAAGGAGTGGAGCGTATTTTTCCTCTGCACTCGCCCCGAATCGAAAAAGTGGAAGTGGAGACGAAGGGAAATCCTCGTCGGGCTAAGCTTTTCTATCTGCGTGGTCGCTCCGATATGGCTGTGCGGGAAGTGGTCGAAGCCAGAAAGAAAAAATAGATTCCACCGCTCTGGAAATCAGAGAAGTCGTTCGCGGGTGGGGCCGTTGCCGTAGGGTTAGATGAAGCGGGTCGGGGTGCTTTAGCTGGTCCGGTTGTCGCTGCTGCCTACCTATTCCAGCCAAGTGGTGTTGCGGTTCCAGGTCTGGACGATTCAAAAAAATTAACTCGGAAGAAAAGAGAGCTCCTATTTGAGCTTCTCACGGATGGAAAGATTGGAAGTTGGGGGGTAGGGGAGGCTTCGCTCGAGGAGATCGAAAGACACAATATTTTAGTCGCGAGCCAGATGGCTATGGCACGGGCGCTGGAGGCCTTGGGGGATTGGAGTGGGCCCATTTTGGTGGATGGGCTGCCAGCCAAGCACTTGGGCAGGGAGCATGTGGCGGTGGTTGGTGGGGACGGTATTTGCCCATCGATTGCGGCCGCCTCGGTGGTGGCAAAAGTTTCACGAGACCGAACCCTTTTTCGATTTGGTCAGTCATATCCTGTATATGGTTTTGCGAGAAATTGTGGATACGGTACGGCGGAACATCTTCGAGCTCTTCGGGATCACGGACCTTGCCCGATTCATCGTCGATCGTTTCTACCCGTGGGATCGTCGCCCGTGCCCCGCTTGGCGAAATAGCCGGGAGGCGGGTCGGTACGGGGAGAGAGTGGCGGCCCGCTTCCTTCAGCGTGAAGGAGTAAAAATTTTGGCCCGCAACTATCGGGCTCGTTGCGGGGAGATCGATCTGATGGGGAGGGAAGCTGGCGAGCTAGTCGTCTTGGAGGTTAAGACACGTCACTTCCAAGCGCGATTACGACCGGAGCATGCGGTGACTTGGGGAAAGCAGAAAAGGATCGTGGCTACGGCCAACAGCTATCTGCGGGAGTTAGAGTGTCGTCCGCCTCCTGTGCGATTTGATATTGTAGAGGTGTATTATGAGCCAGGCCGCTGGCCGCGGTGTCGTTGGCTACGCCACGCCTACAGCTTGGCTGAGGTCGGGGTGGGGTGGAGCCGATGAGACAGTTAGCCAGTACTTGGTCGGCAGCGGTGGTTGGGGTGGAAGCACTCCCAGTTGAGGTCGAAGTCGACGCTGGAGGGGGAAAAGAAAACTTCGTCGTCGTGGGTTTGGCGGATACCGCGGTGAAAGAGTCGCGCCAGAGAGTGAAAGCGGCGGTCTGGAATAGTGGGTACTCCTGTCCCGTGGGATTTATCACAGCCAGTTTAGCTCCAGCCGATTTAAAGAAAGGGGGCCCCTGCTTTGATCTTCCCATTGCGTTGGGGCTACTGGCCTGTTCGGGGCAGATCTCCAGCGATAATTTGGCTGAGTGGATGGTGGTGGGTGAGTTGGCTTTGGACGGGGAGGTGCGTGCTGTTCGGGGAGCCTTAGCCATAGCTTTGTTGGCCCGAGGCAGGCGAGTTCGGGGGCTCATCGTTCCGGTGGCGAACGCAGCCGAGGCCAGTGCGGTGGAGGGTGTGCGAATCGTGCCCGTACGCGATTTGCGAGAGGCGGCTGAAGTTATCGATGGGAAAATGATTCCCTCTCCAGCGCCGCAAAAAAAGGGGGCCTCACTGGAGGAGGTATCTTCGGGAGGGGGAGGGGAAGATTTTTCCGAGGTCAAAGGGCAGGAGGCGGTGAAGCGCGCTTTAGAGATCGCAGCCGCAGGAAATCATAATGTGCTGATGATCGGGCCCCCAGGATCGGGGAAAAGTATGTTGGCAAAGCGTTTGCCTAGCATCCTGCCCAGAATGAGTTTGGAGGAGTCTTTCGAGACTACTCGGATCCATAGCGTGGCAGGGCTTCTGCGGTCGGAGGGTTCCCTCGTTCGAGACCGACCCTTTCGCAGTCCGCACCATACGATTTCCGATATTGGTCTGATTGGGGGGTCGGCAAATCCCGCCCCCGGGGAGGTGAGCTTAGCGCATCACGGGGTCCTTTTTTTAGATGAGCTACCAGAATTTAAGCGATCGGCACTGGAGGTTTTGCGGCAACCTTTGGAGGATGGGCAGGTAACCATTTCAAGGGCCTCGGGAACGATGACCTTTCCTGCGCGATTCATGTTTGTGGGGGCGATGAATCCCAGCCCACGCGGATACTTTGAAAATCGCTCCAATGGGCAGGCGGCAAGAAAGTATCTGAATAAAATTAGCGGTCCGTTACTGGACCGAATCGACCTGCATTTAGAGGTCCCAGCGATGAAGCATGAACAGCTACTGGCCGAAGCCCCAGGGGAGTCGTCCTCAACGATTCGGGGGAGAGTCGAACGGGCAAGAGAGGTACAGCGGGACCGGTTTGGAAAAGGATCGACGATTTATGCCAATGCCCAGATGGGGCCTAGGGACCTCAGGAGGAGGGTTCCGATGGATCGGGAGGCGAAGGCTCTTCTCTCGGGGGCGATGAGCAACCTTTCGCTGAGTGCGCGCGCCTTAGACCGAATTTTGAAAGTGGCTCGGACGATTGCCGATTTGGCAGAAAGTGAGAAGGTTCTGCTCGATCACCTAGCCGAAGCGATCCAGTACCGCACCCTCGACAGACAGATTTGGGGATAGGACTATTTTGGAATCCCTTGAACCTGAGTGCCTGGCTTTAGTTTTCGGGAGGCAAACCAATCTCGGCTTACTTCGAGGGCATAGGCGACTTGATCTGATTTGCTCGTGACTCGCTTTTCCTCAAAGGGCACGAGGGGAAGAATTTCGAGGATCACGCCATCCGCGTTAAGAAATACGAGGTCTAAAGGAATTGAAGTGTTGTGCATCCAGAAGGTGGCTTGTTTGGGAAACGGGAAAATAAAAAGCATGCCGTGATCGGGGTCGAGGGCTTTGCGATTCATCAAGCCGGTCATCTGTTCCATGGGAGATTCGGCTAACTCAACGGTCAGAAGGTGATTGCCAATCTTTAATTGGGTCTCACCCCCCGCTCGGAGATCCCCATAAGCGAAGCTAAGAACGAGGAGGAGGGTGCGAAAAAGAATCAATAGCGGGGAAGAGAGGGGTCGATTTCTTCCGACCAAGCATCGATCCCGCCCTTAAGGTTGAGAAGTTTTTTGTAGCCCTGCTGCTGCAGAAAAAGAAGAGCTTTGGCGCTACGGACTCCCGCTTTGCACTGCAGGACGATTTCTTGATCTTGGGGGATCTCTTGCCAGCGCTTCGGAATTTCCCCTAAGGGAATGAGGGTCGATCCCGCGATTTTGGAAATTTGATACTCGTGGGGTTCCCGAACGTCGACCAAAACAAATGACCTCTTTGAATCGATTCTCTTTTTTAAATCAGCGCAGGTGATCTCAGGAACCTGAGGAGCCTCTTGGATTGGGCCCTCCCGAGCGGGGGCTCCGCAAAACTGCTCGTAATCGATCAGTCCGGTGATGGTTGGATTGGGACCACAGATCGGGCAAAGCGGATTTTTGCGTAGCTTCATCTCCTTGAACTTCATTTTCAAGGCATCGAAAAGAAGAAGACGACCGATTAAGGGGTCTCCTATTCCAAGAATCAGCTTCACCGTTTCAATTGCCTGCAGAACACCGATTACTCCTGGCAGAATTCCAAGGACACCGCCCTCTGCACAGCTGGGGACGCTCCCCGGGGGTGGCGGTTCGGGGTAGAGGCAACGATAGCAGGGCCCTTTTTCTCCCCAGAATACGGTGCACTGGCCCTCGAAGCGGAAGATAGAGCCGTAGACATTGGGTTTCCCCAAAAGGACGCAGGCATCGTTGACCAGGTAGCGGGTTGGAAAATTATCGGTCCCGTCCACCACCACATCGTAGTCGTGGAAAAGTTCGAGCGCGTTGTCGGAACGCAGGGCGATCTCGTGGGTCATGACCTCAACGTGTGGATTGAGCTCGGCAATGGTTCTCTTTGCAGATTCGACTTTGGCCTGACCAATAGAGGTTTGACGGTGAATAATTTGACGCTGAAGGTTCGATTCGTCCACTCGATCAAAATCCACGATTCCCAGACGACCGACGCCTGCGGCGGCGAGATAAGCGAGAAGGGGAGAACCAAGGCCGCCTGTGCCGATGGCTAAGACGCGCGAGGCCTTGAGCTTGCGCTGACCTTCGACCGTCACCTCGGGCATAATCAGATGGCGGGCATACCGACGCATCTCCGGTGAACTGAGGGTTTGGGCAGAGGTGGTTTGGTTGATTCTGGAAATCAAAGACATCTAAAAAACCTAGCAGAAATAGGCGGCAGGGTCGAGACGGCGTGTGTCATGAGGACGCTTGGCCAAGGCGAGATTGGCCCAGTTACTGCCCCTTAAAAAACTCAGCTTGCAGGACGAGCTCGTCTTTAAATTTAGGTCTTTTTTCAACCGTATCGAGATGATGAAAAAATTCGTCCGCTGTTTCAAAGAGGTGACCCTTTTCGATATAGGAGTCGGTGGTGAAGGGACTGAAACCGCCGCGGGGAAAGATCATATAGCGGGCTTTCATATAATCCCGTGCGTGACCCAGCTCGTCCATCATTCCAGTGGAGAGGGGAGGACGCTCTGGATACGGGTGAATCGCGACGACGGCATGGACCTTGCCGACATACCAGTGCAGATCGCGATGAACGGTGTATGCGTAAATAGACTCCCGATCACTGGCAGGAACCCCCTCGAAATTGGTTCCGATCTCAATCGACTGGGGATCGACGATGACGGCGTACTTGCGGAGACGGTGGATGATCTGATCGATCTCCTTTCGCTTCTCCGGAGTGCCGTAGCTCATCGAGTAGCTGGCGTAGACAACCCAGGGGTTGGGATGGGTGACGAGTTTGTAAAGGGCCTCGGGAGGTTCACCTACGGCGATGACATAGTGGGGCACTCCCATGTACCGAGCCCAGTCTTCGGAGAGGCTGACCTCCTCGTTCATCCAAGAAAGAATATCGTAGAGGGTATGGTTACGCTCTTTGAGGGCGATAAGAAAGGGGTCGGCCTCTTGGAGGGTTTCAAGCTTGAGCTTGATGGCCCACTCCGCATCGATCAGGGTGACGATCAGGTCGGGTTTAATAAAATCTCGCAAAACCCGTTGATCCTTGAATTTGCGATTGATTCGGTTCCACTCAACTGTCGCGGGGGCACGAATAATGACGTCCTGATAATTGTTTCGCTGAATCTCGTACCCGATCTTTTCGTACTCTTTCTCGCGGGTTAGCTCGAAAACATAGTCTGTCGTGCCCAAAAGACGTTCGAGCGGTTTTTTGCCTGCCTTCGTGAAGTCATCGATGGCGTTGTAGACCTTGATCTCGCGGTTATTCCGTTGGCCGAGTGCGACAACTCGCCGTAAGTAGTCGGCATCGTCCATGCCCGCAATCATCCCGGTGACTAGAACACGCATCCTGTAAAGTTACCGAATTTTTTTTGGAAAAGCGATCTGCTTTCCGTGTTCCATGATTAGGAGAAAGGTGATTTCTCAAAGGCCAACCGTAAAACAGATGCCGATTTTTAAGGGGTTATTAGCTCCCATTTGAGGTAAGGTTGCCCCGTGAAATTAAAAGAACTCCTTGCCCTAATTTTTACCTCGGTTGGAATCTTAATACTTCTGCTGTTGGGAAACGCGCTTTTAAGCCGACAGAAAGACGCCGAACTCGGTGAGGCGGAGCTACAAAAGCATTACTCCTATCAGTTGGCGGATGAGCTTCGGCAAAGTTCGGATGATTTGACGCGGATGGCCCGCACCTACGCGGTGACG
>Ga0209401_1000749_pt1 | contig 21709 bp, 18 predicted proteins | sample M_140807_MF_Meta_FD_187318 | JGI IMG/M metagenome (GOLD analysis project Ga0209401, IMG submission 187318) | Freshwater microbial communities from Lake Montjoie, Canada to study carbon cycling - M_140807_MF_MetaG (SPAdes) (version 2) | ecosystem: Environmental > Aquatic > Freshwater > Lake... | reverse complement strand
AGAAAAGCCAGACCACCTCAGCCTGGCTCGACGTACGCCGTGCTGGTGGTGGTGTTGGCCTTACACCAGTCCCGTAGGGCCTGAGCAATGAACTCCGGCCCGTTGTCGCTGCGGATGAACACTGGCGCCGGATAGAGGCTCGTGAGCCCCTCCAGCCGCGCCACCACGTCCTGGGCCTTGCAGCGCCTGCCCACCCGGATCGCCAGGCAGAGGCGGCTGTGCTCGTCGATCACATTCAGGAACTTGAGTCTGCGGCCATCAGCTGTGGTGTCGAACTGGAAATCCATCGCCCACACCTGGTGGGGATGCTCGGCACGGTGACGCCGCACTGAGCCGTCTGCTTGTCGTGCCCGCTTTCGCTTCCTCGGAGTGGGCCGCTGCAGGCCTTCCTCCCGCCAGAGCCGTTGCACCCGCTTGTGGTTCACCGTCCAGCCCTCGCGGCGCAGGAGGCGGTAGGCCATCCGGCGGCCCCAGCGGATGTGTTCCGCGGCGATCTCTCGGAGACGATGCCGGAGCTTGGCCTCCTCCAGATCGATGACCTTGCCGTCGTGGCGCTGGGTGCTCCGGTGCTGTCCAACAACCCGGCAGGCCAGCCGTTCAGAGGCCCGGTAATGCTCCTGCAGAACCGCGACGGCTCTGCGGCGAGGCTCTGGGCTCAGAAGTTTCCCGTCGCACCGCAAGGTGCGCCTCACGGCGCAACGAGGTCCTTGAGCATGGCCTTCTCCAGCTCGGCCTCCGCCAGAAGCTTTTTGAGCCGGGCGTTTTCCTTCTCCAGCTGAGTCAGCCGTCTGGCTTCCTCGGCTTGCATGCCGCCGTACTGCTGCCGCCAGCGGTGGTAGGTCGACTGCGTCACCTCGATCACGCGGCAGACCTCGGCGACGGTCTTGCCTTGGGCGATCAGCTGCTCGGCGGTTTTCAGCTTGCGGATGATCTGCTCCGCTGTGTGCCTGGTGCGTTTCATGGTGGAGTCCCCGGCCTAGTCTGGCCGGATGAGGACTCTCATTCACCCTGGATCGATGCCAGGGTCCACGACTCTCCCTCAGCGATCCGGCCATGGAAGAGGCCCTGATTGAGGTGCCCACCCCCAGTCCCTCCAAACATCTAAATTACTTATGCGAAGCCCCTGGCTCTCGCCACGTTTTATCCTTTGTACTCTAGAAATGATCTTCTGCGTAACAAACCTTTGAGCGCGAAGAGGAGACTCATGATTGGCTAGGATCCCTGTGCAGCAGAAGAGACCATATGCTTATCGGTATTTGGCAACTTGCCAAGATGAGGTACTCTTTGCTACTGTCATGGGCTTTGCGGATGAAATGCGGTGCTCTCATTTGTTGGTTTTACTTGTGTATCGCCAAAACATTCTGAGCTACCTGCAATGAATAATTTTGTTGGTGCCGCTAGATCGCGTAGTACTTCTAGAAAGTTGAGGGTTCCTCCCGCAATTGATTCCATGCGTTCAACGGGTTGCTCAAATGAAAGTCCGACACTTGTCTTGCCTGCTAAGTTATAAACTTCGTCTGGTCTTATGGTTGAAAAAACTTTCAAGACACTTCTGAAATCATTCGGAGCCAATGAGAGCAGCTCGACTTCCATAACAATGCCAAGTTTCTTCAGAGGCATGACCTCGTATGTCTGAGCATCTCGGCTATTTCCCACTACGCGATAGCCCTGTCCAATAAGTGTTTTGCAAGATAGGCTCCATCTTGACCGGTATTGCCTGCTATTAAAGTGGTTCGCGTCACAGTCCTTTCACTTTAGCTGGCTGGCGGTACGGAGATATAGTCAATCTGCTTGTTATTGTGTCTATAAAGTTCTGCCGTTGTGTAGCCCAGCTTGTCTAATGCTGCTTTTGTCTCCTCAAGCGTAACATGATGGACTTCTGACAGTTTTTCTTCCCATTCAAATACAATATAAGGCTTGCAACGCGCAATTGTTTCTAGAGCACCTTTGATGACCTCTCCATCCGCACCTTGACAGTCAATCTTGATAAAACCCAGGTCTTTGAAACCATAGGAGTCTAGCGGTACGGCGCGTATAGTATTAATTCTTGTTCCTTCTGCTACAAACATTAGACCCCCTGAATTAGACGATTTGTAATAATCGCCTTCGCTCTTTCCATTATTGCTGACCTCTACTTCTTGTGCATCGTTTGAGGCGAACGAGAGCTCTTCGTTCCTAGAGTAAAGGGCGACATTGTGAACTTGTATGGCTCCGTATGACCTAAGTGCTGCATTGGCATATAGATATCGAACGTTATCGTAGTTTGCCTCAAAGGCGTGTACTTGGCTAAATATTTCAGCCATTGCACAAGTTAATACACCAAAATGCGCGCCAACGTCAATTGCTACTTTTCCTCTGCTCCTTGCCTGATTGGCAATTTTAATAATATGAGAGTCCCAGTCGCCAAACTCTACTACATGATTTGTTATTAAATCACCGGGCTTCAATATTAAAGGGCCAAAACTTGTTTGTACGCAAACTGCATTGCCTAGTTCTATTGTTGATTTTTCTGGTCCCGTATCCGAAGCTTGAAAAGCCTCGATTCTGCTGTTTATGTTATCCAGTCTTGCCATGAAGTCATCAGCTGCTATCTTCATGGCATTTTCAATATTCATTATTCTTGATGATGTTTCAAGCATCTTATTTTCCAACTGCTCTGTAAGTTCTATCGTTTTTTCGCTGTCTGATCTTATTTCGGTACAAATTCGTGTTGCAGCAAGTGCTTCTGCCCTTGCGGCCCTTGTTTGTCCATATGCTTTAGCCATGGCATCATTCAAGATTGCTTCTACATGTTGTTGAATTTCTTGTATTCGTGCTTCTGTATAGTCGATATTAGAAAGATGTTGAATTTCTTGTATTCGTGCTTCTGTATAGTCGATATTAAAAAAATGATATGACCTTATAAAAGGCCACAGAATTTTACGGACTCGTTGAACAAGCCAGCCGTGCTGCGCTGACGTGCCAGCTTCTACCCTTAACTTTTCTCTGACCGGATTCATCCTGTTCATAAGCTTGGTCATCCTCTCCACATCCGTAGTATAGCGAAGAAGGCATCTTCTACCGCTCTGAGATTTACTTTCTTGTTGGGTTGGCGCTGGTTCATCAGTACCTCTTCGATTCGCGGATGCCATCGATCTTCTGCAAAGTATTTTTTGATGTTCTTCTTGAGGTTGTTGCCCATAGATTGTCTCTCGTCCGGTGTCATGTACATCACCCTTTGCATGCCACCTGCTAGGCCTTCAGCTGTTCTTTCAATCTTGATGCAGTCAGATGTATGTAACCACTCAGCTGCACCTGTTTGAGCAGTGATTATTGGAATACACCCTTTGGCCGCTGCCTCAATGGCGACAAGCCCAAGTGGTTCTCTCATCCAAGTCGGAAATAGCAATCCATCGTACTCACGATAGCGTTCAATCATTTCCAGTCTTTCGACAAGGCCTACATACTTTACCTGTTCTTTTAGTCCGAAAGCATGGGCTTTTTGAATCAGATCTGGTATGTTCCCACCTCCGAAGACATCAATTTGAAAATCTGTTTCACCTAACTCAACTAACTTCTTGGCCGCTTCAAGCATAATATGGATTCCTTTATGTGGGGCAACCCTTGAGGAAAAAACGAATCTTGTTATAGCTGTGTTCTTTGTAGACTCATTTATTGTTTCTTCTTCTGCTCTAACGGTTCCTGGTATGTAGTGTTCTCGGCCAAGCTTTGAGCTCAATGTATGAACCGTTTCTTGTACAATTCCTTCGCTCAAAGCTATTATCGCTAGATTCTGAAGTGCCCTGTCTGCTCTGTAGAGTTTGTTAAAGCATTCCCAGATCTCATTTGTTTGTGTAATTTCTTGAAATGGGTTGTCTGCTAGGTACAATACTGTTTTATATCCACACTCATGCAGGTAGCATATTATTCCCAGCCCGCCAATTCCATCAATATTGCCTAGCATTATTCTATCGGGCTGGACTTCTTCCAACAGATTCCTAATCGCCGCTATGTTGCTCATGTCAATATATGTTCTTTTTAGCAATCGTGATCCATCAGGAGGGTCAAGCGACAGTCCGGTGTTGTGAAGAATCCTCCGAACTTGATATTCAGTGCTTGTATTGTTTTCATGGTGATTTATCAACGGCGTTGTGGCTACCACAATATCGTGTCCTTTCTTGGAGAGCATTGCGGCTATTTCTAGAATCAGTAACTCATAGCCACCAATAAATTCGGGCGGGAAAAGATTTGTGATAATGACTATTTTCATTTATTCTGCTCCTATCCCGCATTTCTTTAGCATGTTCAAGTATTGATTTCCAAATTGCTCTAGCCCATAGTATTTTACGGCATCTCTGCGTATCTTTTCTGCGGCCTGATATTTATGAATGTATTCTTTCGATTGGAGGCATATCTTCAGCTCTTTCTGGTCCTTAAAACCCATGCATCCATTCATGAATGTCAGTTCTGGCAAGGCACCAGCAGAGCTTACCAAGGTAGGTACGCCTGACATCATGGCTTCAATAGGTGCAATGGCTAGTAGTTCAGGTTTATGATAAAAGTCTCCATTATATCCAAAGTGTGTTGAGGCATGTACGTACACGCTCGCCTTTTCTAAGAGCTGCTTTATTTCCTCATCGTTTAAACTTGTTTTAAATTTCACATTCTTTCCTTCGGCTTTCGTATTAAGGTGGTCTAGGTAAGCGCTGTCATGTGGACGGCCAACTACTTGCAGCTCCGAATCTTCTGGCATCGCTTCAATGATCATCTCAAACCCCTTGTGTGGCAATATTCTTCCAATTGATATGATTGGGCCTTCGGCGTGATGATGTCTTCTTCTTAGTGGAAAACTATCTTCATCAGAAGGGCCTCGTATAACTTCAATAGGTGTTGTGAGCTGAGAAAAAGCCGACTTTGCAAATTCAGACTGTGCGTGAAATATGTCAAATAACCGTCCCAGGCGTGGAAAGCTTTCCAGGTTCCCGTACTCTCCACCGCCATGATCTGTGCCAATGACGAATTTATTTGCTAGTTTTGCGCGTGCTGCAATGAATAGCCCAAACGGCAACAGGCACTGGTGTACGTGGATTACATCATACTCTTCAACGATATTGTCAAGCTTTTCCCCTGCGAAGCTGGTTATGTTGTTTGGGTCTCCGTCAATAACAATCATGTCTACGCCAGGTTTTATGCTTAGTCCTTTCTCTTCCCCAAATGAAAGAATGTCGCATTGTGTGGAGCCTGGCTTGCTAACTGATATTAATGCCGAGCAGACATTGCTTACGTACCTCTCTCCACCTCCGATTACGCTTTTGTCCGAGAAGTATGTCGGCGTGACTTGAAGTATTTTCATGTCATTTCTTGCTGATGCCTTTCATGCTGTAATCATGGCTTTTGTGGCTCTTCATCCTTATCAGCATTTGTATCCTTTGGTGCTTGCCGCGAAAGGCGCTATCTAGTCCAAACTTCTGCTGTGCCACCCTGGATATTTCATTGTGATCTTTGCGCTCTAGTGCCTTATCTATTGCATCATCTATCTCGGTTTCGTTTCTGTTGTTGACCAGCGTGCAGCCTGCCAAGCCTTCGTACAGTGATGACATCTCGGGGTTTCTTGTTGTCACAACAGGTGTTCCACAGCTTAGGGCCTCAGCGATCGGTATTCCAAAGGCTTCAAAATCAGAGAGTAACAGAAATACTCCCGATTGTTGGTATAGGCTTACGAGTTCTTCGGGTGAGACATATCCATGGCGCATGAAACGTGTTTCAAATTCTTTAGGTAACTCTACTTGCTCGGAGCCTCTACCCGCTAAGGCGGCCATGGCCTCTGGATTACGACGCATCAGCCGTGTCATGGCCTTGATGGCCAAGTCAGTGCGTTTTCGCGTTTCTTTGAAATCTGCTATCAGCAAAGCTTTTTGAATTCTATTCTTTGGTCTTGACGGAGTGAAGCGCTTTGTGTCTACTGCGAGAGGTGAGTATAGGCATTGACTTTGTTTGTCTCTCTTGGTAATTTTTTCGAGCTCTGCGGGTGAGTCGCAACACACAATGTCAGCTGCCCGTATAGTTGCTTCAAATGCAGGCTCTAGCAAGTGCAGTCTCTCCGCTCCAGGGATCGTCCAGGTTGGTTGCGTATGTGGCGTGTAAACCAGTATTTGGTCTTCTCTGATTGAGGCAAGGACATCTAGGTTGGTAGCGGAATTCGCCCAGCTGACGACCTCGATGACTTTCCAAGACCCGTGACTCACGTATTCAAGAGCATCGGCAACGCCAGGATCTGCAGCTCCCCTTTGGTATGTTGGGCCCGATACAAGCATCGGAATCTTCTCTTGGATGCAGAACTCCCTGCATATTCTAAAGTTTTTTGCATTCGCATTGTCTATCGCTATGCAAAATGAGTAACTACTTTTGGCGTACCTTATCCATTCAAATATTGCCGTGCCCGTGCCCGAGAAGAGTTGATTGCTTGATGCGATTACAAAAAGATAGCCGGGTTTTTCGCTTTCGCGGCCTAGCCTTTCGTCTTGTATGTCTTGAGGCTCCCTGTTGGTTTGCATCTTGGGCAGCGCTTGGCTAGCTGTCTCGAGCATTATTGTACATCTCTCTTCATCCTTATCCTTCGTCTCGTTTGGCGTTTGCGCGATCTCATGGTTCGTTTATAGCATTGTTCGTATTTCTTGTGCCTCCCTCCCCCAGAAACTCCAGGATCTCCCTGTCCTTCAAGTTCTGGGCAGCGCCCCCACAGGCTTCCATTAACGGCCTCCCTGCAGCCACTTCTCGCAGACAGGTCTGGGTTCGTGCCAGTTCATTCTCGAGGTTGTCGATCCGTTCCATTAGGTTTCTGAGCACTCTCGCTTCTGCATCGGGCAGTGCTGAGTGGGCTAGTGGATCAATTTTCACGCCTGACTGGTGGATGACACGTCCCGGTATTCCCACCACAGTGCTGTCCGGGGCGACATTGCGTAGAAGAACAGACCCTGCCCCAATCCGTGTATTGGCACCCACTGTGATTGCACCAAGAACTTTTGCTCCGGCACCGACGACAACGTTCTCTTCCAGGGTCGGGTGACGCTTCCCGTGCACTTTGCCTGTGCCACCCAGGGTCACTCCCTGGTAGAGCAGGCATTTGTTCCCGACTACGGCTGTTTCACCGATCACCACCCCCATGCCGTGATCGATAAACACGCCCTTGCCGATTCGGGCGCCCGGGTGAATCTCAATGCCGGTGAGCCATCGGCTTGTCTGGCTGATCAGACGCGGCAGCAGTGGGACATTTCTGTTCCAGAGCCAGTGGCTCAGTCGGTGCAGCGCCAGGGCATGCAGCCCTGGGTAGCAGAGCAGGATCTCCAGGGAGCTGCGGGCTGCAGGGTCGCGTTCCTTGATGGTGGCCAGCTGGGCCCGGATCGTGTCGAGCATGCGAAGCCTCAGACGGCCAGGAGACCGATTTCCTTTCGCAGCTGATCGATTGTGGCACTGCCGAGATAGCTCTGGGCGCAGTGCACCACCGGCAGTCGCATCAACTGAGCACGATTCTGCCGCAAAGTCTGTTCGACCAGAGGAAGGCTCGGTCGATCGCACAGGACATGGCTGGCGGCCCGGAGCAAGGCCAGGAGCCTGCTGCCGGTGTCTGGGTTGGCCGTCATCACCAGCAGTTCATTGCCGCGCATTGAATGCAGGATCACTTCGGCGGCCCGGAGGATGCCCGGGCTGATGCTCACGAGGCCCACGCAGCTGCCTTGGCGGAGTTCCTTCAGCAGGTCCAGCTCATGGCGGAAATCGTTCAGGTCGACCGGCACGGCGCGTACGCCGTGGCGCAGGGCGATCTCCTCCACTGGCTGCAGGAAGTAGCGGCTGGTGACCACCGTGCCCTTGCTGGAGCTCTCCAGCACGGCTTCTAGCTCCTCCATGGGTACCACCTCGACCGGCACCTCCAGGACAGGCGCCAGTTCCTCGGCGATCAGCATCGATGCCCCGATGTCTTCGCGAGGGGTGCTGACCAGCACCCGGGCGCCGCATCGCAGCCGCCAGTCGATCTCGCGGGTGAGCAGTTCACGGGCCTGCTGCAGGGTGCAGCCCGCGTTCAGCAGCCCGTCCACGCTCTGCCGCACCTCTCGGTCGATGTCGGGCATCGCCTTGCTGCGCAGGCCCGGCGGTGGCTTGAGTTCGCGCGGCTTCTGCTGGTCTCGCACGTAGATGCCCGAGCCCGCCATGGCTTCCACCACGCCATCGGTTTCGAGTTGCCGGTAGACCTTGCTGATCGTGTTGCGGTGCAGGCCCGTCTGCATCGCCAACTGGCGGGTGCTCGGCAGGCGGTGACCCGGCGGGTAGTGACGGGCTGCGATCGCAAAGCAGATCTGGTTGTACAGCTGGGTCGAAGCCGGAATGTCGCTTTCCTGCTGGATGTGGAATCGCACGCCGGGGTGGGCCAGATCAACTGCCGGTCACCTTACGGAGCTTTGGGCCTGGTGACAATTGTTCCGTTGGCATAACGCCATGTGCCGGGCTGTGCCAGGCAGCCCAGCCCTGGTGCGGCGAGTGCTTGATTGGGTGGACTGTTGGCTTGCTGGTCTGGTGGGTCATGCGCTGCTCTGGTTGCCGTTTTTCCCATGTGATTGCCTTGTGGTCCGCCATGGACTGCCAGGTGGTTTGCTCAGGGCGGCTGCCTGACAGGGCCGCTCCGCGTTTCTGACCCTTGGGTCTCGCCGTTGGCTCTTTCTTGGTTCGACTGGGGCGGAGGATGGGCTTCGCTTGCCTCGATCACCCATGGCGGATTTCCCTCCTCCCCGTGCCCCTGTGCTGGCCGAGTGGGTCACGATCCCATCCGGGTCGCGGGGCGGTGTAGAGATGATTGCCCTTCCAGGCTGGTGGGCCCGGCCCCTCGACGGGGAGCCGCGGGGGGCGGTGCTGGTGCTCCCGGAGGTCTTCGGGGTGAACGCCTGGGTGCGTAGCGTTGCCGACCGACTGGCGGGGGAGGGTTTCGCCGCACTGGCGATCAGCACCTTCGCCCGCACGGCTCCTGGGCTTGATCTCGGCTATGACGCCGAAGGGCTGGCCCTTGGGCGGGAGCACCGTGATCAGGTGACGGCGGACCATCTCCTGATGGACGTTGAGGCTTCAGCGGCATGGCTGCAGCAGCGCCATGGCGCTGTTCCGCTGGGCTGCGTGGGCTTCTGCTTCGGGGGCCACCTGGCCATGATCGCCGCCACACTGCCCTGCTTCACCGCCACCTGTGATTTTTACGGTGCCCGGGTGGCGAGCTTCCGCCCGGGCGGCGGCCCGCCGACCCTGGAGCTGGTGGGGCAGATCAAGGGGCGCCTGTGGTGTTTCTGTGGCGATGCCGATCCCCTCATCCCATCCGAAGAGATCGGCGCCATCGAGGCCGCCCTGACCGTCGCCAATGGGGGCATCCCAGCCCGGCAGCCACAGGCGCGCCATCGCTTGATCGCCGCGGCGGGGGCGGGCCATGGCTACCTGTGCGAAGCCCGGGCGGATTTTCAGCCAGAAGCCGCGCGGCAGGGATGGAGTGCCATGCTCGAACTCTTCGGCGAGGCCCTTTCAGACTGATCCACCACGCCCGATTGCTCGGCTCGGGTCGGCTGAGCCGGTTTTGCGATGTTTGGTGGGAGATCCATGCGGGTCCACCGGCGACTGTCCAGGGCCAGGGCTGGATCAGCCCTGGGGTGGGGCTGAGACAGGGGCTGCCACAGCCGGCTTGGCTGCGGGTTTGCCGACCGCCTGCTTACGGGGGCTCAGGAACATGATCATGTTCCGACCTTCCCGCTTGGGAGGCTGCTGGATCTCGGCGTTTTCTTCGAGGTCCTTGGCCATGCGGAACAGCAGCTGCTCGGCCAAGGCCGTGTGCTGGATCTCTCGCCCCCGGAAGATCACCGTGCACTTCACCTTGTCGCCGGCCTTCAGGAAGCGCACGGCCTGACCGATTCGCACTTGATAGTCGTGCGAATCGATCTTGTAACGCATCTTCACTTCCTTGACTTCGGTCTGGTGCGATTTCTTCTTGGCCTCCTTGGCCTTTTTCTCCTGCTCAAACTTGTATTTGCCGTAATCCATCACCCGGCACACCGGGGGGTCGGCCTTCTCGCTCACCAGCACCAGGTCGAGTTCCCGTTCCTTGGCGACCTCCAAGGCCGCTTCCCGGGTGATGACCCCCAGTTGACTGCCATCGGCATCGACCACCCGGAGGTTGGGATAGCTGATGCGCTCGTTGATGTTGGGCAGCTCCCGCACGGGAGCACGGCGGTCAAAACGCGGACGGGGGGGCATCAAGAAGGGCTGATGAGTCGTTACCCTAGAACCTCCCGGGCCACCTTCAGGGTTTCCCGCAGCAGATCTCCACCTGCGGTGTCACCCCCCGGACCTTTGGACTCGTCCTGGCAGGTGGTTGACCAGCCCAGTGCATTGCCGTCCTGGACGCTGGTTCCGCCCTCTCTGCCCAGCCAGATCGGTGCATGGCGACGCCGGAACCAGGTGCGCTGACGCTTGGCGTACTGGCGGGTGCGCTGTTCGGTGAGCGTGATGGCCCTCTCTCTGTTGATCGTGCCGGCCAGCAGCTGGCAAGCCTCGTCGTAGCCCATGGTCCGCAGCAGCGGACAATCGGGCCCGAAGCGTGCCAGCAGGGTGGCGGTTTCCTCCACCAGCCCATCGGCGTACATCTTCTGGCTGCGTCGGCGGATGCGGTCCGGCAGGTCGGTCGGATTCAGGCCCAGTTCCAGCACCCGCCAGCGCGGAGGGTGGTGATTCCGCTGGCTGGAGAGTGGACGCCCGGTGGCATAAAGCACCTCCAGAGCCCGCTGGGTGCGCACCGCGTCGGCCGGCGCGATCCGGGCGGCTGCCTCCGGATCGGCTTGGCGCAGCAGGCCATGGCAGAGCGGTTGTCCCAGGGCCTCCATCTGGGCGCGGAGATCCGGCTGGGGGGGGACCGCGGGGGGCGCCAGGCCCCGCAGCAGGGACTCGAGATAAAGCCCGCTGCCGCCCACCAGCAGGGCAACGCCCCTGCGGCGGTGCTCAGCGGCGATGGCGGCTAGAGCCAGTTCGGTGAATTCCTGAAGATTGATCGGCTGATCGGGATCGCGCAAGTCGAGGAGTTCGTGGCGCACCCGGGCCCGCTGGGCAGCGGTGGGTTTGGCGGTGCCCACATCCATGCCGCGGTAGAGCTGGCGTGAATCCACTGACAACACCGCCAGATCAAGGGCCTTGGCCAGCTCCAGGGCCAGGTCGGTCTTGCCGCTGGCCGTGGGTCCGAGCAGGGCGATGGTGACCGGCCACGTCTCAGCGGGAGACTCGTCCCCGGCGGCTGGTGAGGCGAGGCCCGGCCCGGTCGGGCCGGAGGGGTGGCTTGTTGCTATCACGGCGCGATCACGGCAGGTGTGGGTGGCGCTCCAGGGCGCGGGTTCCGGGCGTGGCAGGGAGGGTTGCCGAAGTCTCAGGCCGAAATGATCCAGCGGGACCTGACGGCCTTTCCCGAGCCGATTCAATCCCCTGGTCAAACAAGCCCGGAGCGGTGCCTGGGTGGCGCCAGGGGGCCGCGATGATAGAGTCAGCCTCGCGGGAGGGTGTCCAGTCGCTTCCATGCCTTCTCTATGCCCCAGGTTTCGGCAGGCACCGATTCCGTGACTCCGGGGTATTCCCCTGCTGTGCCCTTCAACGGGGAGACCGTTCCGCATGAGTGACGCCAACAAAGTCCAGGCCGCCTACGGCGCCGAGCAGATCCAGGTCCTGGAGGGACTGGAGCCGGTGCGCAAGCGGCCCGGCATGTACATCGGCACCACCGGACCGCGGGGCCTCCACCACTTGGTGTACGAGGTGGTGGATAACGCCGTGGATGAGGCCCTGGCTGGCCATTGCGACAGCATCCTGGTGGTACTGCACGACGACGGCTCCGCCAGCGTGACCGACAACGGCCGCGGCATCCCCACCGATATCCACCCCCGCACCGGTCGCAGCGCCCTTGAAACGGTGCTCACCGTGCTCCACGCCGGCGGAAAGTTCGGCGCCGGTGGCTACAAGGTGTCCGGCGGTCTCCACGGGGTGGGGGTGTCCGTGGTCAACGCCCTCTCCGAGTGGGTGGAGGTCACGGTGTACCGCCAGGACCAGGTGCACAACCAGCGCTTCGAGCGGGGTGCACCGATCGGCAGCCTGGCTTCCAAGCCCGCCGACGAAGTGGGTCGCACTGGCACCCAGGTGCGCTTTAAGCCCGACATCCAGATCTTCAGCACCGGCATCGAGTTCGACTACCACACCCTCTCGGCCCGGCTGCGCGAGCTGGCCTACCTCAATGGTGGAGTGCGGATCGTCTTCAGCGATGAGCGGGCCAGCGCCCGCGGCGCCGAGGGAGAGGCCCACGAAGAGGTCTACCACTACGAGGGTGGCATCAAGGAATACGTGGCGTACATGAATGCGGAGAAGGATCCGCTGCACCCAGAGATCATTTATGTGAACTCCGAACGTGATGGCGTGCAGGTTGAGGCGGCGCTGCAATGGTGTGTGGACGCTTATTCCGACAACATCTTTGGCTTCGCCAACAACATCCGCACCGTTGATGGCGGCACCCACATTGAGGGCTTGAAGGCGGTGCTCACCCGCACCCTCAACACCTTCGCCAAGAAGCGCGGCAAGCGCAAGGATGCCGATGCCAACTTGGCCGGTGAGAACATCCGCGAGGGCCTGACCGCCGTGCTTTCGGTGAAAGTGCCCGATCCGGAATTTGAGGGGCAAACCAAGACCAAGCTCGGCAATCCCGAGGTTCGCGGCATTGTGGATTCCCTGGTGGGCGAATCGCTCAGCGAGTATCTGGAATTCAACCCCTCCGTGATTGATCTGATCCTCGAGAAGGCCATCCAGGCCTTCAACGCGGCCGAGGCGGCCCGGCGGGCCCGCGAACTGGTGCGGCGCAAGTCTGTGCTGGAGAGCTCCACCTTGCCCGGCAAGTTGGCCGATTGCAGCTCCCGCGATCCGAGCGAATCGGAGATCTACATCGTGGAGGGTGATTCGGCCGGTGGCTCCGCCAAGCAGGGCCGTGACCGCCGCTTTCAGGCCATCCTGCCGTTGCGGGGCAAAATCCTCAACATCGAGAAAACCGACGACGCCAAGATCTATAAGAATACTGAGATCCAGGCCCTGATCACCGCCCTGGGCCTAGGGATCAAGGGTGAAGATTTTGATCCGAAGAACCTCCGCTATCACCGCATCGTGATCATGACCGACGCCGATGTGGACGGAGCCCACATTCGTACCCTCTTGCTCACCTTCTTCTACCGCTACAAGAAGGCGATGGTGGAAGGGGGATACATTTATATCGCCTGCCCGCCTCTCTACAAGGTGGAGCGTGGCAAGAACCACACCTACTGCTACAACGAAGCCGAGCTCAAGCGCACGACCGAGGCTTTCGGCGAGAAGGCCAACTTCACCATCCAGCGCTTCAAGGGTCTGGGCGAGATGATGCCCAAGCAACTGTGGGAAACCACCATGGATCCCGGCACCCGCACCATGAAGCGTGTGGAGATTGAGGATGCCGCCGAAGCTGATCGGATTTTCACCATCCTGATGGGCGACAAGGTGGCACCCCGGCGCGAGTTTATCGAAACCCACAGCGCTGAGCTGGATTTCGCCCAACTCGACATCTGATGGGTCCCCTTCGTGTTGCGGCTGTCCTGGGTTTTGCCTTGGTGGCACCAGCGGCTTTGCCCGCTGGTGGTGCCGATCGCCGACCGGTTGAGGTGCGGCGGCGCCAGTCGAGGGAGCCTCTGCTTCTGAATCGGAGCCTGGCGCTGCGTTGCGCTCCCCAGCAGCAGGCTCCGGCTCTGGCTCGACTGCCCGCCGGCGAACCGCTGCGGCTTCTGCGACGCTGGCAGTCGCCCCAAGGCCAACAATGGCTCCAGGTTCAGGCTGGTTCCGCCGCGAAGGTCGGGGGGCGGCGCGGCTGGATCGCGGCGCTCTGAAGCCGCCTCGCCATCACGACGGGCCGGCGGATTTCCATCGCCGCCGGCCCGCATCGATCAGCCCAGTGCCGCCTCGATGGCTGTGGTGAGCTCGGCGGAATCGGGTTCCACCCGGCTTCCGAAGCGGGCCAGTACCCCGCCGTCGCGGCCTACCAGGAACTTCTCGAAGTTCCAGGCCACATCACCGGCGGGTTCGGTCTGGGTGAGGGTGAGGTAGGGCTCGGTTTTGTCCCCCGTGGCATGCACCTTGTCGAACAGGTGGAAGCTCGCGCCGTAGGTGGTGGAGCAGAAGGTCTGGATCTCCTCAAGCGTTCCTGGCTCTTGGGCCCCGAAGTCGTTGCAGGGGAAGCCGAGCACGGTGAGGCCGCGGGGGCCGTAGGTGTCCTGGAGCTTCTGGAGACCGGCGTACTGGCGGGTGAAGCCACAGCGGCTGGCCACATTCACGATCAGCAGCACCTGGCCGCTCCAGTTGCCGAGGCTCTGGGTGTCGCCGCTGGCGGTGCGCACCACCACGTTGCTCACGTTTGGATTGGTCATTGGTCCGGGCTCGACAAGGAGAGGATCACAGGATTGCATGCGCACGTTTCGCCTGCGGGTGAGGGTGCAGCGGCCTCCAGGTTGCGGCCGCCGATCGCTTCCTGGGTGATGGCGTGAGCTGCTGCAGGGGATCCGGGTCAATCGGCACGAATCTGAGAGTGGTTCACACTTCTTCAGGTTACGCTTAAACGATCGTTAGGTTCCTTTCCCGTGGTCCTCGCCCTTCCCATCGAGCGCACCCCCGCCGGCTTCGGGTCTACCGCCCTGGTGCCCATGGAACCCGTGCCCGGTGGATCTGAGCGTTTTGTTCCTGACCCTGGCGACATTCCTCTGGATGTGGTGGCGGAAGCGGCCATTCCGGCTACCCGCCTGATGCCTTCGATCGACGGCGACCTGGTGCGTTCCTACCTGCGGGACATCGGCCGGGTGCCGCTGCTGAGCCACGAGCAGGAGATCACCCTCGGGCGCCAAGTGCAGGAGCTGATGTCGCTGGAGGAGCTAGAGCAGGGGCTGCGTGACCAGATCGGTGAACCACCCAGTCAGGACGCGCTCGCCGCGGCCTCTGGCCTCAGCGTGCCGCTGCTGAAGCGCCGTCTGCAGGCGGGTCGCCGCGCGAAGGAGCGAATGGTGGCGGCGAATCTGCGCCTGGTGGTGAGCGTGGCGAAGAAATACACCAAGCGGAACATGGAGCTGCTGGATCTGATCCAGGAGGGCACGATCGGCCTGGTGCGTGGCGTGGAGAAGTTCGATCCCACCCGCGGCTACAAGTTCTCCACCTACGCCTACTGGTGGATCCGCCAGGGGATCACCCGGGCGATCGCCGAGAAGAGCCGCACGATCCGGCTGCCGATCCACATCACCGAAACGCTGAACAAGCTCAAAAAAGCGCAGCGGGAGCTGAGCCAGGAGTTGGGCCGCACGCCGACGGTGAGCGAGCTGGCGGTGGCGGTGGAGCTGCCGGAAGAGGAGGTGAAGGATCTTCTCTGCCGCGCCCGCCAACCAGTGAGCCTGGAGACAAAGGTGGGCGATGGTGACGACACCGAGCTGCTTGATCTGCTGGCGGGCGATGGCGCCGGTCCCGACGAGATGGTGGCGGGGGAATGCCTCAAGGGTGACCTGCGGGCGCTGCTGGAGCAGCTGCCGGAGCTGCAGGGGCGGGTGCTGCGGTTGCGCTACGGCATGGAGGGCGACGAACCGATGAGCCTCACCGGCATCGGCCGCATCCTGGGCATCAGCCGCGATCGGGTGCGCAACCTGGAGCGCGATGGCCTGGCGGGTCTGCGGCGGCTAAGCCCGGCTGTGGAGGCCTACATCGCGAGTTGAGCCCGGCCTGTCTCGCTTGAGTGGGCACCGGCTCCGCAGGTGAGTGGGCACCGGATCCGCAGGCCGGTCCGCCTTAACCTTGCCCAAGCTCTGAGCCTGACCCCATGGAAGCCGTGCCCCCCTCGCCGGTTCCGGGCGAGCAGGCCTCCATGGACGTGGTGGAGCTTTTCCCCCGGTTCCTTCTCAAGGGCTGTTTGTCGTCAACGCTGCTGGCGGATCTCCAGGCGATGGCCGCTGAGGTGCTCGCCAACCCCGTCTCCTGCCCCGATGCGGCCCCGAAGCTGGCCGGTCAGCTTGCCCTGCAGCGGGAGCTTGGGCCCGACAAGCCCGCCGCCGCCGAGCTCTGTCGCACCGTGATCCTGCCGGCCTGTGAGCGCTGGATCCGCCACGTGATCGATCGCCAGCCGCCCCAGGGCCGCGGTCCGTGGACGCCGGGTCGCTACAGCCTGCAAATGATTGATCTGTGGTTCAACGTGCAGCGGGCAGGCGATTACAACCCCGCCCACACCCATGGCGGCAGCTTCTCGGGGGTGCTCTACCTGCAGGTGCCGCCCCAGATCCGCGCCGACAGCTTTGATGGCCAGCTCTGCCTGCATGGCCCGGAGGAGTGGCACATCCAGAGTTTTCGCACTGGCATGGCCCACTACGTGCTGCCGGTGCCCGGGGACTACTACGTCTTTCCCGCCTGGCAACCGCACTCCGTGTCGCCGTTCCGGGGTGAGGGGGAGCGTTGGTCGATTGCCTTCAACGTGGTGGCGGTGCCGACCCCACCCGGGTCCGCTTCACAGGCCCAGCTTCAGCAGCTCCGGGGTGACCTGCAGGTCAGCGGGCCGGCGGTGGGGGCTGCCCCGGTGAATGTGTCCCTCTCAAGCACCCGGCGCCGACCGGGTGGTTTCGGTTGAAGGCACAATTTGGAAGTAGCCTCGCGATCCTGATCAGGAACCCTGGATGTTCAGGCTCGACGGGCATTGGCCAGAGCCTGGGGTGGAACCGGGCCGCTTCTCAACCCGGTTCGCTCTCAGCTCACGACGACGAGACCCGCCTCGGCATTCGTTGCCGGCGGGATCAGGTCTGGATGCTCGGCCACCCAGGCTGCTGCACGCCGGTTCGACTCGGCAGCCCCTCCTCAGACGCGAAAACGCTGAGGAAGATCATGCAACCGTCAGCTTGCCAACGTCGATGAAATAGCAGCTCACGAAGCCAGGAATTGACCTCTCCTCTGGCAGGAATGTTTCCGATGCTAGTTTGGCTATCTCGACGGGATTGCTTATCCCTTTGCACTGTCAAAATGTTGTGCACGTTGTTGGTTTTTATTGTAGATTTGCCCTAGCGCGAGGAGTCTATGAGTGGGCTGGAGAGGTCCTTGATTCTTTTGCGGCTCTGCTGGTCCATCTCGTGCTTCCCTATCAAATGAGGGAAGGTCGGGATCTTTGCCTCATCGAGGATCTGCCCCCGGATTAGGCCGATGTCCGCGACCGGCGCATCGTGGGTTCCCGGCGGATCCGGAGGCCTGCCGCCCTTCTCGCTCAGCCCAGCCTCTTGCGCGCCAGACTCCGGCGCGCTGCGGAGATGACCATCCCCCGGACCACGTCGCTGGATGCGCACCTGCCCGGTCTGAACGCAAGGGCTCCCGAGCTGCGCCGGCTGCTGCTGGCCTGGTGGGAGGTTCACGGTCGCCACAGGATCCCCTGGAAGCTGCGCCCCGATGGCCGCCCGCCGGCTGATGGCGAGCCGCTCGATCCCTACCCCGTGTTCGTCGCTGAGGTGATGTTGCAGCAGACCCAGCTGGCGGTGGCGCTGCCGTACTGGCAGCGCTGGATGGCCGCATTGCCAGACCTGCCGGCCCTCGCTGCAGCTGACGGGCAGGAGGTGATGCTGCTCTGGCAGGGCCTGGGCTACTACTCCCGTGCTCGGCGCTTGAAGGAGGGGGCCCGGCAACTGCTGGACACCTCCGGCGCCGGTGCGCTCGCCGCGGGCCTTGACGCGCCGCTCGATCCCTGGCCGCACGAGCTCGAGGGCTGGTTGGCGCTGCCAGGCATCGGCCGCAGCACTGCCGGTAGCATCCTGTCCACGGCCCTCGATCGACCCCATCCGATCCTCGATGGCAACGTGCGGCGCGTGTTGGCTCGATTGCTGGCATGGCCATTGCCTCCCACCCGCGAGCCTTCGCTGTTGTGGGAATTCAGTGAGGCTCTGCTGGATCGGCAGCGCCCCAGGGCCTTCAACCAGGCCCTGATGGACCTCGGCGCCACGGTCTGCACCCCCCGCAATCCCGGCTGCGGCGTCTGCCCCTGGCGGAGCCACTGCGCTGCCTACGCTGCCGGCGATCCCGCCTGCTATCCCGTGAAGGACGCCACCCGCACCGTGCCGTTCCAGGTGATCGGGGTGGGGGTGGTGCTCGATGGAGCTGGCCGCGTGCTGATCGACCAGCGGCTCGAGGAGGGCCTGCTCGGGGGCCTCTGGGAGTTCCCTGGCGGTAAGCAGGAGGAGGGCGAGGCGATCACCGCCACGATCGAGCGGGAGCTGGCTGAGGAGTTGGCGATCGCGGTGCAGGTGGGCGAGGAGCTGATCGTGGTGGATCACGCCTACAGCCATAAGCGGCTGCGTTTTGTGGTGCATCTGTGCCGCTGGCTGGCGGGCGAGCCGCAGCCGCTGGCGTCCCAGCAGGTGCGTTGGGTGGAGCCGGCTGAGCTGGATGCCTATCCCTTCCCGGCCGCCAATGCCCGCATCATTGCGGCCTTGCGGGAGCGGCTTGCTGTGGTTGCCGCCCCTGAAGGCTCCGGGCAGGCCCAGCCTGGGGAGAGTCGTTCGGCCGCCTGATGGGCAACCCCTCGCCACCCCAGGTGCTCTGTTTCGGCGAAGCCCTGGTCGATCGGTTGCTGCCGGTCGGCGACGTTCAGCCGGCGTCAGGTTGTGTTGGTGGACAGGAGCCGGGGGGGCGAATCCAGGCTTCGGAAGGCTTGGCGGACACGAAGGCTGAGGGCACCCTGCGGGGGGCCGGTGATGGCGAGGACAGGTTGGGCGGTGCGCCGGCCAACGTGGCTTGCGGTCTGACTCGATTGGGAACCCCTGCGGCCTTCCTGGGCCGTCTCGGCCGCGATGCGATCGGGGACGCCTTTGAGGCTCTTTTCGCCGAACGGGGCGTGGAAACCTCCGGGCTGCAGTGGGATGCGGAGCGGCCCAGCCGGGTGGTGCTCGTCTGCCGTGATGCCTGTGGGGAAAGAAGTTTCGGCGGCTTCCTGGGGGATCGGGGCGTCGGTTTCGCCGACCAGGCCCTCAATGCCGAGGAGCTGCGGCAGGCCGCCGTTCCGCTGCTGGTCCGGGCCCGCTGGCTGCTCTGCGGCAGCCTGCCGTGGGCGTCCCCCCGGGCGGCCTCAGCCCTTGAGGGGGTTCTGGCCTTGGTGGCGGCATCCGAGGTCAGGTCTGATGCCGAGGCAACGGATGTCAGGCCATCGGGCTGGCGACCACCTCCTTCCCTGGCGGTGGATGTGAACTGGCGACCCACCTTCTGGGGGCTTCCCGCCGGCATGGCCCCACCAGCTGCAGTTCAGGAGCGGATCCGACCCCTGCTTGAGCGGGCCGCGCTGTTGAAATGCGCCACCGAGGAAGCCCGATGGTTCTTTGCCAGCGACGATCCCCGTGCCATCAGCGCGGCATTGCCGGGCCAGCCCGCCGTGTGTGTGACCGATGGTCCCGCACCCGTGCGCTGGTATGTGGGTGGGCGCTCCGGTCAGTTGGCGCCCTTCGCCATCGATGCCGTCGACACCACTGGGGCCGGGGATGCCTTCATGGCGGGGTTGCTTCATGGCCTCTGCCAGGCGGATACAGATCTCCACACCGTGTCAGATCCGCAGGCCCTGCTGAGCTTCGCCGCCGCCTGCGGATCCCTGGTCTGCCGTGGAGCGGGGGCGATCGATCCCCAGCCCACGGCCGCCGAGGTGGAGCGGTTTCTCGCAGCCCAGGGCGGGAAGGCGCTGGTCCATTCCTGACGCTGGCGGGAGCCGCGTTCGCCGTGGGGTTTTGGTGCCTTTCTCCGGGCTTCTGCGTGGGGGCTGTGCGGATTCAGCCGCCCGTTCCCGGTGTCAGCGAAGGAGGCGGGTCATCCTGCCGTTGGGCCGGTGGCCTGCTGCTTTGGGTGGGGTGCCTCTTCTTCGGCGGGTTTGCCTTTTTCCAGCGGAGATGCCGGCGCTAGCCAGTGCACCCTCCGCCCGTCGCCCCGGTGCTCCAGCCGGACTCGCCAGGCCTCCTGGGGAAGGAAGCTGAGCCGCTCAGGCCATTCCACCGCCAGCACCACCCTCACGCCATCCATCCTTGCCATCGCGGCCGCGTCCTCCTCCTCCTGGACGAAGAGCTCATCGGCCGCAGCGCTGAGCTCCAGCCGGTAAAGATCAAGGTGCACCAGGCGGGTGGAGGCGCCTTCGCTCAGCCGGCCGTCGTAATGCTGGGCCAGGGCGAAGGTGGGGCTGGTGATCGGTTCGCGGATGCCCAGCCCTTCCGCCAGGCCTTGAACCAGACAGGTCTTGCCGGCGCCCAGCTTGCCCTGAAGCAGCAGCAGGGCGGGAGGCGCCGCCGGATGGCCCAGCAGTTCGGTTGCCAGGTGCCGGCCCAGGTCCTGGGTGGCGGCGGCGTCGGCCAGGTCGCAGGTGTGCTCAACCATCGGCCCTCCTCCTCTGGGATTGCTGCGGTCCCAGCCTGACGTGGATCCACCGCTTCCCTGCTCTGTAGGGGTGGGATTGCTTCCTGGGCCAGCGCTCCGGAGTGGCGGCCGATCAGCCCGGAGCTGGTCTCAGGCTTGGACGCGCCTCTGCGACTGGCACTCGTACAGACCCAGCCACCTTCAGGATCCCTGTAGATTCGTCAACAAGCGAGCCCGAAGCCTCGGCGTCTCCGCAGAACTTCCCAGACAACCCATTCGTCCTCCCAGTCGGGAGTGTCCGTACCCATGGTGGCAACACCCACGATCCCTGCGGCTGTCGAAGCCTTCCCCCATCTACAGGCCACCAGCTCCTATGTGATCGCCGACATCGGCCTGGCCGAGTTCGGGCGCAAGGAACTGAACATCGCCGAAACCGAGATGCCGGGCCTGATGGCCCTCCGTAGCCGCTACGGCGCCGAGAAGCCCCTCAAGGGCGCCCGCATCGCGGGTTCCCTGCACATGACGATCCAGACCGCCGTTCTGATCGAGACCCTGGTGGCCCTCGGCGCTGAAGTGCGCTGGGCCAGTTGCAACATCTTCTCCACCCAGGACCACGCCGCCGCCGCGATCGCCGCCGCCGGCGTTCCGGTGTTTGCCTACAAGGGCGAAACCCTTGATGAGTACTGGGCCTTCACCCACCGCATCCTCGAGTGGGGCGATGGCGGCACCCCCAACATGATCCTCGACGATGGCGGCGACGCCACTGGTCTGGTGATCCTCGGCACCAAGGCTGAGAAGGATCTCTCGGTGCTCGACAACCCCGGCAGCGAAGAAGAGATCGCCCTGTTCAAGTCGATCCGGGCCAAGCTGGCCGGTGATTCCACCTTCTATTCGCGCATCCACGCCAACATCCAGGGCGTGACCGAGGAGACCACCACCGGTGTGGCCCGCCTCTACCAGCTGCAGAAGAGCGGTGAGCTGCCCTTCCCGGCGATCAACGTCAACGATTCGGTGACCAAGAGCAAGTTCGACAACCTCTACGGTTGCCGCGAATCGCTCGTGGACAGCATCAAGCGCGCCACCGACGTGATGGTGGCCGGCAAGGTGGCGCTGGTGATGGGCTACGGCGACGTGGGCAAGGGTTCAGCCCAGTCCCTGCGGGGCCTCGGCGCCACCGTGATGATCGCTGAGATCGATCCGATCTGCGCCCTGCAGGCGGCGATGGAGGGCTACCGCGTCGTGCGTCTCGACGACGTGGTGAAGGATGTGGACATCTTCGTGA
>Ga0209401_1000748_pt1 | contig 21713 bp, 8 predicted proteins | sample M_140807_MF_Meta_FD_187318 | JGI IMG/M metagenome (GOLD analysis project Ga0209401, IMG submission 187318) | Freshwater microbial communities from Lake Montjoie, Canada to study carbon cycling - M_140807_MF_MetaG (SPAdes) (version 2) | ecosystem: Environmental > Aquatic > Freshwater > Lake... | reverse complement strand
CCTCGGCCTCGGCCGCCGCCTTGGCCTGCAGCCGCCGCGCCCGCTCCGCCATGGCCAACGCCTGCCGCACCTCGTCGCCGGCGAGCAGTTCCCCGAGGCTGTTGGGGCGATCAGAAGCGTCTGGGGCGTCGGCCGGCGCGTCGGATGCCGGCGCGTCGGATGCCGGTGCGGGGGATCCGGCTTCGGGGCGGGCGGTCAGCCGCGCCGCCAGGTCAGCCGCTGCCACCGCTGCCTCGCTCGCGGCGGCTGCTGCCGCCTCGGCGGCGCTGCGCTGTGGCATTTCTGCGGCCTGCGGGGCGGCCTGCGGGGCGGCCCCATCGGCCACGTCGGCCGTCTTCGATGCGGCGGCATTCGCGGGTGCATTCTTGGCCGTGGCATCGCTGGACGGTTGATCCCGCGGAGCGTTGCTTTCGGTCGCGGCATCGGGTGGCGCAGTTGTCGGGCGGTCCGCCGGTGGCTGGAACCGGCTGCCGAGGATCTGCTCGACATCGCGGATCTCTTGCCGGGCCTGCTCGGAGGCGGGCTGCCGTCGCGGCTGGTCGGCGAGCTGTTCCGCACGGCGGGCCAGATCTTCGGCCAATGCGTCGATCTGCACCGCAGCCCCCTGCGCCTGGAGCCTCCGCTCGACCTGCTCCAGCGACTCGGCGAGCGTTGCCGCCGCCTTCGTGACGGCCGACTGCAGCGGTGCCTCGGCCACGTGTTTCGCCTTCGCCGCCTCGGCCCGCTGCTTGGGTGTCAGCGGCTGTGGCAGCGGATCTGCGGCCGACCCGTCGGCCTGCGGCTCGTCGGCAGCGGTCGCGGGTTCCTGTGGCTTCCGGGGGCTTGCATCGGGCGGACTGCCGGCGAGCTGTCGCTCCAGCGCCCGCGCCGCGGCGGCGAGTTCGGCGAGCTTCTCTTTCTCGGGCTCTGGAACGAGCGAGCCGCGGGCTGCCTGCTCGGCGGCCTTCTCGACCGACGTGGCGAGCTGATCGGCGAGCCGTCGCTCCCGCTCGGTTCGCGTCGCCAGCTCCTCGACGAGCCGTCGCGTGGGGGGCTCGCCAGCCTCGACCGCCTCGCGGACCTCCTGCCGTTTGGCATCGGTTGCATCGGCCTTCTGCGCAGCCTCGCGGGCCAGTTGCGTCGCCGCGCGTTTGGCCTGCGCGAGTGCCGGCACCTCGGTCCTGGCGATGTCGTTCTCCGGGGGCGGCTGCACCGTGACACGAAACGTGTTCGTCTCCGCGACCTGTCCCTTCGTGTCGGTGATTCGCAGCTTCCAGAGCGTGGACGTGCCGGCCGCGAGGCCGAGCACGTCGGCGGAGAGCACGGTGGCGATGGCCAGCTGCGTCCGCGGCGGCCGGTCCGTCGCGGAGGCTCCCGGGAGCGTCTGGCGCACCTCGAGCCGCGCGGGATCGGGCCCGGCGAGCACGCAGATCTCGTCGATGCCCCAGTCGTCGAAAACGCTACCGGTGATCGGCAGGTCGACTGCCGCCTTGAGCACCATCGCCTCCGGGATCGCATCGACGACGATGGACGGGGCACGGTCGATCGTCGGGGCGATCTCCAGCGGCTGTGCGGGCAGATTGGCGTGGCCATGACGGCTGCGGAACGTGGCCGCCACCCAGATCGGCTTCGCGACCGGCACTGCGGCCGTCCAGAGGCCGGCGTCGGGCTGGCCCGTGGCCAGCCCGGGCTCAGCGGCGTCCGCGGGCAGAAGCGGGATCTCGCCCATGGGTGTGTCGACCGGTCGAGAGACGACCTCCTCCGACCGCTCCACCCAGCCGGGCCGGTCGACGAGCATCCGGCCGCGGTCGACGGCGAACGTCGCGCCGGTGACGGGCTGGCCCGCGAGATGGCCGAGCGACTTCAGCGGCACCGTGAGCCGCGCCCACTCGCCGGGCGTCGGCAGCGGGCCCGCCTCGATGCGGGACGTGTTCGCCGGCGGCTTCGACGGCGCCGCGTCGCCCCAGAGCAGCTCGGTGCGGCCCTGCCCATGCTCGAGCACGACCGTGAGCCGCGCCGGCGGATCGCCGGGATCGCCCCTGCCCATGAGCGAGAAGCCCCGCGTGTCCGGCCGCTCGCGGGGCAGCACGAGCGGCTCGAGCCGTGTCCGCAGCGCGGCGGGGCGATCGCCCGCGGCGACGAAGCTGCGGAGGCCACCGGCCGCCTGCGCCGTCGTCCACCGCCACGGCGCGTCCGTGACCGCGTCCCGGGGCAGGTCGTCCTCGAACCAGACGCGGTCGTCGTGCCGCTCCACGACCTCGCGGGACAGCGACCGCTCGAAGAGTCCCAGGCTGCCCGATGCCGCATCGCTGGAGGCGGTGATCACGAACTCCACCGTGGAGCCCTCGGGCGGCTCGATCCGCGTCGCGTCGGCCGCCGCGTCGAGGGGCTGGTCGATCCGCATGTAGTCGGGCAGCCGTACCCGGCAGGAGAGCGACCGGATCTCGGGCCGCTCGAGGATGCCGATCGCATGGGTGCGGGTCCACGCACTGCCGGACTCGAGCCGGTAGCGGACAGGGTGGCCGAGCCCCTCGAGCCGCGCCACGAACGTGCCGTCGTCGTCCGGTCGCATGGGCTGGCGGCTGGCGCGGCCGTCCGCATCGAAGAGCACGAGGGTCACGTCGGCGGCGGCGCCGCGGACGACGCGGCCACGGATTTCGAGCGGATCCCCCTCGAGCACGTCGAGGTCGCCCGGCGACCGCAGCTGCAGCCAGGTCGCCGGTGGGATGTCGGCCGTGGGGTCGAGCAGCCGCGCGAGCGTGATCTGAAACCGCTCGCCGAGGCCGACGTACAGCCCCGCCAGGGCGACCACGGCCGCCACCGCGATCGCGAGGTTGCGCACGAGCGTCCGCCACGGCAGCACCCGGGTGGCGTGGAAGCCACGGACGCGTTCCTGAGTCTGGTCGAGGAGCCGCTCCACCATGTCGGGCCGCAGCGGCCGGCCGTCGGGGCCGAGCACGGCGGCGTGCGGCCCGGACCGGCGGGCGAGATCGACGACGGTGAGCAGTTGGTTGTGGACGTCGCCGATGGCCCGCTCGATCCGCAGCGCCACCGCGTCGACCAGCGGCCAGCGCGCGGCGGGGGCCACGAGGAACAGGCCGACGGCCGTCGCCACGGCCACCCACCAGCCGCCCCACACGGCCTGCCGTCCCGGCACCGACAGCGGCGCCGCGAGGTCGAGGATCACGCCCCCCGCCACCCAGGCCAGCGCGATCGCCGTCGCCAGCAGCAGCCCCGCCGCCAGCACGGTGGCGACGAGCGAGCCGCGGGTCCACCGCACGAGCGCCGCCAGCCTCGTCACCCGTGAATCGCACTCGCCTGTCGCCACGCGTTGTCTCCCCTGTCTTCTGTGAGTCCGTCAGTGTTCAGCAGATCCGGCAGCCTTCGGTAGATCGTCAGTCTTCAGGAGCTCATCAGTCTTCAGCACGTCCTTCAGCCCACCCTGAAGTACGTCGCCATTCAGGCGGTCGCCGGCCCGCCGGCGCTGCCCACCGCCCGCCCGAGCCAGTCGTGCGCCCGCTCCCACCAGGTCCGGGGCGTTGCGTCGCTGCCCGCCGGAGCCGGCGGCCGCAGCGTGCTCAGCAGGAATTCCACGGCGAAGAGCCCGAAGAGCCCCACGATCAGCCAGGAGGTCAGCTCACGGCGGCCGGTGAGCCGCGCGTGGAGCGTCGGGTCTTCGGCGGTGCCGGCCAGCACCGTGACGGCACGCGGCGCCAGGGCCGCCTCGATCTCGCCGGCGGCCACGTGCTCGAGCGCCGCGGTCTCGACGTCCGGGTTCACGGCCATGCCCAGCCGCAGCGGCGTGTCGGCCGAGCCGGCGGCGGGCTCGACGTCGAACTCGTAGTAGCCGACCGCGCCGGTGTCGTCGTAGGCGCCGGTCACGCCCTCGTCGCCCGCGACGAGGGTGATCGCCCTGCGGACGCCCTCGGGGCCGATCGCCTGGACCACCGCCCGCCGCCAGGAGTCTTGCAGCCTGATCGGCGCGGGATCGAAGGGATGCACGCTCTCCGCGGCCACGGCGGAGGCGGCGGGCCGCAGGTGCTGCACCAGCCGCAGCATCAGCGGCACGAAGGCCGGATGCACCGGAAGGTTCGACCAGTCCGGCGTCACCGGCAGGCCGGAGACGACGACGCATCCGCGGCCGCAGCGGCATTCCGCCACCACGGCAGTGCCGTCGTCGAGCCGGGCCAGCACGACAGCGGGCGTGCGGCGGCGCGGCTGCCCACGATCGGCGTCGGCAGGGGCGATCTCCAGCGGCTCGTGGCGGAAGATGCGGAGCGTGTCGAGGACGGACGTCGCATCGTCGGCCGCCCGGCGGTCGTCGGCGGGACGGAACGGCGCGAAGACCGGGTGCGAGAAGTCGATCACCGCGAGGGTGCGGGCCGACGACTCGTCGTCGACGTCACCGACCGGCGGCCGCAACTGGACCGGGATGGCGTCGACGCCCGGCGCCGCGCCGCGGAGGAATTCCCGGAGGTCCGCGTCACCGTGCCTCTGCGAGCCGGCCAGCACGACGAGCCCCGCCCCCGCCTCGACCCGCTCGCGCAGCCACTTCACCCGGCCGCCGTCGAGCCGCTGTTCGACGAGGAAGATCACGTCGGCGTCGCGGATGGTGCGCTCGTCGAGCGCATCGGCTCGCTTGACCGTCACGTCGAGGCTGCCGGCGATGTCCGCCCCGTCGGCCGAGGCGGTGCGGGGGCTCTCGAGGGCCGCCTTGAGAAAGAGCGCGGGGTCGAACAGCGGCTCGAGGCCCGGAGGGGCGATCACGAGCACGTCCACCCGGGGCTCGACGTTGAGCACGAAGAGCAGGGCGTCGTCCTCGGGATAGGCGTCTCCGGGGATTTCGACCCGGCCGCGGAGCACGCCCGGCCGTGGGGGCACCACGGCCAGCGTCCGCACCGCCGGCCGGCCGGGGGGCACGTCGATCGGCACCTGCGCCACGATCTCACCGTCGAGCCGCACGGTCACCCGCGTGGCGACCGGCGCTTCCACGCCCGAGGAAGCCAGCCGCACCGTGAGTTCCACGGGCAGCCCCACCACGGGCCGCTGCGACCGCGGCGGCTCGCCGAGGATCGCCACGTTCCGCACCGCGGCGCCGTCCGCCGCCGCGACGTCGGCCACCACCAGGTTCACGTCGTCCGGCAGCCGGAGCGTCGCGGACCGTTCGCGGAGCCGCCGCCAGGCCCGCCGCTCGCAGTCGGAGACGATCCACACCGTGCGCGGCCCGCGTGGAGGGCCCGACAGCACCGTGGCGATACCCGCGGCGAGGTCGGCGGTGCCGGGGTCGGGCTGGATCGCGTCGAGCTCCGCGGCGAAGCGGCGGCCGTCGCCGAGCGCCGCACGGTGGAGCAGCTTCGGCTCGATGCCCGCCCGCACGAGCGTGACGAAATCATCGGGCCGCAGCCGGGACGCTGCCGCCCGCACCGCCTCACGGCTGCGGTGCAGGGCGGATGTGCCCTCGGAGACGAGGCCCGTCGTCATGCCGGCGTCCACGACGAAGGCCACGTCGTGGCTGCGGCCCGCGCCGAACCGCTCAACCACCGGCCGCGACAGCGCCCACACGGCCAGCAGCACGATCGCCGTCCGCAGGGCCAGCAGCAGCCATTCGACGAACCGGATGCGGCGGCGCTGCCGCACGTAGCCCTCCATGAGAAACCGGTAGGTGGGCAGTTCCACGTCGCGCAGGTTGTGGAGGTTCAGCAGGTGCAGGAGCACCGGCAGCGCGGCGAGCGGCAGGAACCAGAGGAGGAGGGGATTGAGCATGGTCGGTGGCAACGGCGGTCGTGCCGCCGGGAGGCGCGGGATCCGGTCAGCCGGTCATGCGGCTGCGGCGGCCGAGGTAGCGCGAGAGCATCTCGGCATGAGGCTGGTCGGTGGACGTGAGCTCGTACGCCACCGATCGCTCCAGGCACGCGGCGCGGACAGCGTCGAGGAAGGCGCCGAACCGCTCGAGGTAGGCGGCGCGGATCTGCCAGGGGTTGGCGACGAGCCGGCCCTCCCCCTCGATGTCGCGGAAGCGGGTCGCCTTGTCCCAGGGAAACGTCCGCTCGGCGGGGTCGACGAGGTGGAAGACGATCAGATCGTGCCGCATCGACTTCATGAGCGCCAGCCCCGTGGCGATGCTCGCCGGGTCGTCGAGCAGGTCGCTGATCAGGATGACGATGCCGCGCTTGGGGATCCGGCCCGCCAGCTGCCGCAGCGATTCGCCGACGGAGGTGTCGCTGCCGGGAGTGGTGCGGGCCAGCTCGGCGAGGATGTGGCGAAAGTGCCTGCCCGCCGAACGGGGCGGCACCCACGACCGGACACTCCGGTCGAACGTCCCCAGGCCCGCTGCGTCGTTCTGCTTGAGGGCCAGATGGCAGAGGGCCGCGGCGAGGCAGCGGCCGTAGTCGAGCTTCGTCGGACAGCCCTCGCTGCCGAAGTCCATCGAGCGGCTGGTGTCGAGGACGACGGTGATGCGGGTGTTGGTCTCCTCCTCGTAGAGCTTCACGTAGTGCTTGTCGGTCTTGGCGAGGAGCTTCCAGTCGAGCATCCGCAGCTCGTCGCTGGGCGTGTAGGGCCGATGGTCGGCATACTCCACGCTCGAGCCGAAGTACGGGCTCGGATGACGGCCCGAGAGCAGCCCTTCGACCGCGGTGCGGGCGACGAGCTCCATCCGGGCGACGAGCGCGAGGCTGCGGGGATCGGCGATCTCCGGCGGGCCGCCCGGCATGGCATGCGTGCTGCTGGAATCGGCCGCCATGAATCGCCCCTTTCCGGCCTCGTCCGCGGACGGCGGCCGTCACGGCCGCGTTAGCCCGCCTCGGGAAGCGACTGCAGGATGCCGTCGATCACACGGTCGGTCGTCACGCCCTCGCTCTCGGCGGTGAAGCTCGCCACGAGCCGATGCCGGAGCACGGGCCTGGCGACCGCACGGATGTCGGCGAACGACACGTTCGGCCGGCCATCGAGCAGTGCCCGAGCCTTGGCGCCGAGGAGCAGCGACTGGCAGGCCCGGGGGCCCGCGCCCCACGCCAGCCAGCGGCGGGTGTCGGCGGTGCTCGAGGGATCGGTCGGCCGGGTCGCCCGCGCCAGCCGCACGGCGTAGGTGGCCACGGGCTCCGCGACCAGCACGTCGCGGACGATCTCCTGAATGCGGAGGATGTCGGCTGCGCTGATCACAGGCTCGAGCTTCACGGACTGCCGTGCCGTCGTCGACGTCGCGATCCGCACCTCGTCGTCGAGCGACGGGTAGTCGACGGAGATCTTGAACATGAACCGGTCGAGCTGGGCCTCGGGGAGCGGGTAGGTGCCCTCGCTCTCGATGGGGTTCTGCGTGCCGAGCACGAAGAAGGGCCGCGGCAGTTCGAACGTTTTGCCCGCCACCGTGACGTGGTGCTCCTGCATCGCCTGCAGGAGCGCGGCCTGGGTCTTGGGCGGCGTGCGGTTGATCTCGTCGGCGAGCACGAGGTGGGCGAAGATCGGCCCCTTCACGAACCGCAGCTCCCGCTGCCCCGACTGCTTGTCCTCCTGGAGGATCTCGGTGCCGGTGATGTCGGAGGGCATCAGGTCGGGCGTGAACTGGATCCGGCTGAACGAGATCGAGAGCAGTTGCGAGAGGCTCGAGATCATCAGCGTCTTCGCCAGGCCGGGCACTCCCTCGAGGATGCAGTGGCCGCGGCAGAAGATGCCCATGAGGAGCAGTGCGAGCACCTCCTCCTGGCCGACGATCACCCTGCCGAGGGCGTCGAGCATTCGGCGGTGGGCCTTGGCCACCGCCTCGGCCTGCGCGGCGACGACCGACGGCTTCGGGGTTTCGACCGTTCCGGCCACGACGCGGCTCCACGATGGAGGGAGGGACGTTTCCTCCCCAGATACCGACTATAAGCCGCGGCCAGGGCACGAGCCAGTGCTGGGAGGCCGGTGCCACATCGGGGCTACGGCGAGGGCAGGGGGGTGATCTCGCGAATCGCCGCGGGGTCGCGGGCCGCCGGCCGCGGATCGTGCCAGCGTTCCCGCGGCGCCGGGGCCTGCGCGTCGAGCCACGTGCCGATCCGGTGCCGCAGCGATCCGAGTGAGCGGTGTGCCTCCGGTCTGAACGCCGAGTTGCCGGCGTCGTCCTCCGACGCCTTTCGCATCGTGGCCGGGAGTCCCGGCAGGGCGAGGACGGCGGCACCGACCGCGTCGCGCGTCTCTCCGGAAACCGCGCAGTAGATCGTGAGATACTCGACGAGCTGCTGCCCCGCACGAAACGCCTTGAGCCGCAGGCTCGGCACCGGACCCTCGGGGGTCGGATAGAAGACCGCGAGGTCGTCCGGCTTCTTCCAGGCGTCGGCCGTGCCGATCGTCTGCCAGGGCACGACGCCGTCGGCACCGAGCGCCCAGGTCTCGACGCACCAGGCCGCCGACGTCGCGTTCGACGTGCCGATCGGATTGGCGGAGCCATACATGGAGACGAGCGTGCCGAACCGGCGGGCACGGTCCATGACGCGGTCGCGATAGGTGCGGAGCACGCCGTTGACGACCTCCGACGTCACAACGCCGTCGAACAGGTCACGCTGCCACTCAGGCCGTGAGATGTCGGCCCGGTAGACCATGTGGATGTCCGGGCGGCCGGCGACGCCCTTCCAGAACTCCGCGCCGAAGCGGCGCAGGGCCCAGAAGTCCTGCGTGTTCATGGGCTCGTCGAAGATCCAAGCCGCCGAGCAGCCGTCCCAGCGGTTGTCACGCTGCTGCTTAAAATAGACCTTGTTGTTGAGGTAGAACTCGAACATCGGCTCGGTCCAGCGACGGGCGGCGAGGTGGTCGACGAACCGGCCGGCGGCGGCCCGGAACTCCGTCCAGTAGGCGTCGTCGTAGGCCGACTCGATCCAGTAGCCGCCCTTGAAGTGCCGCTCGTGGTCCATGGGCCAGTTCTCGTTGAGCGGCAGGTAGAAGGCGTCAACGGGAACCGGGCCGCGCGGCAGATCGGCGAATGCCGAGCCATCGAGCACGGGGCCGAAGCGTTCGTCCCACTCGCTCCAGTCCCACGTTCCGGAGGCGTCGATCCGGGGAGCGGCCTTCACCTTCCCGGTCCAGTTGTAGGGGAGCCAGTTGAGCGTCGTGCGATGCTCGTGGGCGAGCCGGTAGTACCCCAGTTCATGATCGGGCAGGCCATAGGCGTTCATCTGCGGCACGAAGGAGAGCCGGTCGGGGAGCGCGAAGTTCCAGACCGTGACGGAGAACGGCACGTCGCGGCCGGCGACGCGGAGCGTGCCTGTGCGGCGGCCGGGCTTCGCGTCCTTCGGCACGGAGACCTCCACGAAAGAGCCGTTAGCCGCGCGAGGCAGTGGATCGACCTGGTCGGCCACCTTCGGCATCGAGAACCGCTTCATCGGCAGGTCGATCGTGACGGCCTCGAGGCCCGCGTCGATCGAGAACCCGATCGCCTCGCCCCGCGCGGCGAAGAAGTCGAGCGACTCGAGCGGCTCACCGAACAGGTCGCGGCCGGCGATCGGGGGCGGGGATCGCGGCGGTGACTGCTCAGGTGGAAGCCGGCCGGCCGTGGTCTTCGAGGGCGGGACGGTGGCCGGCGCAGGCTTGCTGGCGGCTTGCCCGCCGTCCTCGAGCCAGAGCGTGAAGTAGGGAGCCGTCCGCCGCGAGTCGTCGCGGCTCGAGAAGAAGCGGTTGGGGAACTGCTTGTAGGTGAAGGCATTGCCGTCGCGAGAGTATTCGCTGCCCACGTCATCCATGACGAAGAAGCCGTGGCTTGCGCCGTCGATCCGGGCCTGCACGACCGCGGGCTCGATCGGGATCACCTGCCAGCCGTCGGCATCGCGGGGCGTGGGATCGCCACATCCCCAGATCGAGCCGCCGGCTCCGTTGACCGAGCCGGTCACGTCGACGTCGCGCCAGCGGCGGGAGTCGGTGGCGGCCCAGGCGAACGAGCTCGCGGCCGGCACGCGGGTGTAGCCCGTGCCTTTTCCTTCCTCCCACTCCTCCGCCACTGTCGACACGGTCGTGCGGCCGAGTGTCTCGTCGTTCGCGGCATGCAGGTGCAGTTGAGCCCGCGTCACCCGCTTGCCGCGGAGCGGCGCGGGATCGAAGTCGATGAGAAAGAACTCCTGGACGCCCTTGAGCTTGAGCCTGGGGCTGCCGCCGTTGTTGCCCTCGCGCTCCGGCGGGTAGGCCGAGATCCACGCGTCGCGGGAGACCTCGACGCGGATGGGCTCGGCGGCTCCGGCCGTGAGGCAGCAGGCAAGCAGCATCGCGAACGCGAGGCCGCCGTGCGAACACCATCTGCGAACGATCGGGTGCAGGTACATCAGTCCTCCGGTTTCTCCCCCTCGGGGGCCATTTTCACGAGCCGCGGATCAAACCGGCCCAGCGTCTCCACCAGGTCGGCCTGGGCGGCCATCACCTCGTGGATGTCCTTGTAGGCGTGGGGCACCTCGTCGATCCCGGCGCTCAAGAGCTGCACGCCCCGCTCCTCGAGCAGTCCGCGGACGTGCGGCCACCGGTAGGTCTCGCGGGCCTGGGTGCGGCTCATCCGCCGGCCGGCGCCGTGGCTGGCCGAATGGAGCGACGCGGCCACGCCGCGGCCGCGGACGACGAACCCCGGCGCCGCCATCGAGCCGGGGATGATCCCGAGCGTTCCGGCGTGGGCGGGCGTGGCGCCCTTTCTGTGCACGACCACGCGGCGGACCGCGCCGTCGATGACGTGCTCCTCCTGCCAGGCGAAGTTGTGGTGGTTTTCGATGTCGAGAATCACTCGCGCGCCCACCGCCCGGGCGACGTGCCGGTGGATCACGGCATGATTGGCGGCGGCGTAGCGACCCATGAGGTTCATCGCCGCCCAGTACTCCCGCCCCTCCTCGGACGCGAGCGGCAGCCAGGCGAGGTGCCGCATTTCGCGGGGTAGGCCGGGGTGGAGGTTCATTGCCAGCCGCGAATAGTGGTCGCAGACCGCGGCGCCGGTGCCGCGGGAGCCCGAGTGGGAAAGCAGGGCGAGGTGCGCGCCCGGCCGGTCGAGGCCAATCGCCGCTGCCTGCGGCGGATCGACGGTGAACGTGCCGAACTCGACGAAGTGGTTGCCGCTGCCGCTCGTGCCCAGCTGCAGCCGGGCCTTGTCGCGGTTGCGGCGGGTGACCGGCGACACGTCCCAGTCGTCGTCGAGCACCTCGTGCTCGCGGGGGCGGGCTGCGTTCGGGGCACGACGCCCGCCGGACTGGCCGCCGAAGGAGGCGCCGATGCCGAACCGGGTCTCCTTCTCGAGGGCCGTCGCGAGCCGGTCGGATTTGGAGTCGAGCCAGTCGACCGGCAGGTCGAGCACCGAGAGCTTCATGCGGCAGGCGATGTCGACGCCCACGGCGTAGGGCACGACGGCGTCGTCGGTGGCGAGCACGCCGCCGATCGGCAGGCCGTAGCCGACGTGGGCGTCGGGCATGAGCGCGGCGGCCACGGCCACGGGGAGCCGCACGGCCTGCCGCATCTGCGCGATCGCCTGCTCGTCGATGTCGCCGCCCCACTGCCGCCAGGGAGCGGCGGCGTCGTCGGCAGGCGGAGGTGTGACGGGTGTCATGGCCGCTCGACCACCATCCCCGCCGGGATCGGAGCCCGGCCATATGTCGCTGACCGGACGTGGAACGGCCACACGACAAAGCGGCGGTTTCGACTCGCTGGCGGTGCTCGCCGGTGGCCTGACGTCACGTCGACGACTAGGTGTTGATCGTGATCGCCTCGGCGAGTTCGCCGGCGATGTTGTTATTTCCGGCCTTGTCGGTGAACTTGCCCGCGGCCACCGAGATCCTTCCCGTGCCGCTGAACGCGGCCTTCGGCGTGAAGGTGGCGGTGTAGGTCGTGCCGGAGCCGGCGAATGCCGACAGCGTGCCGTTGGTGACGGTGACGTCGCCCGCGATGAAGTTCGTCGACGCCTCGCTCAGGGAGAAGGTGATCTTCGCCGTCTTGCCCGCAGTCAGTTGGGACAGGTCGCTCGTGATCGTGATCGTCGGCACGGCCGTGTCGATCTTGATGGCGGCGGCGAGCGATGCCGCCGGATTCGAGTTGCCTGCGGCGTTCGTGAGACCGCCGGCCGCAATCGAGATCACACCGTCGGCCACGGAGGATGCAGTCGGCGTGAACACTGCCGAGTAACTCTTGCCAGTGCCGGTGAACGCCGAGAGCGAGCCGCCCGTGACTTGGATGTCGCCCGCGGTGAAGTCGGTGACCGTCTCGCTGACGGCGAACGTGATCTTCGTCGTCTCGCCCGCCTTGAGGGCCGCCTTCTCGCTCGTGATCTTCACGATGGGCTGCACCGTGTTGATCGAAAGAGGCGTGGACAGCGAGCCGACGAGGCTCGGATTCCCGGCGGCATCTGTGAAGGCGGCCGCGGCCACGGAGATCTTGCCGGGGGTGGTCGATCCCGCCTTCGGCGTGAACGTGGCGGTGTAGACCGGGTCTGACCCCCGGAGGTCCGAGAGCGTGCCGCCCTCCACCTTGACGGCCGACACGCCGCCGGCTTTGCTGGTCTTGTCGCCCGAGTTGAACAAGCTGGTCGAGGTCTCGCTGAGCGTGAACGTGATCGTCGCCGTTTCGCCCGCCTTGAGAGAAGACTTGTCGGAGGAGATGGACAGCGTGGGCACGACCGTGTCGATCGCGATGTCCGAGGCGAGCGACGCCCCCGCCACGCTTGGGTTGCCTGCCAGGTCGGCGAACGTCCCCACCTCGACAGCGACCGTTCCCACGCCGCTGAAACCAGCCGTCGGCGTGAAGGTGGCCGAGTAGGACTTTCCACTGCCGGAAAAACTGGACAGCGCTCCGCCCGTGACGGTGACGTCTGAAGCGGTGAACGTCTTCGAATCCTCGTTGAGGAGGAACGAGATCTTCGCCGTCTTGCCCTTGGCCAAGGCCGCCACGCTGCTGGAGATAGTGACGGTCGGCGGTGCCGTGTCGATCTTGATCTGCGCCGGCAGCCCGCCGGCGACGTTCGGATTGCCCACTGCATCGGTAAACCGTGCGGTGGCCACCGAGATCGCACCCGGAACGACGGAGAGGACGGAGGGCGTGAAGGTGGCAGAGTAACTCGCCCCCGATCCGCTCAAGTTGGACAGCGATCCGCCCGTCGCCACGACGTCATCCAGCCCGAAGTCGCCGGACGACTCCGACAGCAGGAACGAGATTGTCGCGGTCTCGCCCACCTTCAGCGACGCGGCGCTGCTCGTGATCTTGACCGCCGGGGCGACGGTGTCGATCGCGATCGCGGGCGAGAGGCTGCCGGCCGTGTTTGAATTGCCGGTTGCGTCCTTGAACTTGCCGGCGGTCACCGTGATCGCGCCGGACGTCGTCGAGTTGGCCGTCGGCGTGAAGACCGCCGTGTAGGTCGAGCCTGACCCGGCGAAGCTCGCCAGCTTGCCCCCGGTCGCGGTGACGTCGGCGAGGGCGAAGTCCGTGGAACTCTCGCTGAGCGTGAACGTGATCGTCGCGGTCTGGCCCGCCCGCAACGACGGCTTGTCCGTGCCGATCGTCAGCGTGGGGGCCTGCGTGTCGATCTTGATCGCCGGTGCCAGCGCGGCCGGCTGGCTGGGGTTGCCGGCCGCGTCGGCGCCGGCTCCCTGAGCCAGCACGATGGTGCCTTCCGTCGTCGACGAGAGCGACGGAGTGAACGTCGCCGTGTACTTGGTGCCACTGCCGGCTGGGTTCGACAGCGCTCCGCCGCCGATCGTGATGCCGGCGAGCGAGAAGGCCGTCAGCGGCTCGCTGAGCGTGAACGTGATCGTGGCCGTCTCGCCGATCTTGAGCGAGGTCTTGTTACTAGTGATGGCGATCGTCGGCAGGACCGTGTCGATCTTGATGGCCGGGGAGAGCGAGCCGGCGACGTTGGGATTGCCGGCGGCATCAGTGAACTTCGATGCTGCCACCGAAATCGCGCCGGCTGCCAGCGACGATGCCGACGGCGTGAAGGTGGCGGAGTATGACGAACCTGATCCGGTGAAGTTGCTCAGGCTGCCACCGCTCGCCACGATGTCTTCGATCGCGAAGGTGGTCGAGGGCTTGTTGAGCGTGAACGTGATCGTCGCGGTGTCGCCAGCTTTGATCGCGGCCTTGTTCGAGCTGATCGTCACGATGGGGTCGGCCGTGTCGATCAGCAATTCGTCCGCCAGTGCGGCCGCGGCGTTGGCCAGGCCGAGCTCGCCCAGGAAGCCGCCCGAGCCGACCGAGATGGTCCCGGTGCCGACGAACTGGGCGGCGGGAGTGAACTTCGCCGTGTAGCTCGTGCCGCTGCCGGCGAAATTGGACAGGCTGCCGCCGGTCGCCGTCACGTCGTTGACCGCGAAGCCGGTCGACGCCTCGCTGAGCGTGAACGTCACAGTGGCGGTGTCGCCCTTCTTGAAGGCCGTGCGGTCGATACCGATCTCGACGGTCGGCTTCTCGCCGATGGCGTCGGCCTTCCAGATTTCGAGGCCGGTCTGGCCGTCGTCGGCCTGGAACAACACGGTGCCAAAAGCGCCGCGTAGCGGGGCCAGTTGCGAGAAAGCCGCACCGTCCACGATCAGTGAGTAGCCGGTCGGCGACTGCGGATCGACCGCATACAGTGAGCGGGTCGATGTGGCCACGTCCTCGGCCGTGAAGTAGAGCGTGCCGAAGATGGACCTGAGGTCGCGGGGATTGACCAGGTCGTCGACGAACAAGCCTTCAGTCCCGGCAACGGTGCCGTCGGACCTCCAGAGACTCGATTGCCCATCGGTGAAGTAGACGACATCGCCGACGGCGGTGAGAAACGTTGGATCGCTGGGTCCATCGCTCAGTTGCTGTGTGCCCGCTTCCGAGCCATCCGACACCCACAGCCCACCGGGATTGGTGGTGGTGAAGAGCAGCTTGCCGCCGACCGACGTCAGCCAATTTGCATCAGCGTCGCCATCGGCTTCGATGTCGGCCACGAGCTTCGTGCCGGCAGTAGTGCCGTCGCTCTTCCAAAGCTCACGGCCATGGATGCCGTCGTTAGCCTGGAAATAGAGCGTGTTGCCGACCACCCGCAGTTGGGACGGATAGCTCGACGCCGCGTAGTATGCAGAGCCGGAGTCGTCGACGTAGTCGTCGATGTCGGCCACGAGCACCGTGCCGGCAGCCGTGCCGTCGGTCTTCCACAATTCCGTGCCGTGAGTTCCGTCGTCGGCCGCGAAATAAAGCGTGCTGCCGATCACCTGTAGGTCGGACGGATAGCTCGACGACAAGTAAGAGCCGGAGCCGAACTCGCCGCCTCCGGCGACGTCGGGACGAATGTTCTTGACGAGCGTGGTGCCGGCGGCGGTGCCGTTGCTCTTCCAGAGCTCGGCGCCAGCCTTGCCATCGTCGGCGACGAAATACAGCGTGCCATTTACGACCGTCAGCGAGCGCGGATTGCTGCCCTCGCTGCCCGGCTTGATGTCCTTGACCTGCACCGTGCCTGCCGTGGTGCCGTCGGACTTCCAGAGTTCCTCGCCGGCCGGCCCGTTGGCCACGAAGAAGAGCGTGCTGCCGACGATCGCAAAGTCGAAGGGCAACTGAGAGTTGAAGCCCATCACGTCGTACACGGGTGCCGAGGATTCGCTGCCCGGCTTGATGTCCTTGACGAGAACCGTGCCGGCCGCGGTGCCGTCGGACTTCCACAGCTCGAATCCGCTGGTGCCGTTGCTCGCCGCGAAGTAGAGGGCGTCTTTGAAGAGTGCGTAATTGGTCGAAGGAGAGGAGAAGTATCCAGAAAGCGAGACGACTCCGTCCGCTGTTTTGCCGCTGGGGTCGGCGGACGTGACTTCCGCGGTTTTTCCGGTGGTGGCATTCGTGGCGAACAGGGTCGGCACGTAGCCGTCGAGGGTTGCCCCGCTATCTGTGGTCGCTTGGAAATAGAGGCTGCCTCCGGCCAGCGTGAGATTCGTTGGATTCGAGCCCAGCGTGTAGTCGAACGTGAGGGGATCTTGGATGCCGAACGTATTCAAATCGGCCGCCACGACCGTGCCGGCAGCTGTGCCGTCGCTCCTCCACAGCTCCGTATTGGTGGGGTATGGATAGTCACTGCCATCCGCTGCGAAGTAGAGCTTGCCGTTCACGTTCGTCAGAAATTGCGGATTCGAACCGAGGTGGATCACATTGTCTGGGTCGGAGTCGTCGACCGCCGTGTTGATGTCCTTCACCAGCACCGTTCCTGCGGCCGTGCCAGTGCTCTTCCAGAGTTCGCAGCCCTTCTGGCCGTCGTCGGCCGAGAAATAGAGCGTGGTGCCGACGGCCGTCAGCCACCCGGGATCCGAGCCGACGCCGACGGGATTGTCGGGGTCGGAGGAATCGACGGCGGCGTTGATGTCCTTGACCAGCAAGGTGCCAGCGGCCGTGCCGTTGGTCTTCCACAGCTCACGGCCCTTGACGCCGTCGTCGGCGGTGAAGTAGAGCGTGGTCTCCACGGCCGTGAGCCATGCCGGCCCCGAGCCGAACGTGATCACGAACGAGGGGTCGTCCGGGTCTGACACGGTGGTGTCCGGGGACACGTTGATGTCCTTGACGAGCACGGTGCCGGCCGTGGTGCCGTCGCTCTTCCAGAGCTCGGTGCCGTGATCGAAGTCATCCGCGACGAAGTAGAGCGTTGAGCCCACGGCCGTGAGCCACGTCGGAAACGATCCGGCCGGGGAATCCTCGTCCGTGACGGGGTCGACGTACGACGACTCGTTGATGTCCCGCACCAGCGTTGCGGTCTGGCCGTTGGTCTTCCATAGCTCATCCCCGTGCACGCCGTCGTCGGCAGCGAAAAACACCGTGCTGCCGACGACGGTCAGATCCGTGGGGTAGGAGGAGCCGACGGCGTTGATGTCGGCCAGCAACACGGTGCCGGCCGCTGTGCCGTCGCTCTTCCAGAGCTCGTGGCCCGTGTCGTCGGTAGCGCCACTGAACAAGAGCAGGCCGCCGGCGACGACCAGGCGGGCGGAGGCCGACCCGCCTCCGCCGTAGTCGCCATAGTCTTCCAGGCCGCTGCCCGTCGCGGAAATGTCCTTCACCATCACCGTGCCGGCGGCCGTGCCGTCGCTCTTCCAGAGCTCACGGCCGTTGACACCATCGTCGGCGGTGAAGAACAGCGTGCCGTTGAAGTTGATCAGCGCGGTCGGTGACGACGAGGCGTCGCCGGCCGCGATGTCGGCGACCCGGCCCGTGCCGACCGCAGTGCCGTCCGTCTTCCACAATTCGGCTCCCGACTGCGAGTCGAAGGCGGTGAAGAACACCGTCGTCCCCACGGACGTGAACTGGGAGGCTCCGAGGATGTGATTGGTGACGAGTTCCTTGTTGATGTCGGCGATCAGCGTCGGGTCGGCCGGGGTGGCGGAGAGCGCGAGCCGATATTCCAGTCGCTCGACGGCGGTGTTGACCGCGGGCAGCCGTCGGCGGGGTCCGCGCAGCGTGCGGGAGGAAGCCCGAGCCCGGCCCATGAATCCACGGCTGGGCCATGAGCGCCAGCGCCGAAACACCATCCCGAGCCGGGAGAAATAGGGGACGAGTGAGCGGCGCATGTCGAGGACTCCGTGATGGGGTCGGTATGGATGACAAAGCCAAGCAGGGGGCACGCCCCCCTGGAATGCCGACTTTTATAGGGAGTCACCTGAGGGTTTTGCAAGGGTTCGGCAACCGCCCGAATGTGTGGAAAGTGCGAGTGCTCGCATGGGGCGTGGCGGCCTGCTTTGCGTGGCGACCGCCGCCTGTGTCTGAGCTGAGGCGAATCTCGGCGGCCGCAGTTGGATCAATGTGCTCGGCGCTGGGCGAACGCCTCTGCGACCAGTCCGATCTGCCGGCTCCAGTCGGGCTCGTCGGGGCCCCTGACGAATCGCCGGTGCGTTCGCGGATACCAGGGAATCCCGGAGTCAGCCGAGCACTCGCGCCACGCCGCCCGGTGGTGCATGACCACCCAGCACTGCCGGCCGACCGCGCCGGCCACGTGCAGCACCGACGTCGGCACCGTCACGACGAGGTCGAGCGCGGCCACGAGCTGAAACGTGTGCAGGTAGTCGGCATGTCGCACGACCTCCGGCAGGTTCAGCACGTCGATGCCATGCTCTGCCGCCACCGAGCGCAGCTCGTCGTCGCAGTCGCGGTAGTGGAGCGACACGAAGCAGGCATCCTGTCGCAGGACGGGAAGCCATTCGCGGAGTGAAATATGGCGGTACGCAGAGTGCGTGTATGGCGAGCCGCCGCTCCATGCGAGGCCGACGAGCGGCCGCCCGCCCGCCCGGGCCGCCAGTGACTCACGGAGAGCCGCGACGGCCTCCGCCGGCACCTTTAAGTAGCCACCGCGATCGGGAAACTGCCGGGGCTCGCGGCGATAGAAGCCACCCAGGTCACCCATCGGCACCAGCCAGTCGATGGGCCGCGTCCAGGACCGGCGGGCGTCCGCCGCGGAGAGCGATCCATCGCCGAGAAGCTCGGCGTCGAACGTCGCCGACAAGACGCTCCGCAGCCGCAGATTGCAGTCGATGATCGGCACGCCGCCGCGGCGGCGGACGTCGGCGATCAGCTCACCGAGCATGCCGGCGAAGAGAATCTCGTCACCGAGGCCCTGTTCGCCCCGGCAGACAATGTTCTGTCCCGGACGGATCTGGTCGAGCGACACGAGCCGCGACGGCAGCGTGCGCCGCGGCCCGTACAGCGGCGGCGGGACCACGCCGGCATCGAATCGCACGCGGTATTCCTGCCAGCCCTCGGCCCACTTTTCCTGTTCGAGCAGCAGGAGCGCCAGGTTCCAGCGGATGGCGTGGCTCTGCGGACAGTGGGCGAGGGCCTCACGGGCGACGGCCTCGCCCGCCGTCGGCTCGCCCTCGTTGACGTAGGTCGCCGTGAGATTCATCCAGGCGTGCGGATCGGCGGGCGCAAGTTCGAGGCAGCGTCGCAGCGCGGCGCGGGCCTCGGCGATCCGGTGGTTGCGGCGGTGGATGAATCCCAGATTCAAAAGTGGCGCAGCGAATCCAGGTGCCCGCCCGCTGCTGCGTTCAAAAAAACCCTGGGCCTGGTCGTCGAGGCCGCGCGCCAGCGCGCAGCTGCCGGCGACCAACAGGAGGTTCGGATCGTCGGGCTGCTCTGCCAACGCCGGGCTGATGAGCGACTCGGCTCCGTCCACGTCGCGGGCGGCGAGACGAGACAGCACCTGGCGGCACAGCGTGATCGACGCGTCTGACGACTCGGCCGGCACGAAGCCTCCATCGCACCGTGGCGTGGGGTCGTGCGGAGGCTGTGGCGACGGAGACGGCATGGGAATCGCCCTACGGCGGTCGACCGCGGCGTCGCGGGCCGAGGCCACGGGAGAGTATGGGAAAGTATGACAGCCACCCATCAGGGTAATCGCATCCGCGCGGGGATCGTGCGACGGGGGGGCGTGGCGGCTCGCGGCATTATTTGCCCCGGCTGTGGCGGCAATCTATGGTGCAGCGAGTCCGCATATCTTCGGCAGAATGTCGTCCTTGGGCGAGGTTCGGCAATGCCTCGTGTGGGAGAGCGTCGGGAGGCCGGGAGCCTTCGCACGGCGGTTGGGGTGTCACTGAGGCACGAGACGATCGAATGGCCCTGCGAAACCACCTTCTCCGCCCCGCCGTCGCCTGCGCCCTGCTCGGTGCACAGTTCCTCGCGTCGGCGACCCGCGCAGACACGTTCAGCGTCACGTCCACGAGTTGGGGGACGGCCACGACCGCCGGCACGCTCGCGTGGGCGATCGATCAGTCCAACAACTCGTTGGCCTCCGGCAACGTCATTTCCATCGCGCCGAACCTGCTCATCGACGTGGACGGTGCGACCGCCATCGACGCTGCGTTGAACCTCGCGCAGATCACCCGCTCGGTGACGATCCTCGGCAACAACGCCACGCTGGTGGGCAACCCCACGTTCATCACCAGCGGCGCGGGCAGCGTCGTGGTCACGAAGTACACCCCGCAATCCTTTGAGCCCGGCGACATTACCGTCACCCCCTCCTTCTCGTTCGCGAAGATCGGCGTTTTTGGTCAGGACAACACCGGCATCAGCGTGACGATGACCGGACTCAATGCCGACGGGCTCAACCGCTTCGCGCTTCTCGAGCGCGGCGCTGCGCTCGCCTACACCTCGGGTTCGATCGTAAACTCCGTCAATTTCCTCGGCGCCAGCCGGGGCATCACGCCGGGGTTCGATGCCTCGCGCGCCACGCTCACCCTCGATCACGTGGTCATCAACAAGGCGTACGGCCTGGATGCCACCGCGGGCGGGCTGATCGCGGGAAGTGACTCCCAGATCAACGTCTCGAACACGACCGTCGTGGGTACCGACAGCGGCCCGGTGTTCGTGCTGGCCGGCGGCACGGGCAACGTGGTCAGTTCGGTGTTCGACGGATCCGGCGGCGTGCTGGCGACGGGCGGGAGCACGATCGCGCAGGGCACGGTCAACGTCGTCAACAGCGTGGTCTTCCTCGCCGGACCGCTCAACGGCGGCGCCAACGACAGCTTCCTGGAAAACCGGCTCCTGGCCGGTGACGGCGGGACGATCAATCTCACGGCGAGCACGGTCATCGCGGACCTGGTTTCGATGCAGGGCACGACGGCCGAGGCCAACGGCGTGCCACTCGACGCCGCCGGCGGCACGATCACCCTCGCGTCGTCGGCCGTGCTCGTGACGACGTACGACGCAGACGGATTCCACTCCCAGATCGGATTCCAGACCAGCGACGGGGGCAGTTTCTCCGCGGACGCCTTCTCCTGGGTGAGTCCGACGCCGTCTCAGACAGTGGCCGACCTGCAGGCGTTGTTCAGCCAACCGGCGTTGCTCACCGGATCACCAGCCCTGCCGGTCACGGAGTTCTCATCGAGTCCGCTGATCGAGATGACGCCTCCGATGCCGCAGGCGAGCTATCCGTACGTCGGCGGCACGCTCATCGGCGTGGTGCCGGATGCCGACGGCGTGAACAAACTGGTCAACCCGATCGACGGCTTCACGATCACCACGGACGTGTACGGCTACGCCCGCACGACCGGCGGCTGGCGGAACGTCGGCGCTGTCGAGGTGCTCCAGACACCCGTTCCCGAAATCGATCTCGGATCGGCCGGCTGCGGCGTGTCGCTTCTGTGTGGCGCACTGGCGTGGTTGGAGCAGCGGCAGAGGCGGCGGGGCGGCTCGTCCGCTCGCTGAAATGGCCGCCCAGCCCCCCGGCTGCATGTGTGCGATCGCTGCAGGCTGGTCGTGGGGGACCGACAGCCGCGGCCATGCGACGATCGTCCACGTGACGATCCGCCGTGTGGGGCTCAGCCCCCGTGCGTCCGCGCAGCGAGTGTCTCGGCTACAAGGCGCCAGACCAACGACCGCCTCCGCCCCGTCGACGTCGCCGGCGGCAAGCCGGGCGATCGCCTGTCGACAGATGGCGATCACCTCGGTGGCTGCGGAGCCGATTGATGGGGGGAGATTGCATGAAGAGGCGAGGGCGTCGTGTCCGAGCAGCGTGATGTCGCTGCCGAATACAGATATGAAGGCGAACGACATTATGTATCATCGCCGCCGCATCCGGCATGCGGCGGATGTGATGTCGCCCCCGAGCGCTCTACGAGCGGCCGATGCTGCCACTGACCACGGTGATCCTCGCCTCGCTTCTGGCCGGCTGCGTCGACGCAATCGCCGGCGGCGGCGGCCTCATCCAGCTGCCGGCGATGATTGCGGCCTATCCGGCCGCCCCGGCCGCCACCCTCTTCGGCACCAACAAGTTCGCGTCTGTCTGGGGCACCTCCTGGGCGGCGGCCGCGTATGGCAGACGGATCCGC
>Ga0209401_1000747_pt1 | contig 21727 bp, 17 predicted proteins | sample M_140807_MF_Meta_FD_187318 | JGI IMG/M metagenome (GOLD analysis project Ga0209401, IMG submission 187318) | Freshwater microbial communities from Lake Montjoie, Canada to study carbon cycling - M_140807_MF_MetaG (SPAdes) (version 2) | ecosystem: Environmental > Aquatic > Freshwater > Lake... | reverse complement strand
GCCGGCACCGTTCCCCTCGACCCCAGCAGCACCGGACTGGAGGTGCGCATCGCCAGCCGGGATGACGGCCTGCTGTTTCTCACCCGCCTGGCCGGAGGCGCCGGAGCGATTGAGTGGAAACGGGGCAGCGCCGATCTCCAGCTCCTTGTTCGTGGCAGCCTCGCCGATCCGATCGCCAACGGCTTCCTACGGCTGCGCAATGGCGAATGCCGCTTCATCGGCCAGACCCTGCAGGGGGTGCAGGCCATGGTTCTGTTCGACTCCCAGCAGCTGGTGCTGCAGGACCTGGTGGCCCGGGTCGGACGCAATGGTCGGATCCACGGCCAGGGAAAACTGGGCCTGGTGCGCCCCCTCGAGACCGACACCGGCCTGGCCATCGACCTGACGGCCATCCCCTTCAGCGTCTCCCGCATCAACGCCCAGGCCCAGGGCCGCCTCACCCTCGCCGGCAGCTTGCTGGCTCCCCGTCTGGGGGGTGATGTGGCCATCGGCCGCGGCACGATCAACGTCCAACCGGCGGCCGTGGCCAAGGCGGAGCCGGCCTCCCATCAGCAGGCCCAGCCCACCAGCGTGTCCCAACTGGTGGAGGGGAAATGGGATTTCCAAAAGCCCCTGGTGCTGCTCGGGCCGGAGGTGGCCTCGTCCACGGCCGCTTCGCTGGAGGAGGCGATTCCCCGGGTTCCGTGGCTCAGTTTCGATGGCCTAAGGATCGGCCTGGGACCGGACCTGCGGGTGGTGGTGCCCAACGTGGCCAACTTCCAGACCGGTGGCAGCCTGAGGATCAGCGGCCGCCTCGACCCGAGCCTGCGGGCCTCCGGGGTGGTGAAACTGCTGAGCGGCCGTCTCAACCTCTTCACCACCAGCTTCAGCCTCGATCCCGATGCGCCGAATGTGGCGATCTTCACGCCGGCGCTAGGGCTCGTTCCTTACTTCGACATCGCCCTGCGCACCCGCATCGCCGACAGCCTCAATGTGATCGCCCCCTCCGGCCTCTCCGATGCGGCCTCCAGTTCCCTCGCCCTGACCCAGCAGCAGGCCCAGGGGGGCTTCTCCTCCCTCAACCAGCTCAACTTGATCCTGGTCACGGTGAGCGTGAGCGGACCCGCCGATCGCATCGCCGAGAACCTGAAGCTCCGCAGCAGCCCCCCGCTCCCCCAGGACCGGTTGGTGGCCTTGATTGGCGGCAACTCCCTGGCGGGCCTCAGCGGTGGCGGCGCCGGCACGGCCCTGGCCACCGTGTTGGGCCAATCGCTGCTCTCGCCGCTCCTCTCCAGCCTTTCCGATGCCTTCGGCCAGCGGGTGAGCCTGGCCCTCTATCCCACCTATGTGACACCGGCGATCGAGTCCAACCAGGAGCGGCGCTCCGGCAGGGTGCCACCCCAGCTGGTGCTCAGCTCGGAGATTGGCTACGACCTCACCGACCGCATCAACGCCTCTGTGCTGGCCGCACCGAACCGCTCCGACATCCCCCCCCAGGTGACGGTGAACTACAAGGCCTCCGAGCAGATCAACGTAGAGGCCTCGGTCGACACCCAGGGCTCCTGGCAGACGCAGCTCAGGGTGTTCTTCCGCTTCTAGCGCTGCATAAGTGTCTCCGATCAAGTGGCAAAATAATGGGTCGATGCCTATGGCGAAAGTGCCTTACTTAGTTGAACCAGGCGGGCCCGGGCACTTGGACTTGATTTCACCGAGATGCCGAACGACCGCGACGGCCTGACCCTGGCCGATTGCCATGGCATGGACTTGACAAAACCATTGCCAGAGCGAAAACTATTGAATAGCTATTTTTATCAATTCAAGCCTCTATGAAGATCGAACAGTTAAGACTGCAAGAAGCCCGCGACGGAAAAACTCCCTGGAAAAAATGGGGCCCTTACTTGAGTGAACGCCAATGGGGCACCGTCCGCGAAGATTACAGCGACAATGGCGATGCCTGGAATTATTTCACCCACGACCAGGCGCGATCGCGGGCCTATCGCTGGGGAGAAGACGGCTTGGGCGGCATTTCTGACGACCACCAAGTTCTTTGCTTTGCACTAGCCCTATGGAATGGCAACGATCCGATCTTGAAAGAACGGGCGTTTGGCCTCAACAACAGCGAAGGCAATCACGGCGAGGACGTTAAGGAATACTATTTCTACCTTGATAGCACGCCTACACATTCGTACATGAAATATCTGTACAAGTATCCGCAGGCGACCTATCCCTATGAGGACCTAATCAAAGTCAATGGGGAACGCAGTCGAGATGAATTAGAATATGAACTGCTCGATACTGGCATCTTCGACGAAGACCGCTATTTCGATGTCTTTATCGAATACGCGAAAGCTGATGGGCCCGAAGATATTTTGATTAAAATTAGCGTTGCCAATCGCGGCCCAGAAGCAGCGACTCTGCACGTCTTACCCACCGTCTGGTTCCGCAACACCTGGTCTTGGTCCGATAGCTGCTCTAAACCTATCCTGCAAAGGATTGAGAAGCAAGGACAAAGCATCATTCATGCCCATCACACGGATCCATTCTTTCAGGAGTTACTGGCGGACTACTATCTTTACTGCGACGGGAACGTACCACTTTTATTTACGGAGAATGAAACCAACAATGCTCGCCTCTTTGCTGAAGCCAATGCAAGTCCCTATGTGAAGGACGGCATCAATAATTACTTGGTGCATGGGCAGCAAGATGCCGTCAATTCAGCACAGGTGGGCACAAAAGCGTCTCCTCACTATCAATTAATCGTGGCTCCCGGTGCAACAGAAGTTGTCCACCTGCGCCTGTCCCGGACCGCACCAGCCCAGATGGGCCAGCCGTTTGCCGGTTTCGATGCCATTGTTCAAACTCGGTTAAAGGAAGCCGATGACTTCTACGACTTCGTTACACCAGCGAAAATCAAAGCTGAATCCCCGGAACAGGTGAATCTGATGCGGCAGGCGCTGGCTGGGATGCTGTGGTCAAAGCAGTATTTCTACTACGATGTGGCCAAGTGGCTCGACGAACATAACATTACCCCCTATTCGAGATCGGAGCAGCGCCAACGAATTCGCAACGGTGACTGGTTTCACGCGAGGTGCGATGACATCATCTCCATGCCGGATAAGTGGGAGTATCCCTGGTTTGCAGCCTGGGATCTGGCCTTCCATATGATCCCGTTGTCGATCGTGGACTCAGACTTTGCCAAAGCCCAGTTGGACTTGATGCTGAGGAACGACTACCTGCATCCCAACGGTCAAATGCCTGCCTACGAGTGGAACTTTAGTGATGTCAACCCGCCCGTCCACGCTTACGCCACCATTCAAATCTATTTAATGGACAAGGCACGCAATGCCGGAAAAGGAGATATCGACTTTCTGAAGTATGCTTTTTCCAAACTTCTGGTCAACTTTACCTGGTGGGTTAACCGCAAGGATCGCTATGGCAACAATGTTTTTGAAGGAGGCTTTCTAGGTCTTGATAACATCAGCGTGTTTGACCGGAGTTCGCCCCTGCCAACGGGGGGATCTCTGGAGCAGGCCGACGGCACAGCCTGGATGGTCTTTTTCAGCCAGCAGATGCTGCGGATTGCCGTTGAACTAGCGATTCACGATTCCCACTACGAAGAGTTCGTCACCAAGTTCTTTCAGCATTCGATGTGGATTGCGGGTGCCATGGATCGGCTGGGCGAACAGCAGGATGAAATGTGGGACGAAGAGGACGGATTTTTCTACGATGTCGTCCGTTTTCCCGATGGCACGGCCAAGCGGTTGAAGGTGCGTTCCATGGTCGGACTGCTTCCGCTTGCTGCCGTGGCCCTGTTTGAAGAAGCCGATATTGCGCACATGCCCAACGCCCTTAGGCGTGAGATGGCATTTTTCAGCCGCCATCCCGAACTGACCAAGTCGATGCACTTTCCTACACAACAGGGCGTCTCCAACCGGCGCATGTTGACCGTGTTCACCGAGGAGAAATTGCGTCGCGTCCTTGCCCGGATGCTGGATGAAAACGAGTTCCTTAGTCCCTATGGGATTCGCGCCCTTTCTCGCCATCACCAGGAGAATCCCTTTGTGTTTCACCATGGGGGACAGGAATTCCGTGTGGACTATTTGCCAGGTGACTCCAACACTGGAATGTTTGGCGGCAATTCCAACTGGCGCGGCCCTATTTGGATGCCCGTTAACTTCTTAATCCTGGGTTCGCTGTATCGGCTCTATGCCTTCTATGGCGATGCGTTCACCATTGAATGCCCCACCGGATCGGGACAATTCATGAGCTTGTTTGAGGTAGCGCAGGAACTCAGCAATCGCCTAACCCGAATCTTCCTGCCCGATGCAAACGGTCGCCGGCCGGTCTATGGAGCCGCAGAAAAATTCCAAACCGATCCCCACTGGAAGGATTACGTTCTTTTCTATGAATACTTCCACGGCGACAATGGTGCCGGCATTGGTGCCAGCCACCAGACGGGTTGGACGGGTGTGATCGCCCGCATCATTCAGGTTATGGGTGATATAAACAAAGAGACACTGCAGGGTGCATCTGCCGAGATGGAAGCTGTGAAAAAGACGGTGGGCCAGTAACGGCCTATCCGGGAAGGTCGGGCAACCATTACATGAACCGCAACACCATTTCTAACGAATCCCCTCTCAAAACCAACTTTGCAGTAAATATGAAACGAAAACAGTGGTTCCTCGCAGGCCTCATTCTCCTTGGAGCAATGATTGCAATTGCCTTGTCCAAGTTGCCCCCAAATTGGTTTGGCCCTGATGACTTGGTCAACCTATCCAGTGTTCTTACTCTCATTTCATTTACTGTTCAAAGCATCCTGGCACTGCGCTTTTTGGCGATTAGCGCTCAATTAATGTTTATTCCTTATTGCTTGCTGCAATCTCCCCCTCTATGGACGCCTGCCATTTGGAATGTTCTATTTCTGGCAGTCAATGTCGTTAATGTAATTCTCTTGTTGCTTGCAAGACGGCCAGTGGCCCTAAACCCCGATGAAGAGAAATTATACAACTTAGCATTCAAGAGTCTGAATCCTCGCGAATTTCTCAAGCTGCTCTCCTTGGGAGAGTGGCGAGAGGGAGAAGCTGGTGAAACCCTCATCTTTTCCGGTCAATACAATTCCAGTGTCTCAATCCTCTGCCGTGGTGAGGCGATTTCCTTTGCGGATGGAACAGAACAGATAAAGATTCCGGAAGGGAAACTAATCGGAATTGCGTCAGTCTTGATGGGTGACCCCATACCTGTGGACATTAAATTGAAAACCCCTTCGCGTTACATCTGCTGGCACATTGAACCGTTGCGAAAGTTTCTAGATCAACAACCTGAGATCCGGGCAAAGCTTCAACTCATTGTCAGCCATGACCTGGCACAATCAGTGCGAATTCTGCACGACAAACAACTTGAGGACTGGCGAAAAAATTCGAGGTAATGAACAGTTCAAAGCTTAAGTAATCTTCTTGTCTTGCCTTCACTCGCTGATCGCCTTGGTGCGCATCGCCGCCTCCAGGCTCTTGGTGTCTGCGGCAGACAACTGGGGCCGATCAATCTTGATGGTGAGCTTGTTGAGCGTTCCCGTGAAGCGGAACGGCGGCTGGTAGTCGGCGTCGTTGACGCCGGTGAGGGTGTCGGAGCCGATATCGAAGCTCTCGTCCCACTGCAGGGTCATCGGCAGGGTTTTGGCCATGGTTTTGGTGGCCACCACCTTGCCGTCCACCTGATTTGCTGGTCCAAACTGGTCTGTCATTGCTGATTTCTTGCCGTTTTATGGGTCAATGTCGGCTCGAACCCAGCGGGCTTTAGCTTCAGGTTGTCCAGCCACGGCGCTGGAGTCCGGCCTGCGTTGACTTTCCGCATCTTGTCCACCGTTATCCCCTCCACTGCTGAGCGCATCAGCCCCGAGCTCATCGGTATCGATATCGGCGGCACCGCCATCAAGCTCGGCCGTTTCGACCGGCAAGGAACCCTGCTCGCCGAGCTCGACGTGCCCACGCCCCAACCCCAGATGCCGGGGGCCGTTTGTCAGGCGGTAGTGAAGGCGGTGGCCGCCCTTGATCCGCAGCGCCGGGCCGACCGGGTGGGCATCGGCCTGCCGGGCCCGACCGACCGCGACGGGCGCATCGCCCGGCTGGCGATCAACCTGCCCGGTTGGCGCTGCATCCCCCTGGCCGACTGGCTCGAACCTCAGCTGGAGCGCCCCGTGGTGCTGGCCAACGATGCCAACTGCGCCCTGCTTGGTGAGGCCTGGCGGGGGGCGGCGGTGGATGGTCCCGACACGATCCTGCTCACCCTCGGCACCGGCGTGGGCGGTGGCGTGTTGATCAACGGTGATCTATTCACCGGCCCCGATGGAGCCGGCGCCGAACTCGGCCTGATCGGGGTGGATCCCGAGGGTCCGCCCTGCCACAGCGGCAATCGCGGCTCGCTCGAGCAGTACTGCAGCATCGCTGCCCTGGCCCAGCTCAGCCCCCTTGATCCGGCCGAGCTGGACCGCCAGGCAACCGCCGGAGATCGGGAGGCCCTGGCCGCGTGGGAGCGCTACGGCCAGCGGCTCGGCCAGGGCCTCAGTTCCCTGCTCTATGTGCTCAGCCCCCGCTTGGTGCTGATCGGCGGCGGCCTCAGCGCCGCGATCGACCACTTCCTGCCGGCGGTGTGGCGTGAGGTGGAGCTGCGGGTGCTGCCGGAAAGCCGAGAGGGTCTGGTGATCCGCCGCTGTGCCCTGGGTAATGGTGCCGGGCGGCTTGGGGCGGCTCGGTTGGCGCTGGAGTCTTTCGGCTGAGATCCGTGATGCTGGCAAGTCTTCGGTTCGTGGAGGTCTCGCTTGGCTGAGGTCTGCTGGTTGGCAACCGATTGGCCCGTGGTTGAGGTCTTTGACTGAGATCTCGTCGATGGGCAAGAGAGGTCTCCGCTGGAATCCTTTTGCTGCGGTCTGGTCCATCGGCCAGCGATTGGCGCAGGAGCCCCTTGGGGCTGAACCGGCTGGCTGGCTCAGCATCGGCTGACTCTCCGCCTGGCCAGGCGTCGCTCCCCTGGGCTGGTGGCGCTCCATAGCGATCCTTCCCGGCCGGTGGCAAGTTCGGTCCCCCCGCCTTCGCCGAAGCCGGGCGGGTCGGATGATGGGGGCATCCCTGTGTCCACCATCCCCTTGACGCCCGAGGCCACCGTTCCCGACCCCTCCCCCGAGCTGCTGGCGCGCGCAGCGGCGGTGCGGAGGGCCGCCACGGGACTGGCCCAGACCAGCGACGCCGAGCGTCGGGCGGCTCTGCTGGCGATGGCCGATGCGCTGGCCGCCGACTCCGAGGCGATTCTGGCTGCCAATCGCGCCGATCTGGAGGCCGCCGCCGCCGATGGCCTGGCTGCGCCCCTGGTGGCCCGCCTGAAGCTCGATGCCGCCAAGCTCGAGGGCGCCATTGAGGGGGTGCGCCAGGTCGCCGCCCTCGACGATCCGCTCGGCCGCCGCCAGCTCCACACGGAGCTCGATGACGGTCTGGTGCTTGAGCGCCTCAGCGTGCCGCTCGGGGTGGTGGGGGTGATCTTCGAGGCGCGGCCCGATGCCCTGATGCAGATCGCCTCCCTCGCCATTCGCTCTGGCAACGGCGCCCTGCTCAAGGGGGGCCGCGAGGCCAATCGCAGCTGCACGGCCATCCATGCCGCCCTGCAGCGGGGCCTGGCGGCCAGCGCGGTGGATCCGCTGGCCCTAGAGCTGCTCACTTCCCGCGCAGAGAGTCTGGCCCTGCTGAAGCTGGATGGGTTGGTGGACCTGATCATTCCCCGCGGCTCCAACCAGCTGGTGCGCTTCATCCAGGACCACACCCGCATTCCGGTGCTCGGCCATGCCGATGGCATCTGCCACCTCTATGTGGATGCGGCCGCCGACCTGGACCAGGCCCTGCGGCTGGCCCTCGACAGCAAGACCCAGTACCCGGCGGCCTGCAACGCGATCGAAACCCTGCTGGTTCACCGCGGCGTCGCCCCCGCCTTCCTGGAGCTGGCCGTCCCCGCCTTCGCTGCCGCTGGCGTGGAACTGCGCGGTGACCAGGCGGCCTGCGCCTTGGGGGTGTCCCACGCCGCCAGCGACGACGACTGGTCCACCGAGTACTCCGATCTGATCCTCAGCGTGAAGGTGGTGGAAGATCTGGAGGAGGCCCTGGAGCACATCCGCCGCCACGGCTCCCGCCACACCGACGCCATCTGCACCACCGATCCGCTGGCGGCCGATCGCTTCCTGGCCGCCGTCGACAGCGCCGGGGTGTATCTCAATTGCTCCACCCGCTTCGCCGATGGCTTCCGCTACGGCTTCGGGGCGGAGGTGGGGATCAGCACCCAGACCCTGCCGCCCCGCGGGCCGGTGGGGCTGGAGGGCCTGGTCACCTACCGCTACCGCCTGCGCGGCCAGGGCCACATCGCCGCCGATTACGCCTCCGGCGCCCGCGCCTTCACCCACCGTTCGCTGCCGCTCTGAATCCCCAGATGGGCCCTACCCCCGAGCCGGCTCCCTCCACGCCCCTGGTGCTGGTGCACGGCCTGTTCGACACCCCGCGCGTGTTCGACACCCTTCGACGCCGCCTGGCGGGCCGCCGCTCCCCCCTGCTGGTGCCCCACCTGCCCCATGCCCTGGGCTCGGTGCCGCTGTTGGATCTCGCCGCCATGCTCGGCAGCCACATCGAGGCGGCCTTCGGCGTGGAGCAGCCGGTGGACCTGATGGGGTTCTCGATGGGGGGCGTGATCGGCCGCACCTGGATTCAGCTGGGGGGAGGACACCGCCGCACCCGCCGCTTTCTGAGCGTGGCCAGCCCCCAGCGGGGCACCCTGGCCGCCGTGCCCTGCCCCCGCTGGGCCCTGGCCGGCATCGCCGACATGAAACCGGGCAGCGACCTGCTGCGCCGTCTGGCCCGCGATATCGAACCCCTGCAGCAGATTGAGTGCTGCAGCTTCTACTGCCCCACCGACCTCACCGTGTTTCCCGGCTGGGAGGCGGTGCTGCCGGTGGGTCCCCGCCGGCCGCTGCCGGTCTTCTGGCACAACGTGCTGATGGCCGAGCCGGGCTCCCTCGATCCAGTGGTGGCCGAGCTGCTGCGACCCTGATTGGAGCGAAGGGTGTCGCCGCACGCCCGAAACCCGAGGCGCCCCCACCGACCCATCCAACCGCGGGCCGCTGTTCGCGTGCTGTCTCCCCTCAGGCCGCCGCCGTGAGCGTCTCGGCACTCTTTGCACCCTCCACCAATCCCATCACCGCCAGACCCGCGCCCTGCGTCAGCGGCACCAGGTCACGGCATTGGTGCAGGGCCAAGGCGGTGGCGATGGTGAGGGCCTCAGCCATCTCCCCTGCCCCCAGTCCATGGCTTCGCCCGCAGGCGGCCACTAGGGCACCGAGCCGCTTACGGGTCTGGTCCAAACTCAGCTGCGCGCAGGCAGTGCCCTCAGCCGGGCAGGCGATCGCCTCCTCCGCCAGGGGCTCCCCGAGCTGGGCCAGGCTGGCCAGGAGCAAGGCCACCAGGCGTCTCCCCTGGTCATCGCTGCTGGTCTGAGCGGGTCGGGGAAGCCGGCTCCAAAAACGCCGGCCGCCCTCACTGCTCCCCCCAGGAAGGAAGGAGCGCTGCATCTCGGTTCCGGCCATGCGGGCCACGGCCAGGATCCAGGTTTCGGCATGGAGCGCCTCCGATTCGGTGAGAAAGAGGCGAATCGTGCGATCCATTAGGTGGGCCGCCTCGACCCGGGGATGGTGCGGTTGGGACATGGCGTGTGCTCGGGCTGCCGGAAGTGTTCCCCCGCTGTGACAGATCGCGCTGAGCTGTCCAGCGGGATCATCCCGTCAGGTCGGTAAGGGCCCAGCGCACGGTGAGCACGGTGGAGGGGCCAGCACCAGGCTGCCGCCATCACGTCGGAACTCCAAGGCAAACTCCCCGGAGCCGGCGAGCAACGAGAGGGTGCACCCCGTGCTGGGGGGGGTTTGTTGCACCCCACAAACCAGTTGGTGTGGGGGTAGGCCGGGTCCCGCAGGTCCCAGACGTTGCCCCACTCCACCCCCTCAAGCCCCTCGCCGGTTTGCCGCATCGGGTTGCCGCTCCTGGGAATCAGACCGGGGCCAGGCCGGAATGGCGGATCAGGGCCTCAGCCGAAGGGGAGCGGCCCCTGAAGGCCTCGAACACCTCGGCGGGGTGGCGGCTGCCGCCCAGGCTCAGCACCGTGTCGCGGAAGCGGCGGCCCGTGGCGCGGATCGCCTCCTCATTGCTGAGGTCGCCCTCCTCGAAGGCGCTGAAGGCATCAGCGCTGAGCACTTCGGCCCATTTGTAGGAGTAGTAGCCCGCCGAATAGCCCCCGGCGAAGATGTGGCTGAAGCTGCAGAGCATGGCGTCCTCCGGCAGGGGCTCCAGCACCGTGGTGGTGGCGGCGATGCGTCGACGCAGCGCCTCGGGGGACACGCCTGAACCCGCTTCCCACTCGCTGTGGAGCTTGAGATCGGTGAGGGCAAAGTGCACCTGACGCAGGGTTGCGGCCCCCCCGAGAAAGGTGCGGGCGGCCAGGAGTTTGTCGAATTCGGCTTGTGGCAGCTGTTCGCCGCTCTGCCAGTGGCGAGCCATGCCCAGCAGGGTGGCGCGGTCGTAGCACCAGTTCTCCATGAATTGGCTGGGCAGTTCCACCGCATCCCACTCCACGTTGTTGATCCCTGCCGCCTGGGGCCGCTCCACGGTGGTGAGCATGTGGTGCAGGCCGTGGCCGAATTCGTGGAAGAGGGTTTCCACCTCAGCAAAGGTCATCAGGCTCGGGGTTTCGCCCACGGGTGGACTCTGGTTGCAGACCAGGTAGGCCACCGGCAGCACGGGGCTGCCATCGGGGCGCCGCTGGCGGCCAAGGCATTCATCCATCCAGGCGCCGCCGCGCTTGCTGCCGGGGCGGCTGTAGGGGTCGAGGTAGAAGGCGGCCAGGGGGCGGCCGTCGGCGGCGTCGTTGACCCGGAAGAAGCGCACGTCGGGATGCCACACCGGCGCCTCGCCGTCGGCGGCCAGGATCGCGATGCCGAAGAGGCGATCGCAGAGGCCGAACAGCCCCTCCAACACCCGAGGCAGGGGGAACCAGGGCCGTAGGGCCTCGCTGTCGAGGTTGAAGCGCTCCTGGCGCAGCCGTTCGGCCCAGAAGCTCACGTCCCAGGGCTTCAGATCGGCGGCTTCCGAGGCGCCGGCGCTTTCCGCGCAGGCCCTGAGCTCGTCCAGTTCCCGCTCGGCGGCGGGGTAGGCGGCCCGGCGCAGGTCTTCGAGCAGCCGCTCCACCTCGGCTTCGGAGCCGGCCATCTTGGCGGCCAGGCTCACCTGGGCCCAGTTGGCATAGCCGAGGCGCCGCGCCTGCTCCTGGCGCAGGGTGAGGATGCGCTCGATCAGCGGACCGTTGTCGCTGCCGTCTTCGCCCACGCCAGAGGCCCGGCTCACGTGGGCCCGGTAGAGACGCTCCCGCAGGTCCCGCCGCCGGCTGTACTGCAGAAAGGGGCCGTAGCGGGGGAAGTCGAGGCCCAGCAGCCAGGGCCCCGCTGCGGCGGTGGCAGCCTCCTCACCCTTTTGCCGGGCCGCCTCGGCCAACAGACCCCGCAGGCTCTCGGGCAGGCCCTCCACCTCGGCGGCTTCGCTGAGCTTCAGGGTCCAGGCGTTGGTGGCGTCCAGCACCTGGTTGCCGAAACGGGTGGAGAGTTCGGCCAGCTCCTGACTGACCGCATTGAAGGCATCGCGGCTCTCCCCTTCCAGCCCGACGCCCCGCAGCTCCATGTCCCGCAGTTCGGAGGCCAGGATGCGTTGCTGGGTGCCATCAAGGCCGTCCTGCTGCTGCAGCCGTTTGAGGGCGCGATGGATCACCGCGCTCTGGCCGGCCCGGTTGCCGAAGGCCACCACGGCCCCCTGCTGGCTGGCGTGGGCTTCCCGCAGCTCGGTGGTGTTGCAGACGCCGTTGAGGTGGCTCACCACACCCCAACTCCAGCGCAGGCGCTCGCCCAACTGGTGGAGCGGGTCCATCACTTCGTCCCAGCTCAGGGCGCGTTCCGCCTCGAGGGCGCGCTCAAGCTGCGTTTCGATCGCCCCGAGCGCCGCATTGAGTTCGCTGAGCAGGCCGGGAATGTGATCGACCACCTGATCGGGCGTGATCGCTGTGAATTCGGGCAGACCTTCACCGGCCAACAGGGCAGGTCTGCCAGACACGGAGGTGTTCGGGCTCACGGCACTGGGGGTTTGGGTCATTGGCAGGCCTTTGATCGCTGGGATCCATTCCAGCGCAGCTCCGGCCCCGGTGGGGATCAACCCAGGGCGGGCAACCGGCCGAGGGCCACCTGGGCCTGGCTGGCCAGGCCCGTGGCCAGGGCGGTGGTGCTGGCTTCGTAGAGGTCGATGGCCAGACGGGGCCAGAAGCCGATCACCAGGGTGGGAACCAGAAGGCTGAGCCCAATCACGGCCTCGCGAGGGTTCATGTCCCCCACCTTCGCCAGGGCCGGGATGCGAGGTCCGAAGAAGACCCGACGGCAAAGGGACAACAGGTAGACCGGCGTGAGCACCAGGCCGATGGCCGCCAGCACGATCGTGATCACCCGGAAGCCGGTGGTGAAGGTGTCGTTCGAGGTGATGCCAAGGAACACCGTGATCTCGCTCACGAAGCCGCTCATGCCCGGCAGGGCCAGGGAGGCCAGGGAGCTGGCCAGGAAGAAGGCGAAGGTGATTGGCAGCACCTTGGCCAGGCCGCCCATGTTGGGGATGGAGAGGGTCTTGGTGCGTTCGTAGAACACGCCGGTCACGAAGAACATGGCGGCGGCGATCAGGCCATGGCTAATCATCTGCAGCATCGCCCCGCTCATCCCCAGGGCATCGACGGCGCCGATGCCGAGCAGCACGAAGCCCATGTGGCTCACGGAACTGCAGGCGATCCGCCGCTTCACGTTGTCCTGGGCGAAGGCATTGAGGGCGCCATAGATGATGTTCACGATGCCCAGCACGATCAAGGCCGGGGCGAGCACCTGGTGGGCCTCCGGCAGCATCTGCACGTTGAAGCGCAGCAGGGCGTAGCCGCCCATCTTGAGCAACACCCCCGCCAGCAGCATCGACACCGGCGCGTTTGCCTCACCGTGGGCATCGGGGAGCCAGGTGTGGAGGGGGAAGATCGGCAGCTTCACGCCAAAGCCCACCAGGAAGCCCAGATAACAGAGCAGCCCAAAGCTGCCGCCAGCCGAACGGACGGCCAGCTCGGAGAGGTTGAGGGTGAAGTGGTCGCCGGAGAGGGCGAGGGCCAGGCCGCTGATCAGGATCAGCAACGAGGCGGTTGCCGTGTAGAGGATGAACTTGGTGGCCGCGTACTGGCGCTCGTGGCCTCCCCAGATGGCGATCAGCAGGTAGACCGGCACCAGCTCAAGTTCCCAGGCCAGGAAGAACAGCAGGAAGTCCTGGGAGAGAAAGACCAGGGCCTGGGCCGAGGCCTGCAGCAGCAACAGACCGAAGTAAAGGCGAGTCTTGCGGGCCACGTTCCAGCTGGCCGCCACCGCCAGCAGGGTCACCAGGCCGCTGAGCACGACCAGGGGTGCCGAGAGGCCATCGGTGGCCAGCGACCATTCCAGCCCAATGGTCGGCACCCAGGCGAAGCGCTCCACCAGCTGCAGCTGGCTGGAGGCGCCATCGAAATGGCGGGAGAACACCCAGAGCATCAGGCCGAAATCGGCCAGGAGGGTCACCAGGGCCACCGTCCGCGGCAGGCGGGGGTCATCGCCATCGCCGGGCAGCAGGGGCAGGATCAGCGCGGCTGCCGCAGGCAGCAGCACGATCAGGGTGAGCCAGGGGAATGCGGCGCTCGCCTCCACCGGGAGGGACGCGGCCGAGAGGGGCAGGGTGGCGTCCATCACAGGTGGGATCGAAAGGGGAGCAGGTTGGTTGAGAGGTTCGGGGACCGCAGGGATCCCTCTGAACTGACAGAGGGGCCGTGCCGTCTGGGGGGAGCGTGAGCAAGCCCGATCAGGTAGGGATCCTCTCCCGGCGGCCCAGCGGAGCCTGACCCGATCGATGGGGGCCACCAGCCCCCGAGGAAGACTTCGAAACCAATCAACTGAGTAAATCTACCCATTCGGCTTCTCCAGGTTGGCGTTGCTGGGCAAGGGCTCCCAGCGGCTCCCAGCCATCTGGATGTCCAGCACGGCCCCGGTGCTCGCCACACCCTCCGCCTCCCAGGCCTTCACCATGGCCTGGCTCACGGCCTCGGCCACCGAAGCTGATGCCAGAGCCAGCAGGGTCGGGCCGGCGCCGCTGATCACGCAGCCCCAGGCCCCGGCTTCGAGGGCGGCTTCGCGCACGGCACGCCCCCCCTGGATCAGTCCCCAGCGGTAGGGCTCATGGATGCGGTCATGCAGACCGTCAGCGATCAGGTCGCCATTGCCGGTGCGCAGGCCCTGGAGCAGCAGGGTCAGGGCGCCGAGGTTGAGCACGGCATCGGGGATGGGGATGCTGCGGGGCATGGCCCGCCTCGCCTCGCTGGTGCTCAACCGGATGGCCGGGATGGCCACCACGGCCTGCACCGAGGGGTCCCATTCGCAACGCACCACCCGCCAGCGGTTGGAGGCCGCCCGGGCGGTCATGCAGAGCCCCCCGATCAGGGAGGGCACCACATTGTCGGGGTGGCCCTCGATGTCGATGGCGAGCTCCAGGAGCTTTTCCCGGCTCAGGGGTTCGCCCACCAGGGCATTGGCGCCGATCAGGCCTGCCACGATGGCGGTGGCGCTACTGCCCAGGCCGCGGGCCGGTGGCACGGCCAGCTGCACCCGGGCCTCCAGGGCCACCGGCTCCTCGCCGGCTTCCCGCCACACCCGTTGCGCCGAGCGATACACCAGATTGTCGGGGCCACCCCTGAGGTGGCTGCCCTCGCTTCCCTGGATGATCAGGTCGAAGCGTTCCCCGCCCCCTTCGATCACCCGCAACTCGAAACGGTTGCCCAGATCCAGGGCGGCGCCGAGGCAATCAAAGCCAGGGCCGATGTTGGCGGTCGTTGCCGGCACATCCACCACGACACCCTGGCCGATCCGGGGACGCACCATCTCATCAATCTGACTGGGACCACTCTCGCAGCCGGTGGACCCCCTTGCCCCGGAGCCAAGCCCCGGTGCGCCTAACCCAGCAGCGACCGGGCCCGGCAGGCGGCGCTGTAGCTGCCAATGGCCGGATCCGTGATCGCCCGGATCGGAATGCCACCGAGGGTGGGCGCGAGCCGGCCCTTGGCCAGGAAGGCCTGGCTGAAGGTGGGGGAGCGCAGGCCATCGAGCAGCTTGGCGGCGGTGCCACCCGCCAGCCAGATCCCCCCGCGGCTGAGGCAGGCCAGGGCCAGGTCGCCCGCCACGGAGCCGTAGGCACCGAGCCAGAGATCGAGGGCTTCCCGGGCCAGGGGGTCGCCGGCGGCCGCCGCCGCCGCGACCGCCGCCGGCAGGTCGGCCCCGCCGCCGCTGGACGCTTCCCACCGCCTGGCCTCGTCTTCGAGGGGATGGGGACCGTCGCCGGATCGGCGGGCCAGCAGCCAGCGAGCCACATGGCCCAGGCCTGTACCGCTCACCACCCGCTCGATCGAGAGCCGCTCCAGGCCCAGGTCCTGGCGCAGCCACTCCCGCAGGTCCCATTCGGCGGCGCTGCGGGGCGCGTATTCGCCATGGGCCGCCTCACTGGCTACGGCCTGCAGCCCGGAGGCGGTGGGGATGCCGAAGGCCACCCCGAGGCCGGTGCCGGCCCCCAGCACCAGCAGAGGCGCCGAGCCCACGGCCTCACCGGCGCGCACCTGGGCCAACTGGGGGGGCTGAAGGTGGGGCAGGCCGTAGATCAACACGGCGAAGTCGTTCACCAGCTCCACACTGGCCAACCCGCAGGCCTGGGCCAGGGCGGCTTCATCCAGCAACCAGGGCAGGTTGGTGAGCTGGGCCCTCCCTCCCTGCACCGGGCCCGCCACGGCAAGACAGGCCGCTTGCGGTCGGGGGTGATCGCGCCCGGGACCATCCAGGAGGAAGTGGTTCACCATCGGCCCCAGGTCGTTCCAATCGGCCGAGGCGTAGCGCTCCTGCACCAGCAGCTCGGGGTGGGAGGCCCCGGCCGCGTAGAGGCTCAGCAGGGTCTTGGTGCCGCCGATGTCGCCGGCCAGCAGGATCGCCATGGAACGTGAGGCAAGGCGGTCAGTCTGGCCTGGCGGCGCCAGCCCTACCCCCGTAGAGGCGGCTCCGGGGCGGGTGGCGGAATCAGGTCCCGGCAGCAGGGGGGGCAGGCACCGGCTCGGCGGCAGCCAGGGGCAGGGAGGCCATTCGGTCGCGGCAGGCCGTACCCGCCGCCTCCACCAGGGCTCCGGCCTCCACCAGACCCAGTTCGCCCTGGCTGCGGCTGCGCAGGCTGGCCCCCCGCGCCTCGGACTCCTTGACACCGATCACGGCCAGCACGGGAATCTTCATCGTTTCACCGTTGCGGATCAGCTTGCCAAGCCGGTCACCGCTCCGGTCCAGGCTGGCTCGCACCCCGGCGGCCCGCAGCTGGCCCAGCAGCTCCTCGGCCCAGGGCAGCACCTCGTCGGTGACCGGCAACAGGCGGATCTGCTCGGGAGCCAGCCAGAAGGGGAAATCGCCGGCGTAGTTCTCGGTCATGATCCCGAAGAACCGCTCCAGCGACCCGAAGATGGCGCGGTGAATCATGATCGGCCGCTGGCGCGTGCCGTCTGCCGCCACGTACTCCAGGGCGAAGCGCTCCGGCAGGTTGAAATCGAGCTGGATCGTGGAGCACTGCCACATCCGGCCGATCGCATCCTCGATCTTGAGGTCGATCTTGGGGCCATAGAAGGCCCCGCCCCCCTCATCCACCTTGTAGGCCCAGCCCTTGCGATTGAGCGCCTCGATCAGGCCATCGGTAGCCAGCTTCCAAACGGCGTCCTCGCCGATCGATTTCTCGGGCCGGGTAGAGAGGTTGATCTCGTAGCTGCGGAAGTCGAAGGTGGAGAGAATCTTTTCGGTGAGATCGAGGATTGCCAGGATCTCATCGCTAATCTGTTCCGGCAGGCAGAACACGTGGGCGTCGTCCTGGGTGAAACCCCGCACCCGCATTAAGCCGTGCATCACCCCCGGGCGCTCGTAGCGGTACACGGTGCCGAGTTCAGCCCAGCGGATCGGCAACTCGCGGTAGCTGCGCAACGTGCTGGCATAGGTGAGCACGTGGAAGGGGCAGTTCATCGGCTTGAGCTGGTATTCCCGTTCGTCCACCTGCATCGGGCCGAACATCGACTCGCTGTAAAAATCCAGGTGACCGGAGGTCTTCCAGAGGCTGATGTCGGCCACGTGGGGGGTGTAGAGCAGCTCGTAGCCCGCCTCGAAATGGAGCTCGCGCCAAAGGTTCTCGATCAGCAGGCGCATGCGGGCGCCGCGGGGATGCCAGAACACCAGGCCGGCGCCAGCCTCATCCTCGATGGAGAAGAGATTCAGGTCGGTACCGAGGCGGCGGTGGTCGCGGCGCAGGGCCTCCTGCTTGCGGCGCTGATATTCGACTAACTGCTCCTCGGTCTCCCAGGCGGTGCCATAGATGCGCTGCAGCTGGGCGTTGTTCTCATCGCCGCGCCAATAGGCACCAGCCACACTCTCCAGTTCGAAGGCCTTTGGGTTGAGATCTCCGGTGTTGGCGACATGGGGGCCCGCGCAGAGATCCCACCAATCCGCTCCGAGCGTGTAGAGGGTGATCGGTTCGGTGATGCCGGCCAGGATCTCGAGCTTGTAGGGCTCGTTCTGGGCGCGGATCCTCGCCTCCGCCTCCGCCCGGCTTACCTCGAGGCGCTCGAGCGGCAGCTTTTTATTGATGCTGCGGATCATCTCCTTCTTGATCGCCTTTAGGTCGGATTCGCTGAAGGGATCGGGGCTGTCGAAGTCGTAGTAGAAGCCGCTCTCGGTCCAGGGACCGATCGTGACCTGGGCCTTCGGGAAGAGCTTCTGCACCGCCATCGCCATCACGTGGCTCATCGAGTGGCGGATGCGCAGCAGCTGGGGGCTTTCGCTGGTTTTCGGCAGAGCCGGCGGCGCGGCCCCCCCCCCGTCTTGCTGCGCTGATGGGCTGGAGCCCCTGTCGCGATGGCTCGTGCTGGCGTTGGTGCTGCGACCGGCCGGCTCCAGCTCAGAGCTGTTGCTGGTGGAGGGGGCTGCAGGCACGGGAATCCGACACACGAAACAACGATCCTAAGCAGGAGAATCCTGGCCTTGCCTCTGAGCTGCCTTGATCACTCGCCTTCCCTCTCCTTCAGCGGCCCTGGGTTTGCTGCGGCAGGAGCGTCGCAGCGTGGGGCTCACCTATCTGCTCTGGGCGATGGGCCTGTTCGGCCTGAACGGCATCCATCGTTTCTACTGCCGCAAGCCCGTGAGCGGTGGAATCTGGCTGATGAGCCTGGGACTGGTGGGCATCGGGCAGATGGTGGATCTGTTCCTGATTCCGGGCATGGTGGAAGAAGCCAACCGCACCCTGCTGCAGCGGGGCCTTGACACAGCGAAAGATGCGGCCATGCCGTCGCTCGAGCGCCAGTTGCTGCGGCTGGCACGAACCAGCGGCCACGCTGGGTTCAGCCTGAATGACGCCCTGATCGAGCTAGAACTTCCTGCCGGGGCCGGCAGTGCCGTGGTGCGCAGCGAGATTGAACGGCTGCTGACGGAGCACTTGCTGGATGTGGGTAACGATGACCGGGGCCGGGTGGTCTACCGCGAACCCTGAAAACGCCGGGTACCGATCAGACCGTTCTGCCGCGCTGGCGGGCCAGATCCTCACTGTAAAAACGCCGCAGTTCCTGCACCCCCTTCACCGGTTGCCCGTAATAGCTCCCGCCGTGAAGGGTCGGCAGCGAAGCCCATTCCTGGGCGAGCAGGTCGAGCACATCGTGGCTGAGGCCCTGGCGATCGAATCGGGACAGGGCACCCCGCTTCTCCATCAGGTACAGAGCCGCCTGGTCCTGGCTGGCGGGTTGAAAATCAGGAAGGCTCAGTCGACGGGCCGCCTCGTTCCAGGTGGCCGGCAAGAACTGGTAAGCCCCGGCAGCGGCGCTGCTGTAGCCGCTGTTCACCACGGACTCGGGATGGCGCGCCATGTCTCTGAACTTCCCTCCGCCGTAGAGCATGCGGTAACCGTCACCCCGTCCATTGGTCCAGGTTCCCTCGGCAAACCGGATCGTGTTCAGCAGGGCACGCCGTTCCGGAGTCATGCGGTAAAAGCCAGGCCCGGCCGATCCAAAGGCCTGGTTCTCCGCCTGCATGCGGCCCATGGGGGGCAGGCTGATGGGGGCGATCGCGGTCTCGCTGGGGGTCGAGGCGGAGAGGCTTTTCGGTTGGAAGCTCCTCACCAGTGCCGAGCCGGGAAGACCGCCCATCACCAGAGGCAGGGCAACCACCAGACCCACGGAGCAGAGAGGGCCGGTCAGCGGCGCCATGGAGCGGCGAAGGAGGGATGCAGGCAGGCGGGACAGCAAGGGCAAACGACAACCGTGTACCCGGCAACCCTGACGGCTGGCCTGCAGCGCCGCCTACCCCCCGCTCAGCGACCTAGACAAATGCGCTTTTGTGTGCAATGACAACAAAGGGTTGCGATCTGTGGAGCTCGGATCCCAGTCCACAGCATGTAGATCACCCAGACCTCAGGTCCGTAGCCATGGTCACGGTCAGCATTTCCCGACGGGGCCTGAAGCATTAGCTCCCCTAATCAATCGGGCGCCAATGATTCAATCGTCCGGGCCGCTCCCCTGCAGAAAGCCCAGGGCATGGCGCACCCGACCAAGGGTGCCATCAGCCACAGTGCACGCCCTTTCGCGGCCTTCCGCCAGCACCGCCAGCAGGGTGGCCGGATCCCGGCGGAGATCGGCATAGCGTTCCTGGACGGGCCGCAGCGCCTCCACTGCGGCCTCCGCCAGCAGCGGCTTGAAGGCCCCCCAGCCCATGGCCGCGCATTCTGAGGCGGCACTCTCGCGGCTTCGGCCGCTGAGCAGGGCATAGAGGCCCAGCAGGTTGTCGGCCTCGGGGCGTTCAGGGTTTCCGAACTCCAGGCCCATCACCGGATCGGTCTTGGCCCGCTTGATTTTTTTGGTGATCAGCTCCGGCGGATCCAGGAGGGCGATGCGGGAGCCCTCATTCGGATCGCTCTTGCTCATCTTGCTGCGGCCGTCCGTGAGGCTCATCACCCGCGCGCCTTCCCGCAGGATCAGGGGTTCCGGCACCTTCAGAAGCGGCATCCGCTCCCCATCGGCACCCTTCGGACCGAAGCGAGCGTTGATGCGCTGCTGAGCGATGTCGCGCGCCAGTTCAAGGTGCTGTTTCTGGTCCTCCCCCACCGGCACCCGGTCGGCGTCATAAAGAAGGATGTCGGCGGCCATCAGCACCGGGTAATCGAGCAGACCGGTCGACACGTCGGCCCCCTGTTTCAACGCCTTCTCCTTGAACTGGATCATGCGCTCCAGCCAGTTGAGCGGGGTCACGCAGTTCAGCAGCCAGCAGAGCTCGCTGTGGGCACTCACCTGGCTCTGCACGAACACGGTGGAACGCTGCGGATCAATGCCACAGGCCAGATACAGCGCGGCCGTGGTGAGGGTGTCCTCGGCCAGGCGGGCGGGATCGTGGGGCACCGTGATCGCGTGCAGATCCACCACACAGAAAAAGGTGTCGTGGCTGTCCTGGAGGTCGACCCAGTTGCGGATCGCCCCCAGCCAGTTGCCCAGATGGAGTGCGCCGGTGGGCTGAACCCCCGAGAGAACCCGGGGCCGCGGTGTCGTCATCGGGGTGGGGCTCAGGCGCCGGCTTCGACGGTGGCGCCACCGTCGTCGGCAGGTGCGGAGGAACCACCGCTTTCAGGCGCGGCTTCGGCGGATTCCTCAACGCTGACGCCAGGGGTCTCCAGCACGGGCTCATGGCCGCTTTCCGGGCTGCCTTCGGCAAGGTCAGGGGATTCAGCGGCGGCCGGGGCTTCGGGCTCCGGGGCGCTCACCACGGGCTTGCTGGGCCTGGCGAAGGGATTCGCCCGGGCTGCCCGGTTGCCGCCGCCGCCGCCGCCAACGGGGCGGGCTTCATCGCGGGGCCCGCGCCGCTCGCCGCGTCCCGCGCCTGCGGGCCCGCGGTCGGGGGCCTGGGCCCGCTGCTGGGCCACCAGCTCGTCCAGCTGGCCCGCTTCGAGTTGCTGGGCCAGCGTGCGGAGCGAGAAGCCGAGCACAGCCACCGTGGAGCGGAGTCCGAGGGCCTCCTGCAGGGCCCGGGCGGCCTGCATTTCGTTATCGCTAAGGCGGATCCGGAAGCCGCCGGGTTCGCGGTTGTCGCCCTGGCGGGGGCTGCGGCCCTGGCCCTCTTGCCGAGGGGAGGGAATGGAGCGGGGAGTGTCTTCGGCCATGGCCGCAGCCTGCAATCAGGGGCAAGTGTGGCGCATCGCATCTCCCTCCCCACGCCCCAGCCAGACCAGCTCATGAACGGAACCCTTCCTGCCCTCATCCCGGCGGGCCAGCACCAACAGCGGAAGCTGCCCCATTTCGCCGGTTTCAAAGCGACGGCGGTAGTCGCGCAGCAGCCGGAGGTAGCTCTCCAGGGTCCAGCCCTGATTTCCCAGTTCCTGGGCTCCCCAAAGGCGGAGCTGGGCTTGCCGACAGGCTTCCGTGCCGAATTCCAGCCAGCAGAGCTGTTCGGCGGCCAAGGGGGAATGCCCCCGCTCCACAAGCTGGCGGTAGTGCACCAGTTCCGGAGCGTCCCAGCTGCTGTCGGGCGGCAGGCGCTGGGCCAGCGCCTCAA
>Ga0209401_1000745_pt1 | contig 21743 bp, 29 predicted proteins | sample M_140807_MF_Meta_FD_187318 | JGI IMG/M metagenome (GOLD analysis project Ga0209401, IMG submission 187318) | Freshwater microbial communities from Lake Montjoie, Canada to study carbon cycling - M_140807_MF_MetaG (SPAdes) (version 2) | ecosystem: Environmental > Aquatic > Freshwater > Lake... | reverse complement strand
GTTGCGCCTCATCTCGATAAAAGCGCATGAGTCATTTTTTGACTGAGGCATGAAAAAGCAGACAAGAAATCAACGCTCGGCACAGATCGGCATCAGCATCCAGACCCTCGGCAACTGGGAGCGAGGTGGCGTCGATGTCTGGGACGACGCGCAGGTCAAAGACAAGATTTCTCGATGCCGGAATCTGCCGAAGACCCTCAAGGATGAGTGGAAACCAGTACCGGCCACAACACCACCCAGCGATCCAATTGAGTCATCCGATCACACCGAGCGTCTCATCTCCGAGCTGGCGCATTGCACCGATAAACACGACGCGCAGCGCATCAAGACTCAGATCGACGGACTCGTGAATGCGTTCAAACTGCGGGAAGCTGCCGGATCATACGTCAGCCGGGCCACAGTTGATGAAAAAATGTTAAGAATAGGTGCGGCAGTAAAAGCGGCCACAATTAGATTTGAAGCAGATATTCCACCAATGGTATTTGGATTAAGTATGGAAGATTGTCAAAAAGTAGTAAGGGACAAGTGCGGAGAAGTTCTTAGGCTTCTATCTGAAAAGAATTCTGAATTTTGGACTAATCAAAATGAAATTTAATCCAGAATCAAAACACAATCCAAAAAGGATTTATGAAGGTTATTGGATGAGTCAAGAAATACGCAAGCATGCATCAGTTTCTGCTTTCCCAGATTGGGGCATACTTTGGAAGTATAAAAAAAATTCAATAAGAAAAAAAATAAAATATAAGAATGATTTGGAATATAGGCAAAAAAGATTAAGAGAGTGTAAAAAATATAGAGAGAAATATTCAGATATAGTAAAAAAACGAAAAGCAAAATGGCAAAAAAACTTAACCAAGGAACAAAGAAGAGAATATTATTTAAGGTGGTACAAAAAGAATACTCAAGAAATAAGAAAAAGATTGAGAGAAAAAGCAAGACTTCCAGAAGTACGGAAAAAAATTAATGATCGACAAAAAATAAGATTAAGGAACCCATCATTCAAACTGCGAAAAAACCTTGGCCGTGGTCTCTCTTCAATTTGCAATAGACAAGGATATATAAAAGATAGATCTGTATTAAAATATTTAGGTTGCAACATTGATTTTTTTAAAAATCAAATGGAATTAAAATTTTCAAAAAAAATGACATGGGACAATTATGGTATCGTTTGGCACATAGATCACATTATCCCATGTGCTGCATTTGATCATAATGATGAAAAACAAATTTCTCAATGTTGGCATTGGACAAATATGCGACCATTAATAGCAAAAGAAAATTTGCAAAAATCAGATAAAATAACTGAACCTCAATTCAAATTAAAATTAAGTGCTTGAATTAAAAACATATGATCCGATCGACAAATTTTGCCAAGGCACAAAACCAAGAATTTTCCTATCTCCATCAGCCTGGTCATCAGGACGCATCGCGATTCAAGATGGATTGACGCCGAAATTTCAGATTGAAAATGCGCCATGGCAGCGTGAACCGCTCGACATCTTGGCTGATTCTGACGCCAAGGAAATTGTCTTCCTCGCGCCGATCGGAACTGGCAAGACAACGTTCATCGAGGCTGCGCTGCAATACATCATCTCGGAAGATCCTGGGCCTACATTGCTCGTCGGCCAAACCGATGACGACCTACGCGACTGGGCCGAGACTCGGATGGATTACGCTATCCGTAACACGCCGGAAACCGCAGCACTGCTACCGGAGGATCGTCACAAGAAGCGCAAGATGCAGATCCTATTTCCGCACATGTCACTGTTCCTTACAGGCGCAAATCTCTCAGGACTTCAGAGCAAGTCGATGCGTCGCGTCTTCAATGACGAGGCGTGGCAGTATAAGCCAGGCATGCTCAACGAATCTCGCGGTCGATTGCACGATCGCTGGAACCGTCAATTCTTCATCCTCTCGCAGGCCGGAACAAAAGGCGACGATCTCGACAAGGCATGGCAGCAAACTGACCAGCGTGAATTCTCGTTTCCCTGCCCAACATGCACAACGATCCAGCCGTGGAAATGGTGCAATGTGGCGATCGACGACGACGAGGAAATGTCACTTCTCAATCGAGCGCAAACCGCCAAGATAAAATGCGACAACCCAGACTGCGACTGGACATGCGCGGACAACACGCAGCAGCGCCGAGCATTGGCAGAGTCAGCTTCATACGTTCAAACATCAAGCGGTCTACCGGGTCACGTCGGTTTCCATTACAACGTCCTCTGCAACTGGCGAAAACCACTCTGGGAAATTGCGCTTCTAAACTTGGAAGCGAAGGCCGCGATGAAGGTCGGCAACATTGATCCCCTGCGGCAATTCATCCAGAAGCGACTCGCCGAGAGCTGGGAAGAGGATCTGACAGACAACCGCCAAGCACTCGTCGGCGATGGATACCGACTCGCAGAATTCTCTCAAGGCCAACTCGTCGAGAATGAAACCTATCGCTTCATCACGGTCGACGTTCAGCGAGATCACTTCTGGGTAGTCTGCCGGGCATGGCGCTCTGATGGATCATCGCGCCTGCTGTTCTTCGGTCGCATGGAAACTTATGACCAGATCGAGGAGCTGCGCCGTCGGATGAAGGTTGCACCAAAAATGACATTCGTGGATGCTCAGTACAACACGGACCAGGTATACTGCGCGACTGCATCGAATGACTGGACCGCGCTGCACGGATCTGGACAAGCATCATTTGCCTATAAAAAGCAAAATGGCGACATCATCCATCGACCATTCTCGAAATTCTCGGAAGCATCTGCCACCAATGGACGCAAAGCGCGCTACGCATTCTGGGCATCAGATCGGATCAAGGACATTTTGCATGCTCACCGAACCGGACAGGCACAATCATGGGAAATCCCGGACGATGCACCAGAAGAATACCTCAAGCAGATCGACTCGGAAGCAAAGCGTGAGATCGTCAACGGTAAAACCAAGCAGGTAGAATATCGCTGGGTCAAAGTACGTCGAGACAACCACGGATGGGACGTCGAAGCGATGCAGATCGTGGCGGCGTTGATGCTCAAGATCATCCCCGGCTTCGATGTTTGACATCTCTCGCCATGTGAATGGCGGCAACCGTATATAACACTGCGCACAACCTATTCCAGTGGGCCTATGGTGATGCTTCGCGCGTGGCAGATATTCGCGCTGCATTTGATGCTGCCATTTCTGGCGGCGCATTGACGAAGGGCGGCATGGATTCGATTACCAGCGCAGGCAAGAATGGCGTGACTATGGCAAAGGTGATCGGACTAGATGAGTCATCGAGACAGACCGCACTACGTCTTGCACTTGCTTGGCTCAATCAAGGATTTGCTCCAGGCACTCGGTCGCGTGGCCTCTTTTGACATCCTCGATTGAGCGATGGCAATTCTCGATCAATGGGGCAACACGGCGGTTTTGCAGGCGGCACGTTCCGCCAACCGTTGGTCGAGGGATCGTCCTTGGGAACCAGTCGAGTTAAAGGACATTGGCAAGCTAGTGCCATACAATGATCGGCACACTTTGCTGTCGGCATCGCGTCGACTCTTCCTCAACCTCGGGCCGGCGCGTGGCGCCATCGAGCAGAAGGCAATGTATGCAGTTGGTCGAGCATGGGCGCCGAAATTTACCGGGATGGATACCGAATTCGGCAAGATCGCTGCCGATTGGCTCAAAAACCAATGGTATGCCATTGGCGATGTTCGCGGTGGCATGCACGATTTCAAGACTTCACTCTATCTGATCTCAACCGCGATCGACCGCGATGGTGAAGCATTCGTTCTGCTAACTCAAACACCAGACGGTTATCCGCGTTATCAGCACATTCCATCACATCGGATCGGAAATCCAAGGGATCTCAATCAATCTCAGTCGAGCATTAAATTTCACGGAGGAACTCTGATTGATGGAATCGTTTACTACTCCAGCGGAGCGCCGAAGGAATACATCGTCATCGACGAGGACGGCAAAGCAGTCGAATATCTCGATGCTGCCAACGTGATCCACCTTTACGATCCATCGTGGCAAGAACAAGGCCGAGGATTACCTGCTTTTACCCATGCGCTCAATGATCTTCGGGACATGCTCCAATCTCACGATTGGGAGCGACTCGCGCAGATGATGCTTTCGAGCATCGGCTTAATCGAGTACAACGAACACGGAGGACCAGACCCAGACGATCCGAGCAACATCCTAATTGGCGACAGCACAACCGGGCAGGGGATGACTTATGAGACGATGGATGGCGGCGCAATCCGATATTTCAAATCAAACTCAGGTGGCAAACTTGAGACGATCAAATCGGATCGCCCTGGCGATGTCTGGGAATCGTTCCACGATCGCATCATCCGCTCTGCTCTAGCCGGCATCAACTGGCCGTATTCACTAGTCTGGAAACCAACCGGACAAGGAACCGCGGAGCGCAGCGAAATCGGCAAGGCTCAACGCGCAGTCGAGGATCGCCAGGACATTCTAAACTACGCAGCCACGCGCATGGTTGGATATGCAGTCGCAAAAGCTCAGAAACAAGGAATCCTACCACAGTCTGAGGACTGGTGGAAATGGGAATTTACCTATCCAGCCAAGCTGACGATCGACGATGGCCGAGTTAGCAAGGAGCTGGAAGCGATGTGGAAAATCGGAGCGAGAAATATGCGCGATATCGTCGGTATGATGGGCAAATCACTTGAGGAACATTTGATGGAACGCGCCGAGGAAGTTGCACTACGCAAATTGGCAGCGCAATCCGCAGCCGAAAAATACGGCGTGGTGATCGAGGATCGAGAAATGTCAATGCTTACGCCAAACGAAACTGCACCAGCAGAAGTTTTCAAATCTGAAAGTGATGATAAACAGAATGACAATTCGGACAATCAAGAATCATTAAACTTTGAAAATCTAAAAGCCAAATTTGATGCATACGGCGTAGCAGTTCGTGCTGGGGCAATCACTCCGTCTGATATGGATGAAGAATTATTTAGGCAAGAAGCTGGATTGCCACCCATGACAAATGCTGTGCGAGAAGCATGGAAAGAAGATGGTGGAACACGCCGACCTATTACACTTGTACAAAAAATTGCACAAGCAACTGGATTTGCATCATCTAAATAAGACGAATCAGCAGAAGTCCTCAATGCCTAATCCATCAATCATCTGCGACATCGAAGATCAAATCGTTGATCTCAAACCAACCGCGGCAATGGCAGCAGAAGCGTCTCGCGGATTACAATGGAGGCAAGAATTTAACCGAGGTGGAACTGCCATTGGAGTTGCTCGCGCTCGCGACATTTCAAATCGAGTGAATCTTTCGGAAGAAACCATTGGCCGAATGGTCAGTTTCTTCGCTAGGCATGAAGTTGATAAGCAGGCATCTGGATTCTCGCCTGGCGAGGATGGTTATCCATCAGCAGGAAGAATAGCTTGGGCGCTATGGGGTGGAGATCCCGGTAAATCATGGGCCGAAACTCGACTCAAACAAATCAACGCTCAATCAAATCAATCAAAACCTATGGACTACCTTTCAATCGAAAACAAAGTTGGCAAAGTGAAGCTCAATGAAGCTGTCACGCCATATTCAATCGACACCATCATCGAGGAGATGGGCCGTCTATACGGACAGAACGCAATCGGCACAGAGATCGCCGGGGTGACAGCCAGCGCAGATGGCGCTCTTGAGGAAGTCATCATGGAAATCAACTCAGGTGGTGGATCTGTTCTGGATGGTTATCGGTTATACTACGCGATCCTTGCCATGCGCGATCGCGGTGTGAAGGTCACTGCGATCATCAACTCACTTGCAGCCTCGATGGCATCAGTGATCGCTATGGCAGCCGATGAGATCCACATGGTCAAAGGAGGACAGATGATGATTCACGATGCATCACTGAACTCCAGCGGCAATGCAAGCGATCATCTACAAGTGTCAGAATTTCTTGATGGAATTTCTGACGAAATCGCAGACATCTATGCAGGAAAGTCTGGCATGGAAAAAGAAGTTATTCGCAAAATGATGAAGAGCGAAACTTGGCTTAATGCTGACAAGGCATTTGCGATGGGATTGATCGACAAGGTGATCGGTCCAAAATTTGACATGCCAACCAAGGCAAGTATGAGCATCCTCGACAAACTTTTGCCAAACGCAGAACTTGCTTCCAAGATTGAAGCAAAAGATAGCGAGATCAAATCGCTTGAAGCATCAATTTCCGAAGCCACCGCAAAATTTGCGATGGTTGAAACCGAGTTGCAAAACGCAGTAACTGAACTCATTTCAGCAAAAGCTGAACTCGACAAAAAGACTGAAGCTCTCAAAGAAGCAGAGGAAAAAATCGCCGAGCAAGAATCCAGCATCACCGAACTGACTGAAAAGTCGGAAGCATCTGCTGAAAAAATCTCGCTTGAGGCATCTCGTTTACTCGCTGCCACAGGTCATCCAACTCCAATTGCTGAAATCGCAGACGATGCAACTGCTCAAGTCGATCACTTTGCAATCATGTCCAAGCTATCACCCGAAGATCGCTCGGATTATTACACCAAAAACCGCTCAAAAATTCTCAGTCTCTAACTAACAAATACAATGGCTACTGTTTCATTCAACGACACGATCTTTGCGCAAGAAGCTCTTAATGCTTTCAATGCTGCATTGTCACCAATCAGCGCATTCTCGCGCAACATCAGCAGCGAAGCACGCAATAAAGGCGATGCGATCGTTGTTCCGTTCATCTCGGCGCTCACCGCGACAACCTTCAATGCCACCTCTGCCAACTATCAAACTGGCGGCGGTGCAGTGACCAGCAACACGGTCAACTTGAATCAGCATAACATCGTCACCATGGATCTGACTGACATCCAAGTTGCCAACTCGTCCGGCGCTCGCTTTGATGCAATCGCAGTCCAAGCAGGCCGCGCACTTGCTGCCAAGGTCTTGGAAAACATCTGGAAGGTTATCACCACCAGCAACTATGGTGCTGCATCGGTTACCACTTCTGAGGCAAACTACACCCTTGCTCAGATCATCGCATTCCGCAAGCAACTCTCGCTCAACAATGTCCCTCTCGACATGATTAGCTGCTTCTTCAACCCAGTGGTCGGCGCTGCACTTCTTGGATCTTCCAACGTCTTGCAAGCCTACGCACTCGGCGATAACACCGCTGTTCGTACCGGTTCGCTTGGCAAGCTCGTTGGATTCGACACTTACGAAACCAACATCCTTCCAACTGCTTCGACCTCGCTTGTCTCGTTCGCTGCTCACCCTGACTCGATCAACCTGGCAATGCGCTATCTCGCTCCGCAAGATACTTCGATGTATCTCGCAGCCGAGCAAGTCAGCGCGCCGAACGGCATCACGATGGGCTATCGTCGCAGCTTCGACCCAGCCAAGGGCATCCACTACGGAGCATTTGAGTGCTTCTACGGTGTCGCAACTGGTTTGACTCTCGGACTCGTCCTTGGCACTAAGCCATAATATTCTCTCTGGTATTGGTTCTGGCATCAACCCCACTCTGGAAATTTCCGGGGTGGGGTTTTTGACATCTGCGAATTGTCAGATGCAAAATGAACTCAGCCTCTGCATAATTGCAGGCAATTCGGAAAGCGTGATCCGTAGGTTTCTCGCCTACTTCTCGCCACTCGCCAGCGAAATCAACGTGGTGATTGCTCCAGGCAATCGTGAGCTAGATCAGACCGAGCAGATTTGCTTGGATGCTGGCTGCAACGTGCAGCGATACACGAACAAGATCGACTGGCCGCACGTCGACGACTTCGGCGCAGCTCGGAATCAAGCGACTCAAATGGCAACAAAACCGTGGGTCATGTGGGCCGATACCGACGACATGATCGACGCCGATTCGATCCAGCAGATCCACTTGCTGATCAGGGATCTGGATGGCAAGGAGATTGATGGCGTTCTGATGCCATACGTTGTCCCGGAGGATGGAGTCATCAACTGGCGTGAACGGATCTGGCGTCGAGGCACTGCTGAATGGCAGCATCCGATCCATGAATGTTTGAAATTTTCGGAAGACGCCAAGCTCATTCGATTCGACTCGGCCAAGATCACGCACGAATCAGAGAAGCGATCAGCAGCCAGGGATGAGCGTAACTTAAGGATCTTGGAATCTATCGCGCCGGAAGACCGGACGATCTCGCAAAAATTCCACATCTTCCAAAGTCTGATTGCTCTTGATCGGAATGACGAGGCGATCACGGCAGCATTGGAATTTGCGCAGCTAGAAGACACTGGAAAAAATGAACGATACGAGGCATTTTTCCAACTCGCACGACTCGCCAGCGATCCAGCGGTCAAGAAATCGATGCTTCTCCAGGCGCTCGCCACCGATCCAACTCGGCCAGAGGCATACGGCGAACTCGGGCTAGCATCCGTACCAGACGATCCTACTGCTGCGCTGGGATGGACTGAGGCCATGCTGGCGTTCAAATTGCCACAGGAGGCGCCTTGGAACCTCAGGCGCACATATTACGGTCATCTTGGCAAAAGCCTGCGCAGCATGGCACTGAGACGCAATGGACGCGATGCCGAGGCTGACGCGCTCCAAGATAACCATTTCATCCAAAGCGGAGCCAAGATTTCACTCTTGCATGCCACTCGCGGAAGGCCGGCACTCGCATGGCGTCAGCGCATGGACTGGCTGCGCATGGCAAGCGATCCAGATTCAATCGAGCATATCTTCGCGGTTGATGCAGATGATGAGGAATCAGCAATGCTTTGCATGGCCAAGAGCGTGATCGTCGGCGAATCCGCTGGACCTGTCGCAGCATGGAATCTTGCAGCAAAATTTTCCAAAGGAAAGGTGCTGGTGCAAATGTCGGATGATTTCGAAGCGTTTCCGGGATGGGACAAGGCAATTCTGGATGCGCTTGGCGATCTATCAAAACCTTCGGTTCTTGCGGTGAGCGATGGTCACCGAAAAGACAATCTCATGTGCATGGCAATTCTGACTCGCAAGCGCTACGAGGACCAAGGCTATCTGTTTCACCCTGAATTCTTCAGCATGTATTCCGACGACTGGTTCACGCATTGCGCTTATCGCGATGACGTGGTGATCGACGCGAGTGATTTAATTACCTTTCTACACCATCACCCGGCATTCGGTGGAGGTGAGATGGATGAAACCTACGCTAGATCCAATTCCGCCGAAAACTACAAGCGCGGCAAAGCAATTCTTGATCGACTCAAAAATGGCGTAAAGATCGCATCTGATGTTCCTGGCTGGTGCGATTACAAGGCGTTCTATTCTGCGATTGCCAAGGTAATTCCAGATGGCGGCACGTTCGTCGAGATCGGATCTTGGATGGGCCAAAGCATCATTCACTTTTGCCAAGAACTCCAGAATCTCGGAAAAACAGCAAAGGTCACATGCATCGATACATTCAGAGGCGAACTCAACCAGTCGGCACACATTGCAATCGTCGAGTCGCATGGCGGGTCGATCCTTGGTGAATTCAAGCGCAACATCGCCGACGCCAAGGTCGATCACATGATCGAGATCATCGAGGGAGACAGCGCAGAATCTGCATTAATCTTTCCAGACGAATCATGCGATGTGATCTTTATCGACGCGGCGCACGACTATGACTCGGTGGTCAATGACATCGCAGCATGGAAGTCGAAGGTTAAACCAAACGGCATCTTCAGCGGCCATGATTACCCATGCGATGACGTAAAGAAGGCCGTCGACGAATACGCATCATCAGATGGATGCAAAATCAATCAAATCGGTCGCATCTGGATCAAAAATATCAGCAAATGAAACTTTCAATTCTTACCCCATCGATTCCGAGTCGGCTGTCGCAGGCCGAAAAGCTCACCGAGAAATTCGACCATCCAGACGTCGAACATTTGATCTTCTGCGACAATCGAAAGCGGTCTATCGGCGCAAAACGGCAGGCGCTTGTCGATATTGCTCGCGGCCAATATATCGCATTTGTCGATGACGATGATGATGTCACGCCGGAATACATTTCACAGCTTCTAAAGGCGATCGAGCAAAGGCCGGATGTCATCACGTTCCAACAAAAGGCAACCTACAACGGACTGATCTCAACCGTTCATTTTCGGTTGAAAAATCAAGACATGAATTTCAACCCGGGCGGCATCACTGAGCGTGGAGCGTGGCACGTCTGCGCGTGGCGTCGAGATTTAGTCGATAGTTGTATGTTCGGAGAATCAAACTACGGCGAGGATCTTGTATGGTGCAATCAGGCAAGGAAACGAGTATCATCTGAGATCCATATTCCCAGGATCTTGCATCGTTACACGCATGATGCTCAGACTACCGCTGCGCCAGAAGGTTGACATCACGCAAAGTGCATGAGTATCGTCGATGATTTCCTGCTATCTGGGAATGATGAAATTGATTCCGCATTTGGGACTTCGACCATGATTTGCTCAGGTCAGACATTCCAAGTGGTAATGAATGACGAGCGCAAATCCTACAAGGGCGCTCTGGGCGGTCTTGAGTCTGACGTGCAAGGCGTGGCTGTTGCACAACCTGCTGATGTGACTAATCCAAAATCGCTCCTTCAGAAACGCTGCACGATCGACGGTATCTCATATCGCATCGCAGAAGTCTCAACTGGAAAGGTGGCGATTTCATTCACGCTTGCAGATCCAAACGAATCGACATGATCTCGGCGACGATCACACCCAAGGCCGCTGCTTTGTTTAAGCGTCAGATCGCTGAATACGAGCGCAAGATTGGCAAGACTGAACGCGATGCCATGATTGATCTTGGCAAACTATCATCCAAGGAACTCGCAATTCGCGTTCAACCATTCGGAGTATCGGCAAAGGTTGGGAAGAAATTTGAAGCTTCAATCCAAGCTCAGGTTCATCGAGCAATTAAGAACGCGAACATTTCCGGCGGATCTCAAAACGCATCACAGGCGCACCAATCTCGCAGAAACTCGAGAGGCCAAGTGTCTCGCGCGCTCACAACTGGCGGACAATTTAGACGATCACCAATCGAGCTTGCCGATCGATTTGAATTGGCAAAGCAGAAGTCACTCAATGCAGGACTCAGCAAAGGCGCATGGATTGGCGCAGGCGAGAGTCTCGATGGTAAGAAGATCTCTGGAATCCCAAAGTGGATTCGTCGGCATATTAAACATGGATCATCAAAAATTGAACAAGCGGCATCTGGCATCGTTATTTATTTGACCAATCAAATCACATTCATCGTCAGCGCCATGTCGGATTCAGATATCAACAAGGCGCTCACAACCGCATATCGAAAGAACATCAAGCGCATGCAAACTGCACTCAACAAGGTAAAATGACAACCGAACGACTCGAAAACAATCTCATCGCATATCTCACGGACGTTTCGCCATCGGATGAAATCTCGATCGTCAGCGAAACGCAACGCGCTGAGATCGAATTGCCATGCCTGAGCGTCGGAGCTGCATCGTCTGATCGCTATGCTGTCGCACTTCCAGGCGTTCTGAAAGTCGGCGTCAACATCACGCTGCGCTGCCATGCCGGCGATGAAGCAGATTCTGACGTTGGATCATGGCAAGATCAGATTGAGACTCTACTCAACGACCCGAGTGTCATCAAGGAATCATGCACTGATGGCATCTTGATTCAATTCTGGGATTTCCAGGGCGCTACGACGAGCTGGGACGACTCGATCATGGAGACGATCTATACTGCTGAGTGTCTTGTGATGCGAATTTGACATCTCAGCACAAGCGTATGGCTACACAATTTGGCGCGACTGGATCAAAGGGAGTTTTTGGCATCACTGCTGCTGAAACCGGCATATTAGCAGATACTGCCACCTACGCTTATAGCCAAGAATCAAAGGTTGTCCGTAACGTCACAGGTGACACGATTGGCAAGACATTCTACGACGAGCGCATCGAGGTTTCCTTGTCTGGATTCGTTCCAGATTCCAGCGCATTCACTGGAACATTGGCAGCCACAATCACTTTGGTAACTGCTCCAACCGACTACCTAAAAGGATCTGTCGGAACAATCACGATCGTCGACTCGGTGACTCGCAGCCACACAAGCGAGGATTTCCAGAAGCTGGACATCACCGCCATGAATCACCCACTCATTACCGCCTGATGAAACTCTTCCAATATGATCATTCCAAGATTCGGCTTCACGTCAATTGACGGAAGCTCTGCCGAGGTGGACAACCCACGCTTAGCGGCTACCATTTACGCTTTCGATGTTCCGCTTCATGCAAGTAACCCATACTCGACCGCTGTCGGCGATGGGATCGACGGCATCCGAGTGACTTGGCATTTTCAGCAATCATCGCCGTGCGGTAATAGTCCGAAGCTGATTGCGAAATACTGGAGCGATCCAAAGTGGATTTCGGCAAACCCAAGTCACCCACTGACTCTCTGCAAAAGCGCATTTTCGCTCTTCGATCACCTTGTCCTGGCGATCAAGCAAAACCGAGGATTCCCGCTGCACTTCGGCGCAGCCTGCCGAATCACCAACACGCGCAAGGCCGCAGTCATGCAGGCGCTTGGTCATCCGATCATCGGTTGGTTACGCAATGAAAAGGTGACGACATGGTGCTTCCCAGAAGCTGCGGCAACCGACGCGCTGCTCTACGACGACGAGAAACTCTACGAGCGTCTGCCAGATTCATCCATCGCCTATCTCAAAGGCGCTCTGTTGGGTCATGAAGCGATGACAGTGGCTATGAAGGACATTCAGTTCGCTCGCGTCGAGCATCGCGGCAGAGTGGCCATGATCGGCAAGCACATTCCCAAAAAACAGCTCGATCAGATCGAGCGCATCCTTTTCCGAAAATGACAAACAACATCGACACAGAAGACGCATGGACCGACACGCCGCCATCAATTGAGATTGACGGCAAGATGGTGGATCTCAAACCATTCTCAGAGCGGATCTCGGCATCCGTATCGACCGCGCTCAAACGCATCGGCGGCGATGCACCAGACCACTACGCGATTGGCGCCTATCTCATCGCTGCTGGTCGGCCACCATTTGAGGCTGCAAAGATCCTGCAATCGGCAGACGCATCGGCTCACTTTGAAGCTGAGATCCTTGCTATCTCCGAGGGCGACTTTGTCCTGGTCATGGACTACATCAACCGCGTGATCGAGCGTCGTAATCTCTCAGCCGTTGAGGTGGCAAGTCAGCCGGGAAAGTAAATGGAGATCCAGCCGGCGACTGGTCATGCATGGTTGACATGCTGGCATCAGAGTATGGTTGGAGCATCGAGACAATCGCAAGCATACCGATAGATCAAACCAGTCAACTGATCCATGCTCTACTGCATCGTCGAGGCGTTAAGGTATTCCGCAAGCGCTATGAGGTCGAGACTGACATCGAACCACTCGCTGATCGAATCGCCAAAATCATGAACTCCGTTGACATGATCGAATAAGTATGGCCGGACTGACAATCAAAATCAAAGGCGACGCTTCACAATTCGACAAAACGATGGCAGGCGTTAAAGGTACTATCAGAAGTATCTCAACGCCACTTGGTGCAATCACGAAGGCGGGAGTTGCAATCGGTGCAGCATTTACCGCAGCAGCAGGCGCAGTTGCCTATGCAGGATATCGCCTCAACTCGATCGGCGAGGAAGGCCGCGCTAGTGATGCCAAGCTCAAGAACGTGGTGCAAACGATGGGACTATTCGGCAACCAGGCTGATGTTGTCGCAAACCGCTTGCTCGATGTTGCTGATGCAACCGCTCGCAAGATCGGCGTCGATGATGATCTAATCGCATCAACGCAGGCAATCGTCATGTCGTTCGAGGACATCGGCAAAACTGCCGATCAGACCGGAGGTCTATTCGACCAAGTCACCAAGGCCGCGCTAGACATGTCAGTCCTTTTCGGTGGCGATGCTACAAGCTATGCGGTGCAGCTCGGCAAGGCTCTCAGCGATCCAGAGAAGGGACTGACAGCACTCAAGAAAACTGGCGCATTGCTACCAATAGACATTGCGCGTATCGGTGATGAATTCGCTCGCACAGGTGACAAGGGAAAGGCAATGGCTGATGTCATCGCATCAGTAAACCGACAAGTTGTCGCTCAATCAGAAGCAGTTTCCAAGACATCCGAGAAGATCAAGGTGTCACTTGGACAAGTCATTGAGAGCTTTGCAAAACCATTCTCGGAAGGATTCAATGGATTACCTGCTGCGCTGGAGGCTCAATTTCCTGCGATGTCTGCAAAGGCGGCAGACATGGGAAAAATGATCGGAGGATCAATTTCACAAGCTATTGCCGGAGACTCAACAAATTTGATGGCAATTGGAAAATTGATTGCTGAACTGATTGGCAACGTTTTCAATGCAACACTGGAGCAAGTAGTCATGCAGCCGACATCTGCATTCCTCAGGATGCTGGATTCCATGGAAAATTCAATCCGAGGAGCAACTGGACTCGATAAAATTATCGGCCAATCAAATCTTGGTGCGCGTGCTCAATCAATTGCTGACACGGGCGCATACTACTCATTCAAAAGCGCGGTTGATAGCTTCAAAGAAGGCGTACAAAATCTTCGTGCAAGCACAATCACAATGACTGCTGCTGGAGGTGATCAATTTCGGCCAGCAAGACCGGGTGAATCATCAATTTATAGCTTCAACGGTGAAAAGGTAGTTCCAATTCTTCAAGAAATTTCGGCTAAATTAACTCCAACACCATTCCCAGCAAGGTAAGACATGGCAACGACATTCGGAATATTAAGCACTGAACTCTATCGTCAGCCTGGACTAACGATCAGCATCAACGATAAGAATCAGATCGAGGGATCTGGTGAATACATTATTGCAAAGGAGCAGGTCAATTCGATCTTGGCCAAAGTCTATCCTGGTGCTTATGCAACGACGATCGACGACAACATTCCGACATGGGCTGGCAATCTTCGGGTGGCAAGTCACGACATATCAATCGACGAAGGCGGATTTGCAACAATCAAGATCCAGTTTCTCGCTCCTTCTGGTAATCAGTATGACTCAACATTTCCAAATGTAACACAGAATGAACCAACCTATCGACTTGAGGGTCGACTATCAGAAAAATCACTCACCGAGCACCCAAAATTCAAGGCACTTGATGAAAGCCAGCAAACAGCGCTTAAAGAATTGATCTCTGGCAATATTATTTACGCAGAAGACGCATTTGATTTGGGAACATATTACCTCTGGTATCCAAGAAAAGAAGATGGATCATCGACAAAATATGCAATTGCACTAGCTGCTGGAGATTCAGTGACATTTGCAAAAATGATTGCCGGTGGGATCACGACTTACGTCTTCCCAACGATCACATGGACAGAAACATCCGAGGGAAGCTCGCCGATGATATCAGCAGAAATTTCGTCCCTTGGTAAAGTATCAAATCCCAGAGGAAATAAGCCAGAAGCCGATGGTACCCGCAACTGGATGCTGACGAGCGCAAGCCAAGAGCAAAAAGGCACAGAGGATGGAGCGATCTATCAGACGACAGTTGAATGGACGATGTCTGAGGACGGTGGCTGGAACGAATTCCTTTACGAATAATGCAAGCAAACTACGGACAGGTCCAGATCCCAATGCCGACAATCACCGACGATCCTCGGTGGATTGGCAGGTTCTCGCGTGAGGTTCGCAAATCGATCGCCGCGCTGCGCGACAGGCAAGTGACAATCACTGGCCGAGTCAACAATGCAGCCAAGGTTTTGCCGCTACAAATTACAAAAGCGACAAACACGCAAATCTACATCACAGTCGGGGTGGTCAATTACACTTACTACCCAACGATCTCTGGAGTCGCGATCAATAATGATCCAAGGCCACTGCTTACGATCAGCGCGAATTCTTACATCTGGATCAAATGCGTTGGAACATTTGGTTCACCAGACACCTACGTCGTCACAATCGAGAAAACAGGATCATCGACACCCCCAGCAACGTCAGCAATCACGACAACTGGATTCACTTCATGCTTCTTGATCGGCACAGTCGATTTTGCTGGTGGCGTCATCACAGGAATCACAAACATTTTCTCCGGTGGCAATCTCGGCGTTGAGTCATTTGGATCAAATAATTTCTGGTGGGCATCATGAGGACTCCAACCGTATTTATTCCCACTGGAACGTATATAAATGAAATAGGAAATTTTGGCCTAGGAAATGTATTTGCTGGCAGAAAAAACGCCGCTCCAATATACGCTGGAATTACAGTGACGCGTTATGGATCTGGAACAAGATCAAAGCCTAATGGTTCTGGTCAAACTAGAACTCAGTCAATTAACTATTCAACAAGCCAGACTTACAACAGAAAGCCGGAAAGTGATTTCTCATATTCATTTTATGATCGAATTCCGCTTTCTGATGGCTCGATTGATGAATTTACCGAAACAAACATCCTCGCCCAAGATGAAGTAATTTTTCTGCATTCTGAATTCGGATCATCACTTCCCCCGAGGTACAATGTTAATCCTAAAAAGCACTATCTATTCATTCCTCAAGATACGACAAAGCTCGTAACTTACGGGTCGGAAACAGTGGGTGGTGGCGCTCCTTTCGATTTAAATGCTACTATCACAATCGAAACGCCTGCATTCAACTATTTAAACCCATCACCAACCCCGCCCGATATTCTCCCGGTGGAACACGATGCATGGGGTTGCCCGGCTGGAGTTAACGATGCACGAATTGTCAATATTGACGTCACAAGCTACTCAGCAACCAAGTGGCGTAACCTCAAGGGAACTTATACGGCATCGATTGATGACGTTGAGATTGATCCATCATGGGTGACTAATTCCGTGGTGCATACCGTAGAATGGACGATCTTTTGACACCTCGCGATCCTTGATGGATCTCACGCAGTCAATTCTTTCCTACGGCCTGCGATCAACGGCCACGCCAACCAGCACGAACGTATTCAACGATGTCGAGGTTGGAATTGCTCAGACGCAAGAGCGCTTTGCTGATGCCGATGTGATTTACTCGCTCCGTGCGGTGATGGCTGGGTCTGCATCGACGCTCTCAATCGCGCAGGAAACAGGGATTTGCACGGCAACCGCATGGGTGGCAGGAACTGCCCAAGTCGAAACTGCCACGGCTGCCGGCACGATTACGGCGTCCGGCAACGCAAGTGTGACAATTACATCCGCAGGGATGACTGGATCTCCATTGACGATTTCGGTTCCTGTTGTTCTCGGTGATACCGCATCGGTATGGGCTGGAAAGGTAAGAACAGCACTCGCAGCAAATACAACCATGGCAGCTCGATTCACGGTTGGTGGAACAACAACTGCGATCTCACTCACTCGCCTGTCAGCAACAATTGGCGGTCTTCCGATTCGCTCTGCAAATGATGCAACTTTGAATATTGCGCTTGCCAATGGCACATGCACAGGCATCACCGCAGCTCCAACTTCAGCAAATACGACGGCGGGAGTGGCAACTTCCGGCGTAACGCTTTATGATGGTGATGGCAAAGACTTTGAAGGAAATACGCTTCCAAGCGTCACCACAATCTACTCAACTTTAATTTTTTGCTCAACTGGTGCATGCACATTTTACAACAGCCAAAAATACTCTGGAACAATCTCAGTTGATATTGGAAAGAAATTAGAATCGTGGGATGATGGATATTCTCCTGACGGAGATTCATTTACTTTTGCTTCTCCACCAACAGCACCAGATGCTACTGAATTTACCTTTACGGTTCTTGGAAAATCATAATCATGGCACGCCCTGCACAGATCACGCTGCCACCGATCGTCCGTGGCGATACTTGGGATGGTATCTCGGTGAGCCTATCATCGAGCGGCACCGCTCTTGCTGATTCACTCACGAGCGTCCGCATGATCTTCCACGATGCCGCAGGAAATACCGACACGCTCACACTAACCAGCACAGGCGGAAACATCTCGATCACCTCTGCGGCCAACTGGCAATTCACCGTCAATGCAATTACGCCATTTCCGCTTTCACCAGGCACTCAATACTGGAACATCGAGACAACGGATTCTGGCGGGTCGATCAAGACATACTTAGTCGGAACGATTCAAATTCTCAACGATTAGCACATGGCCGAAATAGTCACCGCATCAGTCCAGGCAAATTCTGAAGTCATCACTGCCACGCTGACAAGTGGATCGGAGCAAATGACCGCAGCTATCAATGTGGCTGCGCGTGGCACTACTGGTCCGACTGGTGCAACTGGTGCAACAGGCGCAACAGGAGTTGGGTATTCTGGAATCACTTCGACATCAAACATAACGATCGGCACTGGCGTAAAGACCTTCACATTGACCGGAGGAAATGCCGGTGCATTCATTGCTGGTCAGCGCATCCGCGCTATCCATAGTGACACCCCAACCTATTGGATGGAAGGTTACGCCAACTATATTGGCGGCGGGACTTTGATCATCACGGTCGATTTGGTAGCTGGCAGCGGTACACATAACAACTGGAACTTTGCAATCTCTGGGCAAGTTGGTGCAACCGGAGCGACTGGCGCAACGGGCGCAACAGGGCCGACAGGACCAACTGGGCCAGTTTCATCGGTGGCTGGGCGCACTGGTGACGTTACCCTTGCTGTAGCTGATGTCAGTGGCGCAGCACCAACTGCATCGCCAACTTTTACAGGTACTACAACCGTATCAGGAACCGCAGCGTTCACGAACACTGATCGTCCAACATCAAGCGGATCAAGTGCGCCAGTGGCAACCAGTCTAATGACGCGAGATGATGTTGACTCAGCAGCATTCGATAATTTTGGAAGAATCCTAAGGGTAACCAATCCAACATTTAGTACTGCTCCAACTGGAGGAACTTCTGCATCAGTCTTCCCGCACTATATTGCCCAGTTGGCGTGCGGAACTGTTGCCAATGGTTACGCAAGAGCGACAATGAATCGCGGATTAAATCAAATACCATCAATCACTGGAGGCGGAATTGCCTTCTCACAACCGATTTCGATTGCTATAAAACTTGCCGCTTACTTTGAAAACACCACCACCAAATTCAGACTAATTATTGGAGGAAATAGCGGTGTCCCAGCAACTGCTGATAATGACGCGCTATCCGCTGTTGGATATGGATTAGAGCTTGCTATCAATGGGTCAAATTTCTTTACGATAGCTGCATTTGCTCACAATGGGACAACTTTTGTAAAAGCCACACCAACTGTAACTTCTCTAGTTAATTCAGCCTCATCGGCAGTTGCTCAGTTTGCTACTTTTACCGTGTCTAGCAATGGTAGCGGAACAATCACTGCTCAATACAAGACTGGTAGGACTGTAAATTCTACATCTACTACAACAGGCGGGCCAACAACCGATGGCACTTCTGCTAATGGCTATGTTGATGCAGCAACAGTCAATGGTGCGTCAAATGCTGCAAATACAAGAGTTTATATCCAAGACTTAATGATCAAACTCTACTAACACTCATGTACACCTCAATCACTCCCGCCTTTCGTGCTGCTGCTGAGATCGAGCAGATCACTGCCGATACGATCTCGTTCGTCGAAGCTCGCCTCAAGCAACTGCACAAACTTGCTGCTGATCCTGCGGTGCTGGACGTGTTCGGCAAGAATGCGGTGGCTGCGCTTACTGCTTATCGTGCATTTCACTCTGCGCTTACCGTAGCGAATTTTGAGCATACTGCTCCCGCGTTCGATATCAGCATCTACCAACCGCAACCAGACGGCAGTGTGAAATATGTCGTGCCGACAGTCGAACTTGATCAACCTGCTGATGAATCCGCTTGATCAACTGCCACTTGCAGGCAAAGGCATCGTTGGCGTGACTGCGCCACTTGCCAGCATTGTCGCCACGCTCCCGGGTGATCTAAATCCATGGCTGCAGAGCATAGCTCTACTCGCAGGCATCATCGTTTCAGTTCTTTCAGCCGCATCAATCATCCGCAAAAATCTCAAGTAACTATGATCATTCCGTTGAGATCAACGATATGATCAATGTGCTCACAATTCTCAAGAATACAAAATAATGAATACCATAACCGAATATCTCAAAATGGAATCCACTTGGCGTGGCATCATCCAACTCGTCACCGCGTTCGGCATTATCCTGCAACCTGCGCAGGCCGCTGCGATCATCGCTGGTGGCACTGCGCTCGTTGGACTCATAAACGCTTTCAAACGAAGCTAGATGCCAAGGCGCTCAGTTCCATCTTCGGTGATGATCGGCGGAATCAGATTTCGCATCGTCATCAAGAAAATGGAGAACTGGGGAATGATGCACTTCGACGATCGGGAAATCTGGATCTCGGAGGACGCATTGAAAAACAGGGTGATCCTGATTGATACCATCCGCCATGAAATGCTGCACGCCACGCTATCCATTGCCGGCCACTCCTGGGCAAAGAAGATCGAGGAGGAACCAATTGTGAGAGCCATTGAACACATCTTTCTGCCGGCAGTCGATGCAATGATGACAAAACTCAACAAGCTATGAGCTGGAAAAAATTCGTCGTTTGCGGAGATTCTCACGGCTCGCTTGTCTGCGAGAAGTCGAAGAAAAAATTCTTGGACTTTGTCGATGACTGGAAACCACATCACCGCATCCATCTCGGTGATCTCTGGGATTTCTCACCGCTCCGCAAAGGCGCCTCGCAGGAGGAGAAGGCCGATGGCATCGCAGACGACTATGTGGCAGGCATCGAATTTCTCGACGAGTACAAGCCGCACTTCCTGACCCTCGGCAATCACGATGACCGGATTTGGATGCACTCAACGCACTGTGCCGATGGCGTCATGCGCGAACGATGCTCGCAGCTCGCCGAGGCGTCCGAGAACGAATTCAAAAAGCGCAAGATCCAGTGGGTTCCATATCACGTCACGCGCTATCTCCAAATGCCCGAGGGCGGACCGAAACTGATCCACGGATTCCGTTCGACGATGTATCCAGCCAAGGCGCATTTCGAGAACTGGGGGCCGAGTATCTGCGGCCATGTTCACAAGCCGGACACCTATGTTGCAAGACACATCGACGGACAGGCATCCTACTCGGTCGGGTGCCTCGCAGACATCAGCAAGATGTCCTACGCCGACAGGATGCCTGCAAAACTCGCATGGCGGCAAGGATGGTTGTACGGCATGATCCACAGCAAGACCGGACAATGGAGCGCCTGGCACGTCATTAATGAGGGTGGGCAGTGGATCTCACCCATGGGGATTTTGTAAAAAGATGAAAACCACCACCAAACAAGCGCTCTCTGGCCTAGATTTTGCGATCGCGCAGTGCATGCCACATGATCGCATGCCAGATGAATTCACACTGGCTGAGTATGTCGTAAAAACTCGGATTAATCGCAGCACCGCACAGCAGCAGCTAGACCGATTAGTCGGACAAGGGCTGCTCACCAAGCGCAAGATCGCGATCGAAAGTCGCCTCACCAACCTTTACCGCAAACCGTGATCGCCGAGCGCCTTGCCAAAGCAGCGGAGTCGCAGGTCGGCGTTCGCGAAACCAAGACCAATGGCGGCGAGAAGATTGCCGAGTACCAACGTGCTACATGGCTACCAGTCGGGCCTTGGGCTTGGTGTGCTGCGTTCGTCTGCTGGTGTGTCGAGCGTTCGCTAGGAGGTGAGCAGTACACGTTCCAGCGTCCAGAGACTGCCGGTGCATGGGATTTCGAGAACTGGTGCTTGTCAGTTGATGACTCAGTGAAGCTCAAGAAGCCTCATAAGAACGACATCCGTAAGGGAGACATCGTTGTCTTTACATTCTCGCACATTGGCATCGCGGTTGCCGACATCGATGCCGATTTTTTTG
>Ga0209401_1000743_pt1 | contig 21811 bp, 25 predicted proteins | sample M_140807_MF_Meta_FD_187318 | JGI IMG/M metagenome (GOLD analysis project Ga0209401, IMG submission 187318) | Freshwater microbial communities from Lake Montjoie, Canada to study carbon cycling - M_140807_MF_MetaG (SPAdes) (version 2) | ecosystem: Environmental > Aquatic > Freshwater > Lake... | reverse complement strand
TCTATGGTGTACACTATGCCATCGCCTTGATAGCTGCCCAATTGCAGTCGATCCACCGTAATTTTACCTTCCAATACAGCATTGCTCTTGGCAAAACAAGCTGCCGCCATCACCTGATCATAGGGTGGTCGTGGTAATTCTATGAATCTGTTATCGCTGTTTAATTTTAATAATTGATAAAGATCTTCCTCTCTCCAGGTAATAATGGTGTTGGCAAATACCAATTGATACAGACTTTTTAATCGCTCGAAATATTCACTCTGCTCTGTGAGATCAGCAGTGATGGGAGATATATGACAGGTCACATCATATTGATTATGAAATAACTCATCGCCTACAATTATGACTGTGCGAAAATCAGTTTTCCAAGAGAAAGATTTACTCTTCATCCTGTAGTTATTATTCGATGTTGATCAGCTCACCCATATCTGGTTCTCCGCGAGCTTTTTTATATTCGTCCTGCCAAGTTTTTAATCTTCTGCGTCTCTGTTCATCTTGGTAAGATATCAGGGCATTCTGCAGTTGTGCCAGCAGTTCGGGATTCCTCATCCATCTCTTTGCGGATGCGATCTTTTTTGTCAATTCACGAATTCTTTTGCCAATGTCGGCTTCGGACATATTGCCCAATTCTTCTTGTAGAGGATGGAAATACATTTAAATTTAAGGTGTTGTGGTGTATAACTTACCAAGTTGGTGCATTAATACTGTGGTGCCACCATCTGGTGTAACAAACTCGTAAAGATATCTGCCTGCTGTTGGGGCAGTGATGATGTTGGTGCCGGCATTGAATCCTGACACATTATCTGCTGCCAACACTGCCGAAGTCACGGTCAAAGTATGAGATGTGCTGGCATAAGTTATATCTATAATCACTCTACCTAGCGTGGCACTGGCTGGAAAATTATTAAATGCCAAGGACACAGATCCATTAGTGGTTATAGTTTGATAATGTCCGTTTTCATAATTTAGGGTAATGGCGCCGTTGGTGGTTCCAAATGCATATACTTTTTCCGCGGTGTCTTTAAATACCGCTCGAGTGACAGTATAATCATTGAAACTGGTATCGGCATCGGTGGATGCTTTGTTATCTTGTAAATCTTCTATTTCCGATTTGGCTTCTGTGAAATTATTTTTAATTGCAGTAAAATTATCTCGAAATCCTTGAGAACTATTATCCTGTCCTGCCACAGGAAATGATCCGTCTATGTTGCCTGGTACTATATTACTAGTCATTTTATTCCTTTAGTTTCCTTCTAAATGCAAGGTATTTATCTCCCAACCTCTCCACCCTAATTTTAACATTAGTTTCGGGAGCATTGGTAAAATTGATGGTGGTTTTTTTGTTTTCCACATCGTGTGTTAGATAAAATTCTGGTTCATAATCCACAGATCTCAAAAGAGTGTCAGCACGCAGATAAGAAGGATCTACGTTATTGTCTGCTGTTATCTGATCCCCGTATGTTAAAACATCAGCATTTTCTCTAATTTTAATATCTTCTTCATGCACTATTTCATTTAACTCAAATGTTCGAGTGCTGCCATCTGGCATTATTGTTCCTGTATCTACATTACTCGAATTTACTAGATATCTTTCTATTTTAAATAATAATTTTTTAAAATCTATATTTTTATCCAGTATTCTTTTTCTGACCAATCCTGCTTTGCCCGGTTTGCAATATGCCAAAACCACTGCCATCTTATATCCCAAAGGAGCACCAGAACCATCCTGAGAAGTCCTCATCCATAATGGCAGATGCACGTATTCTTTTTGTCCCAGATCTTTCATGACCGATCTCATATGTGCCACAGCATTGGGAAATAATTTTTCAAACGTTCCTAGATCAGCGCTCATGGGACTGGCATATCTTATCTTGCTGCCGGATATGCTAAAACTTAGGCCACCATCGGTCGTGAATTCAAAATACGGCTGAGATGTCAATGGATCTATGAGCGTTCCTCGGTCAAAATCAATGTCTGCAGTGATCCTAGATGCGTCGGCCGCGGGTCCTAACAGAGGCCTATTAATGTTTGCTGACAAGTTGATGCTCTTTGATATGACATTTCCTGAATTGTTAACCAAATTATCTCTCATCTCTAAGTACACGACCTCATATTTTGTGGTACCATTTTCTTTGGCCACTGCTGTTTTTATATCTCCAAAATACAAAATTTTAGGTTCGTGATTCTGTTCCATCGCCTGCTGCAATGTGGTCAATGTCTGATACTCCAATCCAGCGATCAACAACATCTCAGCGTTGTTTCTCACACCAAATTTGGGATCTTCAGACCTAAATATATAATCATTGTTGTTGATATTGGGATCTTGTGCGATTGAATAGAATGATTCTCTGTCGGATATCCCCAATAAATCCACAGCAGTCATATTGCCATATTCTTTCGCATAAGGTAGCTTCACTGTCAATTTAAATTCTTTGCTGGTAGCCAAAGATTGATATTGGTCGCTGACACCGATGGTGAATGTGTATTCTCGATCAAGGCTCAAAGTGTTATCGTCAAAAGTCACGTCATTCTCATCCAACGTTGTGAATTCTTTGAGGCTCACGCTGCCCATGATATTGCCCTGCGTGGACAATGTTAACCCAGCGGGCAAAGAGCCCTCAGTGATAGAATAGGTCAAAAATCTATTGGCCTCCGCTGCTTCTGCCTCTACGGAAAACAGAGAAGGTATCCCTGGTATGATGGTCCCTAAATTTGAATCTGTGATAAATCTTATACCAATGTTAATGTTTCCAATCACTGTCATGTAGAAATCTTTGTCGGTATAGACCACTACACCAGCGATGGGAGATCTGCTTGCTCGCACGGTGAAATTATATTTGATTTCCACCGCCGCCTGTTGTGGCAACGCACCATATAATTCTCCGTTGGTTGGATCGATGTTCATACCCACGGGCAAAGATCCACTCACTATGCTGTATTCTAAGTCTGCTTGTAGAGGATCAAAGTCCACCACGTCGATCTCGATAACGCACTGGTTGTCGTGTCTGAATGTGCCTAGGTTGCTGTCGGTCAGGAACACCGGTCTTCGATTGGCGCTCAAGCTCATCACTAGAGGAAAGTCTTCATAGGTGGTCTGGTCCACCGTGATTCTGTTGTTGTCCACTCGCCAAAAATCTGCCGTGAAAACAAAAATGCTGTTCCATTGCGTGGTCGAGCTGGTGCCGTCGGTCACCCTTACCTCAAAATCAAATATCTCGGATCTGCTCACAGAGAATGCGGTGGGGTCATAGCCGGTGTTATCGAAAGCATAGGTGTTGTCATAGCCGGCATATTCTCCATATCTTTCGTCATCTGTCAACAGCACGGTGCCTGAGATCAAACCCGAGGTGCTCATTGTGATGCCTGGTGGTAATCTGCCATCTGCGATGTCATATATCAAGGTCTGTCCGGTCACTGTGTCAGTGTCTATGGCCTCTATCTGATATTCTATGTAGCTGCCATCCAACACCCATCGATTGCCCACTCGGGTGCTGTCCGATAGGTCCAGTTGTCCGCTGTCAGTGACGAATGAGGGGGCATCCGCGCCCTTGATCTGTAGATTGAATGTTCTATCTGCTATGTTGGTGCCGTCCGAAACTCTGACCACAAAAGTGTAAAGGGATCTTGTGGCCACTTCGAACGGCACGCCTCGCAATTCACCCGAGGTAGTAAGTTCAATACCGGGAGGCAGGGTTCCTGCGATTTTGGAGTAGGTCAAAGTGGTGCTGTCAGCGTCATCTGCTGCCAACTGGAACGAATAAAACTGTCGTTCTTCTATGATGTCTATTTTACCCGCGGTGGTAATCCAGACCGGTGCTGCCATTTGAACTTACTCCTTTACAGGTGTATTTATGGTAAACTAAGGATTAACTTTTAGCGTAATAAGGTATCACGTAAGCAGTGCCATTGATTTTAAATTCAACGTAACCTGTTGGATTGGCTGGCAGAGCACTTGCAGCACCTGCTGAACCCCTTGTGCTTTGTGTGGGCACTTTGAAATTCACTGTGCCTGTGCCCTGTGGTTCTACCACTATGTCTGCGTTGGAATTGTAAGATCTGATCCTGTCAACGTCGATGTTGTCGATCACCAAGATGTCATTGGCCTGTAATCGATCCGCTTGTAATTGTCCGTTCACTGTGATGTTGTTGCTGCCTTGTGGAGATAGTGTTATTCCCCCTGTGGTGGCACTGATGGTGTTTCCATCTATCCTAACATTGTCAATATTAAGTTGTCCTGTTATTGATGCTGTGCCTGTAATAGTTTGTCCTATCGTGGTCATGGCGGATTGGATGTCCACTATTCCTGTGCCTTGTGCCGATAGAGATAGATTGGCATTGGAAGCAGGTGATTTTATCTTATCTGAATACACAGTGCCCTGTGCTGTTATGTTGCCAGTCACAGTTTGATTGCCTGTGGTAGTGATATCTATTGTCGTTAAAGATCCATTGATGGTGGTGTTGCCTGTTACTGTTAAAGTACCGCTGGCAGTTATAGTGGCAGCTGCCAATGTGCCAGTCACAGTTGGACCAGCTGAAAATACTAGATTGCCTGTGCCTGTGGCACCTGTGGGTGTCACACCTTCAATGGTAGCATGACCAGTTATGTTGGGTGAAGATATTGTGGGTGTGGTTAAAGTTTTATTAGTTAAAGTCTGTACACCTGTTAGAGTAGCCACAGTAGCATCTATGTCTAGAGTTAGTGCATCACCAACCACCGCTGATGTCAAACCTGTGCCACCTGCAATTTTAAAAATTTCTCCTGAATTGACCGCTGTGCCTGTGCTGTCATCCCCTACGAAAGTTATGGCCTGTGCCACGTTCTGTGCATCCACATAGGCTTTGACTGCATTCTGTGTGGGCACTTTGGTATCACTGGTACCCAATGATGTGCTGGTTGCAAATTCTGTAATGGTTGCACCTGTGGACAGTGTTAAAGATGTGTCCAATGTCACAGCACCAGTGACATCCAGAGCTCCTGTAATATTGGTTGCTGCTTGTAATTCTACGGTGCCTGTGCCACCTGGATTTAGATTTAAATTGGCATTGCTTGATGTGCTGATTTCACTGTCATTGAATATTAAATTGTCTATGGTAGCAGTGCCTGTGATAGTGGGAGTAGTTATCTGCGGTGAAGTAAATGTATCCGCCGAGCTGTCATCTCCGTATAATTCTGCAAAATTTTCGTTAATCTTATTAAACGCTGTGCGTAACGGATCACCTGTGCCGTCGTTTGCATTAGATCCTATGTTAATTGTCTGCTTTGCCATACTGATTATTTACCAAAGATTTTATAAACCGAATGTGATTTTAGAATGTGCTTAATGCAGCACGTTTCCATATCTGTGTACTGCCATCATACAATCCTGTACAAATATACACAGCATTGTCTTCCCAAGCAATCATTCCTGCTCTATCACCCACTTTTCCTACTGAACTGGTTCTAGTAGAATCCTCGTTCCATTTTATAGCCATTGTTATGCTGTTGGAAATTATAGAAGGAGCAGACAGTGTGCCTGCAATGGACACTGCATCACCAAACTGTACTTCTGTGGAATCATTGCTGATAATTGCATTGGTAGCAATAAAAGGTGCAGTCAGTGTGCCGGATACATTCAATTTTTCTTTTATTTCAATTGCAGAAGAATCTTCTGAACTGATCTCATTCACAACCAAATCTTTCACATTCAATATGCCTGATATATTCACTGAATCATTGATTTGTATGGCTGTGCTGTCATCGCTCTGTAATAGATTAACATTTATAGTGGCAGCTGACAGAGTGCCTGTGATGTCCACAGATTCTGCTAGAGTAATTTTAGATGAATCATCTGAACTGATTGTTGTACCGTTGACTTTCAATGCATTCAAAGTCAATGTGCCTGTGCCATTGGGCACAATAGAGATATTGCCGTTGCTGGCAGAAGTTATAGAATAACCATTGACATCAAGATTGCCACCCAACTGCGGAGATCCATCTTCGACTAGATCATTGGCTTCTGCAGTGGTACCGTATAACTCTGCGAAATTCGTATTGATCTTCTGCATCGCTGTGCGAAGATCATCTCCGGTGCCGTCGTTTGCGTTGGTTCCTACATTGATATTGATTCTTGCCATCGTCTATATTTATGCTTAAAATCCGTTAGTTGCACTGTTATAAAACACTTTGCCAGTGACATTGGTTGTTTTGGTTATGGTGGGTGTGGAGTGATTAAATGTCAGCACATCTCCCCCGGTGTTTTCTCCAAACTGTATTCTTATAGGATAATAAACCCCGGCTGTGAGAGCAACACTGCCTGATTTTTCTGTCGTACCGTGTAATCCACCGTTGTTCACTGTGGCATTGGCAGTGGTGAATCCTGTGACAGCTGTGGCACCAATCCACACGTAACTGGCATCATCACTGGATGTGAAAAAAGTATAAGTTTCTGTGGTAGTGGGTCGAAAATAACCCAACCATTGGCAACTGAAAACTTCTCCATCATTGGAAGATGCTTCAGAAATTGTTGTGGTCTGCACTGATGTGGCAGGGTTGGTTCCGTATGTGGCAGGAGTGGCTGTGGCAAAAAAATTCACGTTGTCATTGAAATAGCCCGCATAGGTTCTTTTATACAATCCTGCTGTGTAGGCAACCTCACTCACAGGAGTGATACTGATGCCCCCACCTATGGTTATACCGCCTTCTATGATCAATGCCATTTGCTATATTTACTGTTTATGATATCTTTGTGTAACCATAATAGATCGTTTGTGATGATCCGCTGGTGTTACTAATGCCAAAATCAAATCTATTGCTGGTTGTGCCTGCATAGGTAGCGTCTGTGCTGATTGTACCTGCCGAGCCTCGGATCTGATTAGGTATTGCTGTCAGTGATATAGGTGATCCACCACCGGTATAGTTCCAAGCATACTGTGTGCCTATTGCTGCTACATTGCTATTTGACACACTCACTGTGGCATTCCAAATAATAATGCCATTAGGAATATTTCCTTTAACCCACATGGTGTAAGTGCCGTCTATTGGAACTGTGAAACTGTAGGTGTTAGTACCAGTGGTAACAGTCCAGGTGCCTGAAACTTTGACCAAATTATCTGCCGGCACATAGGCTGTGGTTTGAACTGTGTTATCTGAGAATGTTAAATCTCCGCTGATGCGCAATCCATCGTTAACTTGTATAGCTGTTGAATCTTCTGAACTTATTGTATTTGTAATTAAAGTTTTAGCATTTAATACTCCACTCACATTCACCCCATCATTGATCTGTATGGCTGATGAATCCGAGGATGTGATTGAATTAACGTTGATATCTTTGCTGCCTGTGATAGTTAAAGTGTCACCCGACACTGCGGTAGTTACTAATCCTGCACCGGCAATCTTGATAGTCTCACCTGCATTTAACGTCACGCCTGTGGAGTCATCGCCCACTATGGTGATACTGGCTGCTGTGTTCTGCGTGGTTGAATCTGGGAATGTTATAGTACCGGTGTCTGGCAATGTCAAACTACCATCATTTGAGAATGTCCATTGACGATGTTGTAGAGCACTGGTACCGTCCCAACGTAATATTTCTAAAATTGCATCGCCGCCTTCTACATAGAATGTAGTGCTGTGATTTTTGTTAGGCGCTGGAGTCATGGAAATATTGTTGTATGTCAATTGACTCCAACTACGACTCTTTAATTCAATTGGTGCTGTGCCGCCGTCAATGGCTTGATTTGGAAATAATGTAGTGCCATCTGTGCCGAATGTCCAAGTTTTAACCTGTGTTGAATTGATTGTTGTTCTTCGTGCATCAGGATTTTGATACCATCCTGTGATTAGATTTTGATTAGTGTGTAGAGCCCAAGTGCCTGCACCAATGTCTTCTACAATACTGGTAATGGTAGCAGTTACCGAATTGTTCCAGGCTATAGTCGCAGTGTCGCCTACCTGAACAATTGTGCCCAAAGTAGGATAGGCACTGCTTGAAATAAACATACGCCAAACTCCGCCACCAAATGAGTCAACTGAAAGTACGGTAACATTTGCTAATAGCACACCGCCGTCTATAATTATTGATGTGTTAGCTGTGCTTTTAATATCGCCCGGTATGGTTAGATCACCATCAGTGCCAAAGATCCAAGAATTGTCGTTGGCCATTACAGTCACAGGAGGATTTGCTCCTGCACTTATTTTTACATGACTGTGCTCACCACCTAAAAATAAATCTGCATCACTGTTATCCTGTGTTCCACCTGCACGAATATGGATATGTCCGGGTACACCACCTGTGGGGTCTATGATAATGTATTGGTCGGCATCTTCCAGGTCTTGTAGATCAGGCACCAACTTCATGGTGTTGTAACCTGATCCGTCGCCTGATGAATTACCGTCCCAAGATATATAACCATAACGGTTGCTGGCAGCACCCTGCCCAATGCCGTATATCTTGCCTTCGCGTGGTAGTGTTAAAGAACCCGTGCTATCAAATTCCCACATGTGGGTATTATTGTTAGTGATAATTCTAACAGGATTCGCCCTAGTACTTTTTAGATTTATATAGCTGTTGGTTTCCAGATTAATATTCATAGACTGGGTGTTAAGCAGCAGCTGACCATTAAGATAATCTATATCAATACTGTTTTTTGTTCGGTAGTAAAAAACTAAACTGGTTATTGCTGTGGGACTTGATACAGGAATACGGTCCACGCTGAGTTCAACACCAGACCCTCCGCCATTGTTTCCCTCATAACCAGCTCGGCCCCTTGCACCGCCATTGATGGACACTTCAACAGAATCGACAAATGACCCAGGACCAGTGGTCCAAAAATTTTGAAGGTCTCCGGCACCGGTAAAGTATGCGGCACCGAACCCGCTAGCGTTGACCCACGATGCAGTGGCCCAACTACCTGTAGAAAAAGAAGTACTAAGTTCCTCAGACCTCACACTCATATAAGTGCCATTATTGGGGTCTAACTCTATTTCATTTCTTAATAATGAATTGGTGTCTTTGGACTGTAATCGAAATTCTTGAGCATTGGGTGCTGTTATGATTCCATTTGCCGGTACTGTTAACAGACCATCTGAGCCAAAGGTCCAGGTGTTACTGTTATTATTAATTGTTAATCCAGCATTAGCAGTCACAGCTCCACTTATAGTCACAGCATCGTTGATCTGTATGGCAGATGAATCAGAAGATGATATTACATTAACATCTATAGTTTTAGGAACTGCTGTTAGATATGATGATAAATTAGGTCCAGTTATGGTCAGTGTGTCACCTGACACTGCTGTTGATATGTTCTGTGTTCCTGCAATCTTTATGGTTTCATTGTCGGATACTCGAGTGCCGGTAGAATCATCTCCCACGAAAGTGATGCCCTGTGCCGATGCCGAACCTGCGATAGTTAAAGTGTCGCCTGACACTGATGTGGTTATGGAACCACTACCTGCAATTTTAATTGTTTCTCCTGAATTTAAAGTGACTCCCGTGCTGTCATCGCCCACAACAGTTAGAGTTGAGTTAGTAAGATATGAACTTAAATTAGGTCCTGTTATCGTTAAAGTATCACCTGACACTGCTGTTGTTATGTTCTGTGTTCCGGCGATCTTGAATGATTCTCCATCGGAAACTCGTGTGCCTGTGCTGTCATCTCCCACAAATGTGATGCCCTGTGCCGATGCTGATCCTGTGATCGTTAAAGTATCTCCTGACACTCTTGTGGTCACTGATCCTGCTCCTGCAATCTTTATGGTTTCATTGTCGGATACTCGAGTGCCGGTAGAATCATCTCCCACGAAAGTGATGCCTTGTGCTATGGTGCCAGCGGGTGCGACGAAACCGATCCATTTCTCTCCATCGTATAGATATGTTTGATTATTGGGAGCTAGATATGTATCTCCGGTCTGCGGATTATTTGGGAAGTTCAGCGCCATTGCTATGTCCTATCTTGGGCTGGCGTCAACCCATTGACTGTCGTAATAGATGTACATTCTTCCACCATCTGTGTCATACCATAGTCTACCTGCAGTGGGACTGGCCGGTGGTGATGCTCCTATGCTGACCAGAGCTTCTGCACTCAATAAATTTGTGGTGTCAGTGAGGTCACTCACATCCAGTGTGGTCCAACCTAGACTGGAACCATCTGTGGTCAATACTTTGCCATCGTTGCCGCTTTGGCTAGGGAATGATATGGGTGTGGTAGCGTATAATTCAGCAAAATTATCATTAACTTTGCCAAATGCCACTCTAAGGCTGTCACCTGTGGCTGCGTTGCCTGCTGTTCCTGTGTCAATTGTAAGTCTGCTCATATAATGATCCGCATGTATTTATTAAATATTTTAGAGGATATCATGTTCATAGAAACACTGAAAACACTCCGACTGTACGAGCGCCAGAGCAAACTGGGTGTGTATCATACCTTCAAACGCAAGAACACTCTATACGTATTCAAATGTGATTGCTGCGGCACCACTTTTTTTCGTCCCAAAAGCCAAGTGGATCAGGATCGAGCTACCAACGATTACAAGCATGTGTGCAGTTTCTGTGATTCCAAAAGATTTGCCCAAAAAGTAGGTGTTAAAATGCGTCGTATATACCGTACTGATGCCAGCAGCGATCGTCCTATAGGCAGCGATTAGTCCTTAACCAGTTTACTTTCTTTGAATGTATACCAACGAATAGCATCAACATTCTCTGTGTAAAGTTTCAAGTCAGAATAGGTACCCGCTTTTATGTTATCGGACAGACTGAAATATTTTCTTAAGAATGGATTTTTCTCTATGTACTCTGGACTATTAATATAATAAAAATTCTGATTTTGATATTTGCGGAAAATCTGAGTGAGTTGATACAACCATTCGTGTTTTAAATATGGCCTCATTGTGTCACGATGTGGGTATCCAGGACTGTTCTTGTAGACGTTATTTTGCACGCGACTTATATCTTTTGTTTTGATCTCCTTTTGATTTGAACCCAATATGTCAAAACTAATGATGAAAATATTCTTATAATTTTTTTCTGCCGCGTGCAACACCGCCGAACATCCGCTGCCCTTGGCGAGACTGAAATCTCTTCTGCGATTTGAAGTAAGCCATACGCTGCCGCCGACCCAAAAACGATATGTGTCTAAGTTTGGAGGACAAAAATCTTCTTTGTCCTGGGGTAATATGAAATTCCAATCGGGTATCTCTTTGAGCGTTATTATTTTAACATTTTTTATCTTGTTTGTTTTTTGTGCTTGTGTTATTTCTTCTTCTATTTTATCATTTGTTGTTACGATGGCATCGCACAGCTCTGGATTGTCTCTGAATATTGCATTGCATCCATATATGTAACCTTTTTCTTTTAATATATCTAAAGGATATGTTAATCGACTTTCACCATTGCCTATAATGAATGCGGTATCCACGGTTACACACCAAAACTCTCACCACACCCGCAACCGCTCGTAGCATTGGGATTGGATATCTCAAATTGAGAACCAAACACTTCTTCCCGCCAATCGATGCGTGTGCCAGCCACATACATTATGCTGATAGCATCTACAAAGAAACGTCCACCATCCCATTCTATCAGAGTGTCTTCCTTGCTCACTTCTTCTGCGGAATCCACAAATCCCCAGTCATACTTGAATCCTGCACAGCCACCACCCAGCACTGCCAGGCTCACTGCATATTTGCCGGGATTTCTAGATAATAAGTTGGCTATCTGTTTTCGAGCCGATTCTGTTAATTCAAATAATTCCATAATATGCCTTGTCTATTGCTAGATAAAATGTCACTCGCATCTTATCAGTCCTGTTCCAACCACCATGTAATTGACTACCGTCCATAGAAACTATGTCTCCGGTAGCCCATGATTTCTTGACATTATTTACATGGAATCCCACCTGCTCCACATCATCATTGGGCATGTCTATGCCTATAATGGTCACAATGCCAAGATTTTCTCTCCAGCTCTCCTGCTGTTTTAGAGCTTTGATATCATCGCAGTGATCTGGAATAATACTGTGTGCAGCCACATAATTTACATTTAAACTTTTTAATCCAGGAATAGTGGCAGCAAATTTTGTGCTCTTTGGCCAGTAGGGTTCATAATCTTGATTGATTCGTCCTCCCATTATTAGAGCATGGCAATGCCAATCCACTTGTGAGGGCCATGGCAGCTGGCTGTATCTCTGTTTGATAGATTCTGCCACAGCATATAGATCTAATGCTGGATTGTATTCTGACAATCCTATATCTCTCAACTGTTCCAGCAATGCCGGATGTTGATATTTTTTATAATCAATCCAACTCATGGTATTATATTTGCTATAGTTTTGTGTTTATTCTCGTTGTATTCATAATATTTTTTAGATAGATCTAAAAATATCTCATCAACTGGTTTTAATTTAACATCAATACCCCATGACACTGCCAATTGTAACCACATATAATCTGGAAACATAGAATATCCGCCAATAGAATTTTTCATAGTATTCAAAGGATTGTTAATTTTATCATTGATTAATTGTGTGTGATTCTGTTTCATATCTTGCCAAAATTTTGTGTCTGTTCTACCACTCATGGTATAATGCACAAGAATAAAATCAGCAATATCATCGATGGTATAACCCATTTCTTTATTATAAGATGTAAAATTTAATTGTCCTTTCATTAATACTTTGGATAATCTTCTAATACTATTAACAATTATGTATAGAGCATTGGCTTCCAGTGGTTCAATAAAGCCACAACTCAATCCCACTGCTGCCACATTGCCTTCGGCAAAAGTCTCCAATCTGGATGGTTTCCAACGAATTATTTTTGGCACAGTCTTTAAATTGTCCACTTGTTTTTTAAAATACTCCACAGCTGATTCGTCATCTAAATGTTGAGACGAATAACAATAGCCATTGCCCATTCTATGTTGTAGTCCTATGTTGAATCTCCAACCATAGGGTTCTGCTATGCTCTGAGTATAACAAACCAATTCTTTCTGCTTGTCTTCATAATCACTCTGTGCGACCACTGCACTGTCAATAAGATGCTGTGAATATTCTTTGACTTTCCACCCTAATTTATTCACTAGCACTCTATGGAATCCAGAACAATCAATGAAAAAGTCTCCCTGCACAAGGTTATTTTTTGTCTTTAATTCCGTAATGGTACTGCCTTTATGTACAACTTCAGTCACCTCATCTATTATTCTTTTAACTCCCAGTGGAACGGCAATTTCATCTCTGATGTATTCTGCTGCCATCTCAGCGTTGATGTGTTGGCTAACACTGTAGGGTTGATTCAATAGATGTTCACCTTTATAGAATGGCAGTGTATTTTTTTCCATATAATAAAATTGTGGATTAAAATAACGATCAAATCTATCAAATCCATTTTTACAATGCCATGCCATGTGATCGATACTGCGTATATCTGTGGTATCAGAGAAATTTTCATAGGATATGTTTTGAGTGATATCTTTTAAAAAATTTATTTCTGGCACAGTGTAATTAAAACTAAAGTATTCGTATTCACCTTTGTTGTTTACCCAGTTCACAAACTTATTTGCATACTTGTACACAGCACCTGTTTTAGCCATCCAATCTTCAGTGGGAATACCTATTTCTTCAAAAAATCTTGCCACATGTGGAGTAACACTTTCGCCCACACCAATTCTAGGTATATCTGCAGGTTCTATCACAGTGATATCATTAGATATTTTATATTTGGCCAGATAAGCTGCTGTCATCCATCCTGCTGTGCCGCCACCCACTATTATTATTCTCATGCTATATCTCCATCATTCTTTTCATTGTAGGTGTATGCTTCAGGCACTCGATCCAGCACAGGCAATCCTTTGTTCACATAAGCATCACGAGTAATCACTTGATGTACAAAATTTGTAATATAATCTTGTCTATTAAATTTTGCCCATGGAGAATGTTTTAAATGATGCATATCAATATTCGTTGCATCGGGCCATTGTATAATTCTTAATTTATGTCCGTTCATATAAGCCATCATATGATACATATTATCATCGCCTTCTTCATGAGCACTGATCAACTCGTGTCCCATTGATTGAGCTATTTCTTCAACTACTTTATAATTTTTACTAATATATGCTGTGGGCTCATTGGGCACTCGGCCTATGTTGCTGCCCAGTCGTATACGGAATTGATATTTCTTACCTCTGTTGTAATAAGGAAATGTGTTTATTTCTTCTAACACATCTCGTAAATGTTCATAACTTTCCACAGTGTATCCTATGTAGTGGAAGAACATGTTCATATCAATACAGTTTTTTATACCTTGCAACTGTTGCTCATGTGTGTCTTTGCCCTGATAACTCCAATGATTCAAACCAATTAATACATTTTGCACTTTATATAACAGTAGGTTCTCTACAAATTTTCTATCGCTTAATCTTACACCATTGGTTAATATCACTGCTTTACGTCCATCGGTGTTTATACAATCTATAATATCAAACATCTCTTTCCTTACAGTGGCTTCTGCTCCTGCTAGGATAATATTTTCCAGAGCTTTAGGCGCAGTGCGTATGTTGTTATAGATATAGGCAAGATCAATATCACGTTCTCGATTATTAGGAATATGATAACAATGTGGACAATCCAACTGACATCTATTGGTAGTCTCTATCATCAATATTTTATTATAGAGCTTATTCGTTCGTTGTTCCAATCTCTCGCAGAATTCTGCATCAGGATCTTGCACTATTTTAAACAATCCGTGTTCTGGACATTCTTTATTAATATATCTCACACCATCTTCCACTGTGATCTGAGAAGGTAAATGTTTATAACAGATATGACACAGAGAATGTGATTCGTATAATAGTTTCATCTTCCGTTGGCGTAGTTCTTTATTGTTAATATAAGACTGCCCAAACCATTCTGTCTCTGTGGTGTGAGTATAGAAGTCATGCCCAATGGTGCAAAATCTTCTATTTTTATTTTTTGTACGTTCTTGTATTTTTGTCCACTCAATATATCTAACACAATATAAGCAGTGCCTCGAGTTATAAAAGCATCTGCACCTGCTCGTAATCGCAATACTTCTTTTTCAAATATCGGTATCAACCATAGATTGCTGGCACAACCGTGTATTTTAAAACTGTCCAACTGATATTTGTCATCTAATGGTTCTAACTTTCGCCCCAAATCCATAAGATATTCTATTCGGTCCATGCCTGACAACTGATCCAGTGTTTTGCTCCATTGAGTAATCTTATCTTTTATTCGCATGATCTCCCATCCTCTGCCACCAGAACCAAAAACGCAGAGCATCCCGTTTATATTGAAAACTCATATAAGCTCTGTTCCGACCATATGCTCGTTCATCATAGGTATCATAGTCAAGATTGCTCCAATCTGGATGTGTCCAAAACCACCAACCCCATGATCCCACGCTGTGTCTTTTGCACCATTCTATAAATTCTCCATCCACTCCAAAAGAATTAAGATCTATATTGTGACGAAATTTCTGTAGATAACCAGATTTCTTGCGTCGTTTTTTCTTAATCATATACTCAATTATAAAGGATTAACCGTTGGTATTCAACCTGTCGTTGATCACAGACCAATTGATAATACGCATTACCGCGATAATGTATCTTTTCTTAGCATCTTTGGCTGGCATATAATCCATAAAAGAATGCTCCCACATGTCTATGGGCAAGAGAATATCAGTTCGATACGATTGGTTAGGAGTAGTTTTAATTTCACCCAATTTGGACAAATATACCCATCCTGATCCGTGTATGCTCATGGCTTTCTTCACAAACTCATCTAATAGATCGTCTATAGATTTATATTTTTGTTCTATTAATTCTTTGATTGCACCTATGGGTCGATTTGTACCCTTGGGTGCTTGTAATTGTTGCCAGAATATATTGTGTAGCATAGCACCACCATAATTGAAATCTGGATCACCTTCTCGATTATTGTAACGATCCACATAACCACGAGATAATACATTGTAATGATATTCCACATTCTCCTGACTCAGAACAGGAGCAAGGTCAGAGGTTTTGTAAGGTAGTTTCTCTAATACCAATTTACTTGGACGTTTTTTTGTTTCTACTATATCAATATATTGTCGCATTAATGACATAGCAATATTTATTGCTAACCTAACGATTGTTCATAAAGCTGTTGAGCAGCTAGATTCTTCCACTTGGCTTCGACTTGTATGTCAAACTGATCAGAGAATGTCAATGCCCAAGCATTCGCAGTTCTATTGGGTAATAGATCTGAATGAGACCTTAGTTTTTGTTTCTTACAACCTAACAATAATAGGTCTTTGATATTATGCAAACCTGAGTGCATTTTTTCAGGATTATCTCTGTAAGCAGGCATCAGCTCTTCGTCACGGAAATAGGAATAATGTAGAGTAGGACGTGTACCTCTCCATGAATCAATTACTCTTTTAACTCTATCATCGTTCGCTTGTATATATTCCTCATCTCGTATAAGATGATGGTGTATGTCCAATACCAATGCCACATGTTTTTCCAATTGTAGTGTGGCATCCAACCCCCAACCCATTTCATCATTCTCTATAGTGATTAGGTTACGAGCTTCGGGTGATAGTCTAGGCAATACTCGTATAATACCTTCTGGACCTTGGCGGCCTGATATGTGTACATTAATCTTACAACCATCTTGAAATTTCTTACCAAATCCCATCCAACGTGCCATATTAACATGATATTCAAACTCATCAATACTTCTGCGTACTATATCTTCAGATTCCGAAGCCAACACTGTGAATTGTCCAGGATGAAAAGATACTTTAACATCTAGTTTACGAGCTAACTCGCCCACTTCAGCAAAATGTTGTTCACAATAACGCACAACATCAGGAGAATCTATATAGTATCTCCAAGTCTCCTCAGTGGCCATAGGCAACACAGGTGAACCCAGTCGTACCATTCTGCGTTCAGGTGGTAACAATCCCACCTGTGCCACAAGTTTTTTCAGTGATTCAATATTGTGTCGTACCACCATGTCCAGTTTGGCTTCTGCTTGATCACGATGCTCGTTTAGCCAACGCACTGTGGTGGCTTTGGTGTTGAAAGGTCTTTGAATTTCTTCTAGTTGTTTCTTGTTGAGTGTTTGATCAGGATGATACCATTGACAACAGAAACCTATGCGTTTTACCATGTGTTAATTGTAACACATTATTGCCAATTGTCAATAACGAAAGGATCCCCTGAATTGCATGGTTTTGGCTCTCCATGAAACACTGCTACTAGGTTATTATCTTCTATAACAGGAGCATGTTCGAATACTTTTTTATTGCCTTTACTAACAGGTCTGCTGTTGCGAGGCATCATCTCCCATTTGTAACTGCGAATCCATTCATCGGGCCAATGTCTTATATCTTTGGCTGCTCTTTTAGTAATCCAATCCTGATCTCCGTGATTGTTACGTATAACATTGCTAGGCTCTTGAGCAAATTCTGTCCAAAGATAATCCAATCGACCTGTTTCCCAACGCATCACAGAAGAGTTGCTGAGTTTCCAATCTGATACTCGGCATCTATTGAAGTCTCTTATGATCATAAATTCTCCATTATTGTGAGAGAATAATCTATCTATGTTCTTGAATATTACAACATCTAAATCAAAATACAACACAGTGCCTTTGATGGGCAGATCTGGAGAGAACATATACAGTTTACTCCACCAAGTTTTAATGCCAGGATGTGTGGGTAGAGCGATTGTTTTAATATCTGCATCTAATCCTTGATTATTTTCTGTGAGACAATGAAATTCAAATGGTACTGAGATATGTCTCTTACACATATTCTTTAGAACATTAACATATTGACTGGTATATTTGTTTCCCCATTTGACACAGATTACGTGATTAGGCATTATTTTTGCTCCAATCATATCCAGGTCGAAGGAAATCTATTTGCATTTGTTTATAGTTATCATCACTCCACACATAATCAAACGTGCCCGTCACACCATCTGCATGTATACGATAGATATCTAAATGTGCGGATAATTTTTTTAATATCACTGCAAAATCTTCTGTGCCAAAACTCTTGTTAAGATTAACCTGTCCTATCTTGATATAACCTAGGCTTAATTTAGGATCGTTGTAATCCATACCATTTCGAGCGAGCCATTCACGAAACTGCTGTTGTTCTTTACTGTGCCATGGGTGATTTTGTTCATTGATATCTCTGCCCCATTCTATATCAAACTCTCCAGAATAAAACTTCAAACTATTAATTGCAGAGCAAGTGGCAGCATCAATATCTGCTCCATTCTCATCACGAAACACTTCAAACTGTGTTTTACCTACCTGTGCCCAATGTAGATATACTCCACCTAACTCTCGATCATATCTAGTTTTTAAAAATAAATCATAATCTTCTTCTCGTAAATCTTGTCTAGGAGCATTGAGGAATGTGGTTATTTGAGAAGGTCTTTGCCACTCTGGTTCATATGTTTTCTTTCTATTGGATAATACCCAAGATTCTAATTCATGACATAGATCATTCAGCTGACGTATGGCCCATTTGGTGTTATAATCAGCCAGTTTGTAATAACGACTGATGTTCCAAGTTTCACCTTGTAAATCTTCAAAGTATCGATGCAACCTATTCATGGGTTCATGATTTAATCTTAAACCAGGTTTTCCATTGCCCACTTCACCTGGTTGTATCACAGACTCTGGAGAGAAATAATCATTGATATGATAAGAAGGCAGTCCTGCCACTCCCCAATAGTTTGTGGAATTAAAACAATTGATTTGAAATATGGCTTGATTTATTTGTCGACATAGATATTCAGCATTTCGAGGTGAATCAGCCCAACCTAACCAACAGTAGTTTTTTTCTAAATGTAGATTATTTTTAAGATTTTGTTTGAGTAATTCAAGCCAACGCAGATTAAAATCTGTGGCTTCAATGTCAATAAAATAAGACAGTATATCCTGTTTGTTTTCAGGATTCCTTAATACTATTTCAATCTCTTTGATAGATTGCACTGTTTGCTCCATGTTCTCGACATTCAACGGAATCTAACCATACTCGGCCACCGCTGTTCTGTTCTATAATCTTACTTACATGGTTGTACACATACTCAGCAAATTTCTCACAACCTACCGCTGGTAGCACTCTAACGTCTGCAATCTTACCATCCAACAGCATGATTGTTTGAAATTCTGGATCGTCTTCTGCAATGCAAAGTGTGTGATCAAATTGCTTTTTTAACCAAGCCTTGATATCTTTTAATCCTCCAAAGTCCTGCACCCAATTACGATCATCCAGTGTGGTAGCACCGAATACAAATTTAAATGCCAGCGAGTAACCATGTATTAATTGGCAATGCGAGTGTGTGGCTCTCCATTGACGGAATGCACAACTTAATCCTTCTGTGTGGTCGTATGTTTTTGTTGAATAGTATGTCATTATTTTTCTCCTGTTATGACATGCAGAATATTTAAAGTGGGAATGAATGTCTTGAAGTCCACTGTGCTTAATTATGTTAGTGTAACGTACTGCCTGGTATTTTGTCAATATCTAAAGTATCAGCTAGTTCAGCTATTCTATCAGAGAGATGATTGGGTATTTCCATTTTGCCATCGATTATGGCTTTTAAGAAATGTACCAATACCACAAACTCTGGAGTTTTACTTAGAGCTTCTGGATCCACGCCATGTTTTTCCATAGCACTCAACAATGCTTCTGTGGCATCCATTAAACAACTGATACTTTCTTGATGTTTTTTTAACATGTTCTAATTGTAACTGTTATTTAGATTCTGTCAACTGTTTGTTGATGTACTTGGCCATGCCTTCATAGGTTTCTTGAAAAACATTCTTGTGCTGACTCCATTCTGTGGGCAGAGTCCATCCTTCTCGATTTACCACAATCCAACGACAGTTATCCAGTGCCATCAGTCGTTCAAACTGATAGATCCAATAAGATGGATCCACTGGACGTTTGATATACTCATAACCTTTTGTATCTTTGTAGATGTTGTTTACTGCATCTTTTTCCACAGGATGTAGATCAAATCCTATCATGAATATCGCTTTGGGTTTAAAAGTTAAGCCTACCACACCAGCATAAGGTCCTGTGCCCCAATGGAATGGTTCATCCTGCCTCTTGTCTCCTTCGTAGGGTAGATCCGGCAGTGGTTTAACATTCGACCACATGGCAAATTCTGAGTGCCATCTCTGACGAGTGTATATGATGGTATTTTTACCCACTGTGTTGGCAGCTTCTTGACACATGTGACGATCAGCACAAACAAAATAATCAAAATTATAATCACGAAACTGTGCATTACAACCAATCACTGTGCTGAATTTTTTTAAAGGCACAAGATCAAAGCCGAAACGACTCTCGCCGTTGCCGATAATGGAAACAAATTTAGTCATGCGATCTTTCTTTTTTGCCTTAGATACTTCTTCAATTCCTTGTCAGTCACTCTGATGTTGTACTGCTTTTTAAAAAATATGCGGTAGCTGTCCGATCCATATCTACCGATGCCATGCAGGTCCTTGGCATCCACTCCATCCCAATGCAGGAATTCTCTGCTCATCTGTTTTATCCTCTTGGATCTCACACGCCACATGCCCAGGGGCTTGATCAATCTCCTCAGTTTATTTAATGGCGCCCTCGACATCTTTTCCGGGGTAGGCCATAGGTGCAGTATCTGCGGCAGTATCTCCTTGACCTGCTTGCGATAGGTCTGATTGAGGCAGATCACGGCCACCATGTGCTGCCACGGTCCTTTGATCTGTTGCTGGACCATTAGATCCTCTCTAAGTGGTGGTATCTTCGGCACGCTTCCTCACTCGACCGTAAAGGTCTTTCTCTTCCACTATTTTTTTTGTAACTAACTTATCTCGGGGGAAATTTTTACCTGCCACGATAATGCCCTTGTCATTGGCTGCTAACCACTCTTCTTCAAACATCTTCTGTATCTGTCGAGTCATTCGAGTGTGTGATATGTCTGGATTTCGGTCTCGTACTTCCTGCACGAATTTGTATCTCTTTAAACCATTGTTCAATAACTCAGCACAATCTGCCGTTACTTTGTCCGCTAACCACTCATCAGAACGCATTTCCTGTTTAATTTCTTTTTCTTTCTCTCGGTTCTCTTTCAGTTGTTCTCGATCAGTAACACTCTTATCAATTTTAAATTTCTTTTCTACTGCCTGTGCTGTTTTAGCAGAACAATAATAAGTGAACCCATTACAAACAAATGTATTAATTTTATCACATTGATGTCCGTAATCCACTTGATTCTTCTCACAGAACGCTTTTAACTCAGCGTCTTTGCCTGGATTGATTATTGCATCAGCAAATCCCCATGGTTCTGCCACGTTGCCGCCCATGCTGTCTCGGTCATCAGGCAATACAAAATATTTTATAACACTCATTTTTTTCTTTTTAATTTTTTATTATTATTTAATTCTGTTTCAATCTGCTCATTGTCCTGTATCATCCATGATAGATCTTCCTCATCTTCCTCATCTTCAAATTCTATAATGGGTTCTTCTGGTGGTCGCTCTTTCTTAGTAGTCATATTCTTCTTTCACGATCACATTCCATAATAGTTTGTATTGATCCCATGCTTTCTGCAGTGCTGGATATTTTCTTCTAATCCTTATGGCTTCAGTGCCCATCATGTCCATCTCGGCCTGTGCTTGATCCATCAGTTTAGATTGCTCGCTCTTGTACACACATCGACCCCAACCCCCTCCTCGTTTCTGCTCGTACACAGTTTCGCCGCCATCTGGGCTTACGAAGATGGGTCCTCCCCTGCTCGTTCTTTTAACTCTCTTATTCGTTTTT
>Ga0209401_1000741_pt1 | contig 21857 bp, 22 predicted proteins | sample M_140807_MF_Meta_FD_187318 | JGI IMG/M metagenome (GOLD analysis project Ga0209401, IMG submission 187318) | Freshwater microbial communities from Lake Montjoie, Canada to study carbon cycling - M_140807_MF_MetaG (SPAdes) (version 2) | ecosystem: Environmental > Aquatic > Freshwater > Lake... | reverse complement strand
GCTATTTCAATAGGATAACTCCCACTTTGCACCGTACCCAAGGTACCCATGATACCAATTTGATGGTTAGTAGAAAAATGCCCCAAGACTTCTGTAGTGGGACGAATCACACCCAAGACTCTTTTGCTAGGATCGATATGGGGTAAGTCTAGTTGTTGAATATTACGAAGTGCTTTAGCAGAAGCCGTATTGCAAGCAATAATCACTAAAGAGCAACCTTGTTTAAAAAACCAATTCACCGCTTCTAAAGTATATTGATATACCGTTTCAAAAGACCTACTGCCATAAGGGGCACGCGCATTATCTCCTAAATAAATATAATCGTACTGAGGTAATTGTTTTTTCAATTCCTTTAAAATAGTGAGACCACCATAACCGCTATCAAAGACCCCAATGGGTGCTGACATAAAAATTTATTTAAACTAAGAACCTCGTTGTTATGCAACGAGGTTCTATTCAAAAATATTTTAAAAAAGAATTATCCTTTTTTTGCTGGAGCAGCAGCCTTAGTAGCCGTGCCACCTGTAGCCGCTTTGAAAGCATCTTCTACATCCTTAGGCAAGGCCAACTTCAACTTTATAGCAACACGAATGGTTAAGTTGTCTGCAATAGAAGGTTGTGCATAAGGAGATAAAGCGTCTGCCTTTAATACCAAAGTGTATTTATTTTCTGCAACTACTTCACTTAAAGCAGCAGCCACTTTTTGTCTGAAAGGCAATAAAAGTTCTTCCTCTTTTTGTTGCATCATACTTTGTTGGTATTGTTGCCAGTTGATTAACTTATACTTTAATTTATTTAAATCGGTAGTAGCCATTTCAAAAGCTTTTGCTTTTTTAGACAACTCAGCAGAATCTCTTCTAAAAATGCTATCCTTAATTTGATAATCTTTTAATGTGTAGTTGTACTCTTCTTGTAAAGTGTCTTGAGCATAAGATCTAAGCACGGTATCTAATTTTTCTTGGATACCAGGAAATAAAGCAATAACGCTTTGGTCATCAAAGTAACCAATCTTTGTTTGTGCACTAGCACTTGTTGTAAATGAAGCTGCGATAAATAAGATGACAGCTACTAAGAAACCTTTTTTCATACGATGTTATTTTTAGTTGTTGATGCCCAATTCTTTTAAAACGTCGTCGCTTTTATCCAGTTTTGGGTCTGCAAATATAATGGTAATTCCTTCACTTTTATCCAAAATGAAGTCATAAGCCCTTGCAGCAGCCATTTTTTGGACTGCATTATATACCTTATCCTGAATGGGCTTAACCAGTTTTTGTCTTTCTTTAAATAAATCACCCTCATAACCAAATCGCTTTTTTTGCAAATCTCTCAACTCTTTTTCTTTTACAAAAAGCTCGTCTTCTCTCTTTTTTCTTAGATCTTCAGAGAGCATAAATTGCTCAGCCTCATAGTTTTTGTACATTTTATCCAAGGCCATTTGCTTGACATCAATTTCTTGTTGCCAAGCATCTCCTAGGACTTTTAATTTCTTGTCTGCATCCTTATATTCAGGAATCTTATCTAAAATATACTTGGTATTAATAACAGCATATTTTGTTTGTGCCTGACTTGTAAAAAAAGTAGCTAGTCCAATACAAAGGACCAAAATCTGTTTTTTAAGTTGCATGTTCAATTTTTTTTGAAATGAAAATTACGATAAATATTATTCAGGTTCAATACCTAGCATAAAGGTAAATCTTCCAGCATCTTTTAAGGAAGTAGTGCCAGACAATCTGTCTAGTCCTAAACCATAGTCAAAACCTAATAAACCAAACATAGGTAAGTAGAAGCGCATTCCAACACCCACCGAACGTCTTAAATTAAATGGATTGTACTCTTTCATACTATACCAACCATTGGCCGCTTCAAAAAATCCTAAGGCATAAATAGTACTACTTGCTGCTAAACTTAAAGGATAACGCACTTCCACCGCATACTTATTAAATATGGTAAACTTTTGTCTAGAAGATTGTTGATCAGGATTAATTTTAGGATTAGAACTCTCATATACAGGATAACCTCTTTGCGCAATGATATCAAATCCTAATAAAGCAAATTGATTACTTAATCCAGCATCTCCCACTTGAAAACGCTCAAATGGAGAAATAGGCAAGTCACTATTATAAGTACCCAAGAAACCATATTTAGCCGCAAATTTTAAAACAAACTGTTTATTACGGTCTTCTCCCGCTGGCTTACCCAATGGCACATACCACTCACCATTAAAACGCCATTTATGATATTCTAATAATTCGTATGGATTTTTTTTGAAAGCGAAATTTGGATCAAACAAAGAATAAGGAGGTGTTAATTGTGCACTCAATAAAAAAGCGGATCCGGTTCTTGGAAACAAAGGTTGATCCACTGAAGTTCTTTGCAAAGCAAGTCTTAAATTGACATTGTTTACAATACCGTTATTAAAATTGGGAAGATTATAAGGATCAATAGCATAATCCTTCAATGTATACCTTGTATAGTTTAATCCCATGTTCAAAGAAAAATAATCATCAGGCCATGATAATTGTCTTCCAAAAGAAAGCGTAGCACCTGTGGTAGAAATATATCTTGCATCCGCTGCATTCGGATCATACATGCCTGTTAATAAATTATAAGTTTGTCCATACTTCGTATTATATACACTAACAGTAAGTGTATTTCTTTTTATACCACCGAACCAAGGTTCTGTAAATGAAAGATTGGTTGATCTAAAAGCCTTGCCATTACTTTGAACCCTTACACTTAACTTTTGTCCATCCCCCATAGGTAGTGGATCCCAAGCAGCTTTTTTAAATATATTCTTTGAACTAAAGTTATTAAAAGTCACCCCTAAGGTGCCCGTTAGTCCAATATAACCACCCCAACCAGCACTTAACTCTAATTGATCACTCGATTTTTCTTCCACTCCATAATTGATATCTACGGTGCCATCTTCTGGATTCGGTATAGGATCAATTTTAATTTTCTCTTGGTCAAAAAAGTTTAACTGTGCAATTTCACGTTGAGATCTAATTAATAAAGTACGGCTAAACTTATCCCCCGGTAATGTTCTTATCTCACGACGAATTACAAAATCTTTTGTTTTTTCATTACCCGCTATGCGAATTGTTTTGATAGTCGCTTGAGGACCTTCTACAATTCTAATTTCGAAATCAATGGTATCATTATATACAGCTGTTTCAATGGGATCAACTCTAAAGAATAAATAACCATCGTCTTGGTATAAGGTACTCACATCTCCGCCTTCCGCAGTAGGTGTTTTACCCAATTTATTAAATAAGATTTCTCTATTATAAATTTCGCCTTTCTTTATATTTAAAATGACAGACAAAATAGAATCGGAGTACTTGGTATTACCTCTCCAATTAATATTACCAAAATAATATTTACGCCCTTCTTTCATTTGTAAATCAATATTCAAATTACCCCCTGCATTATGATAAACGGTATCTTTTTCAATCACCGCATCTCTAAATCCTAATGAGTTATAATAATCTAATAAGTTGTCTTTACTTTCCTCGTATTTTTTAATATTAAACTTAGCAGAAGAAAGGGATAGCCTCACATACGGATTTAATATTTTTCTTGTCTTGGTAAAAGTTAAAAAACCTTTTTCTGACATATACCTTTCAAAAGTATACGGGCTTGTTTTAACGATGACTGCTTTATCATTAATAGGAAATAAAGTAAGTCTCATTTTTTCATGCACTTCCTTCAAGCTTTTTTTAAGCTTGGTTTCTTCAATTTTATTTCCCCCAAAATTGATATTGTTAATTCTTACTTTAGGCCCTTTGTCTACTACAAACTCTAATAATAAATTATTTTTTCTAGTCGCTTCTTTTCGTTCTTTAATAGTGACTTTGACATCTTGGAAACCTTTTTCAGCATAATATTTTTTGATGCCTTCAATAGCTGTAATTTTCATGTTATCGGTGACCACTCTATTAGGGGTTAAACCGGTTTTACCAGATAATTCATCGATATCCGATCTTTTAACACCCAGAAAGTTGAATTTAGATAAACGAGGTCGCTCTGTTACATTAATTTCTACATCAATTTCTTTACCTACCAAATCAGTTAAATAAATACTTACATCGCTAAAGTAATTTTGATCCATCAACTTGCGAATAGACTTTGCAAAGTTGTCACCGCCTGGAATAGAAACTTCATCTCCAGTATTTAAAGCAGAAAGTGAAAGCAATAAGTTTTCATCAAAATTTTCATTACCCACCACTTTAAGGTTGCGAATCTTATATTTAGTAACTGTTTTTTGATTGAAAATATTGATTAGTTGAACATTAATCTGCGTCACCGAATCTTTAACAGGGGTTTCCTGAGCATAAGAAGTCGAATTCAATAAAAGTATTGATAGTGAACCTATTAAAAAGGGGAGAAATTTATGCATCTGCAAAGGGACTAAACATTTATAATTTTAAAAGTGTCGCAAATTACTCGTAATATTTCAAAGTCTTTGTTAAAAGTGAAAATAAACATATTACTATTTTTCATCATTCGGCACTAGCTGATCGCTGGTTTTACCGAATCTGCGCTCTCTGGATTGGTAATCTAGGATGGCTTTTATTAAATCATCCTTCCTAAAATCGGGCCATCTGGTCTCTGTAAAGTACAATTCGGCATAGGCCAATTGATACAATAAAAAATTACTTATTCGAAATTCACCGCTGGTACGAATCATTAATTCGGGATCAGGAAAATCACTGGTAGTAAGCGCTTCAGACAAAGTTGTCTCTGTAATTTGATCCAAACTTAAACTACCCGCTTTCACTTGACTAGCCATATTTTTAGCAGCTTCTACTAGCTCCCACCTACTACTATAACTTAAAGCCACAATAAGGGTTAGGCCTGTATTTTGAGCTGTTTGAGCAGTGGCATTGTCCAAGGCCGCTCTTGCATGAGGAGGAAGCAAGCTTAAATTGCCAATAAAACGAAGTTTGATATTGTTTTTATGTAAATCGGGGACTTCTTTGGCAATCGTATCCACAAATAAGGTCATGAGGCCTGTTACTTCTTCTTCAGGTCTTTCCCAATTCTCCGTGCTAAAAGCATAGAGGGTAAGGTATTGAATGCCAATTTCAGTAGCTGCCTCTACTACTTTTCTAACACTTATAACTCCTTGATAATGACCAAATAAGCGGTCCTGGCCTTGTTCTTGTGCCCATCTTCCATTTCCATCCATAATAATGGCAATATGCTTAGGCAGTTTGCTTAAATCCAGGTTTTCCATGGTGTAAAATTATGAAAATAACTAGGTTATTTGCGTTTAAAGAAGCTAAATAAAGACTTTTTAGGGCCTTTATTACTTGATTTGCTTGTTTTGCTAAATAGATTTTCCCTTTTGGCTTTAGGCCTTGGATCTGGACCATAAATTCTTAAGAAATTATAGGATAAGCCTAGATTCGCAGAAAAAAATTGATCCTTACCAGAAGTACTGGCTTGGTAATTGGTGCCTCCTTTTGGATAAATGTCTTTATCTCCAAAATGATCTAGTTCATCTGAACTGGTAAAACGATAAGTGAATTCTCCAAAAAAATTGAAGGAGCCCGCAACATTATACTTGAAACCAATATTTAAGGGCATGGTAATGATATTCGGTGCTTTTGTATACTTACCTGTCAAAGTGTTTTTATAATTACTGGTATCTTTTAAGGGAGATAAATAACCCACGCCAAAACCTAAGTAAGGACTGAAACGATATTTTTTATTGCCATTTATAAATTTTAAAAAATACAGTTCAGTCATTAAACTAATGTCTTGATAGGTAGTTTTAAAATATAAACTTCTTCCATGCACATAGGCATTTAAGTTATTAGCAGTAAGTGAATCATAAGCACCTAAAGGAACAATTTCATAATTCAATCTTAGGCCCACATAATCATTTAACTGTCTTTTATAAAATCCACCAAAGTTTAGACTTAGAAATTGTAAGTTAGGCGCCAAGTCTCCATTGTAAGAAGCTTGGCCAGCAAATACGCCAAACTCGCCTTTATTTTCTACTAATTGTAAATACTGCGCTTGTACACTTGTGGTAAAAAATAAAAGAAAAAATAAATAAATAAATTGCTTACGCATGTTTTAGTTTCTTTTATCCAAGCCCCAGGTGAGCTTTGTTCGTAAGGTCGTCAAATAGCTATTCTCATTGAGTCTTATGAAATTAACAGAGAAAGATTCTTTCTTAATAGCCAATTGAATTTGCTTGGGTACAATTTCTTTTCTAGCATCTAAGGCACAAATCAATTCTTCTGTTCTACCTTCAATTTCAAATGAAATCACAGAACTATCGGGCACTATAATAGAGCGAACATTTAAATTATGTGGCGCTACGGGCGTAATCACAAAACTTGCAGAATCTGGAAATAAAATTGGACCATTGCAACTCATATTATATCCAGTAGACCCAGTAGGGGTGGAAACAATTAATCCATCTGCCCAATAAGAATTTAAAAATTCACCATTTAAATAAGTATGAATTTTAATCATTGGAGAGGTATCTCTTTTATGTATGGCAAACTCATTTAATGCATAAGGCGCTGTTCCAAAAATGATAGGGTCTGCATCTAAATGTAGTAATGTTCTTTTCTCAATCACATAAGTACGGTTTACTAAAGCCTCTACCATTATACTCAATTCATCTTTTGAAATAGTGGCTAAAAAACCAAGCCTTCCATAATTTATTCCTAAAATGGGAATTTGACTATCGCCCACAATGGTGACTGCATCTAATACCGTACCATCTCCCCCCAAACTTATTAAACAATCAATACTATCATGTATCGCAGAAAAAGATTTGAAAGCGATGAGCGGTTCTTTACCGGCACTCGCTTGTAAACTAAATTTTTCTAGTAGTTCCTCATAGACATAAATAGTAATAGCATACTTATCCAAGGCCAGCAGTAATGCTTGCAATGATTGTTGCTGATCGATATCAACGCCTCTACTGTATATAGCTACTTTCATCGAAAAAATTTAAAAATTAATACCTGCACGCAAATATAACCCTTTGTCTCCAAGCTGATTCAAGCTGTAATCTATTTTTAATACAAAATCATAAATGCCCACAATATCCATACCCAGCCCTGCTGTTCTAAGCAGCGTATTGGCAAGACGATTACCATTTACAGGTTTTTCACTATAGACATAGCCAAGATGTGTAAAGGCCTTGAGCCAAAATTTATATTTAATAAGGGATACTCGATTAGGTATAAAGCTATTTTTTAAACTGATTGTCCCTAGTGCATGATTAAAAGAGGCTTTTATAATACTAGCCGCATTACCCTCCACGACATAATAATCTAAGCCATTCAATTGCAAATTTCCATAGCCCAATAATTTATTATCGGTATAGTTTTGATTGGGTAAAAGTTTAACCAAGGTATTAGATTCGATAAAAATAAAATTCGATTTTGAAAAAGGATGTGCCCATGTTTTTCTAAGTTGAATAGAACTTAGATTACTATTTTTGGAGAAGCGTTGATACAAAATAAAGTCGGTAGATTGTCCCTTGGTAGGATATGCATTGTAATCAAATCGAATACGGGAAAAAGCCAAGGAGACGTCTAGATAAGAAAATATTTTTTGATGTGTAGGTAAATAATTGGCTTGGTACAAAAAAGCAGAATCACTTATTTCATTTCTCCCTAGGCCCATTTGAAAACTATGTCTTTTAAATAAATTAGGACGGTATAATAAACTAGCATTGGCTCGATAGCCTTTTTGTATAATATCTTGCGTTTTAAAAAAAACTTGCTTGTCTAGTTTCGTTGCAATATTAATTTCTTTCTGTGTAGCATTTTGCCAACCTAAGGCTAATCCATATCGTAATTTTTTATCAATAAAAGGTATTTGGTACTTGAAAATAGACTGTTGCGTATACCCCCTAATAAAAGATGCATTCAATTTATCATTATTACCTGTCACATTGGATTGCCTTAGATTGAATCCATAATTCACTCTATCTAGGCTTCTGTTTTGTTCATTCCACCATTGGTTAAAGTTTCGATCCACCCACCTAAAATAAGGGATGGGAAATAAATACCATCTTTCTCGCACATTAATTTTAATGACTACTTGCAAACTATCTATATACTCCGAGTGCACTGTGACTTGCTCAAACAAAGCAGTATTAAATAATTGTTGTTGTGAGATGGTATCTGCAATAGCTAAAGAATCCTTGGGTATAATAGCTCCCTCATGATAAGGCAACTCTCTTAAAATAATATAGGGTTTGGTTTTCTTATTTCCCTCTATTTGTATGGCGCTAATTTTTATTTGTGCCGTAACTAGGTTTGAAAAAAATAAAAAAAAGGTAGTAAAAAATAATAAATATTTTATTTTATTACACATCTAAATAATTCATTAAATGATGGTAATGGCTTTCAATGTCATTATGAAGTGGAGACTTACCAAAGTAATGTAGTACTTGATAATCGTAACGTTCAAAAGTAGAGATGATAGCAGATGCCTCTTCTTGATTAATTTTTATGGTAATAATCATGGCGCCATTGCTAGGCTCAAAAAAACTATTTAATTGTAAAATTTGTGCATTATTGGTTTCTACCAAACGGCTCATTTCTGCTAAAGAATATTGGTAGGGTGAAATAGATAAAACAATAATAGCCCCATTTTGTGCTGCCCCAATGAAACGGGCTATATTTTCATTTAAAACTTTCTGTGTAATCACCCCCACACATTCTTGCTGCTCATTTAAAACAGGTAATAAAGAAAGTTCATGTTGAGAAAACAATTCTAAGGCTTTTGTAAAATGGGCAGCTCCATTAACACCAATGCGCAACAAACCTTCTGCTATTGTTGCTAAGTTTTGATTTGCCGCAATATCTAATACCGACTCCTTTGATACTAATCCAATAAAATATTCATCTTTTACTAAAGGTAAATGTTGCACTTCGTAATCTTCCATGCATTGCAACACAAAGGAAGCAGTGTCTTCCAAGCGTAGCATGGGAAAACCCTTTACAACCATTTCATTTGCAATCATGTACAATTATTTAGGTAAAGAGCCAAGGAATTTTTCTAAGATAACATTAAACGCTGCAGGAAGTTCCATCATCGGTGCGTGCCCACATTTATCTAAAAAATGTAATTGACTATTGGGAATTAATTTTTTAAACTCTTCTGCCACAAAAGGAGGTGTAACAATATCATTCTTTCCCCAAATTAATAAAGTGGGTTGCTGAATTTGATTCAACTCTTCTGCTAAATTATGACGAATAGCACTTTTCGCTAAAGCAATAATTTTAATGACTTTTAATCTATTTTTTGTGATTTCAAAAACTTCATCCACTAAAGCAGGAGTGGCCACTGCAGGATCATAAAAAGTTTGTGCGGTTTTATTTTTAATATACTCATAGTCCCCTCTTTTAGGATAACTATCTCCCATGGCATTTTCAAACAAGCCACTACTGCCTGTTAAAATAAGAGATTTCACTCTTTCAGGATGTTTTAAAATATATACTAATGCAACATGACCTCCTAAAGAATTTCCTAATAAATGAATATTGCTATAATTTTTATGTTCAATAAAAGAAGCAATATGTTTTTCTAAACCTGATACGGTAGTATGTAAAATATCTAAGTCAAATAAAGGTAATATAGGCACTACCACTTTATGTGTATGTCTAAATTTTTCAATTAAGTCAGCGAAATTACTTAAGGCACCAAAAAGTCCATGACATAGCATTAAGGTTTCTCCTTCCCCCACTTCTAGATATTCAAATTTTTCCTCTTTTATAATCTCGTATTCCATATTTTTTGGATATTGGATAAAGATAGTTAATTCGATTTAAAAAAGGCAAATGTTAGCCCTATGCTTAATAAGTAGTTATGGGATTCATAACAATTATTTAACTTAATAAAAATCAATGAATTATGCCAATTTATACCCTTATTTAAAGGGGTTAGAAAAAGTGGTAAATGTACTTTTAATCGATGGAATCCAAATAGCGGCTTTTTCCATGCAATAAGGCCACCATTTTTGCAGGTAGTCATAGGTGTAAGTCTCTTTCATTTCTGTAGCGGCTACTAGCCCTAATACTTGTAAAAAATAAATCACTGCACTGAGCATAGTGAAATAGATACATCCGTATAAGACAATGCCTAATAATTTATTTAACCAACCTAATAATAACCATTCGGCAGTTTGTTGCAAGAGCCCAGAAATAAATTTTAAAATAATGAGTACTAAAACTAGAATTAGTAAAAAGGAAATAAAGGGTAACCAGTGAGAAGCAATTTGAGTATGTTCTTTTAAAAGTTTAGCTACCCAGCCTGCAAATTGAAAAGCAAGAATTAAACCAATCATTAATGAAAAAAAAGAAATGACTGCTTTAATGAAACCATTTCTATAACCTTGTAAGATGGCTATTATGAAAATAGTACCTGTGAGTATATCTAACCACATACAATTAGGCGCTTAATAAAGTTTTGGCAATAGCTGAAATGACTTTGCCATCTGCCTGACCTGCTAATTGTTTAGTGGCCATACCCATTACCTTGCCTAAGTCCCCAGGACCAGCGGCCCCCACTTGCGTAATAATAGCTTGCACAGCGGCTTTCACGTCATCTTCACTCATTTGAGCAGGTAAAAACTTTTCTATTACAGCAATTTCTTCCGATTCTTTGGTGGCCAAGTCTGCTCTATTTTGTTGTTCAAATATGGCTAAAGAATCCTTGCGTTGCTTTACTAATTTTTGCAATAATTTTAATTCTGCTTCTGCAGATATAGCACCATTCGCACCGGGTTCTGTTTTAGCTTTTATAATCTCTGCTTTAATAGCTCTTAATCCTCTTAACAAAGCTTCATCTTTGTTTTTCATAGCGTCTTTCATTAAAGACATCACATCGGTTTCTAAAGACATAATATTAGTTATTTAGTATAGTTAATTTATTAGAGTTGATTGATGATTCGTTTATTTATTATTTTCTGAAAGTTGACTGGCTCTAAATTTAGTATAGAAAGTTTTAGCAAATTCCTTAAATTCATTGGACAAGGCTTCATCTTGCGTAGCTCTTAAGTAAGCATCGCTCATACCCATTAAATTTTGATAGAAGAAATCGGCCATTTCATCTACCATCATATCCTTGGTCCATAGGTCAATACGAAGTGCAGTTTTATCGGTAGGGTCCCAGAAAGTAAGCATCATCGCACGTGCTTCCTGTGCTTCCGTGGCCGTACTATCGGAGGCAGACCACTTAATATTTTGAGGAATTTTTTGATCGTCTAAACCAATGTTAACCTGAATACTTGACTGATGCATATTAAATATTTTGAAACACAAAAATACAAATTAATTAAATAAGAACCTTATGAACTCTTCAACGTTAGTGGTATTTGAATAAGTCCTGCACTCTTCTTTTCGGTATATAAATCCGTTAGCCACTGCTTACCCATTCTGGCCCTCCCTTGTAGGTATACTTCGTCCTTATAATATAATTTGAAGTGATTAGAGAGTCCTCCTTTTTCTTCAAAACTAAATTGTTCGCCTGCTTGCTGCCATGAAATAGGCATTGCCTCTTTTTGATTTTCATCATTATTAAAAAGTAGTGGTATTCCATACTCAATAGCTATTTCTATGCAGCTGGTTTTATCGAAATGGATATGACTACATAAAATGGCATAGCTTGCTGCTATCCATGATAGCTCCATTTGGGATATAGATTTTATTAAAATAGCCTCTTTAAACTTATAGCCCCTTAATAATATCTCCGCTGCCGCCACCTCTTTTTCATTTTCAAAAATGAAAACCAATGCCATATTGGTTTGTTGCCATTTTTTAAATATTGAAAATTCTTTAAGCATATCCACAAAAGAATCTAAAGGTTGAAAAGCTAAAAAATAATTTGCCCCATTGGTTAAACTATTTTTTGCATCGGCTAAAGCCGCCCATTCATAAATAGGTAAGTTATGAATAGGTAAAAAAGCTTCTTGAATTTTAGTAGCGTAGCCCTTATGTTTATTTTTTAAATAAAGAGAAGCCCATTCATTGATGACATAAGTAGTAACCGATTTTTTAAGAAATTTTTTAAAGATATTAATTAATGACCATTTATGTAGCATGGAAAGTCCTGGCACAAAACTAGGGTGGGATAAAGGAATAAAATAATGTGCAAGCCTATCGCTACCTTTTAAATCTGCTCCAAAATGAATAATGCTAGCATTGGTTACTTCTTTGATTACTTCTTTGATTACTTCTTTGATTAATTTTTCAGCTGCTGTTTCATTTATAATAGTCACTGCCCCATTGTGCTGCTCCAAAGTCAATAAGGGGTCAGGGAGTTTTTCACCTACAATATAAAAATGAATCTCTTTTGCATTCAAACCTAGTTCAATGATATCCAATACCTTCTGGCATAGTAGGGCCCTTGGTATGGTAAACTTTGAACTAGTTAATATAAATAAGCGCATACGCAAAAATACTGCATACTTAACAATTTATCCACCAATCATTTAGGAAGCTTAGTTCCTATTAATAGTCCCCTAACTTTGTTCTATGGCAAAACATTTGCATCAACTTGACTTATTTGGTATGGAAATAGACCAACCCGTGCATATAAAAGCACCGGTTGAAAAAAAGAAGTCTACTGCGCCTAAAGAGGCTGCCACTAAATTAGCGCAAGAAGCTGTTTTACAAGAAGAAAAACTTCCAACAGTTTCTAGAACTCCGATGTCATTTACGCATCATCATGCAAGTAGCAAAAGAGGTAGAAAATCATTTGCTTCAATGGACGCAGATATACATACTTTAAATATTCCAGCCTCCGAAGAATTGGTGAAGAAATTATACTACCCAATTGGTGAAGTAGCCACTTGGTTTAATGTCAATACTTCTTTATTAAGATATTGGGAAAAAGAATTCAAACAATTACAACCTAGAAAAACAAGAAAGGGCGATAGATTATTTAGAGCACAAGACATAGAATTTTTACGCCAGTTGTATTTTTTACTGCGTGAAAAAAAATATTCAATTGAAGGGGCTAAAACTTATTTAAAAAATAATAAAGAAAAGGCTGAAAAAGATATTGCCGTTTTAAATAGTTTAAAAAACATTAAGCAGTTCTTGGTATCACTTAAAGAGTCTCTCTAAAGCATATATATTGCTGATGTAAATTCTATACAGGAGTCGCGAATTGAATTTTGTTATCATTCGCATATTGAATAGCCCTTACATTTACTTTTTCTTTCATGGCTATAAATTCATTGAATGCTAATTCCATACTTACTAAGCACTCAATATGTAAAACATGGCATTGCTTGCCTGCCTCTGAAACATAGACTTGTACATTGTTCACATGATTAAGCTCGCTTATTTCATTTTGTAAATACTGGCTATAAGCAGCTAGTTGAGATGCTGAAGTAGCAACACTTAATTGTAAGTCTAATTCAATTTTACGTTCCGTTCTTAAGCTAATATTATCTACAATATTGTCTACCATTTGTTTATTAGGCACTGATATATAGGTTTTGTCCTGTGTGCGAATGCGCGTACTGCGTAGTCCAATTTTTTCAATCGTACCTGTAAAATTATTTACTTTCACTAAGTCCCCAATGGTAAAAGGCTTGTCAAAGAAAATAATAAAAGAGGCTATAATATTTTCCAAACTTTCTCTCATAGACAAGGCCACAGCGGCTCCTACGATACTTAAGCTAGTCACTAAATTGCCAATATTTTCATTAAATACATAATGTAGTATCAATAAGAAGCCTATGATGTATAATATGACTTTAAAGAAATCTCTAAAAAATAAAACTAGTTGGTCGTCGGTTTGATCCTTGGTGAGTTTTGCTTTTTCTTCTAATATTATGGCGACAAATTCTAGGGTTCTTAAACAAACACGAATAAATAAAATTATAAAAAATAATTTCACCACCGCCTCAACAAATACCTGAAGGGTTAATTTGTATAAATGGATATTCCAATCAATGGGAAAATTTAACTCATATAATGCTACAACAGCCACCACATAAATTAAAAACTGTTCGATAGGAATAATTAAACGGCGTACATAATTTTTTCTTAAGTCCGAATGATTTTTTTTATCAATCCAGGTATAAATTAATTTAGCAAAAAATCGAGAGATAAACCTTTTTACAAGAAAGGCCACTATAAATACAACCCCAATGACTATATAACTGCGTAAAGAATTGTTTAAAAATTGTTGATCCAAATTCATAACTAGTATTTTTTAAGCTTCTTTCCAATGAAGTAATTGTAAGTCCTTTCCATCAAATACAGCATAACTATTTGACCTTAACCAATCTCCTAAATTAATGTAACGACTGGTTTCATTAATAGCTATGTCTAAAGCATAATGCCTATGGCCAAAAATAAAATAATGAGCATTGATCTCTTTTGCTTTTTGCTTCGTGTAAATAATTAACCACTCTTTGTCTTCGCCCATAAATACTTCATCTGAAGTACCGGTCTTCGCCCTACTCTTGCTGCTAAAATAATTGGCGAGTTGAATACCTAAATCTGGATGTAACCAACCAAACAACCATTTACATAAAGGGTTGGTGAATATTTTTTTCATAAACTTATAGCCCTGGTCTCCAGGCCCTAGTCCATCTCCGTGTCCAATAAAAAACTTTTTTGACCCCAGGGTAAATTCACGTGGTTCAAAATATATTTTTGCATTTAACTCCTCGGTTAAATAATCTTTCATCCATAAATCATGATTGCCTGTAAAAATATGCAGCTCAATACCTGCATCAGCTAAGTCGGCTAAACAGCCCAGTATTCTCACAAAACCTTTAGGGACCACGGTTTTGTATTCAAACCAAAAATCAAATATATCGCCTACAATAAATATAGCAGCAGCGTCCTTTTTGGCATTTTGTAAAAACCTTACTAAACGTAGTTCACGTAAATTACTTTGGGCTTTATTAGGGGCTCCTAAATGGAAATCAGAAAGAAAGTAAATTTTTTTACCCGGCACCCAATCCATGTAGTTGCTTATTTAATTTATAATACTGTTTCTATATAATAGTGTATCTGCTAAAGTTACTAATCTAATAACTTATCTACTAAAAAACAGTAGACTTCTTTGGGACCATGCACACCTACTACTAAGGTTTTTTCAATATCGGCTGTTCTACTGGGTCCAGTGGCATAACTTATCATAGAAGGAAGGGCATCTGATTCTGCTTTAAAGGCAGCTAAGCTATCACTAATATCAAAAACCAATTGATGAGTATAGGCAATGCAAATATGTATGGGCGCATACACACTTGAAGTTCTTCCACTTAGTTGTTGGCTACTTAAAACAATCGTGCCTGTTCTTGCTATTAAATGATCACATAAAGTAATGGCTGCATCACAGCCTGCTAAATCATCGGTAGTGACAGGATCAAAACTAAATTCTTTCATATCATCTAACCAGCCCGATTCTCTAGAATAAATTTTCTCCCATTTATGTGAATGAATGAGTTGTGTTAATTGCTTTACCAATTCACCTTCATCGCTACAGTAAACAAATTTGCCTAGTAGCTCTGTAAATTTTTGCGCAAAGCCAATGGCTAATTCTTGTTCAGTAGGAATAAAAATAGGTCTATCTGCAATTTGATCAGGGAAAGGAACGGCCACAGGCTTTTCTAATGCCTGTTTAATTTTTTGTAAAATTTTCGTTTTCGCTCCTTGTGATTCCATTTACAACTTATTTGTTATTATCAGTCGCCTCTGCTGCATGAATGGTTGCTTTTGCGTTTTCAATCAAGTCTTCTGATTGATCTGCAGGCGTTACAACAGTTGTTTCAGTAGGTGCAAATTGATTATCTGCGTCTGCAGTGACTGTTGTTTCCTCAAGAATTTTCTTCTCCTCAAACGGACGGTCACCTATCAGTTCTTCTACATCAGATTTATGCAATACTTCTCTCGTTAACAATGCTTGCGCCACTTTTTCTACTTCTTCTTTTTTAGATTGTAATAAATCTATAGTTCTGTGGTAAGCAGCGTCAATCATTTTACGCACTTCTTCATCAATAATTTTTCCTGTCTCTTCGCTGAATGGTTTTTGGAAAGTATTTTCTTGACTAGGGTCGTAGAAACTTACATTACCAATTTTTTCATTCATACCATAAGTTGTCACCATAGAATATGCCATCTTGGTAATTTGTTGTAAGTCGTTAGATGCTCCTGTAGATATTTTACCAAAGAAAATTTGTTCTGCAGCGCGACCGCCCAATGTCATACACATTTGATCGGTTAGTTGTTCAATGGTATATAAGTATTGTTCCTTAGGTGTGTACTGTGCATAACCCAGTGCAGCCGTACCTCTTGGCACAATGGTTACTTTTAATAAAGGATAAGCATGTTCTAAGAACCAACCACAAATAGCATGTCCTGCTTCGTGGTAAGCAATCACTTCTTTTTCTTCTTTAGAAATAATTTTATTCTTTTTCTCTAAGCCTCCTATCACTCTATCAATGGCGTCTTGGAAATCTTTCATTTCTACACCTGTCTTTCCTTTACGCGCAGCAATTAATGCAGCTTCATTACACACATTGGCGATATCAGCACCCGCAAATCCTGGTGTTTGTTCTGCTAATTTATGTACATCCAAATTTTCAGAAACTTTAATAGGACCTAAATGCACTTTAAATATTTCTTCACGTCCTTTTACATCCGGGCGGTCAATAGAAATTTGACGATCGAAACGACCTGGTCTTAATAAAGCAGAATCTAATACATCTGGACGGTTGGTTGCAGCTAGGATAATAATTCCAGTGTCTCCACCAAATCCATCCATCTCTACTAATAATTGGTTCAATGTATTTTCACGCTCATCATTACTCATCATGGCGTTCTTGCCACGTGCACGACCAATGGCATCAATCTCATCTATAAAAATAATACAAGGTGCTTTTTCACGCGCTTGTTTAAATAAATCACGAACTCTACTTGCACCCACACCCACAAACATCTCCACAAAGTCGGAACCACTTAAACTAAAGAAAGGTACTTGCGCTTCTCCTGCCATCGCTTTAGCTAATAAAGTTTTACCTGTACCTGGAGGGCCTATTAACAAAGCTCCTTTAGGAATTTTACCTCCAAGGGCTGTATATTTTTTAGGTTGTTTTAAGAAGTCAACAATTTCCATTACTTCTTCTTTGGCTTCTTCTAGTCCTGCAACATCAGCGAAAGTAATATTTACCTTGGTACCACCTTTTTCAAATAAAGTAGCCTTCGATTTTCCTACATTAAATATGCCACCTGGACCACCTCCACTTCCTCCGCCGCCGCCCATCTTGCGCATAAGTACTACCCAAACTACTACAATTAATACTACAGACAATACAGCATTAGCAATAGGACCAAACCATTCTCCTTCTTTCACTGCGTTCTGTGGTACTTCTTGAATATTTTTTTGTTCGTAGAAACGTTGTAATCTTTCGTTGAAACTATTCCAGTCTGTTACATTAAATTCAAATAAAGGCACATTTTTTATTTTAGCCTTATCCATTTTACGTTTTAGTTTTTGAACGTAAAAGTCTTTGTCAATGCTATCGGGTTTAATATAAACACGCACTAACTCTTTATTTTGAATCAAATCAATTTTTTCTACGTCACCCCCTGTTAACATCACTTGCTTAAATTCAAGCTCTGATGTAGAAGTAATATCTGGAGCTGTTTGAAAGAAACGAGCAGATAATAATGAAATGGCAATTAAACCATAAATCCAATATATGTTGAACTTGGGTATTTTGGGTCCGTCTCCTAAAGGAGATCCTTTCTTCTTTTTATTTTCAGGTATCATTGGTAGCTATTAGTTCTTGGTGTTGTATAAATAATGTATAAATGCTTGCTTAATTGGATTTGCCCAACATCAAGTAACAATTTTTTTAAAAATAAGTTTTAAAGATCATGCATTTTTGCATCTGCATCGCTCCACATGTCTTCTATTTGATAAAAATGTCTAGATTCTGGATGCATTACATGCACTACTATATTGATATAATCGATAAGTAACCATTGCGCAGCAGTTTGTCCTTCTGTTTTATAAGGCATTTCTCCACATTTCGTTTTGACTTCAAACTCAATAAAATCGGCAATGGCCTTTAATTGTGTGGTATTACTAGCTTCACAGATAATAAAAAAATCACTGGTGGACTCAGGGATTTTCTTTAAGTCTAAACTAATAATATTGGTACCCTTTTTATCTTGGATAGCCTGAATAATAGTTTTAAAAATTTTTGAGCTGCGGGTAAGTTGTAATACCGTTGATTTTTTACGGCTTTTAAGTGTTGAAAGTGGTTCCAATGATTCTTATATTTAGTTGTTTAATACTTGTTATTTGAAACATTTTAAGGTACTAAAATGATTCTAAACTAACTTTACAAAAATAGCAATTCTTTGTTACCTGCCACGCCAAATATCCTATTAGGGGAGCCGCTCATCGAACTTACTACTATCCCTAGTACCAATATCTATGCCATGGACCAAGTTCACCAAGGTTTGGCCCTATCTGGCAGTTGCTATACAGCTGATTTTCAAACTGCTGGAAAGGGTCAGCAGGGCCGAAACTGGGAGAGCGAAAAAGGGAAAAACTTGCTTTCAAGCTATGTTTTGGAGCTAAAACAGTTAAAAACAGGTAAAATTTGGACACCTGCCGATCAAATTGGGTTTTCTGCAGCTATAGCTCTAGGGGCAAGGGCCTTTTTTGCAGCATTTGCAGGAGAACAAACCAAAATTAAGAAGCCCAATGATATCTATTTTAGTGACAGAAAGGCAGGGGGAATACTGATAGAAAACCTAGTGAGGGGGAAGGACTGGACCTGGACTGTAATTGGAATTGGCATGAATATGAACCAAAATTCTTTTTCACCAATGTCTGCCAATCAAATAGCCTCAAATCCTATTTCTTTGCAAGAAATAACGAATCAAAATTGGGATCTAAAAAAAATGCAAAAGCATTTAAGCGAAGCATTAACAAAGTCCATTCAAAATTGGTTAATGGAGGGCGATGAAAAAACCATTCAAGCTTTTGATGCCCACTGTATAGAAATAAAATAATAAATTAACTATGAGTATAAAATTAACAGAACATTCTAAAGGCGGTGGTTGTGGATGTAAAATTTCACCGGCCATACTTTCAGAAATATTAGCGGCACATAATGTAGGTGCGAAAACCAATGTAAAAAATTTACTAGTAGGTAATGATAGTAGAGATGATGCAGCTGTTTATAAGTTAGATGAAAAAACGGCGATGATTAGTACCACCGATTTTTTTATGCCCATTGTTGACGATGCATTTTCTTTTGGACAAATTGCTGCAGCCAATGCCATTAGCGATGTATATGCTATGGGAGGTAAACCCATTTTTGCATTAGCCGTATTGGGTTGGCCATTAGCTACACTGCCTGCAAGTGAGGCTGCTAAAGTAATGGAAGGTGCAAGAAAAACTTGTACGGAAGCAGGTATTGTGATTGCAGGAGGACATAGTATTGATAGTCAGGATCCCATTTTTGGATTAGTAGTCAATGGACTCGTTGACATAGAAAATTTAAAAAGAAATGATACGGCTCAGGAAGGGGATGTATTAATATTAACCAAGCCATTGGGTGTGGGCATTATGGCTACTGCACAAAAAAGAGCCGTGTTAACAGAGGAAGATTTAAGTTTTTTAGTGAAGCAACTCACCACCATTAATAAAGCAGGTGAAGCTTTAGGAAAAATAAAAGAAGTACATGCCATGACCGATGTAACAGGTTTTGGATTACTTGGACATTTAACTGAGATGATGGAAGGAAGTAATTTATCGGCGTCTATTGAATATAATAAATTACCTATTATACCAGCTGTTAGAAATTATATCGCACAAAAAACAATACCTGGTGCAACTGCACGCAATTGGAGCTCTATTAGTGATGGCGTGGTTTTGGGCGCTGGTGTAGATGAAGCAGAGGCCAAATTATTATTACCGGATCCTCAAACCAATGGTGGTTTATTAATTGCCGTAGCGCCTTCTGCATTAAAAGAAGTACAAACTATTTTACAAGAAATGGGTATTGAATATACTGCATCCATTGGTGAATGCACTGCAGCAAAAGAAAAAAGAATTTATATTAATTAGAGAGTACTGCATCTCCATTAAAGGGCATACTTATTCAAAAATAAGATGCCCTTTATTTTTGATTTGATCGGGTGTTAGTTCAGCCACTAATTGCACGCCTTTAATACCGCGCACGGTTTGCAAGATATCATTTACTTTTTCATCTTCAATCCACTCCCCTCTTATCCACCAAATAAAATCCATGTGTTTTAATTCGGGCAATAAATATTCGCCATCAAATTGATTATGGTAAACAAAATGGTGAATAGAAGTATTCGGCTCATTGCCTTCATACATGGAAAAATAATAAGTTCTATTTTTTCTCTTTAATGCAATTTCATGATTGGGATTGAATCTAAATTCAAAACCCATGTATTGATTCAATAAAATGCAGAATTGATAATTCTTAATAGGCGCGGTGATACCTAAAATACGAGAGCCCTCGAAATCGCTTTCGTTAATGGCGTCTTGGTCTAAAATTATTTTACTGCTCATAATAATATTAATATCCAAAGTTAAATAAAGCAGCTAGGAAATAGATGCCTAATTTAAAATATCTTAAGCATGACCAAGGTCAGTATTCAATCAAGGCTCAATTTCTGAATTCGTAAGTAATAGCCAATCATAAACCATAGCTTTGCCACCTCATGAATGCCGGTATACATATTGCTTTAGTGGGAAACCCCAATAGCGGAAAAAGTTCACTTTTTAACGCGCTTACCGGTATGCACCAAAAAGTAGGCAATTTCCCAGGCGTAACGGTAGACAAGAAAACAGGCCAAATGCCTTTAGCAGGAAACCCCACCACCCTAATTGATTTACCCGGTACTTATAGTTTTTACCCCAAAAGAGAAGATGAGTGGGTGGCCTATAAAGTACTTATGGGTGTAGATGAAGAAGTCAAAACAGATTTAATTTTACTCATAGCCGATGCAAGTAATCTAAAAAGAAATTTACTTTTTTGTTCGCAAATTATTGATTTAAAAATTCCGGTGGTTTTAGCACTCACCATGAATGACTTGGCCGCTAAAAAAGGAATTAAAATTGATATTGCAGGACTCCAAGAAGATTTAGGTATTCCCGTAGTAGCCATTGACGCTAGAAAAAATAAAGGACTTACAGAATTAAAAACGGCTTTGACCAATATTATTCAAACTACGCGTTCAAAAAATCAAGCGAGTTTTATTGATAATAAAAAATTGGCGCCAGCAGCCATTGACGCCTTTAAAAAATTATATCCTACCCATAGCGATTATGCAGCCTTGCATTATTTAATGCATCACGAAGCATTTCCATTAGATAAAGAAATGCAGCAGGAAATTGAGCAAATTGAAATTGACAACGATTTCAATCATACCAAAACCCAGGCTCAGGAAATATTAGAACGATATAGTCATATAAGTGAGATAATGAAAACAAGGGTGACTACCCCAGACCCTAGAGCTAATAAAAAAAGATCTGAAAAATTAGATTCCATTTTTTTAGATCGTATAGGGGGTTATGCTATTTTACTTTCTGTATTGTTTGTTTTATTTCAATCGGTTTTTTGGATGGCGAAATTTCCCATGGATGGTATTGAATGGATATTTACTAATTTGACTACTTATTTAAACACAGTGCTACCCAATGTTTGGTGGGAGGACTTGCTCGTGAATGGACTAGTAGCGGGTATTGGAGGCATTGTAGTATTCGTGCCGCAAATCATGATTTTATTTGGATTGATTACTTTATTAGAAGATACGGGTTATATGGCGCGGATTAGTTTTTTAAGTGATAAGTTG
>Ga0209401_1000740_pt1 | contig 21887 bp, 38 predicted proteins | sample M_140807_MF_Meta_FD_187318 | JGI IMG/M metagenome (GOLD analysis project Ga0209401, IMG submission 187318) | Freshwater microbial communities from Lake Montjoie, Canada to study carbon cycling - M_140807_MF_MetaG (SPAdes) (version 2) | ecosystem: Environmental > Aquatic > Freshwater > Lake... | reverse complement strand
AGCCTTATGATGGAGGAATACCACGCTAAATTCCACGGTTGGGAAATCTCGGCACAGCGTGATGAAAAATCAGGACAGGTTATTACCACAGTTGGCATGCCACAGTTTCCTGGACTTGAGCAAGTGCTATCTACAGCAGAAAAAATGTACGGCTTTGTTAATCAAGGCACCAAGTCACGTTAATAGTTAGTGCCTAGCACTGTAGGGCCTTAGGGCCCTATTTTTATATCCAATCCTTAGGCTTTAGATAACGTTCGTATAACGTAGCTTCTGGAGTGTTGGGCTCTGGTCTGTAGTCATAACTCCAAGAGACATTGGGCGGCATGCTCATTAGAATACTTTCTGTACGGCCTCCACTCTGTAGTCCAAACAATGTGCCACGGTCCCATACTAGATTAAACTCCACATATCTACCACGGCGATAGGCTTGCCATGCTCTTTGCTCTGGACCATATGCTGTGTCACGTCTACGCTGTGCAATAGGCAACCATGCAGTTAAAAAGTTATCACCCACTGCTCTAGTTAATGCAAATGCTGTTTCAAAGTCTGGTGTGTCTAAATCATCAAAGAATATGCCGCCTATGCCTCTAGGTTCATTTCGATGTTTGAGGTAAAAGTATTCATCACAGGCCTTTTTATAGTTGGTATAGACATCCTCACCGTATGGTCGTAGTGCATCGCTACAAGTACGATGAAAGTGTTCAGCATCATCATCAAAACCATAGTATGGTGTTAGGTCCATACCACCACCAAACCACCAAGTTGCTGGTTCATTGTTAGTGGCCTGTGCCACAAAGAAGCGCACATTTAAATGTACAGTTGGTACATATGGGTTGAGTGGATGAAACACTAGACTCATTCCCATTGCTTCCCACTTTCTGCCTATTAGGTGTGGGCGTGCTGCTGTGGCTGATGGTGGTAGTTGATTACCAGTTACATGACTAAATCCAACCCCACCTCTCTCAAGTAGTTCTCCGCCTTCAAGTATGCAAGTTATACCATTACCAGATGGCTTGCTCCATTCGTCTGCTTTGAATTTGGCATCACTTTCGTTCATTTCCAACATATAAACTATGTTCTGTTGTAGTCCAAGTAACCAAGTTTTAACTGCTTTTGAATCAATCATGCTTGTTCCTTCCTCTACGCATGTTAGCTTGCCATCTGGCTAATTGTGCTTTACGCCCTGATCCATGACCTATCTTATCCAATGAACTCAAGCTGGCTTTTTTAGGTATACCATGTCTAGCACTATCGCCTTTGTCTTGGGGATTACGTCCATCAGCAAAATTCTCATTGGTCCGTTGATACTCTGATGTTTCACCATCATGATCAACATGCCAAGCATAAAACTTAGTATGTGGGTAGACTTTTTTAAGATTAATAAAACTATCTAAATTTGGTACGCTGTCATCATACATGATAACTTTATTGAAACTATTCTGATCCATTAAATTTCTAATGATGGCAGCTTTCTTTTCATCTATTGCTATTGATCTTGTATCATTACCTGCACGATACACATGCACTTTGTCCATGTCTACCTGCCATTGTTTAAAAGTATTTAGGAAAGTATCTCTGTCATCAAAATCTGCACGGGCTGTGATCATAACAACTTTATTACCAGTAGCAATGTCATCACGCAACTGTTGTATCATAGGCACAATTGGTTTGGCATTATCAAAAAACTCTCGAGCATTTCTAAATGCACCAAAGTCAAACTGTTCGCCTGGGCCTAATTTATAATGCGTAAATTCATGACTGTTTAATTGTTTAACTACTTTATTATCCCTAACCACCTTGACTCTAGTATTGGTATGAACTAGTGTATCATCAATGTCAAAGATCACTAATTTGTTTACTTGGCCATGTCGCTCATCCAACCTATCTAAATAGTTTTTCATTTTGAATAAACCATCCTGATCTAGGTCATCCAAATATCTATGTCCAGCAACGCGTCTAGTTAGTTTTAAAAAGGCTGGCTCATCGTCCCATTTAATACCTTTCTTATCTGCTATTTTATGTATACTCTTTGGTGTTAGTTTTTTCTTTTGGCTCTCTGCCAATATGGTAGCGTGTTGGAATAGTTCAGGATTCATCTTAGCCCATAGACGCATGACCACAGCAGCTTTGGCATTGGCTTCATTCTCTTCATCACTGCCATCTCGGCCACTGTCTGGTTTTAATTGTCCATTGATGTCCTGTTTGAAGTGTACCATTTCATGTGCTAGAGTACGTAGCACATCCATAATATGTCTATTACCAATGTTGATCTCTATGCCTTGTCCTGGCATGTATCCACCAAAGCTGCGACGTTGACTGGCCAGCTTGGGGTTTCTATGTAGTTTAATTTTAGGTGGCTCTTTCAAGCCTAGTTTTTGACTGGTAAACTTCACAAAGGCCTTGATGATAGGTTCACTACCATCATCTGGGCGAGGCTTGTCAGTCAATTCAAAAAATTTCATATAAAACGTGTGCTTTTAGGTTGTTGATCAGGATGTGTACCTTCCATACGGGCCACACAATTAGGACATTCGCAAGTGGCGCATTCACATTCTTTACATTTAGGTTTGTTGCAATGATGTGCATGTCCACATAGTCTACATGGAGTGAATAGGGTTTCAGTACCTTCCTCATCAATTAGGTCTACTATACTAAACATATCAGTTCCTTGTTTAATTAATTATTTAATTAACTCCAAGTACCGTTGGCTGAATCAGCTCCAATTGGTCCTATGGGTAATAATTTAACGTAAGCGCCAGCTAGAACGCTCCATGTTATAGGAGTGTTTTGATCTTGGCTAATCATAAAGTTTAGTGAGCCGCCTGTGGTCACATCAATAGTACCCCAAATAATATAATGTGCAAAGGCGTTATTAGTATCTGCCACTGCCTGTGCTGTGGTAAACAATGAAGTTAAGTTCTTACTCATCATGGTAATACCAGCTGTATATCCATCAACCGTGGTGGTCTTGTTGCCAATCACTGTGTAGTTGTGTTGTGCTAGTACTAGGCCGCCATTTGCAGCCAATGCATAACTTAGCACACCTGCTTTATTGGCCTGTAAATTAAACACCATCTCATATTGATAACGTGTGTTAGAAATTACGGTAACTCCATTAGTCAATCCAAATGGACTGAGCAGTGTATTTTTAGCACTGGTCAATGTATATGCAGCATTTTGAACATAGATCAGTATGTTAGAGTTTAAGTTACCGTATGTTGATCCAATTCCTTGTATACCTTGTATACCTTGGGCAGCTTGTGTTCCTTGTATGCCTTGACTGGCCTGCATACCTTGTATGCCTTGTATGCCTTGATTACCAGTTGATCCATAAGTACCTTGAGTACCTTGAATGCCTTGGCGTCCTTGTATACCTTGTGTACCCTGTGTTCCTTGAGCACCGTCTGTACCTTGTGTTCCCTGTATACCTTGTATGCCCTGAGTACCCTGTGTACCTTGACGTCCTTGGATGCCTTGATTACCCAGTATACCTTGTGTACCTTGTGTACCTTGTAGGCCAGTATCACCAGTTGCTCCATAAGTACCTTGCGTACCTTGTATACCTTGCGTACCTTGTGTACCCTGTGTACCTTGTGTACCTTGTGTACCCTGTGTGCCTTGGATGCCCTGTTGACCTTGTGTACCTTGTGTACCCTGTATGCCTTGGCGCCCTTGTATACCCTGTTGACCTTGATTACCTTGATTACCTTGTATACCTTGTATACCTTGATTACCTTGTATACCTTGATTACCTTGTGTACCTTGTGTACCTTGTGTACCTTGTACGCCTTGTACGCCTTGTAGACCTTGCTGTCCTTGTACGCCTTGTAGACCTTGCTGTCCTTGTACGCCTTGTGTACCTTGTGTACCTTGAGGACCAAGAATATCTCCTACGTCATTCCACTGTGATCCGTCCCAAAAGTATAAGCTACCATCAACTATATTAAGATATCCATCACCTATGTCGCCAGTATAAGCATTAGGGTATCCAGGCAAATCAGTAATAACACTAACCGATCCCAATATTCTTACACTTGTCCCGTCTAGACCTTTAATACCTTGAGCACCGTCTGTGCCTTGTGTACCTTGTGTACCTTGTATGCCTTGTGTACCTTGTGTACCTTGACGTCCTTGAATACCTTGATTACCAGTAGTACCTTGTGTACCTTGAATACCTTGCGTACCTTGAGCACCAGCTGTACCTTGTGTACCTTGTGTACCTTGTGTACCTTGCATACCTTGAGCACCAGCTGTACCTTGTGTACCTTGCACACCTTGTATACCTTGCACACCTTGTGATCCAGCATTACCTTGTGTACCTTGGGCTGCCTGTGTGCCTTGTATACCTTGTGTACCTTGAGAACCTGTTTGACCAATGTCCCCAGTTGCTCCATAAGTACCTTGTGTACCATTTTGTCCTTGTACACCTTGCGTACCCTGTGTACCTTGATTGCCTGTTATACCTTGAGCACCTTGTTCACCTGTTGTGCCTTGTAGACCTAATGTACCTTGAGTACCTTGACGCCCTTGTATACCTTGATTACCTGTTATACCTTGACTGCCAAAAGTGCCTTGAAATCCAGTAGTCCCTTGGAATCCTTGTATACCTTGAAATCCGTCCGTACCCTGTATACCTTGTATGCCCTGGCGGCCTTGGCGGCCTTGTGTACCCTGTGTACCTTGTACGCCTTGTGATCCATGTATGTCACCCACATCATTCCATTGTGCGCCATCCCAAAAATACAGACTGCCATCGACTATGTTAAGATATCCATCACCAATATCACCAAGATAACTTGTAGGATAACCAGGTAGTTCAGTTATGTCACTGACTGAACCTAATATTCTTACACTGGTTCCGTCAACGCCCTTGACGCCTTGCAGTCCTATATCGCCTTGTACACCCTGTAGACCCTGTATGACTTCGGGCTTGTTCTTAATGTAATCTAATTTGGTATTGTCAGTTTGATCCCAATCACTTTGAATGGCTGCTGTAATTTGTCTAGTGTTATCTCTAAATGTTATGCCAGATTCTGTGTCTACTGCACCAACGAAAGATAATCCTGTACTATCAACCGTGGCCGACTTTTGAATAGTTGCAGAACCAACAGGAGCATTTTGAAACACAAACTTAGTACCTGCTGTAGTATCAGTAAAGTTTTCAGCAGCCACAGCATCGAGTCTACTAATACCATTCACATAGCCAGTAGTTCCCCAACCCACAGCTGAAAAACGTGACAGCACATCACCAGCAACCATAGCACTAGGTTCATCCACTGTGCCACGTGCGGCTCTGCCTGCATACAATGGATAAGTGCCTACACCAAAGCTATCTGAACTTATGCGCGAACTCTTACCATCTTGAGCTGTTAATTGAATTAATGTGCCATCATATAGTGTGGCACGTGGTTGCGTATGACCATTATTAGTACCAACAATACTTAATGTGGATTTGGTTGGGTCCGAACTAACTGAACTATATATGGCTGTTAGCCCCTCTCTATTAACATCAAATACTGTTCTACCTAAATTGTTTCTTATTCTAATTGGTCGATTAAAATCCACATAGCCTGTGGCATCTGTTGAACCAACTACTATATCTCGAGTAGGATCGGCAATCTTAATTTGATTATCCACCAATGTGAACTCACCTACACTAAGGCCTGCACCATTCTGAACATATAACAAATTGTCCCTAGCACCAATGGCAATATCCTTACCCAAGGTTTCATCAAATATATAGATAGTGCCTGGACCTAAATAGATACTTTTCCAACGTTTGGTAGGTGTACCAAGAGTACTAATGTTATTGGTCACTGGTACTATATTGGTGTTAACAATAACATCGCCTAGCCCTTGACTATCTAAAAATATATCACTGTCCGTCGAACTTTGAACGTTAAAGTTAGCTTTGGTTAATGGTCGTAATAGATCAAACTTGGCTCCAGTTAATGGCAATACCTGTCCCAATGAAGATAGATCCAATCCTACAATAATATAATTACTCCACTCGGTAGGATCACCTTCTCCAGCTAATCCTCGATCCCGTACCACACTGGGCACAATACCTACACCAGTTAATATGTCATTAATTTCAATAGCACTGATAGGAATACCACTAGTTCCCGGCGCTAATTCAAACACGGTCCATGGTGCAACAACTCCATTTATGTTTCCATAAGTGCCAGTTAATAAGTCATCATCTGGGCCTGTACTGCTGTCCACTATACTGACTAATTCATACTGCGTAATATAGGCTTCAATATAGAGATTGCTGTTTAAGATATTACCATTGTCGCCTACTTTAAGACCGGGCACTTGTACACTGCCACTGCCATCAGGGTTGAGTATGATATCAGTATCAGGCACCGTACCTGATAATGTCTGCAAATCTTCACCATTGATTACAAAATTGCCTAGGTCAAGACTGATCCTACCTTCGCCATCAATATAAACATTGTCTCCAGTCTTGACGCCACCTAGTCTAGTATCTGTGGCAGGTAATAAGGTATAATCACTTTGACCACCTCCAGCAATAATAGTACCACCAGGAGTGACGGTGTCTAATTGTATACGTAGGGTGTTGGTGTTGCTGTCATACCAAATACGGTTGAGCTCGCCTATACGAGTATTGCCGTCTGGATAACTATGGAAACTGGTGAATAATTTTTGTGTGAAGGACACGGGCTACTCCCTATCCCTCGAAGGGCTCGTCTTCGTCTGCTACTATGGCTGTGAACTTGTCTGCTTGATTAGGCAATCCTGCCATCTTTTTCATTATTTCTATTTTTTGTTGTAATGGAGGAACCATTACTGGATTTGGATCCAATTCTGGATCTTCATGCTCGTGTTCATCATGTCCTGGCATTTCCACCGTTTGATGACCACCGTGGATATTAACTTCTACGCCGTCATTGTGCTCTTCCTCACCATCCATAGAGGATAACATATTCACAACGTCTCTTAAAAATTCTGCTGCTCTCATAATGTTATTTAGTAATTATTCTTACTTATGATTATACTAATCTTTCAATACAGATCGTATTATCATTATAAAGATAACCTATGTGCATTGTGACGCGGTAGGCTCTATTGTTAGTTGTATCTGTAATAACATATGTTGCTAAATCACCAGCACCAACAAAGTCCCAACCGAACATTGATGTCGACGGAGTGGTAGTTATATTCACACCAGCTGTTGAGCCACCTGTACCACCAGCAATAGCATAGGTACCGGCTATACGTATATTAAAAGATCCCGATACTGCGGCCAAACTCAATCCACGATTACTGCTAGTTGTCACTGTGGCTTTTAAGTTGTCCATTGTGACAAATGTGCCAGCATTGACTAATGCACTTGACCCAACACCGGATATGCCTTGTACACCCTGTACACCTTGCACACCATTTACCAGTGCAACAAATAATGCATGTAGGTTGGCAAACCCAGTTGTACCAGTGCCTGCGCTAGATACTAACTCTACAGGAAAACTCCAATAACTGGTAGCTGTACCTGCATTGTAATTTGTCGGTGAGCCAGTGATTCTCCAAGTTTGATAGTTAGAGCTTACGTTAGCATCCTGAACTGTGAACTTTTCTGTAGGTCTTAACAAGGCTAAAAAGATATCAATATCAACGTTAGAACTATTAAGGTGACTGATTAATATTGCTGTGGAATCTTTCTGTGAAGCATTATTCCAAATAATAGAACCACTTCCTGGATTACCACTGAATGCTCCTGTATTAGCATTATAAAAAAATAAATTGCTACTTGTTCCATCTTCACCCGCAGTCCCTTGCGCACCTTGACGTCCTTGAATACCCTGTGATCCTTGAATACCTTGGCGTCCTTGTACACCCTGTACGCTTGTGCCTTGTAGCACATATTCTTTAACTGCCTGCAATGACGCCTTGTAATTTGTTCCACTACTAACAAGAGGTAGAACACTGGTTCCTGATACTGGATCTAATGACTGTAACGCCGATATCTTTGTGCCTGACATATTTTACTCCGTAAAAAAGAGGCTGCCATCCTCTTGTAATAAATCTGTTCCGTCTTCTAATAAAATATTAGCAAAACCCATAGTGCCGGTGATCCAAGGTCTACCCTCGATTAGACCGCCTGTATTGGCATTATCTACAACATCGTCACCACTATACTGTGTGGGTAATTGTTCAATATCATACGCAGCTCTTGGATTGCCAACTCTCGCTCTATCAAGTGCAGCCAAATCTAACTTGGCTTTTTGTCTAGCCTCTTTGGTAGGTAAATCACTTATGCCATTTGCTGCCATTTCTTATTCCTTTGTGATATTTATCAATATAAATAGCTCACTATGATTAATAAAACTCAATTTCATAAACTACTTAAGGATCTTAAAGATTCTGGCAAATACAGAGTATTCAATAACATTGTTCGTGAAAAAGGCGAATTCCCCAATGCTATCTGGTACGGCAAGTTTACTATTAAAAACATCGTAAACTGGTGTAGCAACGACTACTTGGGCATGGGACAACACAAAGCAGTGATTGATGCCATGCATACAGCATTAGACCAAACCGGCTCAGGCTCGGGTGGTACTAGAAACATTGGCGGCACTAGCAGCTATCACGTAGCCCTAGAGAACGAACTTGCTACCTTGCATAACAAATCCAAAGCTCTACTATTCAGCAGTGCTTACGTGGCCAACGAATGGACATTGATTTCGTTGAGCAAGATCATTCCCGACATTCATTACATTAGCGATAGCCAAAATCATAATAGCTTGATTGTAGGCATCAGTCATAGCCGAGCAGCAAAGACCGTATTTCAACACAACGATATGGCAGACCTAGAACGTATTTTAAAGGAAGTTAAAGCTCAAGGTCAAACTCCCTGTATCGTATTTGAAAGTGTTTATAGCATGGACGGCGACATTGGCCTAATTAAAGAAATTTGTGATCTAGCAGATGAATACGAAGCCATTACCTACATCGACGAAGTACATGCTGTAGGATTGTATGGACCACAAGGCGGAGGGGTTGCTCAACAATTAGGTCTAGAGTCTAGGATCGACTTAATCAACGGCACATTAGGTAAAGCATTTGGCGTGCAAGGTGGCTATGTTGCTGGAGACTCTGATGTGATTGATGCTATTCGTAGCGTAGCAGCCGGATTTATCTTTACTACCAGTATGAGCCCAGTTAGTTGTGCTGGTGCATTGACTGCTGTAAAGTGGTTGAAAGAACATCAAGAACTAAGAGACAAGCATCAAGAACGTGCCCTTAAACTAAAGGTAGCATTGATTGAAGCTGGTTTACCTTATATGGATATTTCCACATCACACATTGTACCAGTGCTAGTGGGCAATGCTGTTCGTTGTAAGGCCATGAGTGATGCCTTGTTAGATGATCACAACATCTATGTCCAGCCTATTAACTATCCCACAGTTGCAGTGGGCACAGAACGACTAAGATTTGCTCCAACTCCATACCATGACGATGGCATGATCGAAAAGCTGATCATTGCTCTTAAGGATGTGTTTAGTAGGTTTTGATCAGGATTGCATGGATGCTTTTAACATCCATCCATGCTTTCTATGAGCATCCATACGTTCAGCTAGGAAGTTGCTGAATCCATGCTCACCATATTGTTCCGCTGCATCATAGACCATTTTGAAAAGTTTAATCATCTTTTCATTGTCCTGTGCCAATTCCATTAACATACTATTTTGATCTAGTATTTCAGTCTCATCATCAATTTGTGATAACATACTGAAACGCTGTAAGCTGGCTGGAACAAATGTGCCTAGGCTACGAATCTTTTCGGCAAAGTCATCAATGGCTCCATAGACTTCCTCATAGATTTTACCAAACAAATCGTGATATTCTAAAAAGTCTGGGCCTGTAATGTTCCAGTGAAAGTTATGTGCTTTTAGATAAAAACTAAACTCACTGGCAAATGCTACCTTGGCTGCTTTATGTAATTCTTCCATCAAGTATTTATTTAAATGCCTTCAAGTAAGACATACCCCTCATCAGCATAGAATTTTGATACTTTTCTATTATATTTAGATAAGAAATCTGAGTTCAATTTATCGCTGACCGTTAGTCTATCTGCCCATATGCCACCTTCATATGGACCATCTTCATAAATTCTTAAATCATCACAAACGATAACATCTTCATATCGAGATCTTTTAGAAAATATAATATCCAATTCTTTTTCTAAGGGAAAGTTTACATCATGTTCAAAGTTACTATTAGGGGGCCATGCTCCATAGTACCAGCCAGGCAAATGCGCATCAAGAAAAAATAATACACTTTGTTCGGGAAGATCTGGAATTATTTGTTTTAAATAATCACTGGAGTCCATATGATAGATATTAGCGTCTTTATATTTAAACGCTTGTTTACATTGATCAACAAACTCCAGTTTGACATCACAACTATATACTGTGGTATATCCTGAAGAAAAGGCATAACGTAACGACTCGCCTAAATAACAGCCTGTTTCTACAAAAACACTTTGATTGTATTGTTTCCTAATGTCATCAAGACTCTTACATTTTTTACTGAAGCTGGTCAACGAACCCATGGTTATTCCTTTAAAAACTATTATTAAACCAACCTATCTTACGACCCTCTGCTATACGTCGTTCATATTCTGCCACACTGCCGGGCCAACGCCATGCCCATATAGCCACACATAACATAAAGATGCCTGTATATATGATTCCCCTTGTAGGCACATTGGTTAAGTACATGGTCAACAAGCTTGAGCTCATCATTGCAATCATAAAGTATTTCATCTTAGTTGGAAATACTCTACACTTGTTCCAATTAGTTAGGAATGGACCAAATAGTTTATGATTATATAGCCAGGCATGCATACGTGGACTACCCTTGGCAAAGCAATAGGCTGCAAACACCACAAAACAACTATAAGGAATGCCAGGAGTAATTACTCCAATATAGGCCATGCCCAAACTTAAAAATCCCAATATTGTCCAAAAGTATTTTTTCATATGTTTCCCCAAGAGTTTTCACTTTTACGTGATTGCAAATCAAAACCATTTGTACACAATCTACGACGACATACTATAGGATTAGATACCCAATCTACTGTACCTTCTAATATATTGCCCATTGTGCCGTTTTGTTCGCACCAGCCTCTGAAAACATATCCTTGTCTATCTATGACAAACTGTTCTACTCCGGCCCAACACATATGTCCAGTATACTCGTTTAGTTTATGTATACGAATTTGTTCGATTTGATTGGAGATTTGATTTAGTTCTATACCTTTATCCCTATAATAATAATCCATTTGTTCTTGACTATAATCATAGTACTCGTTATTTCCTCGAGTAAAGTTTTTATAGAGTAATTGTAATTCTGTATTAAACCCACTATGCCTAAATGAATCTTTAATTTGAATTATTTCATTCCAATTTGTGGGTTGTATAGGAAATTTAACAGTCAATTCGATAGAGTTAGTTTGTAGCAATTCTGCTACTTTTAATATATGTTCTGTGTCTGTACGTTTATGCACACTAATAATCACATTGGCAAAATGTTCTAGATTCTCTTGCCACCATGCTAATGACTTATTGCCATTTGTTTCTAATGTAAGAAGTTTATTGGTGTTTTTTCTTACTGAACGTAAGGCCAAGTCTAATCCTTCGTAAGCAGTGGGCTCTCCGCCTAAAATTTGTAAATTAAATTCTTCAAATCTGTCGTAAATTAAGCCAAATGCTTTGACAAATTTATCAGGGTCTGGTAAAGGAATACTGCCCGACTTTAGTACGTCTGGACAGTATTCACAATTGTAATTGCAGTGATTTCCCAAACTCCATTGTATTCGAATCAATTGATATAGTCCAGCCAGCTGTCATGTCTAATGTTAAATGGTATGCTCTTTCTTTTATTTACCATTTCAAAATAGTCAGGACGGTATGGCTTAACTTTTGGCTTCATCTTAGTGCTATTACCTTTGGCACTATTGCATGGACTACAGGCTGTGACAGTATTTTCAAACACAGTCTTTCCTCCTTGGCTCAAAGGCTTAACATGATCTAATGTGCAATCACGCTTGTCTAATAGTACACCACAGTATTGGCAAGTATGATTGTCACGTAGGAATACATTGCTTTTGCTGAATCTAACAGAGGTTTTGGGCTTCATGTATTCCCTCAGCATGAGTACAGCAGGCACATTAGTTTCCCAATCTACACTATGTACAATCCAGTTTTCATGCCAGGTTATTACTGATGCTTTGTCTAGGACTAGATAACGAATGGACTCTTGCCAATCGATGGTGCTCAAAGGCAGAAAGCTCAGTGGTTGTCCGTCAGCATTAAGTACTAGAGTATCCATAAATGGATTCCAAAAATTGTAAAAGATGCTGTATTATACAGTCATTTTCCATTTAGGCAAAGATTGATTGAGCAAAGTCAGCGCCACTACGTTCTATACTTTGAACCCATTGATCCTTTTGATCGTGGTTAAATACTATATCATAATTGGAACTAGCTTCTAACCAACTGTGACTTCTTTCCCTTGGTGGAATTCCCTCATATTCTTCTATAAGTTGTTTTGGTGCCCAACCACATAGACCTAAAAATAATCTAAAATGTTTTGGTACATCACCGTCGCCTAGTCTAGGTAGTAGTTCATCACTGCTGCTGATGCTAAAGTGATTGTCAATTTCCATAGTGTTAGTACAGGCCCAATCACTACTGTGTAACATGGTCAATGCTTTTATGTTTACTGGACCGCCAATGTGTACATATCCTGGGATATTGTATCGTTGTCCAATTTGCTCGGTAAACTCTGTTATGCTAAACGAACTACGTTTATTTAGAAGTAATCCCACACTGCCATTTTCATGATCTTCTGTGATAAAGATTACACTCTTGTGCCAGAATCCAGTGGATACTTTGGGCGGGGCTATTAATAATTTTCCTGTAAAGTTATTCTTCATGCAGTACTTATTAGGCCACATTATTAATAGTATTTTTTACGTCAGCCACTGTAAAGCTATCTCGTCCCTTGCTTCGCCCAAACATAGGATTTTGATACCAAATTTTATCCATACTTAGTCCGGTTCCAGGAAGAGTACCTCCGCCTTGTTTTCCTAATACAGTATCATCACTGGCTTTGGCATATGCAGGCAAGAATGTTAGCATATAGATCTCACCACGATTCATTCCTGGTTGTACTCCTACCTTTTTATAAAACATATAAACATAATCTAATTGTTCAACAGCAGTCATTCGTAAGATATCATCTAAAGTTGTACCTAACATTCTAGCAGTATCTTCTGTAAATCCTATTAGACCACCTGCTCTAAATTTACTTGTCTTACTTTGAAATAATGCTGTAGGATCGCCGCGACTTTCATTTTTAATAATAGCTCTTAATGTGTTTGCTTCTACTCCTAAATCTTTAGCAATCTTTTCTAATTTTTTATTAAAGTCAGGATCTTGTATTGCACTGATATCTATTTTAGCAGATGATCTAGTTGAAACTTTTACATCAGTAGGTAAACTCTTAACTAACTTGCCAGCAATGTCTGGTTTGGTCTTTAAGATATCATTTAATTTACCCACAGTCTCAGGTCCCGGATCACCATCTACTGTTAGTTGGTTAGCCTGCTGAAAAGCCTTAATTGCTGAAACAGTTTCTGGCCCTCTTATACCATCTGCCCCGTGTTTTGGCAAACTATATCCCAACGCTAGTAAAGCCTGTTGAACATCACGCACTTCGGGCCCACGACGACCTTTGGGCACATCAATTTGAAAAAAGTCCCGATCTTCCCTAATCCTAAATTCATTGAATCTCATTCACTATTCCCTTTCCAAACTGGTAAGGGGCCGCCATAATTTCCGCCTTTGACTTTTTTGCCTTTGACTTTTTGACGCTTTTTGTTAATGGTAAACTTGTGTTCTGTTTCCCTAGCTCTGTATCCTTGACTGATACAACTGCTCAATTGGCTTGCACCCAATTGGCTATCTGGTTTGGTACTGGTGCAAAGTTTTCTACTTGCTGGTCCAGATTCTTGGATAATTTCACGTATCTTCATAAAGTTATTTATCGTGGTCCAGCCATTCGTACACATTCAACCAGGACCTACTACCTATGGTCGACTTTAAATGTTTTAGATTGGCACAGACATTCAATCTAGGTCTCTGCTCCAAAGGCATAGGTATGGTCGACAAAGGCACTCCTTCCTGTTCTGCTATATATTCAGCAATGTCCAAATAACTATGACTCAATCCTGATCCCACATTCCATATGCCTGACCCATGAACCTGTTGAATAAAATCCCAATGCAATTTACATACATCACCAACCCATACCCAATCTCTTTTGACTTTGTCACCATTTTCCCATACTGTGACACAGCCTTCTTTACGTGCCTGTTCCCGCCATTGATATATGGCATTAGCTCTACGCCCTTTGACATGCTGCCATTTGCCATATACACTGAAATATCTAAATCCCTGAATAAAACTAGTGTGGGCCTTTTGAAAAGCATATCTATCAAATAAGTATTTGCTCCAGGCATAGGTAGTCTTGGGTTTGCATTCGGCAGTCTCTTCAAAGCTTTTGCTATCGCCATATACTGTGCTACTGCTAGCATATTGTAGATTAACACCTTGTCTTTGGCATTCATCCATAAGCCAACAACTGAAGTCATAGTTTTTGCCCAATATGTTTTCCACATTAGAATCTGTTGACTCATGGAGATCATCTAGATGTATGACCCAATTATACTGTCGAACACTGGGTTTTGTAGCATCATCAAAAGTGTATCCGTCCACTTGAACACCTTCTTGTTGATGTAGAAAAGCCATCATATTTCTTCCAATAAACCCTAAATGACCAGTGACCAAAATCTTCATTCTACACTTCCTTGGTGTTGACTTTTACATTATTATATATTATTATTTTAACCACCGCATTAGATAACACATAAGTAAACAACCACGGAGTTAACATTATGAGCGAAGAAAAAAGAAACGTAACAGCATTTGATTTCGACGGAGTCTTTATTCCTGACTGTCAAGAAATCCCAGATCTCGGAGACCATGAAAAGTTTTTGGATTTGACTATGTACATGAAGCCCATGTTCGAGCCTGTCGGCGAGTGGATTTTGCTTACGGCACGCCTAGAGAAACATATTGAAATTACCAAAAGTTGGTTACTGAAACATTTTACTAATCAACCAACTCAAATCTTTCACGGAAGGACTGAAGATGAAAGTCCAATCGATTATAAGACTAGGATCATGAAAGAGAATGAAATTAATGTATTCATCGAAAGTGATCCAGTTATTTGCAGACATTTGGAAAAGGAATGCGAAGGCAAAATCATTGTGAACTTTGCGGAATTTTGCCAAATGTACTTGAACTATAACGCCGGCGCTTGACATAATTAGCAGTTTCGTATACAATGTAGTTGTTGTTAACTCACACACTTACAATCATGCGCAAACTGCTTATTGGGTTACTGGCTGTTCAATTGTCTGCTTGTGGCACGCTATCCGAAATACCCTGCCCTAGCAATATTCAATCATGCCGAGTAGAAAAACCTCGCAGATTAGATAACTTCTATATGGAAGCCATTCAACGTTCTAATAAATGTGAAAAATGCATAGACATTGAAAACAATTGTTACCACGGGCTTCCTCCTCAATGTCGTCCACAATGGCAAGGTAATCGATGAAAAAGCTTATTATTGCTGTGTTGATAGCTAATTTGACTAGTTGTGCTATTGAACTTCCACGCCCGCTTTGCCCTGGAACTAGAGATTATGATGTTCAAGTTTGTCGAGGTGAGAAACATAGAGTTCTTAGTAATTTTCCTTTTGAAGCTCAACAACGTGCAAGAAAATGCGATCAGTGTATAGACATTGAAAACAATTGTTATCACGGTGTTCCACCACAATGTCGTCCACAATGGCAGGGCTATCGATGAAGATCACTACAGTAGATGTTGGTCTATTCAAACTGCCAGGTGTAGTGCTTGACAGAGAGGAACTTACTGAAGAACGCTTGCTTGAAATACAAGCCTGGTGCTTGGAACATAATTGTGGCAAACAAATGACCGACCTCCTATGGAGCTTCAAAAAAGCCAGTCATCGTGATCTGTTTATCCTACACTGGAATGATCAATGAAACCCTGCTTCCTATACTACGCCTCCAATAGTAATCAAGACAACAGCATCTGGGCCAACATGGTCAATTACTACTATGATCATGTTCATTTTGAATACAATATATCATTAAACCAATGGCTGGCCAAAGACTTTAAGGCTCGAATAGATGGTGCCAACCTTGTGTTCGAAGATGAAAAATACTACAATTGGTTCATGCTTAAATTTCAATGAGGAAGCCTAAGTTAATTTGGGTCGATACTGAAGATCCACTAATCCTGGCTGCAAGGACCGATGCTTATTACATTTACGATGGTACAGAATGCGATCCAGTGTTTAACGAACATACCATGGGCCATATACAGGCTTGGTGTCGTCAAACTAACTGCGGTGTACGCATCAGCTTTGACATGTTCAAATTTAAAAATCAAGCACACAAAACCATGTTCTTGTTGAGGTGGGGATGATAAATGAATTGAGTAGCTGGCATGTGGCCAGTATAATGCCACCTGTGGATGTGACTTTCAATGGCAAATATAGATATCAAGGTTGGATGCCCTGCATCAAATGGTGTGTGGAGACATTTGGTGGAGGTATAGGAATCTCAGCATGGGGGCCTGGATGGCGCTTTGTGGGTGAAGGTGTATTTGAATTTCGCGATGAAAAAGACAAGACTTGGTTCCTACTGAGGTGGGGTTGACATGCCCACAGTGACTCTCTACGATAAAACATCTTTTGAAATTAGTCAAATTGTACATGAACTAAAACACAAAGGTTTAATTGCCAATGAACACTATGAATATAAATTCTTCCCTGCTCATTGGGAACAAGAACCACCACATAGGCAATACGACAAAAAGACTGAATTCACTTTCAAAGAAGAAAAATACGCAACTTGGTTATTGCTAAAATACTCATGAGTAGGATTGATAATTGGCATTCAGTGAGAATTGACAAAAAGAATTATTGGCAGGCTCGTGACTGGTGTATGAAACAGTTTGGTCAACGTTGGAGTGCTGTGGATAATCGAGATGGCATATGGTGTTGCTTTTGGGCTGGTCGAGAACAATTTAGTTCATATATTTGGCATTTCAAACATGACCGTGATGCCATGTGGTTTAAACTGAGGTGGCTATGAAATTTAAAATTGATAGAACAGATAGAAGACATACTGGACACGAAGAATTTAAATGGTGCATAAAGGCCTATGGTGATTGGCGTAATCATAACCAAGTTGAAAAACTATCCAGTTTATTTGAGCTGAGAGAATGGGCGTGGACTACTTGGGGACCCAGTTGCGAACGTGACTTCTGGCTCCATATCCTACGCTATAACCCTGATCATACGTTAAATACTCACTGGTGCTGGCATACAGAATATAAAGAAACTAAACTGTATCTACGCACCGATAAAGAAGCCAATTGGTTTAAACTAAGATGGCAATAAAGGAAAAATATGTTAGACAAAGTCAAAGCCTTTTGGCGTAATAGTTATACTTCAGATAGAACTGCTTTCTATTTGGAAATGATGGCATCAATCTTCGTTGTGGGAACTACATCAAGCATTGCTTGGTTTGCCCAACACCCACCCATGCACTTGATTTATCCAGTGAGCTTTTTGGGTGCCTGCTTTAGTATCGCCGCATATTGGCGTAGACAATTAGCTTGGCCTTTCTTACTTACTTGCTACTTTGCTTGCATCCATATATTTGGATTTACTCGCGCTATGGGATGGATCTAATGGCCAATTTATTTAAATTCCCAGAGGAGATGGATCGTCAGGGGTTTGTTAAACTAATTCCCAAACCTGCTCGTATCTTAGAGATTGGGCCGTACAATAATCCTGGACTGAGTAAGGCCAACTATCCCAATCTCAAGTACATGGATATCTTTACCAGCGAGCAGATCAGTCTTGATCAGGAACGCTATACACACACAGTAGAAATTCCTAGCATAGATATCATTGCTGATCCCAAAGCCACGCCAACATTTAGCACAGACTTAAAGTTTGATTTTATCTTCAGTGCTCATAACATTGAACACTACCCAGACATTATCACACACTTAAAAGAAGCAGCTACATTGGCTGCTAGCCCCAATACCAAATACTTTTTGGCTGTGCCAGATCGCAGGTACTGCTTTGATTACTACCAACAAGAAAGCTGTTTCAGTGATATGATAACTGCTTTTCAATTAGGCCTTAAAACTCACACAGCAGCCTCATATATCAAACACAGACTATATTCCACACATAACAATATTTGGGCACATTGGATGGGCGATCACGGTGAAGATCCAAGAGCCAAAGATACTGATCTGTTAGAAATAGAAAGGGCCACAATACGAGCACTAGATCCTAATACTGATTTTGCCGATGTTCATGCTTGGATCTTTACAAATGAAAGCTTTCAACGTACAATTAACACACTTTATGATTTGAAGTTGCAGCCTTGGCATGTGGATATTGTATCCAAACCCAAGGAAATGACTCCAGAATTTTATGCAGTTATGAGTTTAAAATGATCAATCAAATTTCATCAAATACACACTATCTTCACGTGAATCTTTCTGGATCAAACGGCCCACACATCAGCCCTGGTAGTAGTGGTGCAGGTCAAGTACGTTATAACCCTAGTATGAATAGACTAGAAGTCAATGACGGTGCTGTTTGGTTAGAACTAAGAAACCCAAACGTTGAACTATCATTGAGCACACAGGCCAAAAAGGCCATCGACTGGGCATTACGTAAAATGGAAGTAGAAACTGAACGTGAACGACGTGCTGAAACTAACCCTGCCCTACAAAAAGCACTAGAAGCTGTTCGTCGTGCTGAAGAACAATACGAATTGATTGACCAACTTGTGGGCAAAGACAGTGTCGACTACCACAGAGTCTAACATCAAATGTATTGTACATAGAATTACCTTGGGTGATGTAGACGATCCAGAAATCTACATTGCCCTACCTTTATACGATTGGCAAAATAGCGAAGAAGGTAATTGGATAATGGCTCACTCAGTAGAAACTCCTTACTGGAAGGCCAGTCTATTTCCAATTACTGCATACGGCATACAATACGACATTGTGGCTGTGTTCACTCCCAAAGATCATACGTTCTGGATGCTCAAATGGGGCGCAGATAAGCGTTGACAACGGAGTCCTAATCGTGTATAATACACGCACAACTTAGGAGTACACCATGACTGATGAAAAGACCGTTGACCGCTTTGATCTCGAACAGGGCATCCAACAATGTTGGGGCATTACTGACGACATCATGCTACTACTTGAACAAGAAGCTGGGCCAGATGACTTTGCTAACTTGGCTAGTTTCTATAACTTTAAATTTGAAAAGCTTTGGAAGACTTTTGAAGCTATGGTTGCTAACAAACAATTTGTCGAGACACAACAATGATCATTGAACTAGATCGCGAAACCATCAGTGACGAACTCTACAACAAACTGCTCCAACACTTTGTTAACAAGGCTGTAGAGCAGGGCGTATTCGTAACCAAACATACCAAGTTTGAAGATTGGGTATTAACTGCTCGTGTAGAGACACTAGTACATTGATGTTAAACAACATACTAAAGTGGACTGCCTGTGTCCTATGCTGCTTAGGCGCATTGGGCACTAGTCTACAAAAACTTGACATACTGGCTGCTAGTTCACTGAACCTAGTTTGCCTAACTGTGAGTGCTGTGCTCTATTTGACATGGAGCATACGCATTCGTGAACCTAACCTGATCATAGTGAACGCTATGGTTCTGGTATGTTGGGGCATAGGACTTATACCAAAATGAATAAGATTAGATATAGCACTAATTGGATGGGCCCAGTCAGTATGAATTGGTATGAACAACGCGGCCTTGTTGAAACTAAAATAGTCACACTGGAAGAGGACTCTGCTTTCAGTGGACTTAAGGCTGGTGATCAATATGAGTCTAAAGAAATTACCACTCATTATAGTTGTGGCCGTATTGATGTTATGGGCACTGATGACCCTTATGGTGCGGAAATAGGCGTGCCACCTATGCAGAGTGAGGATTGGGCTAGGTTTGGTCTTTGGCTTGAAACTTTTGAAACTGACGCGGTTTGGACATTGGAACAACTAGTCGAGCTATACGAACGAGCCAACCCTAAGATTAGGTGGGATAAAAATGATTGACTGTTTGATATTAGGTGATAGCATTGCTGTAGGCTTATACCATCATGTGGCTCCTTGTGAGTCACTAAGCAAGGGTGGCTGGAACACTTGGCAATGGAATAGAGATTATCTCAAACATGACCTCACTGCTCAAACGGTAATCATCAGTTTAGGCAGCAATGATCACAAGTACATTCGAACACAAGAAGAACTAGAAAAGTTGAGGGCCAAAGTAAAAGCAGGCCGCGTATTTTGGATTCTACCACACGGCAACTTGCCTGCTGGCGGTGTACCTATTGAAGAAATTCAACGCATAGTCAAAGTAGTAGCTGCCTTACACGGTGACACAGTGGTGCCAATCACTCGTGTGCAATCAGATAAAATCCATCCAAGCTGGGCTGGATACAAAGAACTGGCCCGTGTTGTAAAATAAACACAATTGACAAATTCTATCTCTGATGTTATACTAATGACTTAGTAAACAATTTGGAGTTGAATCGTGAACGAACTATTTGAACAACTTGCTATTGATTGTGCTGGTCAAAAAGAATGGGACTTTCCCAAACCTCCAGCATCTTTTACTTTCAATCGTGAAGAACTGATCAAATTCTACAAGTGTATTGTCTACGATGTTCTAAGCGAATTGACCAATGATGACTCATTAGGAAGCCCAAGGATTGACACTATTCGCCGACTGGCAGAACGATATGGTGTGGCAAACAATGAATGAACGAATTGAACATCTTTTAGAGCAGGCTAGAGCAGAGTGTTTTCGGTTTGGCAGTAAACCTGCCACTACTATAGGCTACGATGAACTAGAAAAGTTCGCCGAGTTGATTGTTCAGGAATGTATGAGAATGTGTGAGGTTGCTCAAGTGGGGTATCTTACACACGGACTAGAAAAAGAAGCATCGGGTGCTTTTTCTGTCAAACAATACATTGAAGAATATCTAGGAGTTGAAGAATGAAGGATGAAATCAGAGAGATGTATAAAGAAGGATTCCAAATAGAAGTAATCTCAAGGATATTGAATGTATCTCTTAATACAGTATTAGAAGCAATATGGGGTAAACCATGAACGAACGAATTCGTGAACTTTACGAACAGGCTAGACTACATGCCCAAACGGTCAATGCGGATCTTGATCCGAAGGGTTGGATGGATGAATATCACAAAAAGTTCGCCGAGTTGATTGTGAGAGAATGTGCTCAAGTATGCCGAGATCAGCCCAATGTCTATGCTCTAAAAGCAGACAGAGATAACTGTGCCATTGCAATTGAACAACATTTTGGAGTTGAAGAATGAAAGTTAGCGAACTCAAACGCATACTGGAACATGTCCGAGATGAGAATGAAGTAATGATTGCCATTAAACTGCCCTACTCTACAGTTGGTGCGATTCCTATGGTCGCTGTTAAAAGTGCTCAGAATGGATTTGATTGGGAAAATGGTAAGTTTATTCTACGAGCAGAAGAAGAACTCTCACCTGCTGATCGTGACTTTGCTCAACAAATGCGGGATATGCAGGAGAAACTTGGTTGGGCCGAATATGAGAAACGAAATCTCCGAGCAGAGATTAAAAAACTAAACAAGAAGTACGGA
>Ga0209401_1000739_pt1 | contig 21889 bp, 28 predicted proteins | sample M_140807_MF_Meta_FD_187318 | JGI IMG/M metagenome (GOLD analysis project Ga0209401, IMG submission 187318) | Freshwater microbial communities from Lake Montjoie, Canada to study carbon cycling - M_140807_MF_MetaG (SPAdes) (version 2) | ecosystem: Environmental > Aquatic > Freshwater > Lake... | reverse complement strand
AGGGGGTCAATCCCCGAGTCCTTGGGCAGGTAAATGCTGATCCCGAAGTCCCCGACGTCCGGAATCAGGGTGAGCTCGAAGCATCCCGGGTGTTCCTCGATCCATTCGATCGGCGTTCCCTCAAGGAGGGGCAGCCCAAGCTCCGACTCAAGATCCTCGGGAGTGTCCCCGGGCTCGATCAGGATGCCGTAGCCGTCGATGTCGGGGTCGAACGGCTCATTGAAGCGCTTGGAAAGGACGGCACGAAGGGTTGGGTCAATGATGTTGTCGATTTGTTTGATGTCACGAAGTACAATCAAATAGCGTCTCCTTTTGTTTTGGAACGTCTCCACCTCCAGAGCAGTGCAGCGAGGAGGGCGGCGGCGGTGAGGGCTGTAATCTCAAAGAGCAGGGTGTAGAAGCCCAGCCTGGCCGAGACGGACCCGAGCCGAATGAGAAGGAAGGAAAAGGATCCGAAGAAGAGGTACATCCAGAACATGGATCTCCTTTGTGGTTGTGGTTGGGGTTGGTGGTTATTGCCCATAGGGCGGGAAGACTTAGGGGTCAAGTTCATGCACTGGAGCGCTCCCTTGGAAAAGCACGTCGGCAATGCCGCGCTCGAGAGAACCCTACAAAAGGCTATCAAAGCCACCTCGGGCGCCATGACCGGAAACCTGATTTCGCGCGAGGTGATTTCTCCCGCCGGCAAAATCCAAAATGTCTGACCCGTACACCATAAAGATCCATGTCCTTAATGGTGATCCCGAGGGCGTTCGAATAATTGATCGGATGAACTGGACGGGCCAGGGGATCGTCTTCCGCCGTGAGGACTGGATCTGCCTAAAGTCCCGTGAGTCGTTGACCAGACCTGGGATTTATATTCTGGCCGGGTACGACACGGATGATGATGACCTAATGACCATTTACGTCGGAGAGGGCGACGGAATCCGAGATCGCATTGATTCCCATTTCAAAAATAAAGATTTTTGGTCATGGGGCATTGCTTTTGTCTCAACAAACCATGGCCTCAATAAGGCGAACGTGCAGTGGTTAGAGTTCGCCTTGATCGATCAGGCAAAGCGAATCAACCGTTGCAAACTGAGTAATTCAAATACGCCTCAAGAACCGGTGCTGAATGAGGCAGACAAAGCCGACACCAACGCCTTTCTTAAAGAAATACTGAAAATCATACCGCTTGTTGGGTTGCGTGCTTTTGAAGTTCCCAGGGCCATCGTCTCAACTGAAATTGCTGTCTCTTCTAATACCCCCTTGTTTGTTGGGTATGACACAATCGTGGTCCCCTCAATAAAAGAGGGTTTCGACAAGGTTTTCATTGGTGAGAGCTGTTGGTATTCAATTCGCGTCGCAGCCGGCAAGATTCCAAACATCAAATACCTTGCGGTGTATCAAACTGCACCGGTGTCTGCAATCACTCATATTGCGGAGGTTCAGAGCATTGAGCCGTACGGCGAGACAGGTAAGTACAAGGTCAACTTCAAGGCCCCTGCTGTGTCTATACCGAATGTCAAATACGACGGAATCAACGGCAATCACATCCAGAGCTGTCGCTACACGTCCAAATCAAAGTTGTTGGCAGCAAAGACCATCAGCGACCTCTTGCCTTGGGGTTGAAAGCCGGGGTTCACGTCGTTCCGCTCGTTTCAAAGAATTAATTTCGATGAGGTATTCAATAGGCTATACAATCGGTAAATTCTCAAAACTGCTCGTTTTTTAACAGTGAGAGTTCGGTATGATTTTTTCGCTAAGAGTCTCAGTTTCGGTGGCGTACTTTTTGATCTTGACGGGATGTGCGACTCCAGTTAGCTATGATTTTGCTCCAACGTCTGTGGAAAAGGTCTCGACGAGGGAGTATAAATTAGGGGAATTAGTAACCACTCCTGTCGGGGAGCGAATGATCCGAGTGGCGGACTATCAGATCAAACGAACTCCTAGCCGCTTTGCCAAAATAAATACAAATACAATGCTCCAATGGGGTAATTTTGTGACCGAACTCTCGCCGCAAAAGCAATATCGGATATTGGGGTCTGTGCCATTTGAGGCCGATACGTTTGTAGTAATTGAATATAAAAATGCGGCTGATGGGCACTTTTTGAAACCTCTTGCCGCACTTGCACGACTAAACGGTAGTATTCACAATCGAGCTGGTGTCGTGACTCAAGGGCAGGAGTTCAGCGGTTCTTCAATTGTGGAGCTGAAAGTAACTCCACCCGACTCAAAATTTTTATTTGAAGCATCAGAGAAAATACTTGAAGAAAATGGGCATGAGAATTTTGAAGTAATTTATTCCGGAATTAACAATTCAGGGATGAATTTCACATACAGGGAGTTTGGCTCGGCAACTCGAACAAACGCCTCTTTTTTTCAGAATTTGACCTATGAGCCAACTGCCAAAGAAATTGCCATCAGAAAACTAGTAATAAGTATTGAAGAGGCGAATTCTAAATTTATTAAATACAGGATTCTATCGGATAGTCGGTAAGGGCCCGGATGCAAAAATTTCATGCCCAGTTGTCCATTGAGAGTATTTGATCATGAAACCCATATTGCAGATCTTTCTAAAATCGATTGTTTCATTGACATTCTACGCGTTGAGCATAAATATTCTTACATCAAATGCCTTGGCGGCTGATTTACGGCACCTCACCGACTCGGTCATGAATGGGTGGCGCAAAGACTTCCAGGAAGAGATGAATACATTGATTCGATCGGCCAATTGTAAAGCCTCGGTCGATCTCACAAACCTAACGGATTCGGTCATGAACGGCTGGCGGAAGGATTTCCAAGATCAAATGATTGCACTGGCTCGGTGCACGGGGTGTATATCGTCCTTCGACCTCAACAATCTGACGGATTCCGTCATGAACGGATGGCGTAGAGACTTCGAGGTGCAAATGGGCTCCCTTATTCAGTGTTCTAAGCGCTAATAGAATTTCGATATTATCCTGCCGGCGCGCGCCGAGATAGTTGTCCCATCAGTCATGCAGCGATTGTCTGTTTATCTTGAATGGATGGTTCGGTCTTGATGAGTTCTGGCATTCCAGGGTTGAGGATCACGGCGCTAATGGGAGCTCAGTTTTGGGTTTTGCGAGTCCAGCGCCTCAACTTTGTAGCTTACGGCTTGCGTTGCCAGGTCTAGGTGATGCCAGGCAGCAAGAATGTCGAGGTCTTGGCCTTGATGCCGCTGATTCGTGCTGACGTAGCGGATTTTGCTGGGCACATCTTCGACGTTGGATCAATGCCCAAATTCGCTCAGCGAATCTCAGGCCCGATCCAGATCCTTGAATAATCGTCTTGCAAACTTAGATCGGTACTTTGCAGTTCGGAATTCGGATTCCGCAAAGGCGTTGTCGTCGCTCACCCCGCCCCTGGAGCCTGAAGGCCTGATCAAACTTACGTCGACCGTCCGAAATCACATTTTTTGGTTCGTTGGCGAGTCGGTGAGGTTGGGTCCTGCATTCGAATTCTCCTTTCCCACATCTATATAGAAGAAATGGTTTGATTAATATATTTTCCGGATCTAGGCGAATCGCAATCGCATTTGGAGGGCTGTGGGTCTTTGGATGGGCTATAGCAGCGCTGTTTAATGAAACGACAGTACGTGCCCGTTATGACTTTATCGTAGATAGTAAATTTGCCCAATTCATTGGATTCGATTTATTCTCTTGTCCAACAAAGGCCGATCAGCGATCTCAGGAGATTAAGACGACCTCAGGTCGCACCGTTCAGGTTACACTTTGTGTTTTCGGATCAGCCAAAGATCTTTCAAAGAGATTCGTTGTGGACAATCCTGCTATCTTGCTCCAGGATCCCAGGTATATCGAATCTGATCTTGCGACAAAGCGAAGACTGTTTGATGTGTATGTTGCGCAATCCGCCGAATATATGGCTGCAAACCCCGCTACTAAACAGGCGATTCGTAACAGGTTTAGTGTTTCTGAGGGTGAAGCAATCAAAGAGGGAGCGGAAACAAGACTTCCTCACCCTGATAACGCTAAATTAGTACACTCTAAAACATCTATGGAAGGGGAGGACCAGGAGATCGATCGACTATCGACTCCTGTTGAGCTGGGTGCTCCCGCTGGCTTCAAAATTCGGAAGGAGGACGAAGCTCGGTTAGATGAAAGGTGGTGGAACACGTGGATTTCAACCTATCTGAACGGGGTTGCCATTATGCTTGCTGGGTTGGCAAGCCTTTGGTTTTCTACGTTCGTTACTGGTTGGATTGTTCGAGGTTTCTTAGGGGTTCCAGTGGGTAAGGATTATAGGCAGAATCTCTGATTCTCTGGCTCTGATATACAGGTTTACTTCATCCTGATCTCCCCCACCCGGCCGTCTTGACCATTGAGACCTGCAAGCCCTCACGTGCATAGAAACCCAATGGTTCTGCAATGATCAGGGGGCTGGCACATGTAATCGCGATGAAGCCGACTTTGAGCTCGCGTTTCTCGATCGTGCCCGTCTTTTCTGCCGCAAAGGCTTCAATCGCCCCGAGAGGCAAAACGGACGAGATCGCAGCCATCGCGTTGGTGCGACCGACTGCACGCAAGAAATTTCTTCGCTCTTGATCACGTGGGAATATCGCGCGCATGACGGCTGACTGGATCACCCGCCGGTGGAGCGCGTCAACATCCGTGACTGGAGCAGAGCGAAGTGCATCGACTGCCCCAACGTTTTCCAACCTGGGAGCCGCCGCTTGATGCTCGGCCTCATCCCGGTGTCGGCCGCAAGCGCAGGCGCCAAAACGAACATACGGATCGAAGGGATCGTCAAATGCAGACATCAAAATCCTCGATAGACAGAGCCACGACTCGACAGAGAAGTCGCTATGGCTCGCCATCGAGCATCCTTCATGCCAAGGTGGACGGGCTGCTCTCCTTTGAGCAGAATTCACCGTGCTGGTGCAACACCCGCTGCAGTGGCTCATTCAAGGCCGATTTGGCGGCGCCGGTGAGGGGGCCAAAAATCGCGAGCATCAGGTTGTCCGCATCAACTTGGTGCGCACGATACCGCGCGCTGATTCGGATTGCTGATCCCCCGCTCGGGGGAGCCTTCAACCGGCAACACCGTCCCAAGACCACATTTGGCAGCCTGGATTAGCAGGGTGAGTGGCTGTACTCGATGGTGATTATTTGCGCCATGAACATCGAGCTCATGATGATAGCGATCTAAGCGAGTTGATCACCAACGTCGGCAATCAAGCCCTGCGAGGCGACAGCCGGTATCAGACAACGCTCGTCGTTGTCTGAGGTGTCACCGCTGACGCCGATGGCCCCCAGAATCGAACCGGCCGCATCGCGTATCAGTGCACCGCCTGCGACCGGCACCATCCGCCCGCTCGACATCGCATTCAAGGCGGTGAAAAACGCTGGGAAGCGCTCGGCTCGGCGCGCGAGTTCGCGGCCACCAAAACCCAGTCCCAGTGCCCCCCAGGCCTTTCCGGTCGCGATTTCGGGACGGAGCAGGCTCGAATGATCGTCGCGCTTGAGCACAACCAGATGTCCGCCCGCATCGAGAATCGCAACGGTCAATGGCTGAAATTTCAGGGACCGCCCGTGCGCGAGAACCGCATCCGCAATCGCATCGGCCTGGGCAAGTTGGATAGTCGTCATGCAATCACCCCTCGTCGTAGATTGGCCAGATCAGCCAAAACGGCACAAACCGCGGCCGTATCCTGATGTCCTCGCCCTTGCGCAACCGCAGCCGTGTAAATCGGCGCACAGGCCTCAAGCAACGGTGTAGGACTGCTCATCGACGCCGCGAAATCGGCGATGATTTTCATATCTTTCTGCCAGACGTCGATCTTCATCGTCGCCGGTTCGTAGTGATCCGCCACCATCTGAGGCCCGCGCACTGAAAACATCCGCGACCCTCCGGCACCATCCGCGATCACCTGGTAGAGCGTTTGCGGATCGAGCCCTGATTTCATTCCAAGCACCATCGCCTCGGCCGCGGCAACGTTGTGGATGGCGACCAGCAAATTGGCCACGAACTTCATCTTGCTGCCATTACCAAACACGCCAAGATCATGATGAGAACGCGCAAATCCATCGAAAACAGAACGACAGCGTGCGATTGCGGCAGTATCCCCGCTGGCATACACCACCAGATCCTTATTGGCGGCCTGGGCGCCGGTACCGCTTAAAGGGCAATCGAGCATCACCACAGCGTGCGCACCCGCGGCTTGCGCTGCCAGTTTGTCGGCGATCGCTAGCGTGCTCGATTCGATCAGGATCAAACCGCTGCGACCCGACGCGAGCAGGCCCTCTGGGCCCTGAATCACATCATTCAACGCTTGCGGGCTCGGCAGAAGGCTGATCAGAACCTCAGCGGCCTGAGCAACGGCAAATGGGGAATCGACCGGGCTGCCACCAAGAGTGCGCAAACGTTCGCGGCTGATCGGGTCGGGATCAAAACCAACCACCTCGAATCCTGCCTTTAGAAGATTCGGTGCAATCGCACTGCCCATGATGCCAAGGCCAAGCAGACCAACACGTTCGCCCGGACCAAAGCGTTCGCGCATCGCGTTAAGCCCGGCCAATGGCCGCGTTCACGCGCGGCATGACCTCAGTCGCAAACAACTCCATCGAGCGTTTGCCCAACGCGGGGTCCATCCAGTCATGGCACGCATAGAGGAGTTGGCCGAAGTCGCCGATGTTCTCGCGGAAGGCCAGGATCTGATCGACCACCGAATTGACGGTTCCGGCGAGCACGAGGCGCCCGAGAACGTAATCCGGGGTGACCGCGCTGTCGGGCATTTCGGGGTCGGTTTTGAAAAGGTTGCTACGACCACCACCCACCACCAGCTTGCGAATCAATTGCTTGAAGTAGAAATGATAGGGACCACTGGACTCGAGCGCATAGCGGCGCGCGGTCGCTTCGTCATCCGCCACAAAAATGCTCTTCGCCACTCGCCACTCAGATGGACTCGCTTTGGCGCCGACCGCTTCGCGACCTTCGGAATAACTGGCCCAATGCGTCTTCACCCACTCGGGCATCAGAAAGTTCGCCGAGATTGGCTGCCAGCCCCTTTTGGCCATCTCGGTCACCCCCTTGGAATAAGGCGCGACTGCCGTACCGACGATCGGGGGATAAGGGCGCTGAAACGGCTTCATGATGAAGCCCTGACCAATCTCCGGAATCATGGTCCTGGCGACCGAGACGTTCCAGAACTGCCCGTCAATGTTGTAGGGCGGATCGGACTCCCAAATTTTCAATACCGTGTTGATACATTCGACGAACATGGCGTTACGGTCTTTGCCGAAACTGCCGAAGACCTCGGCATCTGACATCAGACCACCTGGACTGATACCGAGAATAAAGCGCCCCTGCAGCAGGTGATCGAGCATCGCTGCCTGTGCGGCGATCGCCGCGGGATGCGAATTAGGCAAATTGAGGGTGCCGGTACCGAGTTTGATCTGGTGCGTTTCGGCAATCAGGCTGGCGAGAAAAATCATCGACGAAGTGACGGTCTCCGCCGCGTCGGTCACATGCTCACCGACGTAGGCCTCACTGAAACCCAGGCGATCGGCGAGAATAATCGCCTCGCGATCCTCTCGTAAGGTCTCCCCGACGGAGCGACCCGGGGGATGGATTGGCATCATGAAGGTGCTGTATTTCATGCAGGTTGTCGGTTCGAAAATCCGGGGAGATACACTCCCTGACAAAATAGCAGTGGCTCAGTACCTTGATAGCGGTATTGCTCGACTGCCCCCAAAAACAAAACGTGGTCGCCCACTTCAAGACGGTCAATCGTTCGACACTCGATCACGGCGGTACAACCACGCAGGACGGGCAAACCCTCCAATCCCTCGTCAATTGGCACCCCTGCAAATCGATCAGCGGTTTTGCTCGAGAACTGAGTCGATAAATGCTGCTGGTCAAATGCAAGGACGTTGATGACGAATCGTCCTGCCTCATCGAACGCCGCCAGGCTCGGTGACTTCAGACCCAGATTCCAGGAAACAATGGGGGGCACCAGTGACACGGAGCCAAACGAGTTCGCCGTGACCCCCACCTTGCGATTATTAACACCCCGCGAGGTGACCACGGTAACACCGGTTGCAAAACTAGCTAACGCAGTGCGCAAATCACGGGAATCAAAGGGTGGGGCCTGGGTGATCATTTGATCACTTTAGCATGCGTCTGCTCTCGTTTGGCGCCTCCTTAATCAGATCAGGCAACACCACCCGCGCTCCAGCGACAAAATGCCGAATCGTCAGTGCAATCATTTCTTCAACCGGCGCCTCGAGCGGAACATCGAAAATCCACTGACGCTGGCCAAAATAAAAAACCCGGGCATTGATGCTCCAGATGAGTTCAATCTCAGCCACCTGAAACGGCACCTCCTCGACCATTGGAAGCCCGAGTTCGTGGCGGAATTCCACGGCAATCGGCTCAAGAATTCGATTGCGCAGCATATTCAGATATTTCTGATTGATCGTTTCCCCGCGCAATCCGGAGAACATGAAGATTCGAACCCAATCCCAGGTCAATGCCGCCTGCGCATAAGCGACATACAAACGCGTCAGCCGATCTTCAAGCGCGAGCGTACGGTCACGAATCACGACTTCCCAATAGGGATCCCAGCGACCCAGATAAACCTCCTCGTACACCCGATCGATCAGGGCGGCTTTACTCGGAAAGTATTTGTAGATCAACGACTGGGTCACGCCGAGCCGACGGGCCAGTTGGCGGGTATCGCCACCGAAACCAAGTTCCGCAAAAAAGCGTACTGCCTCCTGCACGATCTGCTGCTCGCGTGCCTGTCCGGCCAAACGGCCGCGAGTGATTGCCCCGCCCTGAGATTTTGGCAATGGCGTCACGTCAATGCGTTCCATCATCTTCAGACCACGGGCAGCACGCGCTCGAGGCCGCCGGTGTCGACCGACTTCATGATCGCCTCGAGACTGGCGACGTTTGCCAGCATCTCGGTCGCACTCACTGGATAGGGCTCGACCCCCTGAATCGCCTTCGCGAAGGCTTCCAGATTGGCCGACACGGCCGGATAAGGTTCCCAAAACTGGGACTCCCGCGGCTTTCCGCGCAGCGAGCGAGTGACATCCCACCCGGTCGGATGCTCGGGGTGCGTTCGGTCGCGAACCTCAACCCAACCTTTCGATCCATAAACAGCAAATCGACCTTCAAACGGGGTCGCCAGGATCGCGCTTATCAGCGCATTCGCACCGCCAGGAAACGCCATCATCACGCCCAGCGTGTCGCCATTTTCAAACTGGGAACCCCGCGTAGCGAGTCGCGCCCAGACCGCTTCGGGGCAACCCAGGATGGCCACGGCCAGATCGACCAGGTGAATTCCAGTCGCCGTCAGGGGCCCTACGGGTGCAAAACGTTGACTGAGCCGCCAGTTATCGGGAGGCAGAGCAAAAAACTTGTCCTGACTGAAATTCGCTTCAATCTGGAGAATCGTTCCAAGAGCCCCTTCGGCGATTTCGCGGCGCAGAGCGATCAGCGCAGGCTCGAAGCGTCGTTCGTGTCCGATGCCCAACACCAGGTTGCGCTGCTCACATTCAGTGATCGCGTGCTGCGCATCCGAGAGCGTCAGGCACAAGGGTTTCTCGCAGAACACGTGCTTGCCAGCCCGCGCCGCCAAAACGATCTGCTGCGCATGGCTCTGATGGGGCGTACACAACACCACAGCATCGAGATCGGACCGCGCGGTGAGCTCGTCCGCATCCGAAACGAACTCAAACCCCATCGCCTGCGCGTCGCCAGCGCGTTGTTCGCGCACTGAGGTGGCAGATTCTGCAACTGCATGCAGGGCAAAAAGAGAACTTGAGGCCAGATGGCGACTAATGACCTGCCCCCACCAACCATAGCCAACCACGCCCACTCGAACCGGCTTGACTGGCTGTCGATCCGGACTCGGTGCCATCTTGTTTATCGCATCCATCACTCGATCCCCGACATTTGAAACACTTGATTGAGCCACAATGTACCTTCCCGATGAACGTTGATCGGCCAACCTCGAAAACAACCGCACCATGAATCACCTGCTTAGCGACCGCGTTCCGTACAGCGCCATCGTCGACCGTCCCCGTCTGAGTGTGCCCAACGACGGCCGTGTGATCGTCTGGATTATTGTCAACGTCGAACACTGGACGATCGAGCGCGCCATGCCGCGCACGGTCCTGAGTCCACCGATGGGACAACCACTTCAGCCCGACCTACCCAACTGGGCATGGCACGAATACGGGATGCGGGTCGGTTTCTGGCGGATTCTGGAGGCACTCCAGAAGCGCGGGATCACGCCAACGATGGCAACCAATGGACTGGTCTGCAAGACTTATCCACGCATCGCCGAAGCGGCCCAAAAACTCGACTGGGAATTTATGGGGCACGGCTATCTGCAGGGCCCGATGCACAAACTTCCCGATCAGCTTGAATCGATTCAGGCCACCATTGACGCCATCAAATCGTTCACCGGGACTGCGCCGGTCGGCTGGGAGAGCCCTGGCCTGACCGAAACCGAGACCACCATCGACCACTTATCCCAAGCCGGAATCGAATACGTGGCGGACTGGGTACTTGATGATCAGCCGGTCTGGATCCATGCGAACCCCCGACCGGTCCTGTCGGTGCCCTACACCGTCGAAATCAATGACATTCCAATGATGCTCCTGCAGCAGAACCGATCGGAGGAGATGTTGATGCGCGGGATCGATCAGTTCGACCGACTATGGCGCGAAGGCGCAACCCACCCGCGCGTAATGGCGATCAGCGTTCACCCATATGTCACCGGCGTTCCGCACCGCATCGATTACTTCGAAAAACTGCTTGACCATATCCAGGGTTCATCGGGCGCCCAAATCTGGACCGGGCAGGCGATCTCGAACTGGTACCGCGAACAGGTGCCCGCCCCTTCAACTCCGACATGGGGCCGCTAAAACTACTTGGCAAGCGCTGCGCCAAACAGCCCTGTAGGGCGAACCAGCAAAATCAGCAACATCATCGCGAATGGAGCCATAACGGCGAGCGGGGCGTAGATCAGCGAACCGATCGACACCACCTGCCCAACGAGTAGCGAGGAGTACAAGGTTCCCTTGATACTCCCAAGTCCGCCGATGATGACCACCATAAAAACGAAGGCCAGTACCTCAAGCCCCATGTGGGGATCAACCATGATGAGCGGCGCGTAAAGACCACCCGCCAAAGCCGACAGGGCACCAGCAAGCACGAAGGTAATTGTGAAGAGCCGAGCCGCGTTGATCCCCAGTCCTTCCACATGCTCCATGTCTTCGATACCGGCACGGATCGCCTTGCCGATGATGGTGCGGTTAAGAAATAACCAGATACCGCCGTAAACCAAACCGGCCAGTACGACCACCAACAGTCTGTACACCGGAATGTCAGTCCCGAACAAGCTGATCTGGTTGTCAAACGGGACGGGCACGGGCTTGGGGACGACCCCCCAGATCCCCTTGATTGCGCCAATGCCGCCCAGCAAGATGCCAAACGACGTAATCATGCTGAAGGTGAGTTCGCGTTCGTAGATACGCCTGAAGATGAGTCGCTCAACCGCTAGCGCCAGCACAACCCCTACGGCCACTCCAGCGATCAGCCCGAGCCAGAAATTTCCCGTCAGGGTGCTCACCGTGTAGGCCAGAAAGGCACCCACCGAGTAGTACAACAACTGGTCAAGACTGATGATGCGCATGAGTCCGAAGCACAGCGACAATCCGACTGAGATCAAAAAATAAATGCTGGCCAGGCTCAGACCGAATATCACGCCTGAGATCAGGAGTTGCGCACTCATCCGTTCACCCTCTTCCAACGGTTGAGCAGCTTCTCCAGCGACCCATACAAACCGCCAGAATTACTCATCATAATAAATACAAGGATTATTCCAACGAATAGTTCCCAGTTACCAATGAACTTGCTGGCCACGTCGCGCAACCCGGTGTAAACCACAGTCCCAACAATAGGCCCTAACAGGCTCCCTACCCCGCCCAAAATAGTGACCACGACCGGATCAGCCGTGCGCGCCGGGCTGGTCATTTCGGGGCTCACAAAGCCGAGGTAGATTGCATACAGACAGCCCGCCAGGGCCGTCGTCGAATTAGCAATCACGAAGGCAGTCAGTCGAATCCGAAAATTGCTGTAGCCCAAAAACTCAAGCTTCGTCTCGTTGAGTTTGGTCGCCAGACAACAGGCGCCAAATACGGTGTCGTCCAGATACTTATAAAACGCCCAGATCGCAACACCGAGGAGCATGACGAACACAAAAAACTCCGCGGGTCGGCTCAGATTGAGGATCGGCGTCGACGCGATGTTGGTGAGGAACCAGAGGCCGTTGTCACCCTTGGTGATCCCTGCGAGAACCTTCTGAAACATATAAAAAACAATCACCGCCAGTGCCAGATTCACGAGGGCAAAATAATCACTGCGCAGGCGCACAAACAGCAGCCCAACGATGAAGGCGAAAATGACGCCTGCGGCAAGTCCAACCAGGATGCCAAGGTAGGGGTTCGTTCCAAAATAAAACAGATAAAACGCCGTCCCGTAGGCGCCAATGGCCAAATAGGCTGGCTGCCCAAAGGAGATGAACCCAACTCGACCAAGCAGAAAATTACAGCCGATCGTATAGATCGAGAAGATCAACACTTCGTTCATGAAGGGCAGCGGCAGGACGAACCGCAAGGCTGCCAATACACCGAAGGTGATCAAAATCCCGCGCCACCAGCGCCAAGTCGCCGTCATCATTTCGGTCCTAGAGAAGGTCTTCGCAGACTTTCGGTTTCATCTGGTCGCGTTGCGTGAGTTCGGCGACCAAGCGCCCTTCCTTGAGCGCATAAACACGATCGGAAATCGAACACACGAGCGGCAGGTTCTGCTCAACGATCAAGACAGCGGCGCTCTTGCTCAGCTCCGTAAAGACCTGCTTGAGGTGACTGACGATACTGGGTGCGAGACCCTCGGTGGGTTCATCGATCAGCAGCACCTTGGGGCTACCCAGAATGGCCCGACCAATCATCAACATCTGACGCTCACCGCCACTCAAAAACCCCGCCTTTCGATCCATCAGAATCTTGAGCTTCGGGAAGAAGGTCAGCGGCCGATCCCAGTTGTGATCCTGTGTGGCGTAGCTACCCAGTTCGAGGTTCTCGCGCACCGTCAGGTCCGAAAACACTTTCTTGTCTTGGGGCACGTACTTGACCCCAAGGCGGGCCACTTCGTAAGGCGGCAGACCGCTTAGAGCCAAGCCATCGCTTGTGACCCGGCCGGACTGGACCGCCAGAAATCCGGCAATGCTCTTCATCAGGGTCGACTTGCCGGCGCCGTTACGCCCGACACACGAGACGATCTCATTCGCATCCAGGTGGAGATGGATGTCAAACAACACCCGGGCTTCCCCGCGTGAGACGTTCAGCCCTTCCACCGACAACCGGCGCGCCAAGGGACTGCCCTCAGACATGCTGGGCCTCCTCGGCGGGATCAATCTGCCAATAACTACGCCGAACCTCAGGGTGATTCAGACACTCCTCGTAGCCGCCCTGGGCAATCACTCGCCCTTCGTGCATGACGACCAGTCGCTGCACGAAATCCTGGATATGCGAAATCTTGTGTTCAACAATCAGAATGGTCTGGCGCCCAATCTGGCGGCGCAAAACCGCCAGTACGCCCTTGATCTCGGATTCCGCCAAACCTGCGAGCGGCTCGTCAAGCAACAGGACTTCAGGGTCAACCAGGACCGCCATCGCGATTTCCAGGCGACGCTTTTCGCCCAGACTGAGGCTCTGAACCAGCCGCTGCTCGATAGCCGCCAGATCAAATGTTTGAATCGATTCGCGAATCTTCGAATGATTGTGAAATGACTTGGTCCGGGTCAGGAGCAACGAGGCAATGGTTGGCGGTCGGCTCGAACGGAAATACGCCAGAACCAGATTGTCGACCACGCTCAGGCTGTCAAAGGTCGAGGTGAGTTGAAAGGAACGGGTCAGACCGAGCGCCACCCGCTCAGGTGGCGGCATTCGGGTGATGTCTTGTCCCTTGTACGAAATAGAACCTTCGGTCGGGAAGAACAACCCGGTCAGGAGGTTAAAAAATGTGGTCTTCCCAGCGCCGTTGGAGCCGAGAATCCCCACCACCTCAAATTGGTTCAGGTGGAAGTCAACCTGATCAACCGCAACCAGCGCCCCAAACCGTTTGGTGACGCCGGTCGCTTTAAGAATCTGATTGGCCAACGATCAATACCCCAACGACTTCAGCGTCGGCATAACTTTTTCGCCACCTTCAGATCCGACGACGCTAAAAAGATCCCACTCGCCCTTACGGTCTTTCGCGCCCTTGCCCTTAACCAGGAAGGCAGCGTTTTTATATTCGGCCGCATGATCCTCACGCCAGCGCGCTGGCCCCTTCATGGTCATGAACTGACCGCCTTTAGCACGCAGGGCGGCTGCGACTTTCAGCGGATCAAACGTCTTCGCCTCTTCAAACCCACGGAACATTTCCATGTATCCGATGTACGCAATCGCAGCGTAGGCATCAGGCGGACGTCCATACTTGGCCTGATAAAGGTCAACGAACTCTTTGGCGCTCTTCGCGAGTTCCTTGTCTGGATGCTCCGACAGGTCATGATAGAAGTAGTGCATGGCGTAGACGTTCTCAAGCGCCTCGGGCGGCAATCCCTTCGCAACCACATTGGTGATGAAGGCATTGAAAATCGTCATCTCTTTGTTCAGTCCCATCTGCTGCACTTGCTTGAGCAGGGCGACCGCGTCGGCAGCAAACTGCGCCGCAATGAACACGTCTGGCTTGGCCGCCCGGACCTTCTGCAACACCGTCGTAAAGTCTGCTGTTCCTAACGAAACTTCGTCATAACCGACGATCTCAGCACCGTACTCTTTCGCTGCCGCATAAACCCCGTCGCGGATATCCCAGCCAAAGCTATCGGAGCGCGCCAGAAAGAAAATCTTTTTCTTCCCGAGAGTTTTGACCGCCGAGGTTCCGGCCATGTAGCCGACAGTCCAGGGGCTATAGGCGGTCGCGAAGGTCGACTCAGCAAGCTTGCCTTTCTGGAAGGCTTCTTTGGACATCACGCAGACCGGGAAGTACGGTAGTGGCTCTTTGCTCACCATCGCGTTGATCGCATAAGCCAGCGGCGCAAACGTCTGACCGCCAAGACCCTTGACCCCCTCCTCGACCATATAGCGGTAGCGCCGAACGCCAACATCCTGCTTGGCCTCATCGTCCTGCACGACACCTTCAAGCAGGGTCTTACCGGCGGGCATATTGAGGCCGCCGCGCTTATTGACAACGTCGATCGCCAGAAGAGCTCCGTCTCGCTGGGTCTCAGCAACCGCGGCAAAGGTGCCCGTCAGGGGCAGGAGGATCCCGATCTTGACCTTAGCCGGATCGGACGCGTAACTAGAGGTCGCACTCGCGACCAGTAGCGTTGCAATCGCAAGCAGTTTCTTCATGGTTCACTCTCCTCTGGGATATCAATACAAAATCTAGAATACTTCAGGGAAGAACGATCATCGCTCTGCGCCCCGGTCAAGTCGGCGTCGCATCCCCACCCTCGACAATCACATTCTCGACAACCCCTGCGCCGCCGCGTCGGAACGCCGCCGCAGCCACATATTCGGGAGACTGGAAACAGGCCACACCCGCTTCCAGCGTCTGGAACTCGATCACGATAAATCGATGAAAATCCTCAGGTCCTTCCATGATCTGGAAACGACCGCCGCGCGCGAGAACACGACCGCCATGCGACGCGATGATGGCGGGCACTAGGTCGGTATAGCGCTTGTATTGAACCGGATCATCAATTCGGGCTCGGGCAACCCAATAGGCCGCCATCTCAACGAGCCTCTGAAACGGGCAATACTGCCTCGGTGTCGGTGTTCATGCCAAGGTCTGTCCATTGCGGTACTCGACCGATCCGGGCTGCTTCATGCCAGGCGAAGTTCAACTCAACCTTGATGCCGTTGATGGGCTCACGCATAAACAACTGATAGAGATTTGAATTATGCGCTTTGCGCTCACTAAACTCGACACCGTTACGGGTCAGGCGGTCGATGAACTCCTCGATGCCATCGCAGTTCAGACACAGATGGTCGATTCGACCCGAACCGGGTGCACCCGCCGCTGAATAGTCGATTTCGGCCAGATCGCTCGGTGTCTTCAGGTAAGTGTCCTGATGCGCCGAATGCCGGGCCTTGCCGATATGAATGACATCCTGTTCACCGATGTAAAGCCAATGCACCGGGAATCCAAATTCTGGGTGCGGACCCTCGCGAAACCCCAAGTTGTCGCAGAACCAGTCACGGGTCCCATCGGGATCGTGCGTCAGGATCAAAAGATGTTCGAGAAACCGCAAACCCATTCAAAACCTCCGAAGCCGCAGCGGGTTAACAAAGGACGCGCCCAAAGCCTGAGGCTTATCGCGCGTGCTCGGACGAAACCGCGCGGGTCTCGCCAGTTTCGATCAGAGTTCGGGTGGCGCTCGTCGAGGCGTAGATCCACAGAATCTTCATCGGCTCCGTGTCCGATCGATTGCGAAATCGATGCGCCACGTTCGGTGGAATCCAGGTCGTGTCGAAGGGATTGAGTTCATGCACTTGCCCGTCGATATCCAGATAGGCATGACCACTGAGCAACATCACGCTTTCTTCACAGTTATGGCTGTGAAATGGGATCGCTGTACCCGGGGCGAATTCAGTAATCCCGTTGATAAACCCGCTTGCGCCGACAGCGGGCGAAACCAGAGGAGTCGTGCGTGCGCCACCGCCACGATCATGGCTTTTTAGTTCATCGGGCTTCAGCACAACAGGCGAATGAGCGAGCACGGACATCAGGCACGATCCAGCAAGATGGTTAGGAATAACGGGGTCTTGGCTACGCCCAGAAGGTTGTCCTCATTCGTCGGATTTCACAACAGGGTTTTCCCGAGGCTGCCCGTTTTGAAGCTTTAAAATCTAACGCGCAATCAATCACCGGCTATCAAAGCGAGCCCAATTCTTCGATCGCTGGCGGAGCAATGCTTAGGCTCGCCGCGAGTGCACCGAGATCAGACACCACCGCATCCGGCAAAGGAATTCCGTGAATCCGATACTGGTCACGCCGCGCGTGGCTCTGTTCTCCGGGCAGCCAGATCCGTTCAACCCCTGGGAGTCGCTCAGCCTGGCGCAAGTCGCGCACGAGAACGTCAACCGCATCCTTGAATTGAGCGGGATCGCCGAACGCGGCCAAATCGATCATCAAAATCGCCTGCCCCGTGTTGGTGACGCTGACAAAATCAGCATTGAAATCCACCACCTCGCGGCCCATGGCGGCGCCGCCGAGCGTGCCAGCCAGGAGCCCGACCATCAGCGCAAGCCCATAGCCCTTGTGTCCACCGATGGGCAACAAAAACCCCTCATCGGCACGTTTCGGATCAATCAGTGGGTTTCCCTGACGATCGATCATCCACCCCTCGGGCATCATTTCGCCGCGCTTGGCCTTGGCTTTGACCTTTCCATAAGCGGCGACGGTCGTCGCCATGTCGAGCACCACTGGGGGTTCGGTCCCGGCTGGTATCGCGGCCGCAATCGGATTGGTTGACAGCAACATTTCGGCGCCTCCCCAGGGTGGCAAATGATTGGCATTGCCGACCGCAAAGTAGAGTCCGATCATGTCCTCCTCAAGCGCGCGCCGGGCGTACAGCGAGGCCGGACCCGCGTGGTTGCTAAAGCGGGTGCTGACCCATGCGACCCCAGATTCACGCGCCTTGGAAATTGCGAGATCAACCGCCTGCGAGACAACAACATGGCCCATGCCATTATCGCCATCAATGACGGCCATGGCCGCCCGCTCTTGAACCACCCGAATCAGTGGTGTTCGATTGATGCCGCCAGCCTGGATCCGCCTCGCATAGGCCGGCAATCGAATGACGCCGTGGCCATCGGATCCTTGTAAATCGGCCTCGGTCATTAGGCGGCCAATCAACCGAGCATCATCCGCTGGAAAACCCAGGCGCTCAAATGCTGAAACGATAAAGTGCTCGAGATGACTGGCTGAAATATTAGGCATGGCACAACGTCAAAAATGCATGATGGCCACCGTGCGTGCGGGACACTGCGTGGCAAGAGGCCGGATGGGGAAGCATGACACCCAAGGATCGATGAGGGCATCCCACTCAGCGCGCCGATTTGGAATCTGCAATTGAGCGCACCGAAGCGCTACTGCCGTATCAATGGGCGAAACCCTTCCAGAAAATGACGGCAAAATCAAGGCGAAACCTTGTCGGAATTTGTCGAACAGTCGGTGCGTGCCGCCGTTCAGCGTCGAATTGACCAAAGCGAATTCATCGCGCGTGGCATGGCCTTGCTCGATCACGCCCGCGACGCCAACGAAACCATCGACGCTGATATCGTTATCGGGCGCCTTCAGAGCAAACTCGACAGCGCCCTAACCAGGCAGGCCCAAAGCCGCTAGTGATTCGCGGGTGACCTTTCACGTTCAGTTCACCCGAACAGCGCAGGAAGACCTCGAACGGCTATTTGAGTTAATCATTGAGCGGGAGCTGGGATTTCTTGAACCTCAAGCTCTGGGTAGTGATTCTCAAAATTGACCCGGGTGCTCCGATTGCGATATGGCGATCGAAGCTTTAGACGCCCCAGAAAACAGGAACCAATGTCCGTCAGCTCTACTTCGTAGCGATCTTCATGGCGTTTCACTATGCCGAAGACACCACCGAACAGCCACGTGTCGACTTCGTGATAAACCCGAATAAGCGAGAAAACGTAGGGGCGGTTGAAGACATCTCGTCGAGGGCGAAATTCTTGCCAGCCTTTCCATTCGTCTTTGTCTCGTGCCCAGACTTCAAGTGGCTGTTGCGTGCCATTCCATCTCGCGAAATGGCACTTATAGTTCTCAGGTGAGGCTATTCTCCAGATGTCTGATAGGGCAATCGTCATGCTTATGGTCCTGAAGATCGGTAAAACAAACCGAGGAGCATGGTGATTACTCTCTTAACGTACCGCGAGCAGAGAAGTGTCCACGTTGCCTGCCTCGAGTTCGCAAGATCTAAGAGCCCCGTCAAGGCGCAGGCGACTCGGCCCAATTTGGGCAAGCATACTAAAGCGAGTCCATTTAGTCGTCCTGTTTCTTGCAACCCCTCTTGCTCTTTCAAACAGACTTATGCCTCCGAATCCCAGAGGTCCTGCGAGAAACGTCTCGAGCTGGTCGACGTCGAGATCGCGCTCGACAACCAATTTCTTGAGCCGACTGTTCTCTTGCTCGAGCTGTTTGAGCCGTTTGACGTCATCCGTACCCAGATCGCCAAACTTCTTGCGCCAACGGAGGAACCGACCCAAATGATCGAACTGTTGTGCGAGATCCGCGGAATCGGCCCCTGGACCGCCCACTACATCGCGATGCGTGCACTTGCATGGCGCGACGCCTGGCTTCCGGGCGATGTTGCGCTGCAAACCGCCCTCGGGTTGCCCAACAACGCGGCGGGCAGACGTGCAGCCCTGAATCGTGCCAATACCTGGCAGCCCTGGCGTAGCTATGGCGTTCTCCACCTCTGGCGAATGCTGGCACGCCAGCCCAATCTATCCTATCGGTCGGGAGCGGGGTGACCGCCCATCGTTCAGCAGGTTTCCCGCTGGCCTAGCCTCGTGAGGATGATGTTTTCCCTAAGTTTACGGGTGGCGCTGGCCGGATCAGAATCGATTCCGAACCATTATTAAAATTAGGAGATTTTCATGACCGCAAGCCTGAATAGCGTTGTCAACCAGATCCTTTCCGAAACCACGGGGCGTGCGGGGGGCGCGCCGGGTGTTGTCGCCATGGCGACCGATAGAAACCACAATACTTACGAGGGGGCTGCAGGGTTTCGTGAACTCGGCAAAGACGATCCGATGACCCTGGATTCGGTGATGGCGATCTTCTCAACGACCAAGGCGGTCACCGGCGTTGCAATCATGCAGCTGGTCGAGGAGGGCAAGATTAGCCTCGCGGATCCGGCCCGCAAATACGTACCTGAAATTGCCGAGATCGGCGTGCTTGACGGTTTTGATCCGGATGGTCAACCCCGGACTCGGGCGCCCAAGCGCGACATCACGATCGCCGACCTGATGTTGCATACGGCTGGATTTTGTTATGAATTTTTTAGTCATGATGATCTGAAATACAGAACAGCCAAGAATATCCCCACCGTGGTGTCGAGCACGTTCGACTCTATTCGTACGGTGCTTTTGCATGATCCGGGCGAGCACTGGACCTATGGTGTGAACATCGACTGGCTTGGCCGCATCGTTGAGCAACAACGTAGCAAGCGCCTTGGCGAAGTTTTTTCTGAACGCATTTTTGGTCCGCTCGGAATGACCGAGATCGGTTTCAACATGAGCGATTCGATGAAGGCGCGACGGGTCACGCTACATGACCGAGCTCAGGATGGAAAGCTGACGCCGATCCCGGAACTGGTCTTGCCGCAACCGCCCGACATGGACATGGGTGGTCATGGGCTTTACGCGACGGTGGGCGAGTACATGAAGTTCATCCGGATGTTCCTGAACGACGGGGCCGGGCCTCTTGGCCGGGTGCTGCAGGCGCAGACTGTCGAGACGATGTCTCAGAACGGTTTGCCCAATGGAATGACCAGTGGTGGTTGGACGACCTCCATCCCATCCTTGTCGAATGCCGGTGAGTTTGATCCTGGTGTGAAGAAGACCTGGGCCTGGACATTTCAGCGCAACGAAGAGCCAACTTCAAGTGGTCGGCCCGCGGGTTCCCTCATGTGGGCGGGCCTCGGAAATTTGTACTACTGGATCGACCGCAAGAATGGCGTGGGTGGATTCTGGGGCTCTCAAATTCTGCCGTTCCAGGATGTTGCTTCCTACCCTGGTTTTGTTGCGTTCGAGTCGGCGGTTTACCGCCACCAGTAAGAACACGCTGGAACGAATAGCCCGGATAGCTCCGGGTCATTCCAAGGGTTGAAATACGAGTTCGATCGCATATTCCGTCGCCAGGAAGCCAGTCTGCTGGAACCACAGCGTCATGGGACCAGCAGTCAATTGCGCGGGCGGGACGTCCTGAACGACGTTGCGCTTGAGATCCGGTGGCCCCATGTGGCCGTAAGCTGCCCTTGCCTTCAGGCCGCAGTCGTCCAGCATTAATCCTCTGCTGCGAAAGGTAAGTAAAGACTGCGTCGGTCCTGCGCTTAGGCAACGCTTCGTTACAAATTGCGGTCCCCTCGGCTTCGGTGTGCCCCTCGGCGCGGAACTTCAGTTCGCTCAATCGCTCGTTCTTCATTGCGGAGGCCTGATCATCGAGCAGTGGTTTGCTTCGGGCCTGGGGCTTGTCTGAGTTGGAATCGAAATGAATTGTGAGATCGAACTTGGCCTGGGCCGGATCCAGATTGCGCGTCTTCTTGGTTGCGATCTCATAGCCGCTAGCTTCAAAGGCAGTCTGTTCCACACCGCAATATTATTATCCCACAGTCTTGAACGATCAGCATTTTTCAGACTTTCCTCAAGCGATGAGAACCCTTCGACTTCTTGGATTCAGGGTCTGCGTTTCCGATCAAGTTGGCACCGTGGTCTGTTCGGCACAGGAACGTACTTCGTTCAACCGCCCCGATGCCGAACCTGAGCACCCAACAAAAAAGCCCCGAGGCCTAAGACCTGGGGGCTTCTGTGCGAGATTTCTCTGGCTCCTCGAGTTGGGCTCGAACCAACGACCTACGGATTAACAGTCCGGTGCTCTACCGACTGAGCTATCGAGGAACAGCCGGTAATGCTATCAGAAAATCTGAGCGTGGTTTGCTGGCATGATTGCGCGATGAAACCCACCGATCAGTTTGTAGATACGTCGCTCCTTCGGGTGGCCTATGAGGAGTGGAATCCGCAAGGCAAGTCGTCGGTCATCCTGGTACATGGCTGGCCCG
>Ga0209401_1000737_pt1 | contig 21916 bp, 17 predicted proteins | sample M_140807_MF_Meta_FD_187318 | JGI IMG/M metagenome (GOLD analysis project Ga0209401, IMG submission 187318) | Freshwater microbial communities from Lake Montjoie, Canada to study carbon cycling - M_140807_MF_MetaG (SPAdes) (version 2) | ecosystem: Environmental > Aquatic > Freshwater > Lake... | reverse complement strand
AGCCGCGTAGGTAATTTCAACCCGGTTCTTGGCTTCCGACTTGAACCAGTTGCCGCCAACGGATCGAACCTGATACTTGCCCCACGGAGCGCGAAGAACAAGGTTTGCGCCCAATCCTTCAATGCTTTCGGAGCCGTTACGCGCCAATGTGCAGGCATTGGTGCCAAAGGTTCCGTTGGCATCCTTAATTTCAATGATGATATTCATCGAAGGATCTGGCAGTGTAATGGTAACCGCGCCCGCTGAGGTATCTACGTTGTAGTAGTAAGTACCCGGCACACTTGGCACCGTGGTATTTCCACTGATGGGAATGGGCGTCGGATCAATCGGAGTGACAATAAGGCGACTCATCCGTTTGCCACCTCCCCAAGCAGATAGCCGATGCCAGCCGCCCAGTAATCAATGCTCGTCGCGACGGGAGCCGGGGCATTGAGTGCGCCCGTAACTCCGCCGCTGTTGGTGTATCGAAGTTCGACCGAAGGCACGATCTTTGCCCCGTCAACACGGTTCACAACCGCGTTGGCAAGTGCCGCCGTGCCCAGATCGGTCGTAAGACGCGCCAGAACTTCCGTGTAGATATTGCAAGCGGTCGCAGGAATGACGAGGTTGGCGATGTAGTAGATACTGTCGCCAGCCGCATTGACAAGAAGGATTTTCGCCGTACCCGCCACTCCCAGCGTAGGGATGACGTTATACGACTTCCACGTGGGGAGCCTTGGAATACTGACGTTGTTCATCTTCTTATGCGTCCGCCGACATTCGGATGTAGTTGGTGCCGTCGCATCGAATTCGCGCCGACTTGGTAGTAGCAACGGCAACGCCCGTGCCGGTTGCGCCAATGAAGGTCACGGTCTGAGCCGTGTTGTTGGTCACCCAATATTCAGCCTCCGCAAGGAGAGGAAGAATGATGCTTCGACCCGCCGAGATGACTCCCGCCGTAATCGAAAGCGTCAAGCACTGGTACTGCTCCACCGTAGCGGTGTAGTTAGCGTCCGTGGGGAACGCAAAAGTAGCGCAAGCATGCCGGAGCGGTGCCCGGTTGCCGCGATAACGAATGGCCTTGATGTGGCCGTTGTTGGAAGTTACTTGTGAATTTGCCATTTCTTTATCAGAATTGCGTGATGGTGCCGTTTACACGGTTGGGGAGTCGCCCTGACCCACACGCCCGGTTATAGGCGTGAGCGTTGGCTGTAACGTCGAACAGATAAGTCGCTCCGGTGCCGTCGCACTCGATAAAGGTGTCGGTAGATGCCACCGAGTCGGCCCCACACCCGTAAATCGCGGAATACGAGGCAGTGTTAGTCGGTACCGATCCTTGGCCCCATGCCCCGAGGGTAAGCACGTTGCAGTTCACAACGTTGTGGAAAACCCGGCCCTTGGAGTTGACGCCGACCGGGTTCAGGTTCCAGCCAATGCATCCTTGGTGGCCCGTGTAGCAGTTGCTAAGGTCGTTAGCGGTGTTCTTTAGCCCAGCGTTGAAGGCTTTGCAGTCCTCAAAGATGAACTGAACGGCAGGGCCACCGGAATCGGTTGGGAAGTCGTGCCAGTCAAACGCATCTGCGCCGCTGTAGTGGCTCTCGCAGGATTTGGCGTAAATGTAGCCCGAGCCTTTCATCTGCATGGAGTCGTTGTTGTTCTCGGTGTAGGCAAACACGCAACCCTGCATCCAAAGCTGGTTATAGATAGTCGGATTCGTGCGCGTGTCGGCAAAGTCTAGGTTCTGCTTCCCGCCGTAAAAATGCAGGTTCCGCATCCAAAGGGTCGAGTCCGTGGCGATGTTAAACTTGCAATTATTGATGCTTCCCGAAACGTAAACCCGAACGTTGGTATCCGGTGCCCGCTTGTCTAGGAGCATGATGGAGATGACCGAGCCAACGACTTTGTACGTCCCCGGCGTGAGGCTTCCCGAGGTTGCGTCCAGCGGTATCGGCATCCCGCGAGAATCGGCAAACGTGGCGTCGGTTACGATCCCCGGCGTTTGCGGGCAGGTGGCTTGGTAGACGTTGGGCGAGCCGCTGACCGAGGTCCACGTCAACCCTTCCATGTGCATGGATGAATACACAATGCCGTCTGGTTCTGTGTCCCACGGCTCAATCGTGCAGGTCGTGATGAGGCTGCGGCCGAACCACGCAAGAGCGTTCCCGGTGGCAGGCAGCGAGTAAAGACCGGGGCGAACCTTGATGGCTTTGGCCCCCGTGGCTTTCCCAATCGCGGTGTAGATTCCCTTCAATGCAAGGGCAGGAGTTAGGCCGCTGTTGGAGTCGTTGCCGTTCTCCCAGTCAACGTAATAGGTTATGACCGTCGCGGGGCGGTTGGCATCAAAATCAATGTCGGTGTAGAAACGCCCTTGCGGAGATCGGTAGAGGTTCTTTGCCGGTCCTTTGGTGATGGGCGCAACCCAAGTCGGAACGGGGTAGAGATTTTCGGCCGAGAAATCAGAGGTCGGATGTACCGGGGCATCGTAGGTGATGCGAAGGTTTCCGCCGGTCCCGTAGGCGTAGCAACTGCTGGTGTAATTGACGGTTGCCGATTGCCCGTTAATGAGGGTGGTTTCTTCGGAGCCACAGACGACGGTGCAACTGTGGCTGGTGCCGTCCGCAAAGAATTCTAGGCGGGTGGCGGATGGGCTAACGAGCGTGGAACCCGGCTTGATCTTGACTAGGATTTGCATGGTGGTTGGCATGAAAAAAGCCCTACCGTTACCCGGCAGGGCCTAGCTTTGGATGGCAGTTGTTGAAGGTCTATCGGAAATGGCGTATGATTGGGCGCATGAGCGACATTTTTACCGGGATTGGCAATTGGGTTTTAGGGTTTGTTTTGCTTTGGGCCATATCCATCGCAGTGGGAATCCCGCTCATTTTGGTTGTTGACTGGTTTCAGCGGGCTATAAAGGCAAACCGGGCCGCCCCTTCGTCCGAGACTTCTCCCCCGAATCTAGTTGCTGACGAAGGACAGGAATCCGCGACTTAAACTCATCTGCGGCATCCTTGGTCTTTCGGTAGCCAGTGCCCGTCGTCATCTTGTCGTGCATACGTGCCGCACCCGCTACGATTCCCGGCACCAATGCCGTTGCCGCGATTCTACCGAGTGCTTTCGGGGCGTTGGTAGTATCCGCAAGATTTGATAATTGCTTGAACCCAGAGGTAAGCGGTTGGCTAAGAGCAATGTCTCCGATTGCTTTGGTGATCAACTTCTTTTTTTCATCGTCCGAAATATTCATTTCATTGATTGTCTGAATCGTTGAACCCACTAAAAGCGGCTTAACCCATCCTCCAAGTTGCTCAAGTTCGCCGTAGTCAAAAAAGTAGCCGCTACTTGTTTTCACAACGTCGGGCTTCATGATGCCCTTAGCCGCAATAGCCGCACCGATCCCAGTGAGTGCCGCGCCGGTCAATCCCCGAGCAAACTTGTCTGACAGGATGCGAGATTGAGCGTCACTAATTCCAGCCCGTCGAAGTCGAATTCTTAGCCCTTCGCGTTCAACTTTCATGCCAGCCGCAATCCGCCCTGCTGACGCTTCCAACATGCCCACCCCGGTTCTGGTCACTGAATCGTGAGCAACGTTGCCAATTACCTTTGAGTATCGGAATGCCACGTTCGGGATGAACGTAATCAGGTCCGCAACGTTTGCCGCCGCTTTCTCAGACACGCCCTGCTTTACCATGCCGTTGAACGCTTCTCGGCGAAGAGTTCCCGCCCCGGCAGTTGTGGCACTTGCAAACCAGTTGTCCGCGTTGAACGTTTTGCGTAGGGCGAAGTCGTTGGCCTCGGCTTGAATATCCGCTACCGCGCCATCGGAAAGAGGGCCACCATCCGTAATGCCGTTTAGCTGGTCAATCATTTCCCGTTGAGCTTTGATGTCTTTCGGGTGAGTTTTAACCGCCACGTCTCGGTAAACGACCTGATGATAGAAATCTTTGAACTGAATATCGGAAAGGCCGGTTACCTTAGAAACGATGCCCGGAGCTTTGCCGTATTTGGCGATTGCATCAGGGTCGGCCCCTGCCATAACTTGCGCAGCTTCGTGCGCCCATCGATCACGCGAGCCGCGCATCAGTTCCCGATACGCCACGGGTCCGATTGGCTTTTCTTTGCCACGGGTTACGACGTATCGAACCGGCGACTCCGCAATGTAGGCAAGCTTAGTTGCCTCGTTAGAAAGCCAGTCCATGACCCGGCTTACGGGATTGGACAGTTGCGACTCTCTAAGTACGTTCTCCACGCGCTTTACCCCAGATACGGGTTTCAGGTCGCCAAGAATAGCGCGGATGCGATTGCGGGCAATTTCGTTTAGCCGCCGATTCTTTAGTTCTAGTTCGGTTAACTTTCGGCCAGCCGGTAACGCTGAGCGCAAGGCCTCGTGAACGTCGTCATCAGATAGCCCGTGCCCGTTAGCCTTGGCGTGAGAACGGATAGCGTCTGCAATTTCCTCAAATGTGACAAGCCCTTCCTTTGCGTAGGTTAGACCGATCTTCCCGTAGAGCTTTAGAATGTCGGTTGGGAGTGTAACCGCGCCTCGCACATTGCTTCCCGAGTTGCCCCTTTTTCGGGCTTTTTCAAGTTGCTGTAGAAGCGTGTTGCGCTCCGCACGAATGGCTTCCTTTTTGCCTTTGAACGAATAAACAGGATCGGCCTTAGCTTGAGATACAACCGCGTCTGCGACTGCCGCATTATCCGCAACGCTGGTATCGCGAACGGTGTTAGCAAGGTTGGTTAACTCCGCCTCTTTCTTTGGTGATACCTTCGGATTGCGCCGACGAGCCTCAATCAAAACTTCTGTCGACGATGCTTCGTTGAGGTTGGAGCCAATCTTTAGCGCGTTAAGCGATCGGCCCGAAGCTGATTTTACTTTGTCTAGATGCCCATCAAATTCAGTAGCCGCGTCTAGTGCCTTGTGATATTCGGCTCGCGCTTCTTCTTTGGCAGCACCCGTTGCGTTATCGTAGGCGGTTTGCGCCTCTTCTGCTCGCTTGATGAGCTTGGCGCGGCCAGCGGCGATGCTTCCGTATTCAACGTCAGTAGCGGGGCGGCCCTTGGTTGCCAGCGTCTGAACTAGATCGTACGGATCAACTTTGCCAGATTCAACACGCGCCACGCCCTCTCGTTGGAGGTCGGTTAGGGGCTTTCCGCCGATAGATACAGGCTCGCTGGTGAGGCCACGCGCCGCCTCTTCTGACCGCGTAGACATTTTAATGCCGGTCTGATTAGGTTCCCCCGCTGTTGGCGCAACGGGGGTAGGTTCAGCCTTAGATGCTCTTGTGCGAGTGCTGGACGGCTTAGGCGCATCAACCGTAATCTCGTCTAGTGGGATGCCGGTATTTGAGCCTTCAACCTTGACGTAGGTGCGGCCGTCCTTGGTGCCCAACGTCTTCTCAATCTTAATCGGCTGGTCAGTATCAGGGCCTTTCCATACGCCAGTTTTGCCAGCGTGAGGATCTTGCATCCCCGACTTGACGCCAACCGATTCGGGGGTTACTTGCCCTTTTTCTTGGGGGAAGGCATTTGCTTTTTGTCCATTGCCTTGTCCTTGGAACTGTTTTCCTTCATTCCGTATTCCTTGTCCTTCTTGGACATCTCGAACGCCTTCATTGATTGCTTTTTCATTTGGGTTTCCTAGTTTGGATTCAGTGGATGCATTTGCTTTGGTTGCCTTGGCAGGAGCGCGGACGACACGATCCATGTTGTCCGAGTGCATGACCTTGGCATCGGTGTAAATCTTCTGCCCGTTGCGAACGAATGCCTCGTAATGCGCCGGGAATTCTTTCTTGATGTGCGCCGCGACTTCTTGGAAGGTCTTTGCGCCCTTAGCCAATCGGCCAGCGACGACTAGGGTTAGGTCTTTAAGGTCGTCTGGATTGATTGGGGTTCCAGACGCTAGTTTCTTCTCTTTGGTGATGTCACCTGCGTCAGCTATCCGCTGGTTTCTAGCATTCTTAAGCCGCGCCGAAGCATCTTCGCCAGCTTGGATAACGGCGTCTAGGCCGGTTTTGGGGGCACCGGGCTTGTACTTTGCGGCAAGGTCAGGATAATCCGTTAGGACGCTGGCTGGGACGGGCTTCCCTTCTTTGAGGGCGGCGTTCAGCAGTCGCTCTTGCTTCAGTCGGGCATCCATCAGTGCGTTAAGGGCATCCAAGTCCGCGTCTGTCGCGTCCCTTTGCCCTGCTTTCAGTAAGGCTGATTCCTCAGCCTTCAGCCTGGGCAGTTCAACGTACTTGTGCTTGGGAATCTGGTCAAAGAACTTCTCGCCGCTGAATACCCAATCCTCCCCATATTTGAGAGTTTGCCTGTTCGTGAGCAATACCTTGCTAAATGCTTTCTCGTTACTCTCTGGGTCCATCGCATATTGAAGATCATCACCAAGTAAATCGCCTTTCTTGGTCCTGATTTCAATTGTTTTTGCGGACTTTTTATCGCGTCCGTAGTCTTCACCTATTCGCCGCTTCCAATAGTCAGGATCGCCAACGTGTATTCCCTGTGCCCCTGGCTGATCATAGCCTATGACCGACCCAGGATTGACTGCGATATCGTCTCCCTTTTTGACATCCCAGACAACTCGCTCAAAAATGTCTCCTTCAATTGGTGATTCTGCATCAACATCATCAAGAATCCGCTTGCGCGTCATCTCCCACGGCTCTTTGCCCTTCGCCGCCGTCGGTTCTTTGGGCGTTGGGGCGGGTGTCTCCACCTTTGGCTCCGCAGCTTTGGCAACCGCCGATGGGGCTTCCGGCGCGGGTTCGGGCGTTCGACCCGGCAATGCTTTCATTGGCGGCGTGGGATTTTTGAGCCTATTTGCCGCCGCTTCTGCTTCCTGCTGTGCGGTGAGTTTCGCCGAGCGGTTAAGAATGGTTCGTGTGCCACGGTCAGCAACGCCGGTTGGCTCAACTGGGACTGCTTGCAAATTGGGACGTCGCCCTGCTACCGTTGCGCCCGTCATCGGCCCGGTCTGCATTGGGCTAGGGCCTACCTGAGTGCGCTTGATAGGCAGTTCCGGTGCCGGTTTTAGTTCAGGCTTTTGAATCGTCGTTGGGATCGGCACATTTGAAGCACCGCGCCCAGCCGCTACCGGAGGCTCGTAATTGCCCAGCGCAATGCTTGCCGCCGTGCCCTTTGCATCCTCACGCCCCGCCTTGTTGATGCCGGTTCGCTTCGGTGCTTTTGCGCTTGCCTCTTCTGCCCAGTTGACAATCTTAAGTGCTTCGGGGACGCTGATCTTGAGTTGTTTGGAGACTTCAACCGCCTGTGCGCCCTTTGCCACTCCTTTGGACAAGTGGTATCCACCATAAACAGCACCCATCACGTTGATGGCACGAAGCCCGCGTTCTAGGCCGTCAATATTAGGATCAAATACATTCAGTCCGTCAAGCGTTTCTTTTACGACTTGCTGGCCGTCGCCACTGGCAATTCGTTGGGCAATGTTTGCCGCATCTACGGCTCCACGCATTTGGCCTACGTAAGGCAAGAAGTAAGAACCTACATTAGCGACGGCCCGCCCCGTGGCAAATTCGGGGTCTTTCTTTGCCTTATCTTCGGCGTAGTTCTTATCTACGAGCAATCCGCCGGTACCGGGGTCGCGTGGAACTTGCGGCATGGGTTTCCCGTCAATGTGCATTCCCGCCGCGCCGCCAATCTGATCGCCAACGGTCAAAAGCGTGTCAAGAGCCTGCCCAATGCCCGCCGAAAGAGCCGGGAGCGTGTTATCTGCCTCTTGCCTGGTTTCACGGAACAAACGAATTCCAAGAGACCGTCGAACTTCAATGGGCAAATCAAGAAATTGCTTCTTGGTCATTTTCTTGGCAATTGCCAAGCCATCTGGCCCCATCATTTGCTCGTAACGACGCTGGTTGTTTTCCGCTATTGTCCGGTTGCTGTATGGCCCAACGTTGGGCGTTGCCATCTGTGACCGCTCTTTCTTCTTTGCCGCCGCAACCTTTTCTAGTTTCTTAAATTCTTCTCTGTCGGCAATGTCATTGACCGTCTGCTGAAGCTCGTCAGGAGTCAACTCGCGGTTAGAATCAAACGACAAATTGACGCCGTTTTCAAGCGCAAGGTTGTACCTTTTGACCTTTTGGCCTTGAGCGTTTTGAACTTCCCCCGTTGCTTCGTTTTTAAGCCCGTTTGCAGAGGTTCCCGGCACCGGCTGTGCCATGAGAGGCTTTGCCGTCAATTGGCCCGTAGTCTCGTTCAGGACGCCATCAACGCGGGTTCCTGCCACGGGTTGCGCCATAAGAGGCTTTCGCTTGACGGGTGGAGCGGCATTTAGGGCATTGCCGAGAACAGAAAGGGCATCAAACGCCGCAACCGGCTTTTTGGCTACCTTCTTTTTGGCAGTAGCCTGATTCAACGAGCCAAGAACATCTGCCATTAGTTACCTCCGGGGACGCTTGCGTTGATGTTAGTGATGCGAAGTCCGGGACGTTTTGGATCTACCTTTGGCGCGGGTCCGCCTTTGCCTTTGCCGCCACCTTCCTTTTGTTTGCCGCCGCCCGCCCCTGAATTGATTGCACCCGTTCGCGGAGGTACGCCCGCCGTCAGTCCCGTAGCGTCAACCGGCATCGGAGGCACGTCGCCAAGCATCCCGCCAAATAGCTGACTTGGGTCCACAGGGTCAAGAAATCCTTGCGCCACGTTCAGTTCATCCAAGATGTTTTGATTCTTTTCAGCGGCGTTGTACAACTCTTCCAGTCGGGCTTTTTGCGCGTCGGTCGGATTGGACACGTCGTTTAGTTTTTTGATTTCGTCTTGCGCAGTCTTAAGCAGGTATGCCGCCGAACGCATAGCCTGATTCATGGACAGGGAACCTTTTTCTAGCATGTCCTTTCGCAGTTGGATGCCCGCTTTTCGCATGCGCATGAGGTTATGAACGTTCTGAACATTCAACGCAAGTTGTTTTTGCTTGAGTTCAAAGCTAGGCCCAATAAATCGAGTTGCTTCTACGATCTGCTTGGCCCGCGCATCGTCTACGTTGATCCGAGATTGAAGGGCCTTGATCTCATAGGGGATCTTGGTGGCGCGCGCTAGGTTTAGTAGGTCTGACGGTGACGCGCTGCCGTAAGCGTCAGCTTCTTCAGCCGTTCCACCGTTGCTCAAAACCCACTGGCGGCGACCTTCGGGGGTCATCTTCGCCAGCGCAAAATAATCCTTGCCCAACTGCTTGTCACGGTCAGCCTCGGTTTTGTAAGCCATCCTAGCCCATCGCCCGCTTTCCGTAAGCCCAGCAATTTTTTCTTTGCTGATGTTGGTAGCCTCGGTAGTAGCCGCCCGCCCAGCAATAGCCGCCAGCATGTTTTTTTCGCTCTGCGCCGTGGTTCGTTTGTTCCGAACGTCTTGCGCGTACTCCTTGTATCCAGTTTGGTTGTTTGCGATAGCCTGAGCCGCTTCCTTTTCTGCGTTTTGCAGGATTGCCTTTGCCAGTTCGACCTTTGCTTCGTAGTCCTGATTGTTCATCTGATACCGGCGCATGGCATCCTTGACCTTGTACTCATAATCGGTCTGAGCGTTTTGAGTTGGCAAGTCCATAATCTGCCCTGCGTTTCTAGGATCAAACAAGGCACCAAGCGAAGCAATAAATTGTTGGGTTTGGTCTACTCTTGGGCGGCCAAGGTCAGGCATTTCGGGTCGATTTGCACTTGCTTGCTGATATGCCGCCAAAGCACCAGACGTATCTGGAACTTGGCTTCCGAACAACGCTTGCCACTCCTGCGGGCTTTGGAGCAAAATTTCTTCCGCAGTAGGAGCAACTTGCCCAGCTTGGTCTGGCAAAGGATTGCCGGCAGCGTTTCGTTTTGCAATATCTTGCACGGGATCAGCGGCCTGTTCAAACTGGTTCCAAGGCTCCATCACCCCTAATTGCTCTTGAACCTGCTGTTGCACTGACTTACCGTCCTTTGCTCCCGCCAGTGCCGAGTTCTCAGTAAACGTCTTGGTAGCTTGCCGAGCCTTAGCGTCAATGATCGCCGCAATATGGGGCGGCAACATCTCAGCCGGTCCAAGCGAACTAGCAGGGGCAGACGTAGCCTTTGCCCCCCCGTAGTCCAATCCCACCGCCGGTAACTGAGTGAAGTCTTCCATCAATATTTGAGGCCAATGTCGTTCGAGCGTGACTGTTTCTTCAGCTTAAATGGGCTTTGATAAGTCAAATTTGTGTAGTCCTGCAAAGACGGATCAATGACGCCAACGGGTTTTGAAGTTGTTGCCGTTGCCCTTGGTTGCATCTGCGGGTTCATCAAAATGCTTTGGATGTAAGGGGCAAGCGAACTTGTCTGAGACTGAGCGTTCTGAGCAATGTTTCCGTAAAGTCCCGCCGTCGAACTGAGTGCGTTGGGATCGGTTGCGCGGAGGTCTTCCTGTTGCCGCTGTTGCAAGTTCTGCTTGATCTGGAACTTATCGTTAGCCGACTGCCGAGCGAATGCCGCTGACGTATCCCGCAACTGCTGAATGGGCACCGAGTCACCCGGTTTGTAGCCAAGAGTTGCCGCCGCCGCCGACTGGTTGCCAAGTGCCTGATTCTGCTGGGCTGCCATGTTGCCGTCGTACTTGAGAAAACTCTGAGCCTCATCGTATGCGCCAGCGGCTACCAAACCCTTGTACAGCTTTAACCGCTCTTCGTAGGCTTTGGCTTGCTTTTCCGCAATGGCTTTCTGCGCGTCTCTGGCTTCTCTGGCGTCGCGTTCGGCGCGTCGGTTAGCGTCCTGTTGCTGAAACAGGCCGATAATGGGGGGGATTAGGGCGGCCGCTCCCATTACTCAATCACCATCAAAACGGATTGGCGGGCGAACCCAATGCGAGAATATAGTTTCATGAGCTTTTCCATGTTTTCGTTTCCAAAATCTACGGCGATAAACACCGGGCGAGCAAGTTCGCGGGATGCCTTTCTTATTAGACGAACCAAGTCGCTAGGATTGCCGCTTCCTTCCAACTGATAAACAAACGTCCCTTTGTTGTAGGGCGTGTGCTTCAAACTGTAATTGCCCACGCTCATCGGTTCTCCGAAAGCTGTCTGCTCTGAATGCTCATTGTCAAAACGCCGGGGTGAGTCTCGGGCACGGTGACGCCAGCCTTCAATGCTTGCCCTCGTCCGGTTGAACCAAATAAAGCCCATCCTGAAGAACTGCAAACCCGCGCCATTGGCACCGTGAATTCGTTGGTCGTGATGGACATGGTTTCGCCGCTAAATGCTCCGTCTCTTATGACCTGCCCCCGTGCAATTTCTGATCGCTGAATGATCGTTTCTCCTGTCTGATAAAACCCATCTGGCATAACGTAGCCCCCATCTCGATAACTGCCACCAATGTGACGATTCCAAGTAGAGTCCCAGCCAATCTCATCTACATGCCCCGTGTAACGCACTCCCCAAAGTTGCCGCGCATCCGTTCGCGACCCTACAAAACGGTAACCAACGCCCGCCGAGACGCCAAACTCTGCGTCCCCGGTCTGGAACGTCACCGAAATCTGAATGGCTTCCAAATACACCTTGCGGTTATTGCCCGTCGCGCCGCCCGTGTACTCAACCAAAACCCCAAATAGCCCGCTGTTAAGCTCCCTAGCCGTCCATAACGTTGGGTCTACGGTGTAATCGCGGGGATCGCTATTCTCAAAACCAATCACCGCCGAGGTGCTAAGGTTGCTTCCCGATGTCGCGTTGTCCTTGTAAATCTGAACCTTGCTTTCGGTGATCGCGCATCCGCCCGCTTCCGTGCCTCCATAGGCATAAACTCGCGCCGTAATCGCCGTAATTTGGGCATCAGTTGGAACCGCGATACCGGGCCGAATCCCCTTGACAAAATAACTCTTAGTCGTGGCCGTCGCCGCTACCGTTGCAAACGGATCTTGCCCGTCGCCCGGCACTCCCGAGTACGGTCTGATCGTGAAAGCGTTGCCTAATCCCAGCGCGTTTGACGTGGCAAGAAAGTCACCGCAGAACGGGGTAATGACCTGAACCGGGGCTGTTGTTTGGGTTGCCGTGGTGATGACCTGAAAGCCGCCTACCCGCACAAAAGCGTTTGCGCCGCCCGATCCTGCGACTGATAGCCGAATCCCTAACCGGCCGTTGGTAATGTCCGTGGGCGTCAATCCCATCGTCCCAAAATCCACGGTGTAATCAAAGGTGTTAAGGGTGCCAGGAACGACCGTGCCAACGGCGATATTTGCCCCGTACACCGATCCGTCAAGCATGATGCGTACATCAGAGTCTGCGCCGACTCCCGCGCCTGTCTCTTGCCACCAAACCCGAATGACAACGCTTGTCAGGGTTGCGCTCGGAGGAATCGAACTCGCCGGTTTTAGTCCAATGATCTGGAAATAGTTGCTGTATGTGCCGCTTGGCTGGGTGACTTCCGCATACCCGCCGTCCGTTGGGTCGTTGGTGAAACTTCCCGTTGACCAGTTGGCACCCGAACCGCCCCGTGCGACCGTTGAGAACGTCCCTGCCGTCGTTCCTGTCGTTACTACCGATCCATAAGCCAAAGGCCCGTCAGGATGCGTAAGAGCGAATTCTCGCCGAATCCAGTGACGGTTGCCATCCACCAAAGACGGCTTGGTGTAGATCATTGCCCGGTTACCAAGCGTGACCCAAATGCTGTCATCGTCTACGGTCTGCGACACGCAAATGTCCGACAGGTTTAGCTTTCCAAACTTGTCAATCTGATCGTCGCGGAGCCATGAAGCAAACTCGCCCCGCACCATTGCCGATAGCTCAATCGGACGGCCGCCCGAGTCACCTTGGTAAAGATCGGTGGGCGAGTAGAACCAAAGCCCCTCGCCGTTGGTATCCACGTAGGCAAGCCCCTGAACCTCGCCAATGCTAACTGGCGCAAATGCTCGCTTGCCCGCGCATCCCTTGGAGTAGGGCATCTTGGAGATCGGTGCCAATGTGCTGGGATAGTCGCCACGGGTTGCATACACGCCCTTTGAACCAACAAAGAACGCTACATCCCCAGCTTGAGTTCCGCCGATTGGTTCATCGTTGAAGCCATCTGCCATCGTGAACCATGCTCCCCGAGAAATGTCACCGGTATCGTCAGTGGACTGCCCGAGCAAAAGAGGATTGCCAACCCGAGACGCCGCGATGTTCCGGTAGCCGCCCTTGTAGAGCCAGAACATAAACGCCTTGAACGGAAACCCGCCAATGAGTCGCGAGCCGTTAAGCTGAATCGGTCGGTACGTTGGCAACGCCAGTGCTTGCGTTTCCGTTTGGTAGACCTGAAATGATCCCGCCGCGTCCGAGACTTCACCCATCAGGTGATATTCGCCGTCGCCCGCTTGGTAATAGATCCGCGCCTTGTCTACCGCCGCATCGCCCGAAGCCGCAAAACTGATTGTGGCCGCCGCCGAAACGTCGGGAATGTTCATGCCAGTAGTCCCGTCAAAAATCCGAGTTGGCAACTGCCCGTTGCGGTACGAGCCTTGGGATGCAACGTTTAGCAAAACCCCCGTTAAATCGCTTTCAACGCCGTTTACGCTGTTGTAGTAGCTGACGCCGTACTTGAGGCTACTGCCGTCTCTAATGCCCGCCAGTGACCGCGTATCGGTAAATCCGCGACCAACTGACCAAGAAATGAACTTGTTAGGCGCGCCGCCGCCGCAAGCCGTGGTAATCGTGTAGGTGACTTCGATGTACCGAATGTCAGTTCGCTGGGATGCCGTTGTCTCGTCAAGAAAATATTGAACGGCTCCCCCGTCCGATTGGTCTTGATCGCCGCCCGATGGAGCGCATGGAAACCGGGTTCCGCTTGCGTTGATGATGGTGATTTTGACGTCGGGCAGACTGAACCGCATAGGCGAATTCAATGCCGAGGTCGCAAATACTGACCCGATCATGTTCACTTTTGACCAGTCTCGAGACGCTGAGTTTGCGCCCGCTGGGATGGCAAGTGTTACCGTCGCATTGCCCGTGACGTTGGCATTCGTGATTGTTGCCGCTAGATAGAAATCTGGGTTTGCATTGACGCTGACCGCCGTTGCTACCGTGCCATCAACCGTGTGCGCCGCTGGACTGATTACCGCTGCATCAAAGTCCGGTGGCTTAGTCGCCGCCGCCGTAGGAGCCGAAGGAGCCGCATAATCTCCGCGAAGAGTGACAAAGCTAGTCGCGTTGCCAATCACGTTGTAGTAAGGAGACTCCGAATTGCTTGAGTTGATCCAGTAAGAACGGTCAAAGAACGGAACAATCGCCCACTCTCCCGTCCCAAGATTTAGCGAAGTAACGCCGTTCTTGATCTCGGTACGAATGAACGTCACCGGGTCAATCATGAACGGCCGCGCCTGACCGTTGTTGTAAAACACCCCCTGCCAATACCGCAAAGGGGCGTAGCTGTTGTCATAGCCAACCACGTACTGCCAGCCGTAGACCTGAACGCTAATATTGTCAAACCCGTAAGTCTTGGGGCACAGATTCCGATATCCCCACGCGGGACGGATCGCGCCATCTTCCAGACGCACGTTGAATGCTTCCGACGCATACGAACCACCCGGCACCGCAAGGGACTTAGAAAGCCCAATGAACTGCCCGTAATTCGTTTGCTTGCTCAAACCTTAATCCACCGCTGTTGAACGGGCCGAACCGACTGACGCCGAGCCGCCGATTTACGCCGAGAAATGCGGTCCAAAGCGTCGTCCGCATCCGCATTGAACTTGGCAAGCAACGCCATCTGAGTGTTGTCAAGCGTCGAATGCTTGCACATCTGCGCAACCGTCTTGTACGCCAGATGAGGATGCAGAACGCCCGGAATATCCAGTTCCGCGCCGGTTGCATCAATGTCAATGACCGGGATGTAAATAGCCGTTACGACCGTTGTGAGGCTCGTAGCCGTCGCATCCGGTTTGGGATACACGTAGAGGTTCAGACCGTCCCAACCCGCCCGAAACGGACGCCCAACGGCTGAGGTTGACCAATACGGATAGTTGAGGATGAATTCCTCGTAACTGGTGACATAGATCGGGATGTTGTCGTCAATCCTGATTGTCTTTGGAGCAAGGATCTTCCGCGAAAACCGTGGTCCTTCGCCGTTATACATCGCCTCGCCCACAGTCATGGAAAGCGAAATGTTAATGTCAAGCATGCCAAGCTTTTCGGCCCAATCCGCGAGGACTTCGTTTGCGTTTTGGACAATGGCGGCATCTGACGCATCCGGTTCATCGGCAGAGCGAAGCAAGCTGAGGTCATAGCTTGCAATATCGCGCACCCGCTGAATGAATTCGGTGGTAGTCATGAAATCTTAGGTGCCCCGGAATTCCACCGGGGCAGTATCGTGGGCCTTACGCTGAAAGGGCCGAGAATTTGCCCTGGGCCGAACCCTTGGAGCAGAGCAACTGCAAGAAGAACGAGTGGGTAGCCGTCCAAGATGCGTTCGTGAGCGGGTCGCGGTTGTAGCCGGTAGACCACTCTTTGTTGGCATCGTAGAAGAACTTGAACCACTTTGTGTCCAGCATGTACAGAACGCTGGAGGCAGTTCGCTTGTCGAGCAGGACCGGGATTCCCGCGTAGATGCACATCATCGAACCGTATCGGGCCATCCCTTCGGTCCAAGTAATCATCTGCGAGTTGTTGAAGTCCTTCTGAAGCTTGCCGTACAGGGTTTCACCCGTAACGATAAGGTTCGGTTCGCCCTTGTCAAGCAGAGCAACCCGCATATCCTCAAGGGTCGAAGCCTCAAGGGTCTGCGCGGTGGAGTTCACCTGCGATTGGAACACTTCGTTACCTGCCGTGGCGCGGTTGACGCCGCCGTAGGTACCGGTGTTGCTCACCGTGAACTGCAATCCGCCAAAGTTGCCTTGGCCGGGAGCAGTGTTGTTGTGAAGCTGGGTCGCCAGCGTTTCCCGAATGGACCGGACGGCAATCTCGCCGCGAGTCTCAAGGAAGCCAGGACCGTACTTCTTCACGTCGCCGCGAACCTTTCGGACCACGGTTTCGGGAACGTCGTCGGCACAGATACCGAACGCGGCATCAAATACCTGAGCACCCATGAGTTCCGTGTAAGCACGGGTTCGGGTGGTGAGCTGCGCGGCATCCGTGGACAGCATCGCAGGGGAGAGCTGGTCGCCAATTACCGTAAGTTCGATCTGCGAACCGGTAATGGAGCTGACACGAGCCATGTCAACTTGGGGGGAGTAGATGACTTCGTCGGACATGATGCATCCGAGGAGGCCAAGACGGGTCGCGAACAGGTTAACCGGGTCCGACGAGAACATTTTGTTAAATGCCGACGCCAGAAGGTTAGTGTTATAGCCGGAAGGGTAAGTAACTGCCATTGCTTTTCACTTGCCCAGCGATGGTTGGTGAGTCGTCTACTGCACGCCGATTTCCGCAAGCAAAGCCATCCGCGCAAGTTCCTTAAAATCGGTCTTGCCGTTGACAAATGCTTTCGGAGCTTCGGCAGTGCCTTGACTCGAATTAGGTAGCACCGCGCCGCCTTTCTTGGGCTTTGCGCTGGCCACCTTGTGGGTTCGCCCATACTCAGCGAAAATGGCGTCAATCGGTTGCTTTGTGGGCCACGACTTGGCGGCATTTAACGCCTCTTGAGCGGAAATCTTTAGGCCGAGTTCTTGAGCGGCTAGCTTGACCGCTGAATCGCCTTTGGTGGAGAGCCATTTGGCATCTTTTGCCGCCTGTCGCTCCTCCGCTTCACGGGTTCCTAGCTTGGCTTCCAACTCCGCGAGCCGTCTTTCGGCATCAGTGAGCTTGGTTTTAACCTGCTTGACTTCGGGCAACTCGTATTCGTCGGCAACGTCGTAGGTTTGATCGTCGCCAATCGACACGCGCACCGGAACGCCGTGGATTGCGGTTAGGTCTTCCGCGAGTCGTTGCAACTGAGCCTCATACCGTTCGGGTGAACGCAGGTTCTGCTCGATGTTGACGATAGGACCGTAGGTGGCCTCTATCTCTCGCGTAATAGCCTTCTGGACGCCGTCAATTTGCTGACGGACGCGCTCTTGAACCGCCGAGTCTAATGACTTGTCAGGGGGAAAACGGTCGCTCCATCTATCGGTTGACTCTTCGACTTCGGACTCGCTGGAATCTTCCAACGAAAGGTCAACATCAAGGGGAACATTCGTACCGTCTGACTCGCCACCCTCCGCATCATCCGATTCCTCGTTGTCAAGTTCTTCGGGTTCCGCTTCGGTTTCGGTCGGTTCTTCCGTTACCTCATCGGTAACTTCGGTTTCTGATTCGCTAGCCTCGTCCACGGTTGTCATGGCGGCAGCGATAAGGTCTGGACTGATCATGGTTTTGCTTGCCTTGGTAGGCTATGCGATTGCCGGGGCGGGTGCCCCTTGCGGATTCAAATTGTTGCCTTGCATCGGCATCTGCTGTTGAGGCTCCATCGCGCCCTCGTTCTGCTCAAATCCCAGCACCTTACGCATTTCCGACCAGTACCACTTAGGATCGGTAAAGGTGCCTACAGACGGTTGTAGGGCGGCAAGACGCTGGATCTTCTGGCGCGTCTCGGTCTCTTGGTCGCGGGCGGTAATCGCTTCCTCAGCAATCACTACTTGCAAGTCGAGCGGCACAAAGTTGGCAATATCAAAACGGTCATCAGATTCGTCGTTAATCCAGATCGGGTCACCGTCAATCGTTACTTGCACCGGATCATCGTCGCTTGCCGCCGCTACGTAGAACACGGCACGAATAAGCCGCTGGTACATGTAAACGCACTGATTGGCCGCCCATGCTTTTTGCGGAGCAGACTCGCGTTGCACCATCTCGTTCTCGCCAAGAGTCCGCGTTTGGTTTGGGTTGTTGCCCGTGTCAATCTCAGTGATGCCCGCATCGGATCTGAACTGGCGTTCTACTTGGTCGCGCCTGTCTGCCGCCGTTGCGCTCATCGCCGGCGCAGGGATACGAATGTTCGGCAACTCGCCACCCTTGGGAGACTTAGCCATGAACAGAAAGCCGTCATGGTCGCCCATCTCAAGCTTCTGGATAGTTTCCTCGTCAAAATATTGAGGGTCGAGCAGGTTAATCTCAATCTGAGACGCCATCGCATCTTCTGCCTCGTCAAGCCGGTTCAAAGACTCCTGCCCTGCCGCCAGAACGTCAATCAGACCGCTAGGACGAGCTGCACCGGGCGTCAAACCGTACTCAAAGAAACCGACCGGCAGACCGGGCGTTTCCATCTCGATGCGCTCAAGGATCGTGCCGTCAATGTCGCCAAGCAAGCAAGCGTAGGTGGGCGCCTTTCCCGCGATCCCAATGTCGTAGTAGCGGAAGATTCGTACCTGTTGCGCCGTGCTGTTCTCGTTTGTGCCGTCGTACCCGTAAACCGCTTGGGCATTGCTCGACGTGATCTTGCCGGGCCACATCTTCTGCGCTTCTTCCAGCGGCAGATAATGGGCAAACGCGATGTAGGTCATGTTGCCCATCGAAGCGTTCACCGGATCCCACAGACACCGCCAAATGGGAATGTACCGAATGTCTACAAACTGACGGCCGGTAATCGGGTTGACCCGTGGGGCCACTTCCAGAACGCCATTGCCAAACGCCACACCGTCAACGAACGCGGGTCCAATCTCCTGAATCCAGTCGTTGCGCGTTGCCCGAACCTGCCAAAAACCCTTGAGAACGGCTTGCGTGATATTGGATCGAACGTTTGTAAACTCAGGCTCGGGGAGTTTCCCCATCACCTTGGTTTTCAGGATCTGCAGAGCGTTGGCGATGCGAAGGTTCTTGCCGACCGTCTTGTTGGTCTTGTTGATTGGCGGGAAATCGGGGAATACACCGCGCTGAAACGTTGGGGCGTAGCCGTTTACCGAGTCATCACCGAAAGCCGCGATAATCCGATTCCAGAGAGACTGATAGTACGACTCGTCGTAAGCCGCTTTCAATCGCTCCTTTATCTGCTTCTCGGTGGAAAGTGCCATTACTTCGTTTCAAACTTGGATTTCAATGCGGTAGGCATGTGGCTTTCTTTGATGACAAACTCGGCCTCACGCTTGGCATGCGGCAACTTGTCAAGAAACTTCTTGTTCAGCATCGCGTGCTTGAATTCGGCTGACCGCTCATCTTCCAAGGCCTTGCGGGCGTACTCGGATCGGAACGGCTGAGGAATTCGCCTTGTACTGCCTCCACAATCGCGGCAGAGCACGGTTTCATCGACGGTGGCTAGATAATCGCCTTCGTGCCCGTTATCGCAAGACAAACGGTAAACCGGCATCAGCTACCAAAAATCTCCTTGGCCTGATCGAACGTCACCGGCGGCCACGTCTGAACATCCAGCGCAATCTCGGGCGTCTGCTCGATCTCCTCAAGGATGGGAAGCAGCTTTTGGTTGACTGCTTCCAGTTCGGATTCAAGCTGCGGGGCGTCCAAAGGGTTGGAGTCAAACTGCAAAAGCCGAGTGATGCGAACGGCCTGAGTCTGCAATGGGCGTGCTTGCTCTTCTAGTTGCTTGCGAAGTTCCTGCCGAGATCGGTACGGCCCGTAGTTATGTTCGTGAATGAGCGTAAACGTCTTGTCGGTTAGCGAGGTGATGACTCGCCACCGTCCAAGGCTCCCGTCTGAACACTCGCTGTGGGCCTTCATCCAGTTGCGATACTTGCCGCCGCCCGCTTGCTGGCTGACATTCGTAATGAGCATCGTGAGGCCCAACCCGTCTAGCTCGCGGATGTCAAAAGGCCAGATGCCGTTACCGAGATCGCCGGTTTGCCCGCTTGATTTCTTTGATTCTTTGGTCATAAATGCTCTGGACGTTGAGAACGTCGCGAACCCGTTTATCCTCGGGTTTTTGGGTGCCGCTCTGCTTCCACGCGTGGTTAAACACGGCAGAACCGGCGTCTATAATGTCGTCGCGTCTACCGTCCATCCCGTCGAAACTTGCCATCTGGTCAAGCACTTTCGGGTTCCACGGGCCGCGTATCATCGCAACGTTTCCCGCATTAACTTGGGCGGCGAAACTCTGCGCCAAAACCACTTTGTTTTTGGTCACCGGGTACGTATGCACGTCATAACCCGCAAGCATCGAAGTGAAGAACAAAGCAGCTTCTTTACCGGCGGCTCCGGGATCTTGCGGGCCAATAATCGAGCAGTTCGTACCGTCTGCCTCGCTGGTGTCGCGGATGAACTTATTGCGAGCGGCAATCTCTAGCTGGTCTTCCGTCGCATGAAGGATGTACCAACGCTTATTTGAGTCCCGTCCCAGCTTGACGCTTGCCGTAGGATCGCCGTGTTCCGTCGCGCCCATGTCCCACCCGCGCCCCATCCACTCCATGTAGGGGGTCTGAGAAAGGGGAACGATGGTTATCTGGTCAGGCTTGAACAACGCCCCGTCAACCGTCGTATCATCCATCAGGATCTGCAACCGAAAGACCGCCGGCGTCATCAGCATCTCGGTCCTGATTTGCTCTAGCCAGCGTTCGTCTTTGGCCTCGTCAGCGTTGTAAGCAATCCGAAGATAGCGGGCACCGCTCGGAACGTTTCTGGCTTCAATCCCCTGCAAAGGTCGCCTTAATTTCCTGCCATTCAGGATGAGTCGAGCTGTTGGTGATGATGTTCACAAATCCACCCGTGCTTCCCGCCGAGCCTTGAGTAATGATCTGCGCCTGGGCAAGCATCGACTTTGCGTAACGGTAAATCCCGAACTCTTCCATCGTAATGATCGCCGTGCCGTCGCCTTGCAATCCCGCTTCCTGACCGTTCGCGTATGCCGTCTGGCTTCCGTTGGCTAGGTTGAACTGTTTGAGCTTCCTGTCGCCTTCGTAACGAAGCACGGATGACGGCGGCAAGTTCAATCGCTTGCTAAGTTGACCGTAAAGAAACTCAAGTCGCCAAACGTGCTTTGCCGCTTGCTCGAGATCCTCGCCTACCAAAATGCAGTCAGTCCGTTTTAAGCCCATCGCCCACAACTCAAGCGAGCGAGCGACCCAAGAGATCACCATACGTCGGCATTTCTCAGTGATGAGCGTTTGGCCGAGACTGCGGCAAGTCCACCACTCGCGGCAATACTCGCGGATGTAGGATTTGTCCGGCATCGGCTGTATTTGCCCCTCTGCCTCGTTCCAAGTCCGCTGCGCTAAGACAAATGCCGTCGCGCAATCGGCTGAGTCTACGGCGAACTCACTGGGCCAAATCGTCTGACTCGTCTGCGCCAGCAACAAGCGATCCAGCTGCTCTAGCTCTTCCGATGTCAGCCAGTTGATCCAGTCGTGCCTCTCGCTCTTCGGGGCTAAGGTTGCTAACGTCATCTAGTTCGACCTTCTGGACAATTGGCCCGTCGATTCGATCCGCAATCTGCTTGATTGCCGCCGGATTGCCGTCTTTGAAGTGGCTCCACATGATCCGCGCCGCTTCTTCTTCGCTGAATGCTGGATCTTCAAGCATCAACCGCTTCAACGCACGAACGATTGAAGGCTTGCCGCCTTCGGGGTTTCCGCTCTGGCCAGGCTTCCAAGGCTTTAGGTTTTCAAGTCGCTTCTCGGGGTTTGGATTAGGATTAGCCACTTTTCACTACCTTTTCGTTGCAAATCTAAAAAATGCCCCATCCGCGAAGAAAGAACGAACAGGGCGAGTCACTGCCTCAAGAGCCACCGATCAAAAGCCGGTTTGACTGAATGAAGATTAATGGCGCAGGCTCCGACCTCAATAAAAGCCTTAGGGTTCAAACTCGGGCTGGAGAAAAACCCACCCGTTTAACGCCAAATTGCAAGTCGAAGTTTCTGGACGGGTCACCGGCATGCCGGCGGTTATGGAATGAATGATCCGGGTCGCCAAAGATCGCCGTCCAAAAACAAAAAAGCCAACCCCGATATGGAATTGGCTTGATCAGTTGACACACCGTAGGCCTGTCAACAAAACCATGATAACACACTATTCCCGCCATTTGCATGATTCGATCTCTTTTTGTATTAAGATTTCCATCTCAAGCAGCATTGCTCGGCACGTAGGTTGCCACGGCGCCCACCGAGCTAGGTCTTTTTCCCCATTGTA
>Ga0209401_1000736_pt1 | contig 21917 bp, 20 predicted proteins | sample M_140807_MF_Meta_FD_187318 | JGI IMG/M metagenome (GOLD analysis project Ga0209401, IMG submission 187318) | Freshwater microbial communities from Lake Montjoie, Canada to study carbon cycling - M_140807_MF_MetaG (SPAdes) (version 2) | ecosystem: Environmental > Aquatic > Freshwater > Lake... | reverse complement strand
GGCCGACCTGCTGATTGATGGCCGCCGGATCGTGCCGGGTGACCGCATCGTGGCCGTGGCCAGCAGTGGCGTGCACAGCAACGGGTTCAGCCTGGTGCGCCGCATCCTCGAAGCCAGCGGAACAACTGCCGAAACCCGCCTCGGCGCCGATGGCCCCCCCTTGATCGCCAGCCTGCTCACCCCCACCCGCCTCTACGCCTCCCTTGTGCAGCAGCTGCTGGCCGAGGGGGCTCCGATCCGGGGCATGGCCCACATCACCGGCGGGGGCCTGCCGGAAAACCTCCCCCGTTGCCTGCCCCCCGGGGTGCACGCCCGCTTGGATCCCGGCAGCTGGGAGCGGCCCGCCCTGTTCCGCTGGCTTCAGGAGCAGGGCGAGGTGCCGGAACCGGACCTCTGGAACACCTTCAACCTGGGCGTTGGCTTCTGCCTGGTGGTGCCAGCGGAGGCCCTGGAGGGGATGCTGGCCAGCTGTCACGCCCTGGGTCACCAGGCCTGGGAGCTGGGTCGGGTGGAAGCCGGGGGCGCCGCCACGGACAGCTCCGGTGTTGCGGCGGATGGGCGCCTGGCGGGATTGCCGTACTAATCAGGCCCTGCCGGAAACGGTTGACTCCGTAACGTTCGAGCGGTTGTCTGCGCTACAAGAGGATGTTCACCGTCCCGATGGGACTGGTGATTCCGCTGGGCCATACCCTGCCGCACCCCGCCCCATAGCCTGCCGTACGCATGTTCGATACCTCCTCGCGCATCACCCGCCGCCGCAGTTCCGCCGGTCCCGTTCCGCCGCAGCGTCCCCAGCAACCCCGGCCCCGCCTGCGCGAAGCCAGCGGCCCGCGCGAGGGGGGCAGCGGCGGGCAGCGGCCCACCTTCCTCACCCTGCGGGATCACGGCAAGGTGTACGTGGCCGATCTGCCCCGTCTCTCCGATGGCCAGCTCGCCCAGATCGCCAGGGAAGCCGAAGAGGTGCTTGAAAGCCTCAACCGACGGCTCGAGGAGCTGCGCAATCAGCTCACCCTCAGCCAGGTGGACCAGGACACCCGGATCCGCGCCACCACCAAGCGGGATGTGACCGAACGCTTCCTTTCCTCCATCGCCCAGGAGCAGGAACTGCGCCGCAGCAACCCGGCCCTGCGGGCGGCGGCCGGCGAATCCCTGGCCCGCGCCTTTCTGGAACTGGCCCGCCACCGCCTTCCGGGGGCCACCTTCGATTCCCTGCTCCAGGAAGCGCTCTCCGCCTGTGATCCCTCCGATCCGGAGGGACAATCCCCCACCTCCCGGGATCCGCAGGTGATCCGGCTGCTCCAGGGCACGGTGCCGCCCGCCGAACGGCACGAAGCCATGCCGGTGGTGCTCACGCCGGATCCCTCCGAAGGGCAGCGCGGGTTGAACTGAGCGCCCCGCACAACCCAGGGCTCCGGGGCTCAGGCACTCTGGAAGGGATTGGCAGGCATCCGGGACCGGATGGGCAGGGCCAGGGCGAGGCGGTCGAGCCGCTCCCGTTCCCCACCGTCGAGGCTCCAGGCCAGGGCGTCGGCCGCGGCGTCGGCCTGGGCCACGCTGCGCAGGCCCACGATCGGCATGGCCCCGTGGGCCCGACACCAATTGAGCGCCACGGCCGCGGTTGTGGCGTCCCGGCGGGAGGCGATCTCGGCCATGGCTTCCAGCAGGGGTTGGAGATCGGGCCAAAGCCTCTGGAACAACCAGCGCCGCGGCCCTCTGGGCAGTGGGGGTTCCGCCCCGGGCCTGCGGGTGAGCAGCCCGAGGGCCAAGGGGCTGTAGGCGATCAGGGCAAGATCCAGCTCCCGGCACACCTCCACCAGTCCGCCGGGCAGGATCGGCTCCGGGGCCAGCAGGGACATCTGCACCTGCAGGCTGCGAAGTGGCACCCCCCGGGCGGCCAGGGCCTGATGGAGCCGCCGCAGCCGGAGCGGCCCCACATTGGACACCCCCAGCTCGGGCACCGCACCGGCCAGCACCCGATCAGCCAGCCCCTCCAGCAACGGGCCCTCCTGCCAAGGGGCATACCGGGCGGTGCTCCAGTGCAACTGCACCCGGTCGAGCTTGCCCTGCAGGCGGGTGCGGGAGGCCTGCAGGGCCCGGTCGAAGCCGCGGCGCCCGAGGCGCCAGGGAAAGGGGGCCAGCTTGGTGGCCACGCAGAGATCCTGGCGTCGCCCGGCAGGCAGGGCGGCCACGAACTGCCCCAGAAGGGCCTCACTGCGGCCGTTCCAGCGGCCGGTTCCATAGGAGTCGGCCGTATCGAAGAAGCGCAGCCCCCGCGCTACGGACCGATCGAAACAGGCCTCCAGAGCCGCGTCCTGGTCGGGGTGGTAGCCCCACAGGAACTGGTTGCCCCAGGCCCAGGTGCCCACACCGATGGCGGGGCTTGCAGGGGTGGCGAGGGGCATGGCGCAACATCGATCAACTCCAGGCGCCATGATCAATCCAAAGCCCACCCGCACGGGCCGCGTGCCGAGCAGCCTGCCCACCCCCATGCCTGAAAGCCCTGCAGCCGGCGGCGCGCGGAAAGCGGAGCCTGATCCGGCGAACGAGGGGTCCAGCAGGGCAGACGACGAGCCGATCCTCTGCCACCACTGCGGCCGCACCGCCACCAACGGCATCAGCTGCGTCGGCGCCTGCGTGGCCGATTCGGGCTACTGAGGCGGCGGATCCGCCGCGCTTCCGTAAGGGATGTGAAGCGATGTGGAGCTTCCCACCGATTCCCGGGACGCGGCGGCGGGGCGCTTAAGAATCCCTTTAGGGTTCGCCCATCGGTTGAACGGCAAGGCGAATCCATGACCAGACCGAGTTCCCTGCTGGCGATGATGGCCCTGATCGGGTTGGCGATGGTGGAGCTGCTCACCCACCTGCTCCCCTGGGCCTGACCCGGAGGAGCTCCGGGCCAGGCCGGTTTCCCCCCACCTCCCGCGCCGGGGATCGGCCTAGAACAACCTTCGTGCCTTTGCTGGCGCCATGAAGGTCACCCATTGCAACGACGAACACCTGGTCTGCCTCAGCTCCGATGAGGTCGCCCTGCTGGTTGACCTCTGCCATGCCGGCGCCTTCTCCGATGAACTGGCCCAGGGCGGTGACACCCGTCGGCGGCTGAAGCGTTTCCTTGGTGAGATGCAGAATTCCCTCTTCGACACCGCCCAGACGGTGTGGCAGCGCCAGCGCAACGAAGTCGCCCAATCCCAGCCGGCCTCCCGCCGCCAGAGCCGGAGCTGAGGCAAAGCCGCATGGCTGGCCTGGTGCGAAGACAAACAAGAACAACCGCCACGCGCTGCTTCGAGGGACGAGGCCTGCGGTGAGAGACGAATCCTGCGGCCGGGCCCCAGAACCGGGTTAGCCCCAGAGCGCAGGCCGGCTTCTCTAGGCGGCCGAAATCCGTGGGGCTGATGGCTCTTGAGGAGACCCCAGCAAACAATGTCGTTCGCTGACTCGGAGCTGATGGTCCTCACCGACCGCCACAAGCTCGCCTTAAGCAATGGGCCGAGAGCTCCCTTGAAGGCTACAGAAAACTCTCGGACTGATCCTGCCTTGATCCGGCATGGAACGCGAGAACCGGAATCGCATTCGCCCATGGTTTGCCTTCACCGATGGTGTGCAAAGAAGACACCCAGATCGGAGAGAACCCCTGGAATCGCACACCGGCAGCCAGGAGCTTGCCGTGGAACGGATCAGAAACACGGCCTGGCCTGCCCAGCCTGCTTCCGGCGTCAGCGGATGCGGTGCCTTGCTGGCACGGACCAACGCGATGAGCCCCTGCACAGCAGAGGCTGAAGAAAAGGCGGCACCCAGATTCGAACTGGGGGTAAAGGATTTGCAATCCTCTGCCTTACCACTTGGCCATGCCGCCGGATGAGGAGCAAACTCCCCGGGTCGGATCGTATCAGCCATGGCATGCCCTCTCCCCTGCTGGTCCTGAGCAACGGCCACGGGGAAGACGTGATCGCCCTGCGGCTGGTGGAGGCCCTCAAGCGCCTGCGCCCCGGACTGCCGGTGGCGGTGCTGCCCTTGGTGGGGGAAGGGCAGAGCTATGGCGCGGCGGAGGCCAACGCACTCCTGCGCCGCATCGGCCCGCGTCGCAGCCTGCCCAGCGGCGGCTTCAGCAACCAGAGCCTGGGCGGCCTGACGCAGGATCTGGCGGCGGGCCTGCCGCTGCTCAGCTGGCAGCAGTGGCGGCTGGTGCGGGCCTGGGGCCGCCGCGGCGATCCGATCCTGGCGGTGGGTGATCTGCTCCCCCTTCTGCTGGCCTGGGCCGGGGGCGGCCCCTACGGCTTCGTGGGCACCCCCAAGAGCGACCACACCTGGGCCACTCCGCCCCCCGCCGGCTGGGGGAACTCGCCCCTGGCGGACGGCTACCACCGGCTCAAGGGCAGCGAGTGGGATCCCTGGGAATGGACCCTGATGGGCAGGCGGCGCTGCCGGCTGGTGGCCGTGCGCGACCGGCTCACAGCCCGGGGACTGCGGCGCCACGGGGTGGCGGCCTTCGCCCCGGGCAATCCGATGATGGATGGCTTTGTCGCAGAGTCCCTGCCGGACTGGCTCCAGGATCAGCGGCGCCTGCTGCTCCTGCCCGGCAGTCGCCTGCCGGAGGCCCTCGGCAACCTGCAGCGGCTGCTCGCTGGGCTGCCAGGCAGCCCCACGCCGACCACCGTGCTGCTGGCCTGCGGCACCAGGCCGTCCTCCGCCGACCTGGAGCCGCTGCTGAGCGCGGCCGGTTTTCTTCCAGGAGCGCCGCCCGCCCCCAGCGGCGCCGCCGCGGCCTGGCGGCGCGGGGCGGTGCAGTTGCTGGTGGGGCCCGGCTGTTTCAACCGCTGGGCCGGCTGGGGCGAAGTGGGGCTGGCCACCGCGGGAACCGCCACCGAGCAGCTGGTGGGCCTGGGGGTGCCGGTGCTGTCCCTGCCGGGGCCCGGTCCCCAGTTCAAGGCGGGCTTCGCTCGGCGCCAGAGCCGCCTGCTGGGGGGGGCGGTGCTGCCCTGCCACAACGCCCGGGAGCTGCAGAGCCGGCTGGAGGCCCTGCTGGCCGATCCAGCCGAACGAAGGCGACTGGGCGCGATCGGCCAACGCCGCATGGGACCGGCCGGAGGCAGCGAGCGGCTGGCTCGCCTGATCGCCGATCAGCTTCTCGCCCCGGCCTGAGCCGGTTCGGGCGACGCGGCGGGGGATGATGAATGGTCCCACCGCCTCCACACCGCCGATGCCCGGCATCCCCGAGCGCAGCTACAACGCCGCCTGCGGGCGGCTGGCCAGCCGCCTGGGCATCAGCCAGTCGGCCGCCAGGCGCAAGGTGGAGATTCGCTCCGCCCAGGAAGGGGTGCGGGACACCGCCTCCCGCCAGGCCATCGCCGAGCGGATGCTGGAGGAGGCCAACGCCGCCGGAGTGGACAACGGACCCCTGCTCACCGCCCAGCTGGAGGCGGTGGGCAACGACGAGAATTTCATGGTGGAGGATTGAGCCCCGCGGCTCAGTGCTCGAACACCGAGCCGAAGCGCTGCCGGTCGAGGTCGGCGAACACCGGAATGCAGGCGAAGCAGCGCTGGGCGAGCTCCCAGCGATCCTCTCGGCGCAGCATCCGCTCCAGGCGGTCGCGGGCCGCCAGCAGCCAGCGCACATCACCGGCCGCATAGGCCAGCTGGGCCTCGCTGAGGTCCTCCACCATGCCCCAGTCGGAACTCTGGGCCTGTTTATCGAGCTCCACGCCCACCAGTTCATTCACCACATCCTTGAGGCCGTGGCGCGGGGCATAGGTGCGGGCCAGGCGGCTGGCGATCTTGGTGCAGAAGATCGGGTTCACGGCGATTCCCAGGTTCTGGGCCAGGGCCGCCACATCGAAACGGGCGAAGTGGAACACCTTCTCGATCGCCGGGTTCTCCATCAGGGACTGAAGGCGCGGCGCCTCCTGCTGGCCCCGGGCAAGGCGGATGCAGCACACGTTGTCATGGGCATCACAGATCTGCACCAAACAGAGGCGGTCGCGTCCATGGATCAGGCCCATCGCCTCGGTGTCGATCGCCAGGGCACCGGCGGCGCCGTGGATCTCCTGCCATTCCGCGTCGAGGTCGCCATCGAACACGGCGAAACGGGCCGGGGGAACCGCGGAGGCGGAGGCGCTGCGGGCCTGGGTCATGGCAACGATCGCCGGAGGGGCCGGAGAGGTGGAAAGGTTCATCGTGCCCCAGAGCGGTGCCGGGGGCATGGGAGAGAATGCAGCCCTCCGTTCCGCAGGCCTCCGATGCCCACGCTGGCTTCCACCCTGCTGCTCACCCTGTTGCTGGCGGTGGGCCTGGTGTTCTTCCTGCGGGCCGCCAGCAAGGACCGCACCACCGTGGTGGAGGTTCACTCCCCCCGCCCCGCCATCGAAGTGCTGGAGGGGCTGAGCGGCTGGCTCACCCATCGGGGCTGGCGCACCGAGGCCGGCGATCCCGCCAAGAACCTGCTCCGCTTCCGCGGTGAAGTGGGATCGAGTCTGCCCCTGGCCCTGCTGCTCTCGCTGCTCGGCAGCGTCGGGGCCGCCTGCCTGGGGCTGGTGCTGCGCCAGGTGCTGCCCCAGCTGGGCTGGTGGCCCCTGGGGTTGGCGTTGCTGGGGCCACTGGCAGGGCTCGTCTACCGACGCAGGGCCGAGAGGGCCGAAACCTTCGAGCTGCGTCTGATCGAAGGCGACACCAGCCAGGGCAGCACCCTGCGGCTTCGGGCCCACCGCGATGAGCTGATCGCGATCGAAACCGAGCTGGGCCCCACCCTGCAGCTCGCCAGCGATGGGCGCCTGCTCTCCTCACCGATCTAGCGCCAGCAACGCGGCGCTCTGGCGACCGCGACCGCCTGCCTCCAAGGCTCCCTCCATTCCACCGCTTCCCCTGCCGATGCCTCCAATCCCCCCCCGCGCCGCGGAACGGCGCCATCCGGTTCCGCGGCTCGCCGTGGCCCTGCTGAGCCTGGCGGCCCTCGTGGTGCCCCTGCCCGGCCCCGCGGAGGCCCAGAGCCTCTCGAGCCTTGGGGGCGCCAGCGCGGCCCCTGCCGCCGATCCCCTGCTCGGCCCCCGCTCAGCGCTGCCGAAGGACTGGGTGGGCACCCGTGGCGTCAGCCCGTCCATCCCGATCCTGATGCTGGCTGGCCACGCCGATGCCCAGGGCATCGGTGGCTCGGGCACCAGCGGTGAGGCTGTGGGGCTCTACGGGGCCGCGCCGATGCGGCCCGGCATCAGCGATGAGCATTACTGGTGCCTGCAGGTGGCCCATGCCGTGGCGGTGCTGGGCCGGCAGCGGGGCCTGAACATCAACTTCCACATCCCGCCGGTGCGCACCATGCTCAGCGGCGACGAAGCCGGCACCAATTGGAGCGTGGGGCGCGACCATGTTCTCGCCGGCGGCTACGCCCTGGAGATTCACTTCGATGCCTATGGCAGCGCCGGGGTGGGCTCCGGCCTGATTCCCCCCCTGGTCCGGCCGTTCAGCACGATCGATGAGAGCCTGGCCCGGGAATTCGGGGCTTTCCCCATGAACTTCCGCGACCGGCTCGGGGGCCCCAAGCGAGGCATCGGCCTGCTGGAGGTGGGCAAGCTGGAAGGTCCCCTGGAAGCTTCCCTGCGGGACCCGCGCACCCGGCAGCGCACGATTCAATACATCGCCCAGCGGGTGGTGTACGCCCTGCAGCGCGGCATCGCCACGCCGGGAAGCGCCCCGATCACCGGTTCATCGCCGGGTCTCCCCCCTGAACCGCCCCCGGTGGTCGCAGGGCCCTAACCGGGGACTTTTGCGGACCAGCGCAGCCCCCCTGCCGGACCCGGAGCCGGCTCCACGCAACCCACGACTCACCCCACGGCCTGGTGCGGCGCGCAGCGGGCTTGCAGGGAGCCATCCTCCAGCCAGTTCTGGGGCCGGGTGAACACCTCGGTGAGCAGGGCCTCGCGGCTGCCGGGCTCGCTCTGGTAGCCGTACTCCCAGCGCACCAGCGGCGGCAGCGACATCAGGATCGATTCGGTGCGGCCATTGGTCTGCAGGCCGAAGATCGTGCCGCGGTCGAACACGAGGTTGAATTCCACATAGCGGCCGCGGCGGTAGAGCTGAAACTCCCGCTCCCGCTCGCCCCAGGGGGTGGGCTGGCGGCGCTCGGCGATCGGTAGGTAGCTGGGCAGGAAGGCATTGCCGCAGGCAGCGGCCAGTTGGAACAGCGACTCCCAGTCCTGTTCCACCGCTCCGGCGGCGGCACCGGCGGCGGCGGCAGGACCGGCCGGATCGGAGCCTTTGTAGAGCACGCCGCCAGGGTCCTGGTAGTCGTAGAAGATGCCGCCCACGCCGCGGGTTTCGCCGCGATGCTTCAGGAAGAAGTATTCGTCGCACCAGGGCTTGAACACCGGGTAGTAGGCCGGATTCACGCTGTCGCAGGCCACCTTGAGGGTGCGATGGAAATGCTGGGCGTCCTCCAGGAAGGGGTAGTAGGGGGTGAGGTCGGCGCCGCCACCGAACCACCACACCGGCCCGGCCTCGAAGTAGCGGTAATTGAGGTGAACGGTGGGGATGTAGGGGTTGCGAGGGTGGAGCACCATCGAGGTGCCGGTGGCGAACCAACGCTGGCCCTCCGCCTCAGGCCTCTGGCTGAGGATCGAGGGAGGCAGCCGTTCCCCCTCCACCTCGGAGAAGTTCACGCCGCCCTGCTCGAAGACGCGGCCGGCCTTCATGACCCGGGAGCGCCCGCCGCCCCCCTCGGGCCGCACCCAGCTCTCCTCCTGGAACGCCCCTTCGCCATCGAAGTCCGCCAGGGCGGCACAGATCGAATCCTGCAGCCCCATCAGCAGGGTTCGGGCCCGGCTGCGCGAATCGGCGGGGGGCGAACTCAGCAGAGGCGCGGCGGGCGTGGTCATCCAGTGGTGCGCCTTCAAAGGCGCAGAACATCCGCCCACCCTTTCAGTCCGCCGGCCCCCCGCACAAGGCCTCGAGAGCCTCTGTCACGGGGGAGCGAAAGCGCAGCTGGACCGGAAGTTGCGGACCATCCAATGGCGCGGGCCGATGGCACGGGCCCGCTGGCCCCGCGAAGTCGCCGTCCGAAGCCGCTGGCCAACCCCTTCTAGGATCAACCCTTCCTGAGGAATTCGAGCACCGGATGGCCACCCCAGACCAGGCTGCCGATCCCCGGAATCCTTCCGGCACGGGGGATCCCCTTGCCGCTGCCCTGGCCCCCCTGAGGGATGCCGGCAGCGGCCGCAGCCTGCTGGAGCTGGGCTGGATCCGCCGGCTGCGGCGCCAGGACGCCCGGGCGGTGTTCGAGCTCGCCCTGCCCGGTTTCGCCAGCAGCCAGCGCGACCGCATCGCCGCCGAGGCGCGCCAGGCCCTGCTGGCGGTGGCCGGCATCCGCGACGTTCAGATCGAACTGGCCCAGCCCGAAGCGGCTTCGGCCCCATCCGCTTCCGCCCCGATCGGTGGTGCCGGCCATGGGCCCGGCGGCCACGGCCAGCCGCCACCGCGCCAGAGCATCCCGGGGGTGCGCCAGGTGATCGCGGTGAGCAGCGGCAAGGGGGGCGTGGGCAAGAGCACCGTGGCCGTGAACCTGGCCTGCGCCCTGGCCGCCTCCGGTCTGAAGGTGGGCCTCCTCGATGCCGACATCTACGGCCCGAACGCCCCGACGATGCTGGGGGTGGCCGACCGCACCCCCGAGGTGCGCACGGGCCCCGAGGGCGAACAGATCCTGGTGCCGATCGAAACCTGCGGCATCGCGATGGTGTCGATGGGGCTGCTGATCCAGGAGAACCAGCCGGTGATCTGGCGCGGCCCGATGCTCAACGGCATCATCCGCCAATTTCTCTACCAGGTGGACTGGGGCGAGCGGGATGTGCTGGTGGTGGACCTCCCCCCGGGCACCGGCGATGCCCAACTCACCGTGGCCCAGGCCGTGCCGATGGCCGGCGTGCTGATCGTGACCACACCCCAGCAGGTGTCCCTGCAGGACGCCCGCCGCGGCCTGGCGATGTTCCTCCAGATGGGCGTGAACGTGCTCGGGGTGGTGGAAAACATGAGTGCCTTCGTGCCGCCGGATCTGCCGGAGCGTCGCTACGCGATCTTCGGCAGTGGCGGCGGTCGCCGTCTGGCCGAAGAGGCCGGCGTGCCCCTGCTGGCCGAACTGCCCCTGGAGATGGGCGTGCTCGAGGGCGGCGACCGGGGACTGCCGGTGGTGCTGGCGACACCGGGATCCCCCAGCGCCCTGGCCTTCGGCGCCCTGGCCGCTGGGCTGGCCGACCGCTGCCTCGCCGCGGCGTCCCCCGCCTGAGCCGGTGACCTCCCTGGGCGCCCGGCGCGGCAGCGGCTCCAGACGGGGCAAGTCAGGCCGCAGCCCCCTGGCGGACACGGACCTGATTCTCTGGGGTGTGCCCCTGGGTCTCACCCTGCTGGCCGGGATCCTGATCGCCAGCACCCAGCGCCAGGCCGACTACGCCGACTGGTACCAGCACTGGATCACCGCGGCGGTCGGCATCGGCCTGGCCCTCCTGGTGGCCCGCTTGCGCCTCGAGAGTGTGCAGTCCTGGCAATGGCCCCTTTACGGGCTCACCATCTTGAGCCTGGTGGCGGTGCGCTTCATGGGCACCTCGGCCCTGGGGGCCCAGCGCTGGATCAGCATCGCGGGCTTTCACGTGCAGCCCTCGGAATTCGCCAAGCTGGCCGCCATCCTGCTGCTGGCGGGGGTGCTCTCCCGTTTCCCGGTGGAGCGACCCGTGGATCTGGTGCGGCCGATCGGCCTGATCGCCCTGCCCTGGGCCCTGGTGTTCATCCAGCCCGACCTGGGAACCTCCCTGGTGTTCGGGGCGGTGCTGCTGGTGATGCTCTTCTGGGCGGGGCTGCCCCTGCCCTGGCTGGTGCTGCTGCTCTCACCGCTGGTGGCCGCGATCGTGGCGGGCGTTCAGCCCCTGCTGCTGATTGTGTGGATTCCCCTGATGGGCTGGCTGGCCTGGAGCTCCCTGCCCTGGAAGCGCGTGGGCCTGGCGGTGGTGCTGGCGGTGCAGGGCCTCTTCGCCCTGATCACGCCCTACCTCTGGATGCATGGCCTCAAGGAGTACCAGCGGGACCGGCTGGTGCTCTTCCTGGATCCCTCCAAGGACCCCCTCGGCGGGGGCTACCACCTGTTGCAAAGCAAGGTGGGCATCGGCTCAGGGGGCCTCTGGGGCACGGGCCTGATGCATGGCCACCTCACCCTGCTGCGCTTCATCCCGGAGCAGCACACCGATTTCATCTTCAGTGCCCTGGGGGAGGAAACCGGCTTTTTGGGCTCCACCCTCGTGGTGCTGGCCTATGCCCTGCTCTGCTGGCGCCTGCTGCAGATCGCCAGTAGGGCCCGCACCGATGTGGAGGCCCTGCTGGTGGTGGGCATCGGCGCCATGCTGATGTTCCAGGTGGTGGTGAACATCTGCATGACCATCGGCCTGGGTCCGGTCACCGGCATCCCCCTGCCCTGGGTGAGCTATGGCCGTTCGGCGATGCTGGTGAACTACGTGTCGCTGGGCCTGTGTGCCTCCGTGTTGCGCCGCAGCCGCAGCACCCGCCGCTGGTGATCCGCCCGCTCCTGCCCGTCCAGGCGCTCCGGTGCACCTGGGTTCGCCATTGGCCGGCCGGCCCTGAGGCGCTGGCGCCCTCCCCCCCCACCGAGGCGCAGCGATGGTGACGCTCCAGGACCTGCGGCGTGATCTCGGCGAGGGCATGCCCCCCGGCCACTCCGACGACGACGGCGTGCGGCGCCAGTGGTGGGCGGCCCTGGCCACCCTCCAGGACGACCTGCTCACCGGGGCTGATCCCCCACGCGGAATCTGGCTGGCCGCCCCCCTGCCGGCGCTCTACGCCCCGGAGCTGTTGCAGGGCCTGCGGGGCTGGGTGTGGGCACCCGAGCAGATCGGCTCCCTGCTGCCCACACCGCCGATGCTGCCGGGGGAGGCTGCCGCGGAACGGGGTGTCACGCTGCCGGGTCTGCAGCGGCTCGCGCTACGCGACGACGACGGCACCGATCCGCTGCTGATCGTGATCACCCCCGCGGTCCAGGTGGCCCTGGCGATCGAGGGGACGGCTGGTGCCCGCCGGCTGCTGGTGCGCTTCGATGCCCCCGCCCTCTCCGCCGCCCTGCAGCGGCTCGACCTCCGCCTCCAGGAGGACGAGCCGGCCCAGGCCCCCCGCCTGCGGGCCAGCCTGCAGGCGCTCGGCCCCCTGCACAACGATCCCGAGCTGGCGATGCGGTTCTGGCCCAGGCTGGCGGAAAGGCTGGCAGCCATGGCGCCGAGCGTCACCCTCCAGCCCCTGGTGCGAGCTCCGGACGCTGCCGGGCGCAATCCCGATCCTGGCGAAGAAACCGCGGCAGTTGCGGGGCTTGAGGCGGCCGCCCAGGCTGAACTCGCCCTGCTCGAGGCTCTCACCCATGAGGTTCGCACCCCCTTAGCCACGATCCGCACCCTGATCCGCTCGTTGCTGCGCCGCCGGGATCTGCCTCCGGTGGTGCGTCAGCGGCTGGAGCAGATCGATGGTGAATGCAGTGAACAGATCGACCGCTTCGGCCTGATCTTTCTGGCGGCGGAGCTGCAACGGCAACCGGCGTGGAACCAGCCCCTGAGCGCCATGGAGCTGGCCCGCACCGACCTGAGCCAGCTGCTGCTGCAGCTCGAGGCCCTCTGGCAACGCCAGCTGGCCCGCCGCGATCTGGCCCTCACCCTGGCCATCGATCCTGAGCTGCCGCCGGTGCTCAGTGACCCCACCCGGCTGGAGACCATGCTCGGCGGACTGATCGACCGCTTCAGCCGCAGCCTGCCCAGCGGCAGCCACGTGCTGGTGAGCCTTCAACCGGCCGGCTCTCGCCTGAAGCTCCAGCTCAGCAGCGGCGACCCACGGCGCGGTCAGGGGGAGCGCGCCGCGGGCACCAGCGCAGCGAGCGACCTGGTGGGCCCCGTGCTGAGCTGGAATCCCGGCACCGGCAGCCTGCAGCTCAGCCACCAGGCCACCCAGCAGCTGTTCCACCGGCTTGGCGGACGCCTGACCGAACGGGGCGACTCAAGCCTCACGGTGTTCTTCCCGGTGGCCGCGGGTTGAGGGCGGCGGGCACCCTTTGTTGACGGGTGTGAAGAGTGCGCCGCCATGGCGATGGCGGCCCGAAACACGGTGCTAGCTTCCGCCTGAAACGGTCTTTGAGCCATGGCAGCGACGGCCCTGAACGGTCAACTTCCGAAGTACATCGGCAGCACGGGCGGCCTGCTCAATGCCGCCGAAACCGAAGAGAAATACGCCATCACCTGGACCAGCCCCTCCGCCCAGGCTTTCGAGCTCCCCACCGGTGGGGCAGCCGAAATGAATGAGGGGGAAAACATCATGTATTTCGCCCGCAAAGAACAGTGCCTGGCACTGGGAACGCAGCTTCGCACCAAGTTCAAGCCCCGCATCGAAGACTACAAAATTTATCGTATCTACCCCGGTGGTGACACCGAATTTCTCCACCCCAAAGATGGCGTTTTCCCTGAAAAAGTGAACGAGGGCAGGGAAAAGGTTGGTCACAATGCTCGCCGTATCGGCGCCAACCCCAATCCCGCCAGCCTCAAGTTCAGCGGCAAGGAGCCCTACGAAGTCTGAGCCCAACGCGCGACGCTCTATAACGGCGGGGCAGACAGCCCCGTTTTTTTTGCCTGCCGCCTGCCGTGATGCCGGGTTCCGATCCAGCCACCGACCGCTCCGCCTTTCTCGCGGAGGCCGCCCGCGGCGCTGAGGCCTTCGGCGGCCGCACCTTCCTGCCCCTTTGGAAACGGTGGCCCGCCGACCTGGAAACGCCCCTGAGCACCTGGCTGAAGGTGGGGGCCGGTGGACGCCAGGGGGTGCTGCTGGAATCGGTGGAGGGCGGCGAACGCCTGGGCCGCTGGAGTGTGGTGGTGGGCGACCCCCTCTGGACCCTCACCTGCCGGGGCCAGAACGCCTTGCAGCAATGGCGCGATGGCCGCAGTGAGGCGCTGCAGGGCAATCCCTTTGAGCTGCTGCGGAAGTGTCTTGCACCGATCCGCCCGGCACCGGTGCCGGAGCTTCCCCCCCTCGGCCAGCTCTTCGGAGCCTGGGGCTATGAACTGATCCGCTGGATCGAACCCCGTGTTCCGGTTCACGCCCCGGCGGCGGGCGATCCGCCCGATGGGAACTGGATGCTGGCCGACAGCCTGCTGGTGTTCGACCAGGTGAAGCGCCAGATCACCGCCGTGGCCTATGTGAATCTGACCCAGCAGGCCACTGCCGACGAAGCCTGGGATCGGGCCGCAGGCCGGATCGCGGCCCTCGAGGCCCGCATGCACGCCCCCCTGCCGCCGCAGGTCACGCCCCTGCAATGGCAGGACCACCCCGGCACCGATCTGGCCACCACCGCCAACCGCAGCCGCGAGGATTTCGAGAACGCCGTGCGCCAGGGAAGGGAGCACATCGCCGCCGGGGATGTGTTCCAGCTGGTGCTCAGCCAACGGCTCGAGGCCCGTGTCGACCGGGATCCCTTCGATCTCTACCGAAGCCTGCGGATGGTGAACCCCTCCCCTTACATGGCGTTCTTCAACTTCGGCGATTGGTTCCTGATCGGCTCCAGCCCGGAGGTGATGGTGAAGGCCGAACCCCTCGCAGGCGGCGGCGTGAAGGCCTCGCTTCGGCCGATCGCCGGCACCCGCCCCAGGGGCGCGGACGACCGGGAGGATGAAGCCCTGGCCGAGGATCTGCTGGCCGATCCGAAGGAGCGGGCTGAGCACGTGATGCTGGTGGATCTGGGCCGCAACGACCTGGGCCGGGTCTGCCAACCGGGCAGCGTGGCCGTGCGCGACCTGATGGTGATCGAGCGCTACTCCCATGTGATGCACATCGTGAGTCAGGTGGAGGGGGATCTCGATCCCCGCCAGGACATCTGGGATCTGCTGATGGCCTCCTTCCCGGCCGGCACCGTGAGCGGGGCCCCCAAGATCCGTGCCATGCAGCTCATCCACGCCCTGGAGCCCAACGCCCGCGGGCCCTACTCCGGCGTCTATGGAGCGGTGGACCTCAACGGCGCCCTGAACACGGCGATCACGATCCGCAGCATGGTGGTGCTCCCTGCGGAACCCGGCGATGACCAGGCCGGCTGGAGAGTGCGGGTGCAGGCAGGTGCCGGCATCGTGGCCGATTCGGTGCCGGCCTCGGAGTACCAGGAAACCCTCAACAAGGCCCGTGGCATGCTCAAGGCCCTCGCCTGCCTCGAGCCCCCCAACGGGGTCCAGCCATGAGCAAACCCGACCTGTTGCTGAAGGGCTTTGAGGTTGAGATGTACACCGGCCGGCCCGACGGCACGGTGGTGGGCTGCGCCGCCGATGCGGCCAGGCAGCTGGCCGGATTCGTGACCGAACCGGACCACCGCAACCTCGAATACATCACCCCGCCCGATGCCAGCTACCGGCGGCAGCTGGAACTGCTGCTCGAACCCCGGCAACGGCTGCGCCGCTGGCTGGCGCCCCGGGGGCTCACCCTGCTGCCGGGCAGCACCCTGGCCACCGGCGGAAGCGACCGCTTCGAGCGGTCGGATCCCACCAACCCATACCACGCCCACATTGAGCACACCTACGGCACCCGCGTGGTGACCGCCAGCGTGCACATCAATTTCGGCCTTGCCGCGATGGAGCCCCTGTTCGCCGGCCTGCGCCTGCTGCGCTGTGAGGGGGCCCTGCTGCTGGCCCTGAGCGCCAGCTCCCCCTTTCTCGATGGCCAGGCCACCGGGGCCCATTCCCAGCGGTGGCTGCAGTTTCCGCTCACACCGCCGCAGGTTCCTCTTTTCCTGAGCCACGCCCACTACGTGAGCTGGATGGAAGAGCAGCTGGAGGCCGGGGCGATGCACAACGTGCGGCACCTCTGGACCTCCGTGCGCCCGAATGGTGACAACCGCCCCCACGACCTCAACCGCATCGAACTGCGGATCTGCGATCTGATCGCCGATCCCCTGGAACTGCTGGCGGTCACGGCCTTCGCCGAACTGCGCCTGCTGCAGCTGCTGGCGGAACCGGAGCGTTTCGATCCGCTCCTGGCAAGCCGCCTTACCCCCCAGGAGCTGGCCGAACTCGCCGATGCCAACGACCGGGCCGCAGCCCGCTCCAGCCTGGAGGCGGAACTGTGCCACTGGACAACGGGCGAGCCGATCCTCGCCCGGGACTGGATCGCGGCGGAACTTGAAGCGATGGCGCCCCTGGCTGGGTCCCTGGGCCTGGGGAACCTGTTGCCTCCTTTGGAGATGCTGCTCACCCGGGGCAACACGGCGATGCGCTGGCTCGCCCTCGAGCGCAGCGGGCAACCGGTGGCGGAGATCGTGGCGGCCGAAGCGGCGGCCCTCGAAGCGCGGGAAATCGCGCTGGAGGCATGCCTTGCGACAGACCCAGCCCTCGCTTTGGGATGATCATGGATCGCTCCAACGCCTTTCCGCTGCCCATGCGGCCGCCCTCCCCAGCGCCAGCCTCAGCGGCCCCCCCTCCGGAGGCGCTGGCGATGGCGGGAACGATGGCGGCCCCGTCCGCCACGCCCGAGGTTCCCGCCGCCGTGGGGCGGCTGCTGGAGGAACGCCTCGAGCTCGTGGAAGATCTCTGGCTCACGGTGCTGCGGAGCGAATGCCCGCCGGCCCAGCTGGAGCGCCTGATCCGCCTGAAGGAACTGAGCGGCCCCCTGGCACCCTCCGGGGTCGAAACCGAATCCGATGCGGAGGACTTCTCCAGCGGAGCCAGCGAGGCGATCGTGGCGGTGATCCGAGAGATGGATCTGGCCGATGGGATCGCCGCGGCCCGTGCCTTCTCGCTCTATTTCCAGCTGGTCAACATCCTCGAGCAGCACATCGAGGAGGACAGCTACCTGGCGAGTCTGCAGACCGGCCCCTCCGCCAGCGTCAACGATCCCTTCCTGCCGGCCCTCGCCAGCCAGAGCGAACCAGCCACCTTCCGCCAGCTCTTTGAGCGGCTGCGGGCCCTGGGGGTGCCACCGGCCCAGATCGAAAACCTGCTGCGCGACCTCGACATCCGGCTGGTGTTCACGGCCCACCCCACCGAGATCGTGCGCCACACCGTGCGCCACAAGCAGCGCCGCGTGGCCTCGCTGATCCAGAAACTGGAGGAAGGCCGGGGGGGCAGCCGCGAAGCGCGCGAACGCTACCGCCAGCAACTGGAAGAGGAGATCCGCCTCTGGTGGCGCACCGATGAATTGCACCAGTTCAAGCCCTCGGTGCTCGATGAGGTGGATTACGCCCTCCATTACTTCCAGCAGGTGCTCTTCGACGCGATGCCGAAGCTGCAGCAACGCATCCGCACAGCCCTGGCCGCCAACTACCCCGATGTGCAACCGCCCCAAGATGACTTCTGCACCTTCGGCTCGTGGGTGGGATCCGACCGGGACGGCAACCCCTCGGTGACCCCGGAGATCACCTGGCGCACCGCCTGCTATCAGCGGGAGCTGATGCTGCAGCGCTATGTGAAGTCGGTGGAGCAGCTGCGCGATCAGCTCAGCATCTCGATGCAGTGGAGCCAGGTGAGCGCCGCCCTGCTCGAATCCCTGGAGATGGACCGGCTGCGCTTTCCCGAGATCTATGAGGAGCGGGCGGCCCGCTACCGACTCGAACCGTACCGGCTCAAGCTCAGCTACGTGCTGGAGCGGTTGCGGCTCACCCTTGAGCGAAACCAGCATCTCTACCAGACGGGCTGGGATGCCCCTGTCGAAACCGGCGGAAGCCTCACCCTCAACCCGGGCAACCTGGTGCCGGTGGCCGGTGGCGCCGACCTTCACTACGGCTCCGCCGATGAATTCCGCGCCGACCTCGAGCTGGTAGGCGAGAGCCTGGTGGCCACCGGCTTGAGCTGCGAATCCCTGGGGGAACTGCTCAGCCAGGTGCACATCTTCGCGTTCTGCCTGGCCAGCCTCGACATCCGCCAGGAGAGCACCCGCCACAGCGATGCGATCGACGAACTCAGCCGTTACCTGCAGCTGCCGGTTCCCTATGGCGCGATGGATGAGGAGCAGCGCATCGCCTGGCTGCTGGCCGAACTGCAGACCCGTCGGCCGCTGCTACCCCCGGCGGCCCACTGGACGCCGACCACCGCCGAGACCTTTGCGGTGTTCCGCATGGTGCAGCGGCTTCAGCAGGAGTTCGGCGACCGCATCTGCCGCACCTACGTGATCTCGATGAGTCACACGGTGTCGGACCTGCTGGAGGTGCTCCTTCTGGCCAAGGAGGCGGGCCTGGTGGATCCCCTGGCGCGCCGATCGAACCTTCTGGTGATTCCCCTGTTCGAGACCGTGGAGGATCTGCAGGGGGCCCCGGCTGTGATGGGACGCCTGTTCGCCGAACCCTTCTACCGCGAAGTGCTCGCCAGCGGCGGCGAGGGGGGGGATCCCCTGCAGGAGGTGATGCTCGGCTACTCCGACAGCAACAAGGATTCCGGCTTCCTCTCCAGCAACTGGGAGATCCACCGGGCCCAGATCGCCCTGCAGCACCTGGCCACCCAGCACGCCGTGGCCCTGCGCATCTTCCACGGCCGCGGTGGCTCGGTGGGCCGCGGCGGCGGGCCGGCCTATCAGGCGATCCTCGCCCAGCCGAGCGGCACCCTGCGGGGTCGGATCAAGATCACCGAACAGGGGGAGGTGCTCGCCTCCAAGTACTCCCTGCCCGAGCTCGCCCTCTACAACCTTGAGACGGTGACCACCGCCGTGCTCCAGAACAGCCTGGTGAGCGCCCCGATTGATGACACCCCCAGCTGGAATGCCCTGATGGAGCGGCTGGCGGCCCGCTCCCGCGACCACTACCGAGCCCTGGTGCACGACAACCCCGACCTGGTGGCCTTCTTCCAGCAGGTCACGCCGATCGAGGAAATCAGCAAACTGCAGATCTCAAGCCGGCCGGCCCGGCGCAAGAGCGGTGCCAAGGACCTCTCGAGCCTGCGGGCCATCCCCTGGGTGTTCGGCTGGACCCAGAGCCGCTTTCTGCTCCCCAGTTGGTATGGCGTGGGCATGGCCCTCGAGCACGAGGTGGCCGGCGACCCCGCCCAGATGGAACTCCTGCAGCTGCTTTACCAGCGCTGGCCCTTCTTCCGCATGCTCATCTCGAAGGTGGAGATGACCCTCTCCAAGGTCGACCTGGAACTGGCCCATCACTACGTGCTTTCGCTGGGTCGCCCCGAGAACCGCGAGGCCTTCGCGGCGATCTTCTCCGCCATCGCCGCCGAGTTCAGCCGCACGCGCGACCTGGTGCTCCAGATCAGCAACCACACCCGCCTGCTGGATGGGGATCCGGCCCTGCAGCTCTCGGTCGATCTGCGCAACCGCACGATCGTGCCGCTCGGCTTCCTGCAAGTGGCTCTGCTGCGCCGCCTGCGGGACCAGAACCGCCAACCCCCGATGAGCGAAGGTCCGATCGGTGCGCAGAGCGGGCCGGATTCCCGCACCTACAGCCGCAGTGAACTGCTCCGCGGCGCCCTGCTCACGATCAACGGCATCGCCGCCGGCATGCGGAACACCGGCTGATGCCGCCTGATCGCCTCTCTTCCCTCCTGATCCCCTTCCGCCCCTCCGGTTCGGGACAGAATCTGCCGCAGGGTTACACCCTGATCCAGTCCCCTGAGGGCGAGCTGGCCACAGAACGGGAAGGGGCCGCCGAGGGGCTCAATCGCCTGCTGCTGCTCTGCTCCGAGCAGCCCCGCAGTCCGGAGCGCTGGGCCCTGGTGCTGGAACGCAGCACCTGGCACCTGGGGGTGAAGGATCACCAGAACCGGCTGGTGGGCTTCCTGCGGGCCACCAGCGACCTGGCCCTCAATGCCAACCTCTGGGACCTGCTCAGCGATCCAGCCGACCCCGCCCGCGAACAGGTGCTCAACACCCTGGTGCGCTGCGCCCTGGCCCGGTTGAGGCGGGAGCTGGCCGGCTGCAGTGTCTCCCTTTCCGCCCCTCCTGAGGCCCTCGACATCGTGCACCGGGCCGGATTCGTGGTGGATCCGGGCGGCATCCGCGCCATGGGCCTCACGCTCACGACCAGGGCTCTGGTCCCAGAAGAAAGCCCCCGTTCCGGCGGGGGCGACTGAGGGTTTTGAAGGTGTTCCGGGAGGGTTGGTCTCCCCGGATGAACCTGGACCACGAGCATGGAGGGACTCGAACCCCCGACACTCAGAACCGGAATCTGATGCTCTATCCAACTGAGCTACATGCCCAACACCGGGAGAGGTGTCCCAGGAGCCATGGCGGCTGGATCGGATCCAGCACCTGCCCCTGTTGGACGTACCTTAGCCGCAGACCGCCCCAGACCCATCCGGCTGCACCGCCTGGAGCTGCTCCACTTCCGGAACATCGCCGGGCTCGACCTGGAGGTCCAGGCACCACGGCTGCTGGTGATCGGCGCGAATGGGGAAGGCAAATCCAATCTGCTGGAAGCTGTGGAGCTGCTCACCAGCCTGCGTTCGCACCGCTGCAGCAGCGACGCTGACCTGATCCGCCAAGGGGAGCCTGCGAGCCGCCTGCGGGCCCGCACCAGCGAAGGCGATCAACTGGAACTGGAGCTGCGGCGCCGTGGCGGCCGCAGGGCCCTGCGCAATGGCCGCACCCTGGAGAGGCAAATCGATCTGATCGGACCGCTGCGGTGCGTGGGGTTCAGCGCCCTGGATCTGGAGCTCGTGCGGGGGGAACCGGCCCAGCGCCGCCAGTGGCTCGACCGGGTGGTGCTGCAGCTTGAACCCCTCTACGGCGCCCTCCTGAGCCGCTACGGCCGGCTGCTGCGTCAGCGCAGCCAGCTTTTGCGGCGTGGACTGGCGCCGGGGGAACGGAGTGCCCTGCTGGATGCCTTCGACCTCCAGATGGCGCTGGTGGGCACCCGCCTGCACCGTCGGCGGCGGCGGGCCCTGGAGCGCCTTGAGCCCCTGGCGCGGCTGTGGCAGGAGCGCCTGGGGGGAGGAAGGGAGGCCCTGGAGCTGATCTATCGCAGCGGCACCCGGCTTGAGCCGGAGGCAACCTCCGACGACGAGGAGCTGTGGAAGGGCGCCTTGATCGAGCAGCTGCGGCTGCAGCGGGGTGAAGAGGAACGGCTGGGGCAATGCCTGGTGGGCCCGCATCGCGATGAAATTGAGCTGCTGCTGGGCGGGGTCGCGGCCCGGCGCTACGGCTCGGCGGGACAGCAGCGCACCTTGGTGCTGGCCCTGAAGCTGGCGGAACTGGATCTGGTGCAGGCGGTGGTGGGGGAACCGCCGCTGCTCCTGCTCGACGACGTGTTCGCCGAACTGGATCCAGGCCGCCAGACCCTGCTGCTGGAAGCGGTGGGCAACGGCCACCAGTGCCTGGTGAGCGCCACCCACCTGGAGTGCTTCCAGGGGGGCTGGCGAAGCGATGCCCAGGTGGTGCGCATGCTTCAGGGCAGCCTTCAGAACGCCTGATTCAGCGTCTGAACACGGGCGAATCTGTGCGGAATGGGCCATGGCGGGGACATCCGCACCGAGTTGCGGCACAAAGACCCCTATGGTGGGTTGCTGTTTGCCTGGATTCGATGAACCAGCGCCTGTCCTGCCTCCACCCCAACCCGGGATGGAGTGGAGCCGCCGCCCAGCACACCTCCTCCTCCACGCCCAACATCTCCGACGCGGTTGGGAAACACTGCATCCTCGAGCTGTACGACTGCCACAGCAGCCGACTGGATGACGAAGCTTTCCTGAGGGACACCATCACGACAGCAGCCAAACGGGCTGGTGCCACCCTCCTCAACCTCATCACCCATCGCTTCGAGCCCCAAGGCGTAACGGGTCTGGCCCTATTGGCCGAGTCCCATATCTCCATCCACACCTGGCCGGAATCCGGCTATGCGGCGGTTGATGTGTTCACCTGCGGTGATCACACCATGCCCGAACGGGCCTGTCAGGTGCTGGTCGAGGAACTCGGTGCCGCTCGGCACAAACTCACGAGTTTCCGTCGCG
>Ga0209401_1000733_pt1 | contig 21999 bp, 15 predicted proteins | sample M_140807_MF_Meta_FD_187318 | JGI IMG/M metagenome (GOLD analysis project Ga0209401, IMG submission 187318) | Freshwater microbial communities from Lake Montjoie, Canada to study carbon cycling - M_140807_MF_MetaG (SPAdes) (version 2) | ecosystem: Environmental > Aquatic > Freshwater > Lake... | reverse complement strand
CACCCCGCAAACACCTGCGCACCAATGAATTATATGGGGTCAGAGGTCTTGCAAATCGTTGATTTACAATAATTTAAAAGGCTATTTTTGAATTGTGGGGTCAGAGGTCAATGTTAAAAAATAGGCATGTAAGGCCATGATCTGCAATGGTTTATATGGGGTCAGAGGTCTTGCAAATCGTTGATTTACAATAATTTAAAAGGCTGTTTTTAAATTGTGGGGTCAGAGGTGTATGTGAAAAAACAGGCATGTAAGGCCATGATCTGCAGTGGTTTATGTGGGGTCAGAGGTCGTGTAATTCGTTGAAAGACAATAGTTTGGAAGGGTGTTTTTGGAATTGGGGGTCAGAGGTGGTGGCCGATACAGAGGTCAATGTTAAAAAGTAGGCATGTAAGACCATGATCTGCAATAGTTTATGTGGGGTCAGAGGTGGTGGTAGGGAGGGGGTGGATAACAGGAGGCAGTTTACTGGTCCAAGATATGAGTTATGAGGGGATGTTGGGGGTTTGCTGACAGATTGTTGTATTGCCACGAGGATGTGCCTACCGCTGGTAGTAGTCCGAATCAGAATTGGGGGGTGCAGAGGTTTCAGCCGAGCAACATAGACTTCAGACCTAGCTGGAATCTTGGGGTGAAGACTTCCAATCCAGTCGGTTCCTACATCAAAGAAAGTTTTCGGTTTGCTCTCCGGCCGATCACTAGGAGCGCCCTCAGATTTACATTTCTCATCCTCACTTTGTCCGCCCCTGCTTTTGCGCAGCAGTTTGGAGGAGTTCGAGGACAAGTGGTTGATTCCGACTTTGGCCAACCAATTGCAAAGGCGCAGGTAACTATTATGGGCTCACCCTTTGGAGCAGTCACTGATGATCAGGGAAATTTCACCATCTCCGGCGTTCCCCCTGGTGTTTATACAATCCAAACCCGAGCCCCCAGTTACATCCCAAAAACCGTTCCTGATATTTCGGTCGCGGCTGGTGCCTTCAACGAAATGCGTTTTGAGGCGGTCGCGGAGATCGAAGAGATGGAAGAGCTGGTGGTTCCAGGCGAAATTGAAAAAACATCGGAAACCGGCCTCCTCGCCGAACGCCAACAAGCAACGGCCGTGATGGATATGATGGGACAAGACCTAATTTCCAGGCTAGGCGCTTCCACCGCCGGAGATGCGCTACGTCGCATGGTGGGAGCCAGTGTGGTGGATGGAAAGTATGTCGTCGTCCGGGGAATGCCCGATCGTTACGTCAACACCCTGCTCAACGGCGGCCGCCTCCCCTCCTCCGACCCCGACAAACGGGCAATCAACGTCGATCTTTTCCCTGCCAGCACCGTGGAGAGTCTCAACATCTACAAAACCTTCACGCCCGACCAACCGGCAGACTTCACGGGCGGCAGCGTCGATATCCGTACCCGCCAGTTCCCAGACAAACCTTCCTTTGGCATGAGCACCACGGTGGAGTACAATTCCCAAGCCACTTTTAACCCCAACTTTTTGGTGGATCCCAATGGAGGCACGGGAGTTTTTGGAATGCGGGCCAACGGCCGGATGATCCCCGAAAGTGTCACGTCCCTTTCAGACACGGTTCTCACACGAACACCGCAGTTTCTCACCACTCCTGCCGATCTGGATCAAGCCAACCAGATCAACAGCGCTATGAAACAGGTCTCTACCGTGGTTGCCCCCCGTACCCAAGCCCCAGGCCCTAATGTCGCAATTAATCTCCAAGGGGGTGACACCGTAGGCGATGAAAATGACGGCCAAATGGGCGTCCTCGGAGCCTTTAGCTGGAAAAAGAAAAATACCTTCGACCCAGTCGGCACACGCGGCAATCTCTCTCTTTTCACCAAGCCAGGCGGGGTCGATACCCTTTACGAACCCTTCAATCAGGCACAAGGCACTCAAGACCTTCTCTACGGCACGCTGCTCTGCCTGACTGGGCAGTGGGAGAAAAATCACACTGTCGGAGCTAATCTGATTTTTAACGAGGGTGCTACCTCCATCGCCGCCACCCGAACCCAGGAAGGTAATGTTCCGTCGGAAATCTATACCCAACAGATTCTGCAATATGGCGAACGCAGCCTGCTGTTCGCCCAATTCCACGGCGATCATCTTTTCCCAGAAGCTAACGGATTAAGTCTGAGTTGGAATGGAGGCCTTGGCCAAGCAAATCTGATCGAACCCAACCAGACCCAGTTTACCTACCGTTACTACCCTTCAACCGGCGTTTACCAACCTAAGGGCCCCGCTGGATCAGATCCCACCGCACTGACCTACCAACGCGAGTTAACGGAGAACAGCTATTACACCATTGCGGACCTGACCCAACCTTTCCTTAATAAAGACGATAAGGAAAACATCCTGAAAACAGGATGGTACTACGACAACGAGAAACGCCCCTACCAGCAGTTCTCCGGCTCCTACGTCTACGGGGCCTCCCAGGATCCCAACTACGGATCTTACACCAGCACGGATGGCACCCCCTGGGGAGACGTGTTTCTGGCTCCGGACCGTTCCGGCCTCGTTGCGCCGGTCCCCACCCCGGGCAACGACCACCCGCTTAGCTGGTCTCTGGGAAACTCGGATAACGCCACCGGCACCTACTACAACGCCTTTCAACAAGTGGCCGCCAGTTACGTGATGGTCAAATTCGAACCCTTCTCCCATCTTAAGCTCACGGGGGGCACCCGCTTTGAAAACACTTACCTTGGCGTCAATGGCAATATCCCAGCGGGTAGCTTGCAACAACTGTTCCCCAAAGGGCCTAACAACATCACCAAGCAACTTGACCTCTTGCCCTCCGTTGGTGCCACCTTTGAGCTCTACGAAAACGTCAACCTTCGCTTTGCCTGGTCCCAAACGCTAGCTCGCCCTTCCTTCAAAGAAATCGGACCCGTTGTGGTGAGAAATTTTGCATCGGCGGAATATTTTGTCGGCAACCCCTTCCTGGAACTGTCCCACGCCAACAATTACGACTTTCGCGCCGAGTGGTTCCCCCGCGCCGGCGAGGTGGTTGCCGCCAGCCTTTTTTACAAGGACATCCAGTCCCCGATGGAGCAGACCGGCTTTGAGACCGGTGGAGACGTCTACTTGCGCTACGAGAATTTTCCCAGTGCCACCGTCTACGGCCTAGAAGTGGAAGCACGCAAGCGATTGGATGAGGTGGCATCGTGGCTGAAAAAGTTCACCGTCTCCTTTAACTACACCCAGATCCAGAGCCAGGTGACCATTCCGGATGATACCGTGGCCGATCGGGCTGCCGTGGGCCTTACCGGGAATACCCGCCCCCTGCAAGGACAGCCCAACTACCTGATCAATGCCGGCCTGAACTATGACGACGAAGAAAATAAATTCTATGCCGGGCTTTTCTACAATGTCACGGGCCCCTTCCTCTATGCGGTGGGCACCAAGCCTGCGGGAACCCTCCTCCTGCTTCCGGATATCTACGAGCAGCCTGCGCCTACGCTTGATTTCAATCTAACGCAGGGCCTGACGGACAACTGGAAACTCACTTTCCGCGGGAAAAATCTCCTGAACCCTATTTTTCAAAGGACCCAGACCTTCCAAGGGCAGGAGTTCACATACTCATCCTACACCAAAGGGTGGGATATCAGTTTGAATGCGGCGTATAGTTTTTGATCGAAGGGATTAAGGGAGCCTGAGGAGGAGATAGGATTTAGCAGTTAGGAGATAAGTGGGCGATCTCGGCGTCTCTCCTTAAAAACGGGTTTAACTGCACGCTTCGCAGTGGGAGGGTCATGGCCCTACAGAAAATTCAAGGGAGTAGGAGCAGCATTTAGTATGGGCGCCTTTGGCCCCCTACAACCTGCCCCGCCCAATCGTTCTAGCCGCTACGCGGTGTAAGGGATTACCGTTTACGCCTGGAGATTAGCCCCCATACACCATCCCCAACCGATAAGCCCAACTCCCCGTGCTCGCACAGCACGGAGTAGACATGCGGGATGATCCCTAGTGCAAGGCTACTCGGTCCCCCCGTTGATCCGGCTCAGTTGGGTGTACTCCTCGGGCAGATTTTTTCGGATCCGGTCCAACCGCTTCCGCAATTCAGGCAATGGAACCTGGTTGACCGCCGCATGAGAGAGCAGCACCTGCACCGCACCGATCGCCTTGGACCGCGGGTTGGGGTTTTTTTCGGCCAAGGCCAGCGCCCGGTCCCACATCTCTTGGGCCTGATCGTGATTCCCCGCCTCCCAAGCCCCCTTGGCCAGAGAGGCAAACGCGTCCATCTGGAAATATTCATCCATCACCGGCATCGGGTAGGGATTGTCGGGATCCCGCCGGCTGATCTCTTCCGCCCGGTCTGCTACCATTTTGGCCGCAGCGCCGGGATTCTCCAGGCCGGCCCGGACCACCGCTGCATCCGCGTAGGCCAAATCGAGAAATTCCAGCCGTGGATTCAGCTTGCGAATCCGCTCCATTCCCTCGTCGTAAGAGCGGCGTGCGTCCGACGTCCGGCCCAGCTCCAGCTGCAACCGCGCCAAACGCATCCAGTAAACCGGCCGACGAAGCACCGTTTTCATAGCATAGAGGCCCTCCTCAATATGCCCGGCCAGTACCCTTGCCTCCTCTTTTTTTCCCGTTCTTACATCACCTTCCATTTCTGCCAGCAGCATTTCCATCGTCATGCGGTCGGAGGAAACAGCGCTGTCCCCCTCCTTCGGACCTTCCAGGTCGGAGGAGAGTTTGGAGACCGGGGTGGCCGCGTTCGTACCTATTAGCACGGGTGCTCCCTTGAGCGTCAAGGGGCTTTCAGCCAGCTTGATCAGCCGCTCCAGTGCTTGTGTACCCTGCGGACTGGACATTCCTTTGGCCATCTCGCGTGCTGCTTCATAATTCTCCGCAGCAATAGAGGCCCGAACCAGACGGGCCACAATGGTGTCCTGTTCCGCCTTTAGGGACACCCGATACAAATCCATGGGTGCAGGGAAAAGGCGGGCTGCCTCCGCTTTTTTTCCCTGGGAAACAAGGATTGTTCCAATGTCTGCCCAAGCTGTGCCTCGCTTGTAGTTTGGAATACTGCGAGCCAAATCCTTCGCTTTATCCACCTCCCCGCAGCGCGCCAATAGTCGTACCGTGGCCTCACGGGATTCGGCGATCCTCTCATCGTCACCACGTACCAGCTCCTGCCAACCCAATGCCTCGTTACTTAACTGTGCCCTGTGATTTTGCGGAGCACATGAGCTCAGAAAAACCAGACCAATTAGAAATGATCCCGATGAGAATATTTTCATAACCAACTCAATATAAATGTTGAGGGGGAGGTCCCAATTGGAGACCCCCCCCTCAAATAGAATTCAATTCAAAACTAACTTAGAACGCCATCACACGGAAGAACAGTGGCGTGCTGCCAATCGTCGCGGGAATCGCCGCAAATGTGTTAGCACTGGTTGTCCTTTTGCCCGTATCAAACGAGGTGCTGATGTCACCGGACGTATACGGAGCATTTTGTGAAGCACTTGCGTTTAAGCCTGTGGTCACTTGATAGGTCTGACTCGAACCGTTACCCGTGACTGTTGCCAGTGGACGATAGTGACGATTGTCCACAGAAGCCTCAATGCTGTATTTCACGCCATTTACCGTAGCAAAAGTCAACGTTGGGTTGCTGCCATTGACGCCAACAGTAATTTGAGGTGCGATTTGGGCTGAGTCTGTTGCGAAGACTCCAGCACGTTCTAGCATGGTCCAATTGCGAGCCCAGTTGTTGTCCCTGAAGGCACCAATGAAGTTAGCATCGGGATTAAGGTTACCACGCGTAGGCAGAGTAACTGTGGTGGTCCTCGCCCCACTAGTTGCTGTCGGATCATTACCAAGCCTGAAATCAAGACAACCTTGGGCTGTCCTATTGTCGATTGGAACTATGTAGCCGGGGTCCAAATTGAAGGAGTTGCCCGTGGTAGTATCTGTCGTGCTCCCGCTCGTGCTAACGGTGAAACTGCTCCCCACAATCGAAGAGGAAGCACTATTCGCATTGATACTAATCACAGCCGAGCCTTTCTGGGTACGCTCACTATTCGCCAGTGTTGTAACTGGGCAAATTTGAGCTCGGCTAGCAACCCACCAATTGGCATCGTAGGCAGCGTTACCCACTGTCCTTGCAGCATTAAAATCAGTACGCGTTGCGTATTTACCAAGGGTGTAGCCAGAAGCATCAGCAGCATCAAGAGTAGTGACTGTCCGAGCCAATGCACAACGGAACCAAGCACTATTGCGAATGAGCAAATCCTTCTCTGGTGCACTTCCTGTTGAAGCAGTTACCAGGTCGTCCGCTACACCGGAGTTGTCATAACCACCGCTAGAACGCACATTCTGCAGATGCCAGATTGTGTCAGTCTGGTTGCTTGTCACATCACTCGTTGCTGACTGAGCCGCAAACGTAGGTCCAGCATGAGGAATGTCCATGAACAAAGCATTCCAGATTTTGCCACTCGCATTGTCGCGAAAGTTTGGGCCATTTAGGGGAATTCCTGCAACATTTCCTAGAGGCCTGACCCAACCGGACGGTCCGTATCCGCGACCTATACCCGTATAGTTTGCGTGTGTGAAAACACTGAGTGGTGCACCTGGACCTGCCGTATAGTCTACATTCTCCGGTCCGTCATTCTCACAAAGGTGATCACCACCGTTCTCCACCCTTTTGCCGCTTGCACCGGTAGCGCTAGAAGCCGAGCTAACAAGGTTAGAATTCCCAGCCACGTCTACTGAGTTTTGCAGCTGGAGCAGGAACTGGTTAACACCACAGTACCCTTGGTCGACGTCGAAGCCGTCGTCACCACTATATGCACCGATCGCATATTTAATCCCTACGCAACCACCGAAGAACTCATTATCATCATCCGCATTGCTGAAGGACTCGATGAACTCCGCGAGTGTGCGTTGCCCGGTAGCACACCAAGTAAAGCCATTCAACTCCTTGCTATTGGCGATGACATACCCACCATAGCGGGTTTGAGTAAAACGGACGACTCCGGAATCGTCCAAATCGTCATCACCACCGTACCAAGTATATCCCGCGAATCCTGCCATGCCCTCGATCTGCTCAGCCCCGTTCATGGTCGACGGGTATCCAGGATTTGTGCCTCCACCACCCGAGCCGTCCGCTTGTTTTGCGGTCCGGGCATTGTTTATGTCGGTCGTGGACATCAATCTAGCAGATAGGTTGGCCCTACCCGCCAAAACAATGCCCCCGTACTTGGCATCCAAGGAAAACACATTTCCTGATACCGTTGGATCGGTGCTGTACGAACGGTTGTTACTAACGGCCAGACCGTCCTTAAGAGTGTAGGTGCCAGTGCCAACAGAACCAGAGATCACATTCCCCGCTGTGGTGTACGATTTGTAGATCTTTTGATTACCCTCTGATTTGGAAGCGCCACTAATGTTAAGATTCTCAACCGCAGGGATAGTATCATTACCCCCTGGGACCCGATTATCATCCATGGTGGTCATGATAATGGGTGCATCAGCGGTACCGTTCATAATCAGCCGGGCCCCACGATGAGCAAGCAATGCACCTGGGTCGGAGGGCACTAAACCACTAGCGGAATCGACTGTCGGAAACTCACAACGAATCAAGGTTCCCGGCTCGACGGTCACAGTTACACCCGCCTTAATGATAGTGTTTTTTGTGAGGATGTAGACCTTGTCTCTGGTCCAACGCTGATCAACTATAATAACAGTGGCATTTACGGTACCAGCGGTTGAACTATCCACCAGCGCAGATCCAAGGTTGGCTACCTCGACAAAGTTCGCTGCATTGGAGTGTACAGCCATCAATCCGATGGCGGAAAGGAGGGATAGTAAGATTTTGTTTTTCATGTATTTATGTTTTCTTGGTTAGGGTTCTTGATGTTAATATTATTTCAGACGTTGGATTTACGCAGGCGACGAAGGACTACCAATCCCGCTGCCCCTAGGAGGAGAAGGGAACCCGAGGTAGGCTCCGGCACTGCGTAGGCAGTGGTCGATGTTGAAAGACTCAAAGTTTGGCCAGACGAAGTACCAAGTACTGCGGCCGATGTAACAGAGTAGTCTTCCACAACACCGTCACCAGGTGCAGCAAAAGTCCAAGTGTTTGCAAGGGCATCGGTAAAGGCCGTGGTTGTCCATGTGTAGTTGACTGCCGGAGAGACAAAATCATCCACTTGGTAAAAGAGGGCGTTATAGAAAGCGCCACTCCCACCAACTTGAGCCTGAACGATAGCCCACATATCTTTACCAACTGCGGCACTTTCTTGTTGGGCAAGGAGACTGGTGTTAACTTGTGTACCAGCAGCTCCACTCATAGTGGCAGTCGTCAGAAACTTGAAGTTGTCGTAGTAGTAGGTCAATAGAGAATTATCATTTAGACCAGATATTTCCGACCTAACTGTCGCTACGTTCTTACTCTCGAAATAGCCCCAGCTGACCTGAGCACTATTAACAGCGCCACCCCCGTTGAATGTGATTGGAGTGTAAACGCTAGATGAGAATCCAGCGCCTGATGCTTGGTTCATAGCAGAGACTGCTGCGAGGCCTGTTATTGCAAGGAGTTTTTTTAATTGATTTATATTCATTGTGATTTCCTATGGTTGAGGTTTGTTTTATTTATTTCTAAGTTAGTTTATTAGCTGAGGGTGCGTTTTCTTTTTAGGGTTAAGACCACCAAAGCTGCCGCCATGAGTGCCCCGGAAGACGGTTCCGGGACAGTGGAAAACGAATTAGAACCAGCATCATAACTACCCAAGGATCCAACAACTCTGGCCGTCGGGTCAAACGGCTCAAAGGTGTCAGGATCAATCGTTGTGGCTCCATTTATTGCCCAGCCACCAGTGAGCGAGAAACCAACTCCAGTTGGCATCGATGAACCGATGGAAGCAATAACTAGAAACTCGGTGCCCGATTTAACATAAAAGTAGGGACTCTTACCACCCATTTCCACGGTTGAGGGTTGTGTGTTAAGCGCACTCCATGAACGCCCAAAGGTGCCATCAGCTACTGCAGAGCCCGCGTAGGTGGTGGCCTCCGAGTTGTCGGAGGCAATGTATTTCCCAAACTTGATGGTGCCCAGTGAGACAAATTTGGAGTCCAAAGCTGCAATCGCTTGGCTCCCAGTCATCCCAACTGTGACAAGTGCGCTGATCTGCGTGTCGTCGAATATTGTCGTTGCGCCAGACGATGAGAAATATCCAAAGCTGGCCACTAGGTCTAGCGGAAGTGCTGTCCCTGCCGCAGATTTGAAAACAGAGTCTGAGCCAAAGTTGTATCCAACGGTCGCCGCCTGCAGATTTAATGAATTTAAAACTATCCAGGCAGCTCCGAGGAACGCCGATTGAATTATTTTTTTCATTGGATTTTTTTCTAGTGATTGATCTTAATTGGTTAGGTTTTTTTAGATTCCAGGAGCGCTAGCGTAGGGAATCGGATTCAGCTTGAGCGCAGAGGTGCCGAGAAGGTCGCCTGATCCAGATTTCCGTTGAATGACAATGGACCCACCCGCAGGGATTGTCACATTGCTAGCGTCCGAACCGTCAACTGCCGTCCAGCGACCAGCAAGGCCGGAATTACGATAGTAGCTCACAAATGCGCCGGTGTTTGGGTTCACAAAGTGCACGTTATCGGCAGCTGCGGGATTTGAACCTGAACTAGTTATAAGGCCAGACTGGCTAAGTTTGACGGCGTAGGGGTTTGGGTTGGAAACCACGTTCAGTCTTTGACCCCCCAAGATTTCTTTGCGTGTGCGGGATTGACGCAACTCCCCAGAGAGACGCAAGTTCACTGTGCTGGAAGCAAAACGGTAGACGATGAATCCTTCACCCAGCGGGACACGGACGTTGTCCGCTGAGACACCGCCTTGGGTCATCCAAGCATACGTAAAGTTAGGAGTAGTGCCTGTACGCAATCGGTAAACGTTTTCTAGCTGCTGGGTAACAGGATTAAATATTTGAATCTGATCACCGTTACCGAAGGACGTTGAACTGCCGATTTGGGAGGTTGCTGCTGGGCCAAAGAGCTCAGCGACTGTCCAATCCGGGCGAATCCCATACCGGGTGCCTGACGCGATGGCGCCGGCAGGGAGAGTATACTGAATGGTAACGGTGCTGCCCGTATAAGCCGTCACAAGTGAAACCACCCCGATATAATCTCCATCTAAGATTTCCAGAATATAGGGGGTGTCCGATGCCATAACGGGAACTTGGCTAACGGTCAGAGTGCTACCTGACTGCGCACTGATTGTACCCTGCGCCACAGCAGGGCGGGCGAAGGGGGTGGCAAGAAGGTTGAGCTTTTTAGGGCCCACGACCGGAACGGTGAAAATGCCGACTGGCTGGGCAAGAATGCCGGTTTGGGCTTGGGAATGGGTAGTGAGGGTTAGAGCGGCGAGAATGACCGCGAGGGTTGATTTGACGATGACGGACTGTTTCATAGGTTGAACTCCTTTAGTTGAGGTTTTTGGTGGTAGAAACTTTTTCTGCACGAATTCAACGTACTTGGTGAACCTTTTTTTTCCACTAGTTTATTGTGACATTTGTGTGACAGATTATCCTTATCCGCAGATTTCCTACATTGATATTCAATGATTTGTGCGAATTAAGCTCAATTCGCCACGGTATTGCCACAATTCAAATAGTTTATGAAAGGCAAAATTCCCTCTTTCGCATGAATCATAACCGAATCAATCGCATCTTGAAAAAAATGGAAAAATAGAACATCCAAACCAAACACGCAGTGGGCCAACCGCTAAACCTACAGTACAAAGTAATCCTACCAGCGAAAATAGATTCGCCTTCAATTTGTGACGATTTCATGACAAAAGTGCCTTCCCCTTGAAAAGCTGTATGTTGAAGGCAAGTATGTATCCATGTCCGATAGGTTCTTTTTAAGAATATATCTATCTCTCCTAATTTCTGCCTCGGGCACGGTTTTCAGAAAGAAGGAGAGTTACCCCCGTGCTGGGGACGCAAAATGGTTTTCCCCTTTCTTCCTTCATTTTGTCCCTGTGATTGGCTTAGCCCGTACTATTCTTCTTCCTTTTTTTGCGATCGGGTTGTTTTTGTTGACCACCCCAATGGCCAACGCCGCCAATCAGGTTGTTCTTGTTCCCGTCGACGGCGACGGAACATCGCGGAATATCGGGCTTTTCAGCGGATCGAATCTCCCGACCAATAGCTACGTCCGTATCGGTACCTTCAACAGCGGAGGAACCAACGCGGCGCAGCTTGCCTCGTTTGTCGGAAACTGGAGCAGCCAAGCTTCCTCCTCCTCGTTGCTTAGCTTCCTAAACAACGACTTTGTGGATTGGAACTCCACCAACACCGCCAGCAACCCATGGTTGGGGTCGAGCTCGCTCAACTTTGCCAATACTAACACCGCCACCAATCTGGTGGGAAAACCGATGTACCTTTGGGTTTACAACACGTCCACTGCTGCGTCTGCCACCAACAGCGGATCCCAGATGCTCATTTTGAGATCGTGGGAAACTAACGCCCTGGGTAGCGGATTTCCGGACAGGGATGGAACATCTTTCGGCACAGACAGTCCCTTGAATTTATTCCCCTCCACTCCGTCGGGGATCAGTTTCGTAAACCCGGACGATGGTGAACCCTATACTTCCTACGGCGTATCTGTCCTCTTTGGCCAGTACGTGTCCGACTCGTTGCAGTTCCGTTTGGGAGCGATCACACCGCGGTCCGAGATCACCAGTGCCTTGACCGAGACAAATACGGCGGGATCCCCCGCCAACTACCAGATCACGGCCAACAACGGGGCGGACCGATTCTTTGCCACTACGAATACGGGCTCAATTGATCTGACCCAGACAAACTTGCCTGCGGGTTTTTCAATTTCCACCAACACAGGGGTGATCACGGTTGCGACGAATGCCGCGCCTAATACCTACTCCATCCGCTTGGTGGCCTCTAACTCGGTGACCGCATCGGTCGCCACCAACACTTTGACGTGGGTTTTACAGGCATCCTCGTTGACCTTTACCACCACTACAAACCTGATCAGCGCCACCGCTGGAGTGGCTATTGACGATTTTACATTCGTCTCCACCGGCACCACCCCTACCTACAGCGTTTCCTCCGGAGATCTTCGCGGGCTTTCTCTATCCAGCGGGGGCGTGCTCTCCGGAATTCCCACGAGCGTGGGGACGAACAATGTAACGATCGGGGCCTCGGCCGGCGGACAGTCCGCCAGCACCACTTTCTCCCTGGTGGTGGTGGCGCCGACGATTGCCGTGCCAGCAGGCGATTTAACGGGGGGCCAGATCGTCGCGACGGCGGGAACGGCCAAGACCATCAACTTTAGCAACACCACTACCCCTGGTTTCAACAGCCTTACGGGTTCGGTTTCACCTCCAACAACTGGAGTTACTTTCAATGGCACCAATTTGATCCTTGGAACCAATCTCCTGCCTTTGCCCAAGGGAACCTCGAGTGTGCTGCTGACGCTGACGGCCAATCGCAACGTGGGTGGAACCACAGTTTCCGCATCGACCACCGTTCCCCTGCGGGTATTGGCCCCCGTACCGACAGCTTTGGTCGGCACGAACGAGTTTGAGGTGGATGTGGGGCAACCGTTCAGCACCACGATCGTGAGCGATTTGGGTTCCCTGGCCCAAATGAGTTTTTCCAACCTCCCTCCAGGATTGAGCGGAGCGACGAATGGAATTATTTCAGGCGTGAATAACAACTCAGGTCTTCCCAATGAGTACAGAGCCACCGTGATCGGGAACTCAAGTCTTTCATATGAAGGAGGAGGGATATTCACTTCGAACGTGACCTTTCGTTTGCGGGACACCAGCCCTCCTATTTTTAGCCCGCTGACCAACCGTGTGCTAGCATCAGTGGGTAAAAACCTTTCGTTGAGTTTGAACGTATTAAACTCCCCATACGCTTTTGCCGCCAGCAACCTGCCTACGGGGCTAAGCTTGGTGGGAAATACGATTTCAGGCACGCCGGCGTCGGTCGGTATTTTTACGAGTACTGTAACCGCTTACAATTCCTACCGCCCCGGCTCGACGAACCTGGGGGATCGGCAACCCGGCTATGGGGCGGTGGTGTTCAGCGTGGCTAACGCCAAACCCCCCACCTCAGTTGCGCCTGCCAACCCCGGTGTTCTAGCAAAAAATGTCACCATCTCCCTCAATGATAACCGCAAGTTGTTGGACGCCGTTGCCAACGGAGTGATGGTCTCCGCCTTGGGTCTTCCTCCGGGAATCTCCTTGGAATCCACCACCGGAAAAATATTCGGCACCCCGTCGACCGGCGGCACATTTCTAGTCACCGTTTTTATCCAGAACGGCAAGGGGTGGGTGCGCAAAGGGGTAACTCTCACCGTTCAATAAGGAGCCTTGAATCATGAAGCAAAAGAATTTCTCTTATCCCTCGGTAGCGGGCATGGCAATATTGCTTGTCTTAGGGGGCTGCATCCGCGGAATCGCACAGGAATCCTGCCCTTACGTTCTGCAAACGGGATGTCAGCTCGAGCTTGTGGGCTTTCCCGTGATGGCTCCCGCCTTGGATACAGGCACGGTTCTCTCGGTCAATGGAAATGTGGTAAACTGGGGTCCCACCTTTCAGGACAAACCCTTCGGTTCTGCTTTATCCCTCGAAGTGAAATACTACGCCGAAGTGGTGGCTCCTGGCTCCCACATTTGGTTGGGGCACCGGTTTGAACTGGATGAGGCGGCCACACGAGGCCGCACGGACCATGGTCTGGTGATTTCCACCTCTCTATTAAACACCAAGGGTCTACCCGATAGCTCACTCGCTGGCGCGCAACTGGAAGTGCGCCCGCATCTGACCATCGAAGGCCTCTGGGGGGAGACCCTTCGGAACCGGATTCTTTACGGCGGAGAAAAGGACGTGTCGTTCTCCTTCTCCGTGGCGGCGCCCGGCACCGCGGCGGGTACACGGTCCGTAACTGCCTTATTACAGCGCACCACCAATGACCTGGGATGGATCGACTCCTCTGCCCGCACCCCGGTTACTCAACTCATGCTGATCCCCCCGTGCACGTCGGTAGGGGTGAGCTTCGGCCAGCGGCGCGGCTCCTCTTTGAGCTACTCTGGGGTGTCCCGATCCTGGCCGACAGCTGCCCCCCTGCATTCGGGTGCCAACCTGCTTGCTTACCCTTACCCGAAAGACATGCGGCTGGGTGTGGATTGGGGGACCTCACGGGAAGGTTTCCAAGGGCTATCGAGACCCTCACCGGCTCAAGACCGGATCGACTTGCTTGAAGGTACCAGCCGACAAAGTTTCGCCCCGGAAATTCAGGCCAACCGCGGAATCCGCTGGAGGCTTTTGGATCCGATCTACACCAACACACGCTGGGCAACACCCAGCTCCTATCTCGACACCCTGCCCGTTGGCCAAGGGTTCATCCTTCGAAAAAACAAAGCCAATCCAATCCACTTTTTCTATCCTCCCAAACCATAAGTCCCCATGATACTTGCTGGGGCTTATGACATTTCGATGTCTATTCACACGTTCTTTTTTCACTGTCTGATAAGCAGTTGAATCCTGCTTGGGGTTTTCCAGCCTCCCCCCATGTGCCGATGGGGTGTATTCTTATCTCTCGTTATTTTTGCCACGCACTCCGCGTGGGCAGATGATGTGGCGAATCCGCATCCATTATCCCAACCCCCCTCTCCTATGGCCGATCCGAATGCGGAGCTGATCGATCGTCCCCTACCAGGAGCGAAAGCTGGTGAGACTGGCGACGTGTCCTCTCCCACCAAAATTGGTGCTGAGGCTGGCACGCTCACCCCTTTTTATGTGCGGACGGGGATTGGACTGAGTTTTGTCACGTCGGTCAGTTATCCTGATTTCGGCATCAGCGGAGACGTGCCGATGCAACCTGGCTTTGCCACCGGATTGATGCTGGGCGCTCAGTTTCACGACAACATCGCCTTCGAGATTGAGGGAGGTCTGCTTTACAACTCGGTCTACCAAAATAAGTTGACTGGGATCAGTGCCACCGACATGACTCAGGTCACCAACGTCCAGCTCTTTCAGGTGCCCATGATGGGAAATTTTGTTTTTCGAACCGATCCTCTCGCTGGATCGATGGTCCGATTGGTCGCAGGAGGCGGAATGGGGGGTATCTTTCGCCAAGTGTTTATTACGGGCGGGCCAAATGATAACACCCGGAGCCAGACTCTTTCCGCCTACCAAGGGTTTGGCGGAATTCAGATCAACCCTGGAGAGCCCGATCTAATGGTGGATGTTCAGTTTCGCTACCTGAATTCGATCACAGGACAGTCGGTGCCATCAATGTCGATTATGGGGACGGTGACGATTCGCTTCTAAAGACGGCGCCCATGATCCAGCTTGCAACTAAAAAGAACGCGAATCGGATTTTTGATTTTGGATTTTGGATTTTGGATTGTACGGCAAAGGGGTTCAGGTTTTTCGGATCGTGCTTACTGGCCGTGGTATTTTTTTGTGGATCGAATCTGTTTGCTCAGCGATTGGCCCTGACCGACGTGCAGGCACAGCCAGTCACGGGTCCGGGACCAGGATTGCGGATTGCATTTGGTGGCACGGTCAATTCCGACATGTCTGTCGCCCAGCGGGATAATCGGGATTATCCGCAGACGAACATTAATCCCCTCTTCGCGACATCGGTTCCGTTCAATGGAACGATCAGTTACGAGTCGATCGGGTTCAACCCAGGTTTTCGTTTCGATTTCGCCCCAGGTTACCGCCTGAACCAGTGGATCAATTTCGAGTTTGAAACCGGATGCATCTACAACACGGTCGAGTCGTACACCATCACAGGAAATGGCACTTTCACGGGGGTCGGTGGCAATCCGAATCTCAATGGAACGATGAAGTTGGATGCGGATGGATATCTTCTCCAAGTGCCTCTGATGGTAAACGTCGAGTTTTCGTATCCGATCGGGGATGGGTGGCGACCGTTTGTGGGTGCAGGCGGAGGAGGAATGTTCCAAAAGCTCACTGTCAGCACGATATCGGGCACGATCAACTATCAGGGAGACTTTAATCAGTCGAACTTTATGGGGGCGTGGGAAGCATTTTTAGGGTGCGGGTACCAGGTGGCGCCGGGATTCGATGTGTCGATCGCCTACCGTATTGATGGGGTGCTCAGTCCCGATTTTGGAGGCTACACCATGCAAAATTTTTACACCCAAGCGGCCGAGTTTGAGATGAATTGGAGGTTTTGACTAGGGGGATTCCGGGGAGCACGTTGCTCACGCAAAGGCCGCAAAGGGTAGAAAGGATTGCTGAGAGAAAATGCTAATGAACTACGTGGCGTGAGATTCGGGATTGCTCACGCAAAGGACGCGAAGGGCGGAAAGGTTTGTGAAAGACATTGCTGATAATATACGTAGCGTCCGTGGCGTGAGGCTCAGAATTGCTTAGGTCCAGACATTGTTATCAACACTTATTCGTGCCTAGTTCGCAACAACTCTGAATTGTCACACTAGACATCTCGCTTCGATTGGACGCTGTTTCATTCTTAAGGAGATGCGACATAGTTTAATTCTTTTTGGAGCCATATACTTTGGGGCTTTTGCCGCACAAGCCCAAGAGTCGACAGGTCGGCTTTCAGTGGCACCCGCAGCAACCGCGCCTGCTGCTCCCCCTGCCCCAGCAAATACACCCGCACCCAATCCAGCACTCCAACCTGTCGCAAAAGCACCGGAGCCAACATCGAATGTGGTGGATGCTCCGTTGCCTGAGGTTGCGAACCAGCCCAAAGTCATCACTCCGGCGCAGACAACGAGCCCTGATGGCCCAAAAGGCCCGCGTGATGGCCATTGGTATGTGGCTGCTGGGGCTGGCGCCATGCTGCAACAAACGATCAGCCAGGGGACGGCCACGGCGATTGGTCAGTACCCTCTGAACCAAACCGACAGTGGTAATCTGGGATTTTATGCGGCCGGAAAGGTCGGATACGACTTTGCTGTTCGTGACGTTCAACTTGCTTTTGGTGGGCCCACCCCTATGCGCACTGCCATGGAGTTAGAGTTTAACTATCTTGGAAGCTACGAAAAAATACCTCTGCAAAATGGAACTAGGGGAGCAGGTACCGAAACATACAATCTTTCCGCTTACACTGTCATGTTAAACGGCCTGGTCAAATTTGAAGATCTTCCTATCACCCCTTACTTTGGCGGCGGAGTAGGAGCTGCGACGCTTTATTCTTATAACCACAAGATCAAGGTCAACGACCCAGTCACGAACTCCGACTATGAAACTGCCACTTCAAGTGCGAATAACGTTTGCCTCACCCTGCAGGCGATTGTCGGGCTGGAGCGTCAAATTTGGGAAAATCTAAGTTTTTACATCGAGTATAAATTTATGGCATACATGGATCTTCAGTTTTCTTACGGAAACCAAACCACTTGGAACTCAGGGACCGCGCCTGTCGGGCAAAGTGAGTATGGAGGCTCTAACTCCTCCAATAATTTCATGGCTAATCAGATCATCTCCTCTGGTCTGAAGTGGAGTTTTTGACGATGAATTTTCCAATCTTATTCCTCGCACTTTGCCTTTTCCACTTAGCACCTGGACTTTCCGCCCAGACGAATGCCCCTTCGGCAACAAATGCGCCTACCCCAGCCGCCCCCGCATTGAAGGTGACCAGCGAGACTGCCCCCCTTATCGAGGCCACCCGCGAAACCTTGACCAAATGGGTTGAGACCAAACAACTCATCTCGAAGGAAAAATCGGAGTGGGCATCCGGCAAGGACATCCTGGAAGATCGCGTCCGCCTAGCCGAAGCTGAAACCACTACCGTTCGCGACAAGTTAAAGGAAATCTCCCTAGCCGTGGCAGAAGCCCAAAAGAAACGAGACGAGCTTGCCGCTCAAACCGACAAACTGAAAGCCACGGCAGAGAAATCGAAAGCTATGGTCATCGCCGCGGAAAAAAAACTTCGCCCCCTCCTTCCCCAACTGCCCGAGCCTCTCCGCGAAAAGCTTAAGCCGATCATTGCCCGTTTTCCCGAAGATTCGGAAAAGTCGACCGCCTCCATGGCGGAACGTCTCCAAAACGTTTTAGGTATTCTTGATCAGGCGAGCGCCTTCAACTCCACCGTGGCTAGCGTGAAGGAGCTCCGTACTTTCCCCGATGGTACCCGAGCCGAGGTCACCACCGTTTATCTCGGCCTCAGCCAAGCCTACTACACCAATCGAGAAGGTACGTTGGCGGGGATCGGTCACCCTGGACCCGACGGTTGGGTCTGGAAGCCGGACAACGCCAACGGAAAGAAGATTCTCCTCGCGGTCCACATTCTTGAAGGAAAGGAAAAGGGGGCTACATTTATTGACCTCCCAGTTAAAATCCAATGAGTACTACTATCGACCGTTCGAACTTACGTTATCGACCCAAAGGGAATTCGAAATTCGAAATTCGAAATTCGAAATTCGGGTTTGGTATTTGGGATTTTTCTTTTCCAGCGATCGTTGGTTTGGTGCTCCTGAGTAGCTTTCAGGCGATAGGCCAGCAGCAGGCGGATGCGAATGTCCAGCCCCGTGCCCCCAAAGCAGAGTTTGTTGCACCTCCATCGGCCCAACCTGCCGCCCCCGAGCCTGCTCCCGCTCCCTCCATCCTTCCGACTGCCCCACCCAAGGCGACTGATGTTCTCGCCTCGGCCTCAACAAAAGCCCGGGCCGACTTGGACGCCGCCCTAAAGGAGCTGACCGCTACCCGGGAGAAGATTTCCTCCGAAAAACTGCCCCTCAGCAAAAAGCTTTCCCTGGCCGAGGACGACCTCGCCCTAGCCCGTAAAGAACTGGATCTCGCCCAACGTGCTCGGGACATGAAAAATCTCGATCAATCCTCCCTCAAAGCCGAAATCAAACAGCGCGAAGAGGAGAATACCTACATGCTCAACCTGCTGAACGAATTCGGCAGGAATTTCGGGGAAAAGAGCATTCATATTTCAGAGCGTTCAGGCCATCGCGAGAAACTCGACCTAGCCAAAGCCACCCACGAAAACAGCAACGCTTCCCACGAAGACAAGTACAAGGCCTCCTTCCGGGTCGTGGATGCCGCTCTCACCCGAATCGGCGACCTCCTCGGTGGCCACAGCTATCCAGGCGTGGCTCTGGATGCACAAGGCGGGCTGGTCGAAGGCAAGTTTGCCCAGATTGGACCGATGGTTCTCTTCTCCTCCGCAGATGGCGCAGTCGCAGGTTGGGCCTCCGAGGCCAAGGGATCGAAAGAAACGGTTCTCAAAGGTGCGGAGCACTCGAAAATCTTTGGCCCCGCCTTTGCCTCCCTGATGGCCGGAGGAGAAGCGGTCATCGCTTCCGACTTCACCATGGGCCAGGCCCTGAGAAATTACGGAAACAAAAATTCGATCATCCGTACTTTCATCCACGGCGGACCCATCATGTGGCCTCTCCTCTTTGCCGCCATTGTTGCCGCCGTTGTCTCACTTGAACGCACGCTCTTTATTGTGTCTGAAAAACGGCGCCAAAATCCTGAGCAGGTTGAAAAGATTTTCACTTTGGTGGAAAGCGGCAACCAGCCAGCGGCTATCCAGGTCGCAAACGCGTCCACCGATTTCGTAGCTCGAGTCCTCGGCTTTGCTCTTGCCAACGCCAACCTTTCGATCGGCCAAGCCATTAGCAAGGCCAGTGCACTTGAGCTAAAACGCTTCAGTCGCGGCCTACCCATCCTCGACACCATCATCACCGCCGCCCCTCTCCTCGGACTGCTCGGCACGGTGACCGGTATGATGAACACCTTCAGTATGATGGGTGGGGATGAGCTGGGAGCCCCTGCCGCCATCACAGGTGGTATCGCCGAAGGCTTGATCGCCACCGCCTTCGGTCTTCTCGTCGCCATCACCTGCTTGTTCCCAAACAACTACCTCAATGCCCGAATCGAATCGGCCCAGCATGAAATGGAAGATGCGGGTCGCCGACTCGAACTGATGCTCATGGCAGAAAAAGCCTTCGAAAGGGCCAGCCACTCCCACGGGGGGGATCATGGAAATCCTCCTCCACCCCCACGTTCGACTCCGCCCTCTCCTCCCCCTGTGCCATCTGCGCCCATAGCTAGGATGCCCGTGGTGCCGCCCAGCTCGGTCACACCTCCCAAATCTCCCGCCCCTTCTCTTCCCTCAACCCCGCCTGCTGCCCCGCGGATTCAGGCTAAGCCCGCCGCTCCTGTGAAAAATCCGGGCTTTGGAAAACTCGGCCTCAACCTTCTTTCCCTCTTTAAGCCCAAATCGAGTGGCCCCTCCACAGGAAAGGGCTAAGCAAAATGGCAGGCGGAGGCGGAGGTGTTTCCAGGGGAGGGCGAAAAAAAGCCCGCATCGAGATCATTCCACTGATCGACATCATGTTCTTCCTTCTCGCCACCTTCGTGATGGTTTCCCTTTCCATGGTCAAGAACGAGGGAGTCTCCGTCATGCTTCCCGGCTCCAGCACATCCGAGGCGAAGGAGAAGGACGACAGCATTACGACAGTTTCGGTGGCGGAGAGTGGAGACATCTATATCAACCAAGAAAAAGTGACGATGAGCCAGCTTCCGCTCCGACTCTCTTCGATCAAGGCTTCCAACCCCGACCCCAAGTTCACCCTGAATGCCGACTCCAGAGCCAATTTCGACAAGGTGGTGGTCGTTCTTGATGAAATCCGGAAGTTGGGCGTGACCAAAATCGGTATCTCCACCAAAACCCGCCAATGAGTCCCGTAGCCTCCCCTCCTCCACGGCCCTCGGCCCCAGCGGGTCGATCGCCGAATTTTCAGTCCCGAAAGGAGCCGAATCTTTATGCGCTCTGTTTTGCCGCCATCTTTGGGTTGGCTCTATTCCTAGTTGTCGTCGTCGGGGGAATGCTTTTTCCGGTCTCCACATTTGAAAAAAAGAAGAAAGTTGAGGCAGAGCAGGAGCTGGATATCTCTAACCTGAAAAAGCCCGATACGGAACCGCCGAAGGAAGATGTCGAGCAGGAGAAGGAGCCTCCGCCCCCAGCCCCTATCATGGAGAATGTAAACATTGCCGCCCCTGCGATGGATGATGCCCCGGCTCTATCCCCCATGAGCCTCAGCGATCTGGAATCTGCCCTTGCGCCTGGTGGCGGTGGCGGAATGTTTGGGGGAGGCGGAGGTTTCCAGTCAGGCCGGATCGGCGGAAAAGGTGGAGGAGGAGGATTGGGAGCCGACATGGATCAGGCCTTCTCAATGGCTGACTTAGATCAAAAACCCCGGGCGGTGTATCAACCCGCTCCAGTATATCCGGCAGCTCTTCGCTCCCGAAAAATCGATGGGGTGGTTACAGTAATTTTTGTCGTCGATGCAAACGGCAGAGTCGCCAATGCGAAGGTGGAGAAAAGCTCCGACCCCGCGTTTGATAAGCCGGCTCTGGACGCGGTACGGAAATGGAAGTTTGAGCCCGCAATGAAAGAAGGCCGTAAAGTATCGGCCAAGATGCGCGCCCCGATCCGGTTCGACACCAAGGCCTCCTCATGAAAAAGATTCTCCTGATTTCTTTTGCTTGGACTCTCTCCCTATTTGCCGAGACAGCGGATCCCTCGGCTCACAACCCTAAACCCGCCCCCGGCTCCCCTGGAGCCACCCGGGAAGCGGTGATGCAGGTGTTTGGCGATCCCGACTTCCGCAAACGTGCGATCGAAAACTTCAATCTTCACAGCGATTTGGAACCGAAACTTCCCGCGACCGAGAAGGAATCCTTTACCAAGATTGCCGACCTCGCCGCCACTGATGTGGTCAAAGCCTACTTTGAGTTAAAGGCAAAGGTGACGGCCGATTCGAGCGCCGTGTTCGATTTTACCCTCGGATCGATCGCCTATCAGCTGAACCGTCCGAACGAAGCGGCGAAATATCTGGAAAGTGCGACCCGCAAATTCCCCAGCTACCTGCGCGCTTACAAGAATCTGGGCTTAATTCAGCTTCAACAAGGCAGGACAGACGAGGCGATAAAAAGTCTGACCCGCTCGATCGAGTTGGGTGGAGGTGATGGCAATACCTTCGGCCTTCTTGGGACCGCATATGTCTCCAA